>Ga0116143_10000033_pt1 | contig 173200 bp, 134 predicted proteins | sample AD_UKC034_MetaG_FD_89745 | JGI IMG/M metagenome (GOLD analysis project Ga0116143, IMG submission 89745) | Active sludge microbial communities of municipal wastewater-treating anaerobic digesters from USA - AD_UKC034_MetaG | ecosystem: Engineered > Bioreactor > Anaerobic > Digestate | place... | reverse complement strand
CCGGTACAAACGGTTGTTCAGATGGCCCGCCGTGCCCATCCCCAGGCGCTCGGCAATCCACTTCACCGTCACCAGCGATTCCTCCCGCAAGCGCGCCGCGATCTGCACCTTGCCCAGATCACCCTTGGCGCGCCTGGACCGGTCCGCCTCCTCCCACCGCCGCGCCTTCAACTCCGCACCCAGGAGGTGTTCGGCCTTCGCCACCGCCGTCTCCACCCGTTCCGCCCCATAAAGGGGTCGGTTCTTGGTATTGACAACTCTGGGCCGACTTCTCCCCTACAGGGACGGGGACTGCAAGTTCCGGAGGGGGTATCCCATGCGCTTTCCCGGCAGGGCAGCCTTGGCCACGGCCGCTCCGCCACCAGATTCGCAAAAGCCGGTGCAGCGCGGGAGGAAATGCGCTTTCGCCCGGCGACCGCCCGATGCAAAATTTCCTGATTTGCCGCGAGACCGGCCGAAGGATTAAACTGGAGCAGGTCAATCAAACGTGACTTTATGAAATCCGCCTACGAACTCGCCATGGAACGCCTCGAAAAGGCCGCCCCCACCACCAAGCTGACCGCGCGCCAAAAGCAAGCTATCGCGGAATGGGAGGCCAAGGCCAAAGCCAGGATCGCGGAACGCGAAATCGCGCTGGAGAGTGAGATCCGCGCGGCCACGGCGGCCGGCGACCTTGAGAAAATTGAATTGCTGCGGGAACGCCTCAGCCAGGAACGCAAAAGCATCCAAGCCGAGCTGGAGGCAAAGAAGGAAGAGATTCACCGCGAATCCGCCGCGCGAAAATAACTGTTCAGCGCCGCCATTGGACTGCCGGCGTGGGGAAACGTCCGGGCTCGGCACCCGCGACTGCTCCGCTGGCGCCGGCGACCGCAAGCCCGGCCGCCTCCGACGAGGTCAACGCCGGAATCGCGGCCCGGTCCGCAAGGAGAAGCCAGCAGGCGGATGTGACCGGCAACCTGGAGCGGGCGTCCTGCGATTGGGAATGGGGGGAGGGACATGTTTTTGATTAAATTGGCCGCCGGTCTGGCGTTGATCACCTTTGGTGTGCGTTTTCTGCGCAAGGGTCTGGACCGGCTTTTTGGAGGACGATTGATCGCCTGGCTGGAGCGGGCGACCAGGAACCGCGCGCAAGCCCTGCTGGCCGGCGCGATCACCGGCACGGTGGCCCCGTCTTCGACCGGTCTTTCCCTGCTGACCATGCAATTTGCCCGCAGCGGCAGGATCGCCACGGACAAGGTGCTGGCGATGCTGCTGGGAGCCAACGTGGGGATGACGTTGCTGGTCAACATCGCGGCCTTCCAGATGGAAAATTATGTGGGGCTCATGCTCTTCTTCGGGGTGGTGGGTTTTCAGTTTACGACCCGGCCCCGCATTCGCGGCATCGGGCAGTGCCTGCTTTCGTTGGGTTTCATTTTTCTGGCGATGGATTTCTTCCATCAGGCGGCGGCGCTGTTCATCCAGAACCAGGAGGTGGAAGAGGTGTTCCGCCTCCTCAACCGGTATCCGTCCCTGATCGGACTGGGGGCCGCGCTGGCGGCGATCGTGCTGCAAAGTTCCACCGCCGCAATCGGGCTGGCGATCGGTCTGGCGGCGGGGGGCGCGCTGCCCGGATCGCTCTTCGTCACCTGGATTGTCGGCACGAACCTGGGCATCGGCTGCACTTCACTGTTTTGTGTCTGGGAGGACGTGGAGGGGCGGCGCCTCGGTTGGGCCAATCTGCTGGTCAAGGCCCTGATGGCCGTGGTGGTGCTGACCCTTGGGCCGTTGAATTTTCTGCTGACGCCCGGGCTTGGTCTGCCCGTCGCACACCAACTGGCATTTCTGCAAACCGCCTTCAACGCGCTGGCGGCGGTGATTTCCCTGCCCTGGCTGCATACTTTGCTGGCGCTGGTGCAGCGCGGAGCGGGCGGCGGGCCGCCGACCGCCTCAACCCGGAAAACCTTTCTGGACCCGCAGGCATTGGAATCCACCTCCGTGGCGCTGGCCAATGCCACGCGGGAAACCCTGCGCATGACGGATGAAGTCGGCGAGATGCTGCGGCAGGTCTGGTGGGTCCGAACGACGGCGGGGGCCGGTGATCTGAAGGCCATCCGCCATCAGGACGACACCATTGACGAGATCAACCGCCAACTGCTGCTTTATCTCAGCCGTATCGGTGAACTGACCCATCCAGACCGTCGCTGGCACTTTCTCCTGCTCACCTGCGCCAGCGAGCTGGAAACGGTGGGGGACATCATCGAGAAACACTTTCTGCACACGGTGGAAAAACAGCTGGCCGACCGCTTGAAGTTTGCCCCGGAGTCCGAGGCCATCCTGCAGGAGGTGTATCAGCAGACGCGGGAGCAGTTGCAACTCATTACGAGCTGGTTGACCACGCGCGATCGTGCCGCGGTCCAACAACTCAGCCAAATCGGAGACCAAATCGCCGCGCGGTGCGCCCGGGAAAAGCAGCGGCATTACGAACATTTGCAATCCGGCAACGACACCGCCCTGCTGGCGAATCTGGTTTTCCTCGACATGCTGGACGGCTTGCGCCGGGTCAGCCAGCACCTGGCCGCCATCGCCGGGGAAATCGAACGGACTGAAACGCCGGTCAAAAGCCGGAATCCGATGCCGCCCCCACCGACACTGCATTGAGCCGCAGGCCAACCCCTCCGCCGTCCCCCCCAGTGCCGCGCAAGCGGCAGACAGCGCGGATCCGCGATCCGGATCGGGCGCAACTTCTCCTCAACATGGACCGCGCGCGCCGGTCCCCCGATAAAAGGGGCGTCCCGACGGTTTGCTGCCAGAAACAATACGCGACCCGCCACCTTGACGGGAGGGGCGCGTCCGCTTCATCCTGAGCGCGGGCAGACAACATTCAGCGGACATTGGAACTGTCGGAGTGCAAGGACGTCGGATCGCGACAAGCGCCCTGCCCCGTGGCCCCTGCGGGAGGGAGCATTCCGACCGCCACACAGGTGAACGCCCGGCGGTCGCGAATTCAGACGGCGCTCCGAGGAATGGTTTTGCGCGAATCTCATGAGCTGGCGAGTAATTTTGGCGGGAGCGGTGGCCGGGCTGTTGTCCGGCGCGGCGGGGCAGGCCGGGGAAGCGGTAACGCTGCCCACCTGGCGATATCTCGGCGTTGTCCTCCAGGCGTCCGACCTGAAGTATCGTCCGCACGACGATGTAATTTTTCCCTCGGTCATTCGCACGGAGGGCCGCCTGCAGCGGCCGCTGGGCAGGTTCTACATGTACTATGCGCCACATGACATTCCGGGTGGAATTTGCCTGGCCCATGCCGACGCGCCGGAAGGTCCGTGGCGGGAATACACCAACAACCCGGTGATCCGGCGGGACTGGCCGCCGCACTATCAAGTATCGCACGTCTCCGGGCCGGACGCCCTCTGGAGCGATGCGGCAGGAAAATTGTTGTTGTACTTCCACGGAGAAAATCCGGTGACACGAGTGGCCAGCAGCACGGATGGCATCCACTTCGATTATGACGGGGAGGCGGTGACCACGCAGATGTTTCCGGGCCTCTCGGAAGCATCGTACGGCCGGGTGTTCGCGCACCAGTTGCCGGGGCGGGACAATCGTTACGTCATGCTGCTCATGGGCAATGATCACGGCACGCGCCGCATCTATCTGGCATGGTCGGCGGATGGACGCAAGTGGACGCCCCGCGCGGCCCCGTTGCTGAACCCGCCGGCGGGCACGGATCAAGTGGCCGGAGCGGTGCTGTTGCCCTGGCGGGACAAACTCCTGCTGGTCGCACACGCGAACAACAGCCGGGTGGACTTTAATACCGGATTTGACCTGTATGCGGCGGAGGTGGACCCCGGGCTGGAACAGGTGACTCCACTGGGAAAATTTTTCGACCACCGCCTCGTTTCTCCGACGAACCCCGCAGTGATGTCCCCCTGCTTCCTGGAAGATCGCGGCCGACTTTACATGTATTTCAACATCGGTGCGCGCCTGCACAACCGGATCGCACTGGCGGTTGCGGAACCGGAACAGCTCTCCCGTTGACGCTGCCTCGCCCGCGTTTGTTCCGCCCGCCACGGCCTCCTGCAGCCCCGCCGCTTGGCGTGATCGGCCGTGGCAATCCGGCGGCGGCGGGGTCGCCAACCCGATGATTTTCCTGACGATTCCTCCGGCCTCCGCTGCTTGGGACGAAAGGCGCTGCCGGAAGCGCGAGGGAAAGCCGCGCGCCCGGAGCGGCTTCGGGCGTGATTTTTGGACCACCCGGGCTTAGGCTGGCGGCATGGTGCGGGTGGATCAGGCGCTGGTGGAGCGGGGCATGTGCGCGAGTCGCGAACAGGCCAAACGCCTGATCATGGCCGGCCAGGCGCTGATCAATGGCCAACCAGCGCGCAAGCCCAGCGACCGGGTGCGGGCGGAAGATGCGCTGGCGGTGGCCGCGCGAGAACGGTTTGTCAGCCGCGGCGGCGAGAAGCTGGCGCATGCGCTGGAGCATTTCCGGGTGACGGTCCGGGGTTGCCGCGCGATTGACCTGGGCGCTGCGACGGGCGGTTTCACCGACTGCTTGTTGCAAGCGGGGGCCGCCCGGGTGTATGCCGTGGACGTGGGGCACGGCCAGCTTGCCTGGACCTTGCGGCAGGACCCACGGGTGGTGGTGATGGAAAAAACCAATGCGCGCCACCTCACTCCGGCCGGCATGCCCGCGCCGTTTGCCCCGGTGGATCTGGTGGTGATCGATTGCTCATTCATTTCGCTGCAAAAAATTCTCCCGCCGGCCGTTGCTTTGCTGCGGGGCGGCGGTAAACTCATCGCGCTGGTCAAACCCCAGTTCGAAGCGGGCAAAGCGGAGGCCGATCGCGGCGCAGGGGTCATTACCGACCCCGCAGTGCATGCACGGGTGCTGGAGACGATCCAAACCTTCATCGCGGCGCAACCGGGCTGGAGCTGGACCGGCGTCACGACGTCGCCGCTGCGCGGGCCGGCAGGAAACAAGGAATTTCTAATATTAATTGAAAAAACAGGCTGACAGATTCCGGCGGGTCGGATTGATTGGCAATCCCGACAAGGCGGCGTGTGCGCCGGTGGTGCATCGCGCCGCACAACTCATCCAAACGACCCGGCGGCAGCTTTACACCGATGCGCAAACGGCCCGGCGCGCGCGCCTCCAAACCAAAATCTGCGGCACGGTGGAAGAACTGGCCCGCGCGGTGGATTTGCTGATGGTCTTCGGTGGCGACGGAACGATGCTGCGAATTGCCCGCCAGACGGCGGGCATCGCCACCCCCTTGCTGGGGGTGAACATTGGCGGTCTGGGCTTTCTGACGGAAGTGCCCTCGGCCGAATTGGAGGCGGCCCTGGCACTCATCTGGCGCGGAAACTTCAAATGCGAACAACGGGCGTTGATTGAAGCCCGCGCCCGCATCGCCGGACGCCAACTGCGGCAGCTGGCGCTCAACGACGTGGTGGTTGGCCGCGGGGAAGTGGCCCGCCTGATCGACCTGGAGGTGGAGGTCAACCAGGATCCCTTGACCCGTTACCGGTGCGACGGCTTGATTGTCAGTTCCCCGACGGGTTCGACCGCGTATTCGCTGGCGGCGGGCGGCGCGGTGGTTCTGCCCACGGCGGAAGTGTTTGCGCTGACGCCCATCTGTCCCCACACGTTGACGAATCGTTCGCTCATCGTTCCGTTGAGCGCCAAAATCCGTATCCGCCCGGCCAATGCGCACGCCCAGATGCTGCTCAGCGCCGACGGGGAAATCCTTGGCAGCCTGTCGCCGGGCGACGAGGTTGTGGTGCAACGCAGCCGGCACACGACGCGGTTGATGCACCTGGCCGACAGCTCCTTCTTCGCCGCGCTGCGGCGGAAGCTGCACTGGCGCGGAACGAATTTTTAATCCACCCACCAGACATCATGGTTCGACTTGTTGACATTGCGGCCCGGGTGGGAGTCTCGGTGATGACCGTGTCCAAGGCGTTGCGGGATCAACCGGACGTGGCGGTCAAAACCCGCCAGCTCATCAAGGCCACGGCCCAGGCGATGGGGTACGTGCCGGATTCGAGCGCGCAAAGCCTCCGCACACGCGCCACCAAGCTGTTCGGCGTGGTCATCCCCTCCTCCACCAATCCCGTCTTCTTCCGGTTGATTTACGCGCTGGAAGAACGCGCCCGGGAGAGCGGCTACGATATTCTGCTCTGCCATACGCACGACAAAACCGCGCGCGAAGAACTTTGCATCCGCCGGCTGCTGGCGCGGCGGGTGGACGGACTTTTCGTCGCCCCCGTGTACCGCATGGAAAGCACGGGCAAAATCTATGAGGAGCTCAGCGCCAGCAAAACCCCCACCATTTTGCTGGGTTCGCCCGCGGCGTTCTGCCAGCAATTTCCCTGCGTGCAGACCGATGAGTTGCCCGCCAGCCAGGCGGTGACCCGGCATCTGCTGGAATTGGGACACCGGCGGATTGCCTACTTTACCGGACCGTTGCCCGCGCTTTGGGCACAGGAACGCTACGAGGGATTCCGCCGCGCGCATCGCGAAGCCGGCCTGGTCGTGGACGACGCGCTCATTTTTCACGCGGGCAGCACGATTGAAGACGGCGCCAAGGCGGCCCTGCAATTGGCGAACGAGCAATGCCAGGCGACGGCCATTCAGGCGGCCAACGACTTGGTGGCCATCGGCTGCATCGAAACGCTGCAGCAGCAGGGATTGCGCGTCCCGCAGGACCTGTCGGTGGCCGGCTTCGGCAACGGACTGCTGGCCAAACATTTTTGCGTGCCGTTGACCACGGCGCGCCAGCCGAAATACCGCATGGGGATCGTCGCCGTGGAAATGATGCTGCAATTGCTGCAGGGCAAGCCGGTGTCCAACCGGCGGCTGCCGGCGGAATTGGTGCTCCGCGCCAGCACTGCCGCCCCGCCGCCTCCGGCAAAATAATCCACCCCACTTCCCCGCCTGGTATCGCGCCTGCTCTCCAGCGGCATGAAGAAAATTCTGACGGTCATCGGGGTGGTTACAGTGTTCTGCGGCGCCCTGTGGGGCATGAGCGCCTGGAAAACCCTGCGCGCCAACGCCCGCACCGCCCAGTTCAATCAAGACGTCGAAAATCTCTTTATCGGACTGCAAAAATACAAGGAACGCGTTGGCGCGTATCCCAGCGGCAGCAACGCCCAAATCGCCAGGGCGTTGCAGGGCGAAAACAGCAAAAACGTGATCATTCTGGTGGGACGCAAGACCGAGTTGAATGAAAAGGGCGAATACGTGGATCCCTGGGGCACCCCCTTGCGCATTTATTTTACCGAAGGCGGCGTATTGATCCGTTCCGCAGGACCGAACCGCCGATTTGATGACAGCACTGTCCTGGATGCAGACGATTTCATCCGCTCCAATTAGCGGCTGGTTTTCTTCAGCAGTTGTTCGATTCGACAAAAAAAGCCGTCCTTAATGGACGGCTTTGTTGTTGTCGGAAATGAATCAGGCGGCGGTCTTGTTGCGCTTGGTCTTGATGGCGGCCTTCTTCCGCTTCAAGTAGGCGCGGGCGCGTTTCCGTTTGATGATCTTGTTCGATTGTTTTCCCATAGTAAGTCTTTACTTTGCTTCCGTATTCCGTTTTGGTGTCGCTCACTATGGTGAGTCGGTGGAGTCACTTCAATCTCAAAGTGCTGCTGGCCGTGGGACTGGTGGCACTGGCGGGCTGTCAGTCCGCAGAAAAACGGGCGGAAAAAGCCGCCGCCCTGCTGCGCATCCACATTGAAACCAATCCCTATCCGCCCGCCCAGAGTCAAACGGTCCAGGTGCTGCGCACCGCGCCCATGACGATCCACGTGGAAAAGCAGCCCTTCCTCAATGAATCGCAACTCCTCGCGGCGCAACTCATTGACTTGGATGACAGCTTTTTAATCATGTTGAAATTCAACCAGCAGGGCCAGTGGCTGCTGGAACAATACACCGCCTCCAATCTCCGCCGCCGGATGGCGATCCGCAGTCAGTTCCGGGTCGGCACCAATGTCTTTGACCGCTGGATCGCCGCGCCGCAGATCACCAAACCGATCCGCGATGGAATCCTGTCCTTCACCCCTGACGCGGATCGCACCGAAGCCAGGGCCATGGTGCAGGGCTGGAACAACGTGGCAGGTTTCAAGGATGAGGATGGCACATTCAGCGGCAAGTTCAGTCCCCTGCCCGAGGAGTGACGTGGACGAGAAACCCGGTTCCCGATGGCAAATCGTTGTTGGCGCGGTGGCCTTTCTGCTCACCACGGTCACCGCTTCCGGTGGGCCGCCGTTTCAATTTCCGACGGCGAATCATGCGCTGTACGATCCGGACGGCGGCGGCGCCCGGTTCTTCGTTCCCACGGTGGGCAAGCCATGGATTAGCGGCACGTTCGGCTGCGTCCGCACGGGCGGCCGGCAATTGCACGAGGGCCTCGACATCCGCTGCCTGCAACGCGACCAGCGGGGTGAACCGACCGATCCCATTCTGGCCACGGCGGACGGCACGGTGGTTTATGCCAACCGCAAACCCAGCCTTTCCAACTACGGCAATTACCTCGTGATCCGTCACCAGGTGGACGGGCTGGAAATTTATTCCCTTTACGCGCACCTGCGGGAAATCCGCCGGGATCTGCGGCCCGGCAGCACGGTGAACGCGGGGGAATCCATCGCCATCATGGGGCGCACCGCCAACACCGGGGAAGGCATTTCCCGGGAGCGCGCCCACGTCCATTTCGAGCTAAACCTCATGCTCAACGACCGCTTCGCTGCCTGGCACCACCGGCACCATCCCCGGCAACGCAACGACCACGGCCAATGGAACGGCCAGAATTTTCTGGGCCTGGATCCGCAAGGCATACTGCTGGAACAGCGCAGACTGGGCGACCAGTTCAACCTCGTCACCTGGCTGCAAAGTCAGCCTGAACTTTGCCGTGTGCTGGTGCGCAAAACCGATTTTCCCTGGCTGCGCCGCTATGCTGCGCTCGTGCAACCCGCCCCGTCCGCCATGGCCGCCGTGGCGGGCTACGAACTCAAACTGAACTTCATGGGCATTCCCATCGCCTGCATCCCGCGCGCGGCGTCAGAAATTGCCGGCAAGGCGCCGGTGCAACTGCTTGCAGTCAATCCTGCGGAACACCAGAACAATCCCTGCCGACGATTGGTGACGCAACGCAACGGACGGTGGGAGTTGACGCAGCGCGGTCTGGACCTGATCAGCCTGCTCACCGATTAATCCTGCCGCATGACTGCGTCTTCCGTGCCCCGAGGTCCCTACCGCGGACGGATCGCCCCCTCACCCACCGGCTATTTGCATCTCGGTCATGCGCGCACGTTCTGGACCGCCCAGGAACGCGCGCGGCAGGCGCAGGGCACCCTGATTTTGCGCCTTGACGATCTGGACCAGGCCCGTTGCAAACCGGAATTCGTCGCCGCCATGTACCACGATCTGCGCTGGTTCGGCTGCGCGTGGGACGAAGGTCCGGATTGCGGCGGTCCGTTCGCTCCTTACGCACAAAGCGCACGGAGGGCACAATATCGCGCCGCACTGGCGCGGCTGCGCGCCGGCGGTTTCGTCTATGCCTGCACCTGCTCGCGCAAGGACATCGCCACCGCCGTGCAGGCGCCACATCCGGAAGATGACGACGAGCCGGTGTATCCCGGATTTTGTCGCAATCGGCAGGTCGCCTGGTCCGATGTGCCCGGTCCCGGCCCGACCCCGGAGTCCCCCGCAGGCGCGCAACGCCGGCCGGCAGTGCGCTTCCGGGTGCCCGACGGCGAGGTCATCCGCTTTGTGGACGGCAACCTGGGCGTCCAGACCTTCGTCGCCGGAAAGGATTTCGGCGACTTTGTGGTTTGGCGTCCGGACGATGTGCCGGCGTATCAACTGGCCTGCGTGGTGGATGATGCCGCCATGCAAATCACCGAGGTGGTGCGCGGGGCCGACCTGTTGAAGTCCACGGCGCGCCAACTCCTGCTCTATCGGGCACTCAACTGGACCGCGCCGCGCTTTTTCCACGGCGCGTTGCTGTTGGACGCCCGGGGGCAACGGCTGGCCAAGCGGCATGACGCGTTGAGTTTGCGCGCACTCGGCGCGCGCGGCAAATCTCCCGAGGCCATCCGGGCCACATGGGAGCATCCGGCCGTGCGCCGTGATTGGGAAGGAAACTTTTGATTGCCGTCGCCCGCGTCAGGCCCAAAATGGCTGGATGCGTGCCCATGTTTTTATGCGGTTGGTGGCCGGGGGACTCGTCGCCCTGGTGCTGCACCCCGCCGCGGCTGAATTGCCGGTCCTTCCCCTTTGGCCGGAGGGCGTGCCGGATCTTCAAACCGGTCTGGTGGAAGTGCCGGAACAGCACTTTTACCGTCACGTGCAATCCCCCACGCTGACGAGGCACGCGCCCGATGTGCGGCACTCCACCGGCGCAGCCATCATCTATGCGCCGGGCGGCGATTACGAACGCGTCGGCGACGGCCAGCAGGAGGCGCAATGGTTGAACGCGCTCGGCATTACGGTGTTTGTTCTCAAACATCGGCTGGCGGATTACGGGCATCCCGCGCCGCTGCAGGACATTCTGCGCGCCGTGCGGATCGTGCGCTCCCGGGCGGATGAATTCGGCATCATGCCACACCGCATCGGCGTCATGGGCACCGCCGCCGGGGGACATCTCGCGGCGTGCGCGGCCACCTTGTGGTCCAGCCCGGCGGGCAAAACGGGACACGCACTGGACCAGGTGGACGCCCGGCCCAATTTCGCAGTCCTGCTCCAGCCGCTCATCACATTGACCGACCCGTTTACACATCCCGGTTCACGCCACGCGCTCCTTGGCGCCTCGCCCACACCCGCCCAGATCCAGCTGCTCTCGCTGGAAAACCAGGTCCGCTCAAATACCCCACCCGTTTTCCTGGTCGCCACCCTCGCCGATGCGCGTGTGCCGGTGGAAAATGCCCTGACGTTCTATGCGGCACTCCGCCGGGCCGGGGTGCCCGCGGAGATGCACGATTACACCGCCGGCACCCCCGGTGCCCGGCTCACCCCCCAGGATGGTCCTTTCGCCAAATGGCCGGAGCGCTGTGCCGAGTGGATGCGCTTCAACCGCTGGATTGTGCCCGAGCACCGCAACTTTGGCATCTGGGACAAGGAGATGGCCGCCTTTGCCGCCCAGGATAAAACCAACCCCCCGCCGCAACACGGCATTCTGTTCACCGGCTCCTCCACCATCCGCCTCTGGGAGAGTCTCGCCCGGGATTTCCCCGGCCTGCCGGTGATCAACCGCGGTTTCGGTGGCTCGGAAATTGAAGACGTCACGCACTTCGCCGCGCGCATCATTTTCCCCTACGCACCGCGCCAGATCATTTTCCGCTCCGGCGGCAACGATTTGCAGGCCGGCAAAAGCCCCGAAAGCACCTGCCAGGACTTCAAGGATTTCGTGGCCACGGTGCATGCGCGGCTGCCGGACACGGAAATTGTCTTCCTGGCATGGAACAACAGTCCGAGCCGTTGGCATTCGGCGGCGCGGGAACGCGCGTTGAATGAATTGGTCGCTGCTTACGCACAGACCCAGCCCAAGGTGAAATACCTCGACGTCTTCGATTTCACTTTTGACGCCAACGGTCGCATCCGCGGCGAACTGTTCCGCAATGACCGGTTACATTTCAACGCCGCCGGCTATAAATTGCTGGCCGAACTTGTCCGTCCGGTATTGATGCGGTGAGATGCTCGCCAGCATCAGCAGGCTCAATTGCCGCGCAGGCGATAGAAGGTGGCGGCGTTGCTCGGCGTCACCAGCCGGGAGGTCGCGGTCGTCGGCTCGCCGAGCGGCAGCCATTCCGGGTGCGCCAGGTTCGTGGTCATTTCCACTTGATAGGGGGGCGTGCCGCCGGTCCAGGCCAGCAGCAGGTGTTCGCCTTGTGAAAGCAAACTGACCTGCAACGGGGCGGCCAGTGGCACCACCCGCACCAAGAGCGTGGCGCTGGCCGAGAGCCCGCCCAAATCGGTGACGCTGACCCCGACCGCGTGATCTCCGACGTCCGCACTGGTTGGGGTGCCTGAAATCGCGCCCCCGGCCGCCACTTGCACCCACGGCGGCCCGCTGATTTTTGCAAAACTCAGCACGTCGCCGGGATTCAGATCCGTCACGTTGGTGGCAAGGTTGCCCGCCAGACTGCCTCCGGGACTGACATCCGGCAGAGTCAGCGGATCGGTCAGAAACAGCGGATGCACATTGACGGCAATCAGCAGGGTCGCCGTGTTGAACGCCCCGACCGCATCGCGAGCGCTGACCACGAAGACATTGGTGTTGGGCTGGTCAGGTGCCGGGATCCCGCTGATCGCCCCGTTGTTCGCCACCGTCAACCAGCCCGGGCCACTCACCTTGGTGAAAAAGATGGCGTCCCCGTTCGGATCATCTGCCTCGGTGTTGATGGCACTGCTGTAAAACTGCCCGGCGTTGGCCGTCGGACGCACGATGGGGTCGTGCGCGAACACGGGCGGCCGATTGCTGGCCGCCTGGAAATGCGCGAGGATCCGCGCGGGTGACAACGCGTGATCATACACGGCCACATCCTGCATGTAGCCCTTGAATTGAAAGTTGTAAGCGCCGGCTCCCTCCTGCCGGGACCCGATGGTCATTGCATTGGTGCTGCGCAACAGGCCGCGGAACGGTTCGGTCGGAAAATTGTTGGCGGCGGCGTTGGAAATCCCATTGACGTACAAAGCCACATAACCGGCGGACCGATTGAGCACGCCCACCACGTGTTGCCATTGGTTATTGGGCGGCACATTGCCCGCGGCGATTACGGTGCCGCCATCATCCTTCCGCACAAAAAACCGGAACGCCCGCCCCGGGCCGCCACAATCCAGATTGAACTGTTCACCGCCCGCACCCGTGCCCTTGGTGATCAAACCGGCGTCCGATGCAGGCAGACTGGTGCTTTTCACCCAGGCTTCCACCGTCAGGCTTTGGTTCGGGGCGCTGCCAAAATCCATGGGAATGCTGCCCACATAACTGTTCTGTGCCGCAAGAAATCCAAACCGCGCCGCGGTATGGGTGTCCACCAGGCGATGTCCCGGTTGCCCCAGTTGCGTGGCGTGGTACACGCCGTCGCGCCCCGCCGCCCAGTCATAAGCCGTCGCGCCGCCCGTCTCGTTCAAGGGCCAATACCCGACGGGGTTGTCGGCGAGCACCAATTGGGCGTACGGGTAAGTGGCATTGGTAACCGCCAGCAGCACGGCGCCACTCACCACGCTGCCAAAAGCGTTGCTCACCCACACCGAATAAGCGCCCGCCTGAGCGGGCTGCACGCTGGGCAGGTTGAGGGTGGGGGAAATTGCCCCCGGCAAATTCGTCCCGTCTTTTTGCCAGAAAAAGTACAAAGGCTGCGCGCCCACGGCGCCGACAGAGAAGCTGACGCTCCGGCCCACGGCCCGGGCGGTATAAGCAGGCCCGGGCGGAGCCAAAATCTGCGGCTCGCGATGCACGGTTAGCGTGGCCACAGCACTGGTCACGGCCCCCCAATCATTGCTGACCACCACAAAATAATTTCCCGCTTCCGCCGGCGTCACGGGGAACCGCGTCAGCGTCGCAGCGTTGGCCCCCGGCAGCGTCACGCTGCTCCCTGGAACGCCGCGATGCCATTGATAATGCAACACCGGCGCGCCCATGGCTGTCACCGTGAACGTGCTGGGACTGGCCGGGGCGTTGTTGGTTTGGGAAACCGGGGACTGGACAATAACGACCCGCGCCGGCATGACCTCTCCGCTGATCCCCAGAATGGCGGTGGTGCGCGTACCGCCGACCGGCGGCCCCGTGAACGTGAGGGATTGAATCGTCTTGTTCAAACCCAGCGCGGCCAGGTCAACGGTCGTTTGGTAAAGATTGGGATTATCCCAGCCCGGATTTTCCGTGTTAAAGCTGCCGGCCCCCAGGCGCACCCGCCCAAATCCCTGCCACGCCACATTGGCCGTCTGGTAATACCAATCCGGCGCGTTGAAACTGAACGGGGAACTGTGTGTGCCATCGGTAAAGTTCAGCACGAACGTGCCCACCCCCCCGCCATTGGCGGAGCTGGCCAGCACGGAAATGCGGTTCAGCGCCAGCGGCGGCGTCAAGGTCAACGTCCCCGCCGCGGTGTAGGTGTACCCGAGCATCAGCGCATTGAGACCGCCGTACGGTCCCAGCTCAAACACCGCCCCATCCCCCTGCCCGCGCACGATGCGACTCGATGGCAGTCCCTGCAATCCGTGCGTGTTCGCCACGATTTGCGCGTTCCCGTTCAACCCCGCCTGGTAAAACGCCCAGCGATTCGGCACGTCAAACCCCGTAGTCTGGGGACTGGCAACCGTGGCGTTATAAGGCAAAATAACCCCGGCATTGAACCCACTCACGGCGAGGGGATAACTGCCTCCGGTGCGGCGCACCTCGACGACGACGCGACGATGCAACTCCGTCAGCGCGGGATTATCGCGATTCGTAATATTGACGAACAGTTCAAACCCCACCCAATAGACGGCATTGGACGCCAACTGGTCGTAATGCAACAGCGCATTGTTGGCGACAGTCAGCAACCCGTTGTTATCAACCGCAAAGGTCTGATTGGAATTGCCGGCGGCAATAGCGTAAGCCAGGTCGCCCGCAACCGGGGGCGGGATGAGGCCCACGGCGGTGCCATTGGTCGCCGCTTCCCATACCTGCAACCGGGTGGCCGGCACCGCGCCCGGCACGGAGCCGACAATGGAATAATAGCCCAAGCTGGCGTAGGCCGAGAAACCGTTGTTGAGAGGATTGTTCTTTCCAACCCCCGTCACCCGGAACGTGTAGGTGCCGGGTGGCAGATTGGTTTTGATGCTGCCCCAAAGCCGGTTGGATTGGTTGTTGGTGTGAAGGACTGCATTGGCATCATCCGCCACGGACACGGCCAGCCCAAGATTGGACCAATCGCCCACCGGCCGCGCCGTCAATGCCACCTCCCCGCCCGTCGTGCTGAACCGAAACGCATCGGTATCGCCCGTTCGCTCAATCACTCCTTCCGCCGCCACCGAGCCATCGGGATAAACTTCGAGGAATCGCGAGGTGGCCAGGGATGCCCCGGTGTCATCCGCCCGATACGCCGTGTTGTTGTTGGCGGTGATGAGATTCAGCTCGTCCTCGGGTTGGGTAGCGCCATTGTATTCTCCCTTGGCCCACTGGGTCACCGGCTGGTAATAGCCCACTCCCATGATGGGTGCCCACCCGGTTTCCCCGCTGCCATGACCGGCATAATATTCTTCCGACGAGGTGCCCTGATGGGCCAAACCCAGAGTGTGGCCGGCCTCATGTGACGCCACTTCACCCGCACTCTTGCCGGTGGAATAAACCGACCAGCACGGAACGTCGCCGCCCCAATTCCATGAACCGATCATCGCCACCCCCGCAGCGGTGACCGGCGTATCGGTGAAGGCCACTCGTTGCCGGCTGATTTCCGGGGCATCCAGATACACCTTGATATCCGTAGTCACGTTGATGTTGAAGGGCAGGTAGTCTTCCGCCACGCGCTTCCAGACGTCGCGAATGGTGTAATTGTTCGCCGCCGCCGGCCGGGAATAATAAACCCCGCCCCATGTCGGCGTGTAGCCCCCCGCAAAATCGAGGTACAATACCCCCTTCGCGCCTGGCAGACTCTGCAATGACACGATATTGCTGTTGTAATCGGGCACATACGTCGGGATTTCGTCGGGACGCAACGGCGGAATCTCCGCCGTGCGATTCGCCTCCGCGGAGGCGTTGCGGGCCAACGTCGAGACCGGGGGAGGCGAGCAAATCACCTCGTCCCAGCGCCGCTCCCACAACTCCGGATCACCGTTGGGACCGGTGGGCTCGAGACGATACGCGGTCTGACTGCCGGCAAACAGGACCACGCCCACCGCGCGCCCGGCCACACCCAGAGCGGGCGGAGTCAGGAAAAAAAATTCGCCGGCTTCCGGCAACTCCAATTGCCCCGAGATATACGTCATCTCCCCGTTGCGATATTGGGTGATTTGCACATGCCCGGAGGCCATGCGCCCCTCCGTCAACTCGAATTCAATGGCCTCGCCCGCTTGCGCGTGCTGATGCGCGGCCATGAAATGCAGATCCCAGGCGCGTTTTGACTTGCCCGGCGTTTTGATGGCCCCCGCGTAGGGATTGAAATCAGGCGGCCGCGGCGCCGTCCCCGTGGCGACCGGTCCCGCCCCGCCCGCCAGCGTGTTGCTGCCGGAGGCGGCCGCCGGCGCCGCCGACCCCGGTCGGCCGGCCACTCGTTCCTGGGATTGGAGAGGTCGCGCGGGATTCAGCAGCCCGATCAGGATGAATCCGCCGAATGCGACCAAAACCAAAATTCCCGCAATCCAAATCGTTCGTGTCTTCATTTGCGCAAAGGCACTGCCGCCCCACTCAATTGAGGCCCGGCGCCATGGCCTCCACCCGGCGGGCCTGCCGGAAGGCTAACGTAATCTCCCAGCGGGCGGAAGCGATCTTTTGTCCCCGCAATCCGCCGTCACCACACTCATTTCGCAGCTGATCCCGCTCCCGGGTTTGCTGGTCCAGACCGGTCTCCGCCAGGAGGCGGGAGGGTAATTGGATTTTCATCCGTCCCCTTCTCTGCCACAGTCAGAGGCGTGAAACGCCGGCACAACTCCTTGAAGCCGACCCCCCGGCCCTTGCCGCCGCCCGCACACGGCCGGCGACGTTACGGACGGAGGGCCAAACTGCTTGCGGCAATCCTGATGCCGGTGCTGGTGTTTGGCGGCCTGGAATTGACCTTGCGCCTGCTGGGCTACGGCTATTCCCCTGATTTCTTTCGCAAGACCCAAATTGCCGGACGGGACGTTTTCGTGGCCAACGACGATTTTGGGCTGCGTTTCTTCCCGCGCTCGCTCGCCCGCCTCCCCTCGCCCACCGTCTTTCCCGCCTCCAAAGGCAGCAACACCTTCCGCATCTTTATTCTTGGGGAATCGGCGGCTTTGGGCGATCCCGAACCTGCATTTGGTTTTGGCCGTTATCTGGAAGCGCAGTTGCAGGCGCGGTTTCCGGATCAGCGCTGCGAGGTGATTTGCGCGGCCATGACCGCCATCAATTCACACGCCCTCCTCCCCATCGCAGCGGATTGTGCCCGGCACGACGGCGATCTCTGGATCATTTACATGGGCAACAACGAGGTGGTCGGACCGTATGGCGCGGCCACGGTCTTTGGACCAAAATCTCCACCGCGCTTTTTCGTTCGTGCCAGCCTGGCCTTGAAAGCGACCCGCACCGGACAATTACTGGATGCCCTCCTCAACCGGCGCTGGACCAGCCCGGCGACGCCCGCGGCATGGGCAGGGATGCGCATGTTCCTCGAAGCCCAAACCCGACCCGATGATCCCGGCCGAAAACGGACCGAGGCCAGCTTCCGGGAAAATCTGGAAGCCATGCTTCACCTCGCACGCCGCCAGCGGATCCCGGTCCTGCTCTGCACCGTGGCCAGCAATTTGAAGGATTGCGCCCCCTTCGCCTCCCTGCATGCGCGACAATTCGACGCAGCGCACCGCCGCGCCTGGGAGGCGCGGGTCCAAGCGGGCGCTGAATTTGAACAGGCTCAAGACTGGAACGCGGCGCTGCAACAATACGAACAGGCCGCCGCGCTGGATGCCGATTACGCCGAACTTCAATTCCGCATGGGCCGCTGCCATCTCGCGCTGGACCAGCCGGCCGCCGCGCGGCGTTGTTTTGAACGGGCCCGGGATTTCGACGCGCTCCCGTTTCGCACCACTTCGACCCAGAACGAGATCATCCGCCAGTGCGCCGCGAAATTTGGCGGCGATCCGGTGGTGTTGCTGGATGTCGCGCGGGAATTGACCGCGCCGGACTCCACTCCCATCCCCGGAGCCGACTTGTTCTACGAGCATGTTCATTTCAATTTCACGGGCAACCAGCGACTCGCGCGGTTGATCGCGGCAGCCGCAACGCAACTGCTGGAATCCCGCCAGGGAATCACGGCGTCCGGCGATCCGTTGACCGCCGAGCAGGCTGATGAGCGCCTGGCGGTGACGCCGTGGGATCGGTATCGCGTTTATCAAAATGTGTGGCAGCGCGAGCAGCGCCCTCCCTTCACGCAACAACTAAACCACACCAACCAACTGGCCAGCCTGACCCAGGCCTTACAACAGTTCCGCTCCCGGATGAATTCCAACACCCTGCCCACCGCACTGAACCGCTATCGCACGGCATTGCAAGCACGGCCGGAGGATTTTTTCCTGCGGGGCAACCTGGCCAAACTGCTGGAAGACACGGGCGACCTCTCCGGAGCGGCGGCGGAATGGGCCCGGGTCAGTGATTTATTGCCGCACCACTTCGGCCCGGCATTTTATTGGGGCAAAGTCCTTGCGCGGCAGGGCCGGACGGACGCCGCGGCACGAGAACTGACGCGCGCCCTGCAAATCCGTCCCGACCTTCCGGAGGCGCGGGCCGAGCTGAGCCGCGTTTTGCTCCAGCAAAAGCGCCCCGCGGAAGCGTTGGCCCAAATCCGGCAGGCGGTCGCCGGACAGCCCGACAACGCAAGGCTGTATCTTGATTTGGCTGAAGCCCAGGCCGCCCTGGAGCAGCGCGACGCCGCCATCGCCAGCCTGCGGCGGGCGATCGAGTTGCGCCCCGACTTCTGGGAGGCGCGTTACCTGTTGGGCGTGGAACTGGCGGTCCGCAACGACCTGACCGGCGCCAGTGAACAGTTTGGTGCGGTGCTCCGGTGGCAGCCCGATCACCCTCTGGCCCATCTGAACCTCGGCATTGCCCTGGCCAAACTGGGCCGGATTCCCGAAGCGATGGAACAATTCCAGCAGACCCTGCGGTTGTCCCCTTCAAATCAAACAGCCGCCAGCTACCTGAACCAGCTTCGCGCACGTTGAGGCCCGGGCCACGCTCAGCGCGGCGCCGGATGCAGGGCCTCCAGTGCCGAGCCGGGACGCTGCCCCGGTTCCACCGCCCATTTGTAGTTGGGCGCGGAGGTCATGTTGAACACCAGTTCGCCGCCGGCGGTGATTTGTTTGTGGGTCAGATAGATTTTTTCAAATGCCGCCCCATTCAAGGTCGCGCTTTCGATGTAGGGTCGCAATGGACCGTTGCGGTTTGCGGTCACGACGAATTGTCTGCCGTCCGGCAACCGGATCGTGGCGCGGTCAAACAACGGACTGCCGATGAGGTATTCGGTCGTGCCGGGACATACCGGATAAAATCCCAGCGCACTGAACACATACCAGGCGGACATCTGCCCGGTGTCTTCATCACCGCAAAACCCGTCCGGCGTCGGGTGATACAACCGCGTCATCACCTCGCGCACCCGCGCCTGCGTCTTCCACGGCTGCCCGGCGTAATTGTAGAGGTAGGGCAGGTGCTGGATCGGCTGATTGCCGTGGGCGTACTGCCCCATGTTGGCCGCCACCATCTCGGTCATTTCGTGAATCATCGTTCCGTAGCTCCCCACATTCACCACCGGCGGCGTGTAAAAAACTCCATCCAATTTGTCGGCGAACGCGGCATCCCCACCCAGCAGTCGAATCAATCCGGGCACATCGTGAAACACACTCCACGTCCAGTGCCAGGCGTTGCCTTCGGTGAACGGCCCGCCCCATTCAGTGGGATCAAACGGTTCGCGCCAGTTCCCCGCCTCATCCCGTCCGCGCATGAAACCGACCTGCGGATCAAACACGTTCGTATAGTTCATCGCATTGTGGCGAAACCCCGCGGCATCGTTCGCCCGCCCCTGGGCCAGGGCAAACACCGCCGCACAAAAATCGTCATACGCAAACTCCAGCGTCTTGGCCGTGGCCTCGCGCTGGCGCGTCGGCACGTAGCCGTGCTGCTGATAAAACTCCGCTCCGTCGCGACCGATGGAATGACAGCGCGATGGCGCCTGCGTGTTGGCATCATGCACCATCGCGTCCAGGGCGGTGCGGGCATCGAAATTCGTGATGCCCTTCACCCAGGCGTCCGCGAGCAGGGAAAACGCATGATTGCCGATCATGCAATCCCGATGGCCGGGACTGGACCAGGACGGCAGAAACCCGCTTTGCTCGTACGCCGCCACCAGCCCCTGCATGATTTCACCGCTGACCTCCGGAACGAGCAGATTGTAGAGCGGATGCGCAGCACGAAAGGTGTCCCAGAATCCCGTGTCCGTGTACATGAACCCGGCATGCACCTGCCCGTCGTACGGGCTGAAATAAACCGGCCGTTCCTGCGCGTCCCATTCATGCAGCCGATGCGGAAACAAAAAGCTGCGATATACCGCGCTGTAGAACGTCCGTTGCGCCTCCTCCGTGCCGCCCGTCACCTGCAACCGCCCCATCAACCCGTTCCAGGCATCCTCCGCCCGCCGCCGCACCGTGTCGAAATCCGCGTCTCCGATTTCCCGGGCCAGATTTCGTTCCGCCTGCTCCGGACTGAGATAAGACGAGGCCACCTTGCAACCCACCACGCGATTTCCCTGCGTCTCAAACCGTACAAACGCCCCCACGTGTTCCCCGGCAAGCTGGGACTGTCCCTCGTGGACGCCTCCGGGCGTCCAGGTGCCGAACGCGGCGAAGGGACGGTCAAACTCCATGACAAAGTAATTGGAGAAATTGCCGGGCACACCGCCGTTGTTGTTGCGGCAAACTCCAATGATTTTGCTGGCTTCCGGCAGGATCGTCACCCGCGAACCCTGGGCAAAGGCATCCAGCACCACGTAGGCGGCGGCGTCATTCTCGTAGGTGAACCGGAACCGCGCCGCCCGCTCGGTCGGCGTCACCTCCACCGTTGCCTGCCAGGTGTCCAGGCGCACGCGATAATAACTGGGCTGCGCCTCTTCGGATTCATGGCGGAAGTCCGAGGCGCGTTCGTCCTCCCGCACCACCAGCCGCCCCGAGACCGGCATCAAGGCGAAGTTCGCATAATCTCCAATCCACGGGCTGGGCTGGTGGGTCTGGCGGATGCCGCGGATCCTGGTCTGGCGGTATTGGTAAAAGAACGAATCACGTTGCGGCTGCGTATACGGCGCCCAGACATTCATCGGAAACGGCAGGGCAATGGCGGGATAGGTGTTGCCATGGGAATAACTGCCCACCGAGTCCGTCCCCTGCAACGGATTGGCAAGATAGACCGGTGGCCGCGTCGCCCCGCGGCTCCCACCATTCCCGCCGACCCACAGCACCAGCGCCAGCCAACAAATTTTCTTCATACCGCCACCAATATCCGCCGCAGCCCCGCGGCAACTCAAGATGCAAATACCCGCCCCCCGGGCCGCCGGCTCAAGGACCGTCAATGATGACGCCTCGCACGGGCGCGCCACCGGGAAAATCGGCCCAGAAACGGTCGCGAAAGCCGGGCGGATTGTACTCCCAGTGCCACGGTTCGTTTTGGTAGGGATACCAGCCGAATTCCTCGCCCCGCAACAGCAGCCATTTATGGACGGGAGACTGGCGCATCCGGACCAGTTCCGACATCGGACGGGTGAATGTTTCGCGCGTTTGGAACTCGCCCGCCTGGCTCATCTTGAAATCAATGGCCAGGCCGAGGGAGTGCGCTGAAAAGCTGGCCACGGCATGGGCATTGCCCGCACGCGCCGCATTCGCGCGGGCCGTTTCCGGCGAGCGATGTGCCGACAGAATGATCAGTTCCACGCCGTCGGCCCGTGCGCGCGCGCGCATCCGGAGAAACGAGGTCAACGCGTGCCGGTTCAGTTTCCACTGTTCCTGCCCCGCGACGGCCCGCCATTGGTTGGTGATGTACCCCCAAACGGCCGCATTCACCTCCTGCCGCAACACCACCGCGGCGCGCGAACGGTTGGCCCGGCGCTCCGGACGCACCAAATCCAGCGCGTCCACCATGACGTCGGCAAACTGCTCATTCGGACCTTCTGGGCCGCCGGGAAAGTCGTCGTCGTGCCAGGGAAAGTTGCGGAAATGATCGCTCAACTCCGGCCCCAAAATGTCCAAACCCGAACAGTTTGGATCGTGAATGAATTTTCGCTCCAGCGCGCGCAGAAGCCGGCACTGGCCGGCGCCGGTGGCGTCGGCCAATGCGCGGTCAAAGGCGGCTTGAACCTCAGGATCGCCGTTGCGATCCCGCAACGTGGCCCAAATATAATCGGCGGGTAAACGCGACGCGCCAGCCGCGGCGAGGTCCGCCGTCGCCGCCATCAAGCGCATGGCCGATTGGGTGGTGCCGGGTTTGGCTCTGGGCAGGACCGCGCAGCCGGTGAGCAGCAACGTCACCGCAAGCAACCGCAGTCCATTCCAAACGTGACCCGTCATGGGTTTCATACTGGGCAAGTTGCTGCTGCGCGTCAACCGATCTGCCCGTAGGTTGACCGCCGCGGAACGTCCCGGGGCGGGCCCCCGGGCCGCGGCGTAGCGGCGCCGGGACAAACGCGCCGGCCGCCCCGCTTATTCCCGGATGAAGTAGCTCAGGTTTTCCAGCTCGATGGCCAGGTTCACGTTGTTGAGCATGACGTTCTTTGGCACGTGGAGGACGACGGGGGAAAAGTTCAAAATGCCCAGCACGCCGCACTCCACCAGCTGGTTGACCACTCCCTGGGCGGCTTCCGCCGGCACGGTGACAATGGCCATTTTCACACTGTGGGCGCGCACGAATTCCGCCAGCTGATTCATGCCATACACCGGACGCTTGATCTCCTTGTTCCGACGCCGTCCCGGCTCGATATCGAACGCCGCCAGGATCTCGAATCCTTCCTTTTCAAAGCCGCGATAGGACAGCAGGGCCAGCCCCAGATTTCCCAGGCCGATCAAGATAACAGGGCGCAGGCGTGACGCGCCCAGCTCATTGGTGATTTGCTGGTATAAATCCTTCACGTCGTAACCAAGCCCCCGCGTGCCGAACGTGCCCAAATAAGCAAGGTCCTTCCGCAATTGGGTGGGTTTGACCCCGGCGGCTTTGGCCAGGGCCTCGCTGGAAATGGTCTGCGTCGCCTGCTCGCACAAGGGGGCCAGACAGCGCAAGTAAGTGGACAGCCGGTACACGGTTTTGCGCGGAATTTCTGGTCGCCGGTTCTTTTTCAAGGTGGCCAAAAATAAACTGCGGCGCGGGGCGAGGCAATCCAAGGCATGAATTTTTTCGCCAACCGGATGCCGCGGGTCTGGAGAAAACCCGGCGTGACTCCGGTGGCGGGCTTTGCTTGACTGGTGGGCAAACATGAAACGCCCCCTGGTGCCCGTGGCGTTGTACTATGCCGTTGGACTGTTGCTGGGCGGACTCGTCCAACCACCGCTTGTGTTGCTGTTTACCGCGAGCCTGCTCTGCCTGATCCTGGCCTTGGGCCGGACATCGGACCGTGCCTGGTTGCCGGCCCTTTGCCTGGTTTTTCTGGGTTGGACGAATCTGGTCCGATGCACCGCGGTGATTTCGCCATACGATTTACGAATTCAACTGGGCAACGCCCCCGTGTTGGGCACCCTGCGCGGCACCCTGGCCGAAACACCAAGCCTGCGCGTGCATGAACGCGACGGCCAGGAACTGGCCCGGACCCTGGTGACGCTGCACGTATCCGCTCTGGCCACGAACGGAGGGTGGTTGCCAGCCTTCGGCCAGGTGCTGGTCTCGACTCGCGGCAATTTGGAGCCGCCCGGATTCAGCGGCCAGGAGATCGAAGTGAGCGGAGTCATTGCTCCGCCTCCGGATCGCTTGGCCGAGGGGCTCTTCAGCTACCGGAATTATCTGGCCCACCAATCCATTTATTACCAGCTGACGACCGATGCCGCGCATTGGAAAGTGATGAATCCTTCCGCGCCGCCCCCGCTGGCCGACCGCTTCCAAGCCTGGGCCAAGCGGACCCTGGCCGCCGGCCTGCCGGAACAGGACGAGCCATTGCGCCTGCTTTGGGCCATGACGCTGGGCTGGAAGACGGCGCTGACCGGGGAGGTCAGCGAACCATTCATGAAATCCGGCACGATGCACATCTTCGCCATTTCGGGGCTGCACATTGCCTTGATCGCCGGCATTTTGGTCAGTCTGTTGCGGGTGGCGCGCTTGCCCCGGAGGGGATGCGGCCTGGTGGTGGTCCCCCTGCTCTGGTTTTATACTGCGGCCACAGGCTGGCAGCCTTCCGCGATCCGCTCCGCCATCATGATGAGCATCGTTGTGGGGGGGTGGTCGCTGAGCCGCCCCAGCGACTTGCTAAACTCGCTGGCGGCCGCCGCCTTCATCATCCTGCTGTGGCAGCCCCAGCAGTTGTTTCAAGCCAGCTTCCAGCTTTCCTTTTTCGTGGTGCTCAGCATTGCCTTGTTGGTGCCGCCGTTGCAACGCGGAATTGACCGGCGGCTGGCATTGGACTCCTTTCTGGCGCCGGAAATCATTCCCCAATGGCAGCGGCTCGCCCGCACGGGGTTGCGCAACCTCCTGCTGACCCTGGCCACTTCACTGGCCGCCTGGCTGGGCGCGCTGCCGCTGACCGCCTACTATTTTCACATCTGCAGTCCGGTCACGTTGCTGGCCAATCTCGTCATTGTCCCGCTGAGCGCCCTGGCGCTCTCCTGCAATCTGGGCAGCCTGCTTTGCGGCGCCGGGTTGCCGTGGGTGTCCGAACTGTTCAATCACGCCGCGTGGTTCTGGATGCTCGGCATGAGCCGCTTCAGCCGGTGGGCCACCTTGATTCCAGGCGCCTATGCCTTTGTACCGGCCCCCGGCGTGTTCACCTGCCTCATTTATTACGGCTTGCTGGTCGGATGCCTGAGCGGCTGGTTATGGCAGCGCGGCCGCCGGCTGCGAACAGTCGCGGCGTTACTGCTCCTCGGACTATATTACGGCGGTCAATGGCGGAGTGCGCGCCGGAACTTCTCGCTCACCATCCTCCCGCTGGAAGGCGGGCATGCCAGCTTCCTGGACGCTGCCGGCCGCTCCCGGGACTGGCTGGTGGATTGTGGCAGCACCAACTCCGTGGTTTATGTCGTACGCCCGTTTTTGCGCGCCCAAGGGGTCACGCGGCTGCCACGACTCATGCTCACCCACGGCGATGTGCAACATGTGGGGGGCGCGGAGCTGCTCCGCGATGAATTCCACTGTGCGGAAGTGTGGGTCAGCCCGTTCCGCTTTCGCTCACCCGTGTACCGGCAAGTGTTGACCCGCCTGGAACACCATCCGGGTTTGGTCAAGACGGTGCATCGCGGTGATGTGGCGCCGCCCTGGCGGATCCTGCACCCGGGCGAAGACGACGCCTCTTCACTCGGTGACGACGGTGCGCTGGTGTGCCAGGCGGAATTGCACGGGGTCCGGGTGCTCCTGCTGTCCGATCTGGGCCGGCAGGGACAACACCAGCTGTTCGATCGCGAAGCTCATCGCCTGCGATCCGACATCGTTGTCACCGGAATTCCGACCGCGTCCGAGGCCTTGTCCGAAACCTTGCTGCGCGCCATTCAACCGCGCGTCATCATTGTCGCCGATTCAGAATTTCCGGCCACCGCACGTGCCTCCACCAAACTCCTGGACCGGCTGACGGCCCACCGGACCCTGGTCCTCAGCACCCGCACCAGTGGCGCGGTGCAGATTTATTTTCGTCCCCGAGGCTGCGCGATTGCGACGGCCCGTGGAGAAAGCTTCGAGCTGGCAGCGCTGCCCGCCATGACGCTTCCCCAACCGGAAGCGTCGCCGCCGGCGGCGGAGCGGCAGTGGTGATCACGGCAACGGCAGTTCGCGAATTTGCAGGCTGTAGCGGTAAGCGTCGAAGTAAATGTTGTGGTCGCCCCACTCCACCTCGCCCCGCTGAAAATCCACATTGTCGGAACGCAATGACTGCTTGGGCGGGGTCAACGGCTGGCAGTGGGCGCTGTTGGCGGCCATGCGGTAGTAATCCAGACCACCGAAATAAAAATCGCGCACCTCGCGCCGTTCCTCCGGGGTCAAGGTCGGCGCGTATTGCATGGCGAAAATTCCCTTGTATGGATCCACCGGCATCCAGCCGTACGGCGGAAGATAAATTTCGCACCAGTCATGGATGCCTTTCACCCCGGGAAATAAGTTCCAGCCTGACTGCCATCGGGCAGGGATCCCATTGAGCCGGCAGAGCGTGATGAACAGCAGCGCCTCCTGGCCGCAATCGCCGTAGCCCTTGTCCCGGCAGTAATCACTGAGATTCCGGATGGTGGAATACTCGAGGGCGTAGCTGTATTGGATGTGCTCCGCGATCCAATTGTAAATTTTCCGGGCCTGCCGGGCGGGATTGACTTCGTCCACCAAAATTTCCTTTGCCAACTTCCGCAACTCGGGAGTAAAGACCACGTGCAACTCCTCCCGCAAAAATGGCTGCAGCCGGGGATCCAGGGCGTCCACGCGGCGCACCCGCTCCGGATTGATGTCGAACGAGACGCCGGAAATCTTGTAGCGGTATTCAACACTGAAGTGTGTCGGCTGCCCTGACTGCGCGGGTTGCTCCAGATACACTGCGCGGATCGGGCTGTCCGGACCATCGAGATGCCGCACCGGCGAGGAGGTTTCCAACAGCACGAAATCCCGTTGGAACGGGTACTCACGCGGGATGGGCAGCCACGCCCGGATCATTTCTCCCGGCGGTGCCACATCGGCATCCACCGTCACCGTCATCACGGCTCTCAGGTGTTTTGGCAAAACGTAGGGTCGTCCCTCCTGGCGCGCGGCCTGGCGGATGGCGCGGCAGGTGGCCAGGCTGGCGCGATCGTGTTCTCGCGTATCCCGCGGGGGAATCCGGCGCGCATTCAACTCCGGATGACGAAAGAACAAATTGCTGACGCTCGCGCTCATGAAACGACGTTCCCCGTCGAAATCCCGCGAATCGAACCAGCCCTTGGCGATCCAGCCTTCGAATTCGCTTTGAGTCAGATCCCGCACCGCATCTTGCAAGCGTTTGAACAACCCGGCTTGGGTGAACGGATAATCCTTGCGAATGCGTTCCAGCCGGTCCAGTTCAAACGCCAGACGTCGCCGCTCCGCCTCGCTCAGCGCGGAATCAGACGTCGCCGCGTAAAGCGTGTTGGACGCCGCCTGGAACCGGCCCTGGGTCTCCAACACGCTGGCGTGCAGGACTGCGGAGGGTTCGGCGGCCGCCCCGACCACGAGCAGCCATCCTCCGCTGAAAATCCCCAGCCATCGTTTCATGGTCACGTTGCGTTGTTGCATCGTTCCTCCCCGCGCGCCTACGTTCCCAATGCGTCCAGCGCTCCGCTGACGTGCGCGAATTTTTCCTTCCAATCCGTCAATCGCTGCTCATGCTCGCGCAACACCGCGGCGGGTACCCGCTGCGTAAAATTAGGATTGGCCAGTTTCTGTTCCACCTTGACGATCTCCCCTTCAATCTTTTCCTTTTCCTTCGTCAGACGTGCCCTCTCTGCCGCGACATCAATCAATCCATCCAACGGCAGGAATAATTCCCCGAATGGCGTATGCACCGTCGGCGTTCCCTTCTTCGTCACATAATCTTCTGCAAAATCCAAGGCTTCGGCGTTGAGCAGCAGTTTGATCACTTCGCCATCATGGGCGGCGATTTCGCGACTCGGCTTAAGCACGAATTTCACCTTTTTGCCGGACTGTATGTTGCCAACGCGGCGGAGGTTGCGCCCCAGTGTCACAACTTCATATTTCTGGCTGGCAAATTCCAGATGCGTCTCATCCAGCCCGTACGCCTCGTGAAAATCCGCGTCAAACGGTTTGGGCCATGGCGCCGTCATGAGGGTGCGGCCGCCCTGCTCCTCCGGCATGTCTGCCGCGTAACCCATCCCGTGCCACAGCTCCTCCGTGATGAATGGCAGGAACGGGTGAAACAACCGCAGGGTGTGCGACAGCACAAAATCAACCACCGCGAGCGTATTCGCGCGGCGCCTCTCCTGTTCCGCGCTCCGCACTCCGCGTTCCGTGCTTCCCAACACCGCCTTGCTCGCCTCGACATACCAATCACAATATTCGTTCCAGAAGAAGCGATACAACGTCTGCACCGCCGTGCTGAAGTTGTAGGTGTTTAAGGCCGTCGAGATTTCCTCAATCGCCCGGTTCAGCTTGAGCAATATCCACTTGTCATCCGTGGTGAGCAGCGCCGGATCAATCTCGCCCTGCACTTCGCCTCCCTGCATTTGTCTAAAGCGACACGCGTTCCACAGTTTGTTGCAGAAGTTGCGGCCCAGCTCGACGTCCTTCTCGTCGAACAACACGTCCTGACCGAGCGGCGCACTGCGCATTGTGCCGAAGCGCAATGCGTCCGCGCCGTATTTGGCGATGAGTTCGAGCGGGTCGGGCGAATTGCCGAGCGTCTTCGACATCTTGCGCCCCTGCTTGTCGCGGATGATGCCGGTGAAATACACATTCTTGAACGGCAGCTCGCCCATGTATTCATAGCCCGCCATGATCATGCGTGCGACCCAGAAGAAAATGATGTCCGGCCCGGTGACCAGGTCGGTGGTCGGATAAAACTTCTTCAACGTGTCGGTCTGCTCGGGCCAACCCATCGTGGCAAACGGCCAGAGCCACGAACTGAACCAGGTGTCGAGCACGTCGGGGTCTTGTTCCCAACCATCACCCTCTGGTTTCTCAATCTGACAAACTGTTTCAATCGTATAGTTCGCGTCTAAATTTTCCTGCGAGCTTTTCCGCAAATCATACGGACCGGGATTGGCACGATACCACACCGGAATCCGATGTCCCCACCAAAGCTGACGGCTGATGCACCAGTCCTGAATGTTCGTCAGCCAGTGATCGTAAACCTTCGCCCAACGCTGCGGATGGAAACGCATCTTGGAGCGCCGAGCACCCGCTCGGCCAGTTCCAGATTCGGCGCCCGAGCCGAGCGGGTGCTCGGCGCTCCCCTCCTGCTCCACGCACGCCCTGGCTTCCTCCACCGCCGGATACTTCAAAAACCATTGTTCGCTCAACCGCGGCTCGATCGGCACATCCGCGCGCTGACTGAAGCCCACGTTGTTCTCGTATGACTTCGTTTCCACCAGCGCACCGAGTTCCGTGAGCTTCTCCTCCGCCACCTTGCGCGCCTTGAACCGGTCCAACCCCTTCAAATCCGCGCCCGCCAGCTCGTTCATCGAGCCGTCGGGATTCATGATGTCCACGACACGCAACTTGTGCCGCTGACCGATCTCGAAGTCCGCCTTGTCATGCGCCGGCGTCACCTTGAGCACACCCGTGCCGAATTCAAAATCCACATGCTCGTCGCCGATGATCGGGATGAGCTTCTGTTCGCGCGGCAATTCCGCCGGCAACGGCCGCACGATGTGTTTTCCGATGAGATGCGCGTACCGCGGGTCTTTCGGATTCACCGCCACCGCCGTGTCGCCCGGGATGGTTTCCGGTCGCGTCGTCGCGATGGTGAGCCAAGTCCGCTCTTCGGCGTCAATCTGCGGGCCGCCCGATTTCCCCTCACCCGGCCTGTCAGCCACCCTCTGCCCTTCCGCAGGGGTGAGGGGCCGCGCCACGATTTGCACAGGCGATCCATCCTGGTCCACCGCCTCCACCCGGAAGTGATACATGAAACCCTTCTGCGGTTTCATCTCCACTTCCTCGTCGGACAGCGCGGTCTGCGTGGCCGGACACCAGTTCACCATGCGTTTGCCGCGATAAATGAGACCCTTCTTGTAAAGCTCGACGAAAACCTTTTGCACACAGCGGGAATACTCCGCGTCCATCGTGAAACGCTCGCGCGTCCAATCGCACGAGCATCCGAGCTTTTTGAGCTGGTTGATGATGATGCCCCCGTGCTTTTCCTTCCATTGCCAGACGCGCTTGAGAAACTCGTCGCGTCCGAGGTCATGCTTGGATTTCTTTTCCTCCTTCTTGAGCGCCTTCTCGACCTGCACCTGCGTGGCGATGCCGGCGTGATCTGTGCCCGGCAGCCAGAGCACCTCCTTGCCATCCATGCGCGCCTTGCGGGCGAGGATGTCCTGGATCGTGTTGTTGAGCACATGCCCCATGTGGAGCATGCCCGTGACGTTCGGCGGCGGGATGACGATGGAATACGCCGGGCGCTTGTCGGTCACGCGCGCCGGGTCGGCGGTGAAGCAACCCTGCTTCAGCCAGAAGTCATACCATTTGTCCTCGACGGACTGCGGTTCGTAGGCCTTCGGAATTTCAGACATATTCAGTTCACGTTTGACCTAAACACCAACATCGTTCGCTGGCGATTCGACTTGGTCAGCAGTCCGACTCGCCTTTCCCCGGACAAACGTGAAAGGCAGTCTAACGAACTGCCGGGGGCGGGGCAATCAACGACGGAAGGAAAGGACGTTCGACAATCACCCACTCAGACAAGGCGACGCCCCCTCCGCGCCTCAGTCCTTTCCAATCCCTTGGTGATCAGGCGGCGAAGAACTCTAATCCACTAACTCAATGCGACTGACTCGGTGCATTGGTGGGCAATACCGCCGGAGCAGTAATCGTCATCCGAGCGATATTGTTCTTTGAGTGAACGCGCACCGGCGTCTGACGAGTCCGGCTGGGGGAAATGCTCGGGATAAATGCTGTGGCCACTATCCCAACTGCCAGTATCAGAAACAGACGTGATGCTTTCATACGCTAAATAGACACCGCAACATACCACATTTGTATAAATCAAGGCGCACACTGCCGCCTAATCACCAGCGACCGCCGGAAACGCGCGGTCGGCTGCAACAGTCGCTGACAAATTACTTGAACCGCTCGACTGCCCAGCGAGGTGGCGATGCAGCGCATGGTGTTTTCGGGATGTCGCAGATCAAATTTGGAGTCCGTGTCCATCTGTGTCCATCCGTGATTGAAATCATTTCTTCAGCAGCGCGTACTCCATGGAATCCACCAAGGCCTGAAGGCTGGCCTCGATGATGTTTTTGCTCACCCCCACGGTGCCCCACTCCCGCTTTCCGTCCGTGGAAGTGATCAGGACCCGCGTCTTGGCCGCCGTGCCGGTCGTGCCGTTGATGATGCGTACCTTGTAATCGATCAGATCGACGTTTTTCAACTTCGGGAAAAACCCGCCCAGCGCCAGGCGCAACGCCTCATCCAGCGCGTTCACCGGGCCATCCCCATCCGCCACCGTGTGGGCTTCTTTGGTTCCGACGCGGACCTTGATGGTGGCCTCGCAGATGTTGTCCTGGCCATCACGGCGCATGGAAACATGGTAGGCATTGATCAAAAACGGCTTCTCGCGATGTTTCAACGCATTGCCAATCAACAGCGCCAGCGAACCCTCGGCCGCCTCGTATTCGTAACCTTCGCTCTCCAGTTGTTTGATGCGCGCCGTCATCGCCTTTAACTCGGCCATGTCCGGTGTCAATTGGAAGCCCAATTCCTTGGCTTTCATCAGGACATTGGTGCGTCCGGACATGTCACTGACCAGCACCCGCCGGGCATTGCCCACCGCGGCGGGATTGATGTGCTCGTAGCTTTTCGTCAAGCGCTCGATGGCATGGACATGCATTCCGCCCTTGTGAGCAAATGCCGATTCACCCACCCACGGTGCCCGGGAATTGGACCGGATGTTGGCCACTTCATTGACGAACTCGGACAGCTTTTTGAGCTTGGGCAGGGAGCTGGCCGGAACGCTGCGCAGCCCCATCTTGAGCGCCAATGTGGGAATCACGCTGGTCAAATTACAATTGCCCGTCCGCTCGCCGAAGCCGTTGATCGTTCCCTGCACCTGGCTCGCCCCCGCATCCACGGCGGCGATGGCATTGGCCACGCCAAAACCACAGTCGTCGTGCGTGTGAATGCCGATCACACAGCGCAATTTCGATCGGGCCAGCGCCACCGTTCGCGCAATCTCACCGGGCAGCCGGCCGCCATTCGTATCGCACAACACAATGGCATCCGCCCCCGCCTGTTCCGCCGCCTGCCAGGTGGCCAGCGCGTACTCCGGCTCGGCGGCGTAGCCATCAAAACTGTGTTCCGCATCATAGAAAACTGTTTTACCCCGATCCTTCAGATAGCGGATCGTATCGCGGATCATGCCCAGATTCTCGTCCGGCTTGACGCGCAGCACCTCGGTGACATGCAGCAGCCAGGTCTTGCCCACAATGGTCACCACGGGCGTTTCCGCTTCGAGAATCAAACGCATCAACTCGTCGCGCTCCACCGCCACCCCCTTGCGCCGGGTCATGCTGAACGCTGCGATCTTGGCGTTCCGCCATTTCCGCCGCGCCGCCAGCCGGAAAAACTCCAGGTCCTTCGGATTGCTGCCCGGCCAGCCTCCTTCGATATAGTGAACCCCAAAGGCGTCCAGCTTCTCGGCAATGCGAAATTTATCGCCGGCCGAAAAATTGATGCCTTCACCCTGCGCGCCATCGCGCAGGGTGGTGTCGTAAATTTCCACTTGTGTTCTCATGCCACCGCCGTTGTCACGGCCGGACATTATGCGCGGAAAACCCGCATCTTGCCAACTCCAAAGCCGGCACGGTCATTCCGGGCGGCGATCCGTTCACACCGGACGCCGGATCATGCGCTCGAGGATGTTGCGCGTGATCTGCTGCACGCGTCGGTCCGGTCCCAGGGGAGAAGTGTAAACCGATGGACGCACGTAACCCGGCGGCTCGCTCAACCCATCCGCCCACCAGCAAGTCGAGGCGTTGAAGACAAAATTCTGTTGCGGCCCGGGATATACCGTCGCAGTGAAGACGCCGCCGTTCAGGGAGCCGGGTTTGTCCTGAGTCGGAGCGCTGGCCACGATTTCCAATCCGGGAATGTCCGCCGGATCGCCGTGCCATTCCCAACCAACCAATCCCGGAATCCCCTCGCCCCGCCGCATCCCCGTCCCGGCGAAAATCCAGTGCTCCGGCAACACGCACACCCAGTCGGCGCCGCCGGTCACCACGCCCGTGCTGTGCGCGCCCACCAATTCGTTGGCATACGGCCGTTCGTGGCGCAGCGATTTCATGGCGATGAAATCACGCATCCCGCCGGGCGGACCAAACACGCCGATGCGTTCAAAAGCGCGGCGGGGCAACCCGTCTGCGTCGGGCGAAAGCAAAATCCGGCCGCAACAAGTGTTACCCGAGAAAAAGCCAAGACTCACTCCGGCACGCTTTGCCGCCTGCAGGTTGCGGAACATTTCGATGGTGTAATACTCATCGTGACCAACGGACAGAAAGCCGCGGGCGCGTAGCAGTCCCCGGGGGTCCGCATGGGTGTCCAGATTGGACGTGTAGGTTACATCGTAACCCTGCGATTCCAGCCAGTAAACGAAGGGAAATTCCCACAGAAAAAAATCTCCAGTCCCGGTGGACAACGGCGCGTCCACAATCTGACAATACTTCCCGTAGGGGCGGTTGAAACTCACCTGCACGTTGCCGCCCCAATACCATTGATTCTGGTCGTCGTTGTACAACGCGTATTGATCCGGCCAGCGGTTGTAAGCCTGCCAGGTTGTATCGGAACACTGATAAATCAGGTCCGCCGGCCGATCATCCCGCACGATGAAAATAACGTAACTTTGCAGTCCCTCGCGCTCGGCAGTCAGCTGGCCCACATAAATCCCGCTCGGCCAGTCGGCCGGGACGGTGAGCGTCGTGCAGGCCTCCCAGCGACAATCCCGCACACGCTTCGGCCCCACCGGCGGATCGGGCTGGATCTGCCCCGCGAACGGTCCAAGGCTCGCCACCTGCCGTGCGCCCGCCCCGCCGTAATAGCCCATGCGGAACACATCCAGCCGGAACGGCGACGCCGGATTCGTGCTGACATGAAAGCTGATGCTCTCGCCGGCGCGGACACTGGTGCGCGAACAGTACCCTTCAATCCAGGGACAACGATACTTCGTCGCCGGGTCAATGCGCGTGTTTGTGAGCAGCCAATCGCGCGTGCCCGGCCGTTGGTTCTCCCGCGCAATGCGCCGCCTGTCGGGTCTGGCGCGCAAAGCCACATCTCCCGGCGTGGCACAACCCGCCAGTGCGGAGAGCGCCCCCACCCCCAAAATCCCCTTGAGCGCGTCACGCCGGCTGACGCCGGAATCGCGCCGGCTGCTTTTAGATTTTTTGCTCATGACAATCGCATCCTCGACCCGCCGGTCGCCGGCTGCCGGCACTCATCCCGACGGATTCCGTCACGTTCTACACCCCGCCGCCCGCTGCTGCCAGAAATATCCGCCCCGCTCCGGATTTTGCGGTCGGTGATTTCAGCCGCCGACATCCGGTGATCCTTCGGCGTCACTTGTTGTTGCCGCCGTGGAGAAAGGGCAACTTGTGCGTGGCGGCCAGCCGCAGTCTGGACCAGAAGGATTTGGCCCGGGACGAAGGGGAATGCAGCGACGTCACCGGATGACTGCACAACTTGCAGAGTTTGAGCGTTTTGCCTCCGCGCCGTCGCAGACGTGTGACACAATGGTCGCACAAGACGGCATGGCAGTGCGGGCAGCGATGGGTCACCCGGGCGTGTGGATGGCGCTGGCAGAGCATCACGCCATCCGGTAACACCACGGGAGGGGCCGGCACGGGCCGCTCGATTGCCGGGATTGCAATCTTTATACTTACATCCTCCACCACGAATTCCACACTGCCGAGCCGCAGATTTTGTCCGGGCTGCAGCACCGCCTGGCGAACCGGAACATTGTCCACGAAAGTGCCGTTGGTGGAGTCCAAATCATGCACCAGGACGCCGGCCGCGGTCAGAATCAGTTCGCAGTGGCGTGCCGACACGGACGCATGGTTGACGGGGATGTGCGATTCCGCATCGCGCCCGAGGACGTTCACTCCCAGCTTCAGCTCCAGGATCTCCGTCCGGCCATCGGCATTTAGTTTTCGCAAACAGGCCATGCGCGCCGCCATGGAATGATCGAAATTTGCGCGCAATCGCCGCGGATGTCGAGCCGTTTACGCCTCCCGGTGCGGAACCGCCGGTGATCAAATATTTTCCCCAAAAGTCGGAGGCGGTTGATACTCGGATTCCAACTCCGGAGCCAGACGGGAATGTTCCGTGGCCAGCACACGGTAATTCTTGATTCGCAGAGAAACCTCCACCCCGTCGTACAGGCCCAGCTGGGAATACTCCTCCTTGGTCATGCGGCTGCGGAGGGTCAGGCCGCTGGCCAGCTCCAATTCCAATCGGAGCATGATGCCCAAAAAATACGTGCGCCGCAAAACCGCCCGATACGGCAGCAGGTTCAAATTGGTCGAGACTTGCACGGCATACGGACGAAATCCAATCCGCAACCGCGCGCCGTCCGCATAGCCCGGGGCGACAAATTGCAATTCATTGATTCGCGCCACGCCGGCCAGCACTTCCGTTTCCAACACGTTCATCACGCCGACAAACCGCGCCACGAACTCATTGACCGGCTGTTCATACACCTCGCGCGGCGCCCCCATTTGCTCGAGCCGCCCCTTCGAGAAGATGACAATCCGGTTGGAAACCTCCATCGCCTCCTCTTGATCGTGCGTGACAAAAATCGTGGTCACATTCAAATCGTGATGCAGCGTCACCAGCCACTCCCGCAGCTCCTGGCGGATTTTGGCGTCCACCGCGCCAAACGGTTCATCAAGCAATAACACGCCGGGCCTGGGCGCCAGCGCCCGCGCAATCGCCACGCGTTGGCGTTGCCCCCCGGAAAGCTGGTGCGGATAGCGCCGGTCCAGGCCCTGCAAATCGAACTGCTCCAGCAACTCGGCCACCCGGGCCGCAATGTCCCCCCGCTTCCACTTTTTGACCTTGAGACCAAACGCAATGTTTTTGAACACGTTCATGTTCCGAAACAACGCGTAGTTCTGAAAGACGAAGCCAATGTTCCGCTGCCGCACGGAAACGTCATTGACCCGCTGCCCCCGGATAAAAATATCCCCGGTGGTGGGTTCCTCCAATCCGGCAATCATGCGCAACACGGTGGTCTTGCCGCCGCCGCTGGGCCCCAGCAAGCCCACCAGCTCGCCTTCATTCACGGTGAAGTTGACGTTGGCTACGGCCGTCACTTCGCCAAATTTCTTGGTGATCTGTTTAAGTTCAATGCTCATGACCGGCCCCGAACGATTACGGCCCCGTGCCGCCGGCGCGTCGGCGGCAGGCACGCTCCCGCAGATTCCCGCCGTTGGCAGGCAAGCTGGCGCACGGCTGCCGACGCTTGAAATTTATGCATGTTTGCGCGTCCCTTTCGTGGCCGCCGGCCGGCCGCCGGCTGATGACGGCGGGCTGACGACGGACAGTTCCCCGGCTGCCGCCTGCTGCGCCAGGACGAATTCCCGCCGCTGCCGCCATTCCAAAAACGTCTTGAACGCCAGCGTCACCAGGGCGAGCAACGCCAGCAAGCTGGCGACGGCGAAGGCCGCCTGGCCATGAAATTCCTCGTTCAGGCTTTCCACCCGCAACGGCATGGTCTGCGTCTTGCCGGCGATGTTGCCGCTGACCACGCGCACGGCGCCAAACTCCCCCATCGCCCGCGCGTTGCACAAAATGACCCCGTACAACAATCCCCACCGGGCGCTGGGCAGGGTGACATGCCAAAACGTCTGCCAGCCGCTGGCGCCGAGCGCCAACGCGGCGTGTTCCTGATCCGAGCCGGTGGCTTGCATGGCGGGGATCAGTTCGCGGGCAACAAATGGAAAGGTGACGAACACGGTCGCGAGCACCATTCCCGGCACGGCAAAGATGACCTGCAAACCGTGATCGCGCAGCCAGGCGCCGAAGTAACCCTGCAATCCGAACAACACCACAAACATCAGGCCGGCCACCACCGGCGACACCGAGAACGGCAGATCAATCAGGGTGATGAGCAGGGCCTTGCCGCGAAATTCAAACTTGGCGATCGCCCAGGCGGCCGCCAAACCGAAGAGGAGATTCAACGGCACGCTGATGGCGGCAATCCACAGCGTAAGTTTCATGGCCGCCCAGGCATCCGGGTGCGAAATGGCGCGCCAGTATCCCGCGCTCCCCTTCGCCCCGGCCTGGACAAACACATTGGCCAGAGGCAGCAGCAGGAACACCAGACAAAAGGCGATGGCCCCGCCGATCAACAGCCACTTGGCCACCGCCGATTCTTCGGCGCCGCGCTGCGATTTCACGCAGCCGGCAATTCTCTGTCGTTTTACAATGCCCGCCATATCTGGGTCATCCGATCACTGCGAAAAACTTCAACAATCCCGCTCACGCCCGCTATTCCTTCACAAACCGGCCCGCCCACTGCTCAATGACGTTGATGCCCACCAGCAGGCCAAAGGAGAATATGAGCAGCACCACCGCCAGGGCCATGGCACCCGCGTAATCATACGATTCCAGCCGCACCACGATGAGATAAGGGGCGATCTCGCTCCGATACGGCAGATTGCTGGACACAAAGATCACCGAGCCGAATTCCCCGATCGCGCGCGCAAACGCCAGGGCGAACCCGGTGAGTATGGAAGGCAGCAGGGAGGGAAAAATGACGCGGCGAAAGGTATGCAGCCGCCCCGCTCCGAGCATTGCCGAAGCCTCTTCGACCTCGCGCTCAAAATTTTCCAGAACCGGCTGCAGCGTCCGCACCACGAAGGGCAGCCCCACAAAAACCAGGGCGATCACCACACCAAACCAGGGCAGATACTGCGTGATGGCTTCCATTCGGCCGTCAGTGGCGGGCCGCGCCAGAAAACGCCCCAGCCAGCCATTCGCTGCGAACAAACTGGCCAGTGTCAACCCGGCCACGGCGGTCGGCAGTGCAAAGGGAAAATCCACCAGCGCATCAAGGAAGCGGCGCCCGTAAAACTCGTAACGAACCAGCACCCAGGCGACCAGCGTGCCAAACACCGCGTTCACCAGCGCCGCCAGCAACGAGGCACCAAAGGTCAACCGGTACGCCGCCAATGCCCGCGGGCTTTTGATGGACAACCAAAGATCCACCCAGTTGGTTTTCTTTTTGATGTGGGCGTAGAACGCATCCTCCAGGAGGGTGCGGTTACACCACTCAGACCGCGGTGCATGCCGGAGGTACCAGTCCGCCTTTGCGCTGAGCACCACATTCGAGGCCGACGCCGGCGCAAACAGGGCTTCACCGGCGATCAATTGATTCAAGGCGCCGGTCAATGCCTGTGGCCGTTGCGGCTCGGCCACGGCGGCAAGCGCCGCCCGGGTGTCCGGCGGAAATTGCGCCCACACCATCGCCGACGCCGCATCGTGCGGCTGCACCAGGCGCTCCCAAAGCGCGGGAAAATCGTCAAAATCATCCGGCGTGAACGCCGCCGTTGCCATCCCTGCCTGGAACACCCGCAGAAAGAGCGCGCCAATCGGGATCAACACGATCAAACTCAAATAGAGCATGGTGTAGCCCATGGTCAGGCGGAAGCCGGGAAGCACGCTGGACTTGTTCGCAGCCATTAGCCGTTCGCAGTTTCAAGCATCACCACGCTGGACGCACGCCTTTTCATCGCCGGATCATGCCAGGTTTCAAACTTCGAGCCGGTCATCGGGACGGTTGTTGCAGCTGATCAAACACCCCGCCTTCCACAAAATGAATGCGATGCACCCGTTGCCAGTCGCCAAACAGCTCGGCCAGGGTGAATCGCTCCAGCGGCGGAAATTGCGCCGCCAGCCGGGCCGCGCTCCCCTGCCGCGGCCGGTAAAAGTTTTTCGCGGCGATCGCCTGCCCCTCGGCCGAATAGAGATATTCCAGATAGGCTTTGGCCACCGCGGCGGTGCCATGGCGCCGGACGTTCTGATCCACCACGGCGACCGGAGGTTCGGCCAGAATGCTGATGGAGGGCAAAACCAGTTCAAATTTCTCCGCGCCGAACTCCCGGAGGACAAGATGAGCCTCGTTCTCCCAAACGATCAACACATCTCCAATGCCTCGCTGCACAAATGAAATGGTCGCCCCCCGGGCGCCCGTATCCAGGATCGGCGCCTGGTTGTAAAGCTTCCGCACAAACTCCCGCGCCGCAGTTTCATCACCGCCGGACCGCTTCAACGCCGAGCCCCAAGCGGCAAGGTAGGCCCACCGGGCCCCGCCGGAGGTTTTCGGATTGGCAGGCACCACGGCAACGCCCGGCTTCACCAAGTCCTCCCAATCCTTGATCCGTTTCGGATTGCCGTGCCGTACCAGAAAAACAATGGTCGAGGTGTACGGCGCGGAATTATACGGCAACCGCTCCTGCCACCGGACCGGCAACAACCCCGCCTGCCGGGCAATCGCGTCAATGTCATAGGCCAGGGCCAGAGTGACCACATCCGCATCCAAGCCCTCCACCACCGCCCGCGTTTGTTTGCCGGAACCGCCATGCGATTGTTCGATCTTCACCGTATCCCCCGTCTTCGCCTTCCAATATTTCGCAAATGCCGCATTGTAATCCTGATACAACTCGCGCGTCGGGTCATACGAGACGTTGAGCAGCTTGATGTCGCCGGCATCAACGCCAACCGCCATCCCCAACAGCAGCAGACTCCAGATGATTCTCATGGTGTTTGGGCTTGGAGCCCGGTTTAGAAGGACAGTTGCACCCGGGTGAAAAACACCTGCTCCGGCTGCCGGGTTACCGGGGCCGGCGGCAGCACCCCTGCGCCGCCACCGTCGAAGGTGGTGCGCGCGTAACTGGTTTTCAAGATCAGGTTTTGATTAAGATACCAGTTCAAGCCCAGCGACCAGGCGCGCGCTTCGGTGGCGGAGCCTGGATTGGCAAACACCGGAAAGGCATCATCATCGAGGTCCAGCACACTGTACCGCCCCACAATCTCAAACGCGCCCCAGCTGCCGCGGCGCAGGTCAAAAGGATGCTCCGGCGCCACACCACGGGGCGTCGCCGCCTCACCCGTCAACACCCAGCCGGCTGTCACCTGCCAGCTGGTGTGCCGTAACAGCGCCGTTTGCGTCGCCTGCCGGACCCGCTGTGCCGAGAGCGCGTATTCGCCGAGCAAATGAAACGGCCCGACGTAATAATATGCCTGCGGCGCCACCCGCCAATGCGCGCCCTCACTCAAAACGGTCGCAGTGTAGGCGAAGAATTGTTGCCGCCCGTCGGTGACATAACCAAGGTCGCTGGGCAGCCCCGCCGCACTCGCCGCAGTAAAATCGCCCCAGCTGCCGCCCACACCAAAACCCAGACCACGCCAACCATCGGCCCCCCCCTGTTTGAACGGCTGCGCGAACACCCGCCCCGCGAAGTCCTTGCTGTCGTTGAAGTCCGCATTGCCTGAATTGCGTCCGTCGCTCAAGCCGTTGAAAATCCCGGCCGCATAACTCAACGCCCCGTCATTGATCTCACCTTCAAGTTGAAAACCGACACTTCGACCGGGCACCAACTGGGTCGGCAGCGCGCGCTCATTGAACGCATTAAATTGATCGGATTGGAGAGCCTCCAACCCGACCGGCGTTTTGAATTTGCCAATACGGGCGCGCAACCACGGGTGATGGCCATAGCGCAAATAAGCATCGTAAATCCGCGCTGTTGACCCGCCGAAGCCCGGGGACACCTGAAAATCAAAATCCCGTAAAACCGTGCCGGAAAAAATCAGCCGGGCGCGCCGCAGCAAAAAATCGTTGTTATTGGCAATGCCGCCATCATCCCAAAAGGTGCGGCTGTCAACCTGCAAAAACCCACGCAGCGCAAATAGATAATTGCTGTCAACCGAGGTAACCGTCAACCCGTTGGCACCCAGCGAAACCGTGGGCCAGACCTGGTCCTGCGCCGGCGCGGTTCCCGACGCGGCCTTGTCCTCTGTGTCGTTGCGCTCCAGGGTTTTTACTTTCTGTTCCAATTCCTCAAGGCGTTGCAACAGGAGCTCCACATCCACCCCAGGGGACTGTGCAACCACCCTTTCGCTCCCGGCCAGCAGCCCCATCCAGAGAAAGGTCGCGATCAATTTTTGAATTATTCTTAAGTCCACGGAACGTGTGTTATCAGATCAAATTCCTAGTCCAGATTCCACTTCGGTGTGCGTCCACCATGATTTCGCGGAAGGCCAATGAAAATTACGCAACCGGAGGATCTTAGACATAATCACTACTATGTCAATGAATTTTAAGTAATTTAGATTCGATCAGCTGCTTGGCCAAATCTTGACTTCGAGTATGGGGATTTCTAGTTTTTCGCATGAAGTTAACGGTCCGAGGCCAGTATGCCCTGCGCGCAATGCAGGTGCTCGCACGTAACTTTCGGAACGACGATTCTGTCATCCGGATTCAGGCCATTTCCAGCAAACAGAAAATTCCCAAACGTTTTCTCGAACAAATCTTAAATGATCTTAAATCAGCCGGTCTGGTGGTGAGCAAGCGCGGGGTGGCCGGTGGGTACCGGCTTAAACGACCACCGCAACAAATCAGTCTGGCGGAAATCATCCGCCACATCGAGGGCCCACTCGCTCCGGTCAGTTGTGTCAGTAAATACTTTTACGAAAAATGCACCTGCCCCGACGAAGCGCATTGTGCGATTCGGAGCGTGATGCAGGAAGTACGCGATTGGGTGGCCGACAGAATGGAAACCACCACGCTCAACGATCTCGTGGAACGGGCCCGCAAGCTGGAGCAACAGTCGCAAAATTCGTACGACTTTGTCATTTGACCTCTGGGCCACGCAACCGCGCCAACCCCTTGCCCGCGCCACAGGCGGGGCCGGCTTTTCTGATTGGCCGTGGCACCCGGCTTTTCTAAACTGTGCTTGTGTCCAGCGGGCGTCACTTCCGGAATCTTGCGCTTATCGGCTTCATGGGTACCGGCAAGTCCACTGTCGGGCGGTTGCTGGCCGAACAGCTCAAATTCGATTTCCTCGATACGGATTTTCTGATTGAGCAACGATGTGGCAAATCCATAACGGAAATCTTCACCCAACACAGTGAAGCGATGTTTCGCCAATTGGAAACTCAACTGGTCGCCGAGCTCGCGCACCGTGACCGTACCGTTATTGCCACTGGAGGCGGCCTGCCGATCCATCCGGGAAATCTGGAAAGCCTCAAGCAACACGCCCTGGTGGTCTGTCTGTGGGCTTCACCGGAGCGGATTTACGAACGTGTCCGGGATCAATCCCACCGGCCGCTCTTGCAGGGAACCAATCCCCTCGACAAGATCCGGACCCTGTTGAACGAACGCGAGCCGTTTTACCGCCGGGCCGACGTCCTGATCAACAGCGATTTTCGACCCGCCCGCGAGGTTGCACAACAAATCGTCAACCAGTTTCGACTCGGGCCCGCCTCCCCCCCATGAGGCCGGTCCCTTTACAAGCCTGCTAGACTGATGTCCGGGTGGAGCCGGGGTCGCCCGTGGCAACTCATCCGCCCCCGGGTCGTCCACCGGGCCGCATCCGATGGACTTGGCAACAATGAAAGAACTCATTCGCCAGCATGCGCTGAATCTGGGTTTCGATGACTGCCGGTTTACAACGGCGGCACCGCCGGACGGCGCCACGTATTTTCAGGCCTGGTTGCAGGACAATCACCATGGTGAAATGGGCTGGCTGGCGCGGAATGCGGAAAAACGCGCCAACCCTGACCTCGTCCTGCGCGGCGCCAAAACCATCATCGCCCTGGCCATTTCTTACGCCGACGAACCGGCGGCACAGTGCCGCCCAAATGCTGGAAGCTCCGCATCCTCAATGCCCCCCGTCCCGGTGGCTCCTCTCCACGGTGTGATTGCCCGGTATGCGCGCCATACGGACTATCACGACGTACTCAAGGCCGGCCTCAAAGCACTCAACGACTTTGTGAACCAGCAGGGCGGGCCGGACACCCGCTCACTCTGGTATGTGGATACCGGTCCGATTCTGGAGCGCGAGCTGGCCCAGCGCGCCGGCATCGGGTTCATCGGCAAGCACAACAACCTCATCAGCCGGAGCCGCGGCAACTGGATCATCCTTGCGGAGATCATCACAACCCTGGAACTGCCGCCCGACGAGCCGGAAAAGAATCGCTGCGGCACCTGCACCAGTTGCATCACCGCATGTCCGACCGGCGCGATCACGGCCCCGTTCCGGCTGGACGCCCGCCGATGCATTTCCTACCTCACCATCGAGTTGAAAGGTGCCATTCCCGTGGAACTCCGGCCGCTGATTGGCAACCGCATTTTCGGTTGTGACGATTGCCTCGCCGCCTGCCCGTGGAACAAATTTGCCCGGTCGGGAAAAATCATGAAGGCTCACGCCAAACCGGAATTGGGCGTGCAAGATCTCATCGAACTGCTGGCGCTGGACAACGCGGGCTTCAAACAAAAATTTGCCGGCACACCGCTGATTCGCACGAAACGCCGCGGCATTTTGCGCAATGTATGTGTGGCCCTGGGCAATGTGGGCGACGCACGCGCCCTGCCCGCCCTGGCCAAGGCGGCGCAGGACCCGGAACCGTTGATCGCCGAGCACGCCCGTTGGGCCATCCAGGCCATCGAAGCGCGTCTGGGCAAAAGCGAACCCGAATAGCCGTCGCAGGCCGCCCCGGTCGGGCGGGACGGCCTGCTCCTGGCGGCGGAGCGGTTGATGCGGTCGCTTATTTCTTTTTCTTTGCGGCTTTGGTCCGGCGTTTCTCTTCAACCGCCGCTTGCGCCGCGGCCAGGCGCGCCACCGGCACGCGATAGGGAGAACAACTGACGTAGGACAGGCCGAGTTGATGGCAGAATTTTACCGAGTCCGGGTCACCGCCATGTTCACCACAAATGCCCAGCTTGATGTTGGGGCGGGTGCGCCTTCCTTTTTCCACGGCGATTTGCATGAGTTGACCAACCCCGGTCTGGTCCACCGAGGCAAACGGATTTTTCTTCACAATTTCATGCTCGGTGTACGCCCCGAGGAAGGTGCCGGAATCGTCACGGGACATGCCAAGACAGGTTTGCGTGAGGTCGTTCGTGCCGAAGCTGAAGAATTCCGCCGTCTCGGCGATCTCATCGGCCGTCAAGGCGCCGCGCGGAATCTCGATCATGGTGCCGACGGAGTAGTTGATCTTGACCTGCTTTTCCTTCTGCACCAGGGCCGCCACCTCGTGAACAATGGCCACCTGCAAATCGAGCTCGCGCTTGAAGCCCACCAGGGGAATCATGATTTCCGGTCTGGCCTTGTACCCGTCCTTCGTGGCGTCCGCGGCGGCCTCGAGAACCGCGCGGGCCTGCATCCGGGTAATTTCCGGGTAGCGGATGCCCAGGCGGCAACCCCGGAAACCCAGCATCGGGTTAAACTCATGCAGTTCGTTCACCCGGTTCATAATCTTCTCGATGTTGATTCCCTGCTTGCGCGCAAAGTCCATCTGCTGCTCCTTGGACTGTGGTAGAAATTCGTGCAAAGGCGGATCCAGGAAGCGAATGGTGGCCGGGTGTCCCTTCAACGCCTTGAAAATTCCGTAGAAGTCTTCGCGTTGATAGGGGAGCAATTTGGCCAGGGCCGCTTCACGCGCTTCCTGGGTGTCGGCCAGGATCATTTCGCGCATGGAATCAATGCGGTTTCCCTCAAAGAACATGTGCTCGGTGCGGGTCAGACCGATGCCTTCCGCGCCGAAAGCCACGGCCATGGCCGCCTGCTCGGGCGTGTCGGCATTGGTGCGCACGACCAACCGGGTGGCCTGCCGGCACCACTTCATCAGCTGCACGTACTGGCGGTATTTTTCAGTCTTTTGCGCCGCCGCGTCGTTGTGCAGCAATCCGGCAATGATCTCGGAAGGTGCGGTTTTGATTTGTCCGGCGTAAACGGCGCCTGAGGTGCCATCAATGGAAAGAAAATCGCCTTCGGTAAAAGTCTGCCCGCCGATGGTTGCGGTTTTCTTGTCATAATTGATGATGACTCCGGATGCGCCGCACACGCAAACCTTGCCCATTTGGCGGGCGACCAGGGCCGCGTGCGAGCTGACCCCCCCGCGTGCGGTGAGAATTCCCTCTGCTGCGATCATGCCCCGCAGGTCTTCCGGTGAGGTTTCCAGCCGGACGAGCAAAACCTCCTCGCCCTTTTCTGCGGCCTGGGCAGCGCGATCGGCATTGAAATAAATCTTGCCGGTGGCTGCCCCGGGACCGGCGGGGAGACCGGAGGCGATTATTTCGGCCTTCTGCAGCTCCGCGACATCGAAAATGGGGGTCAGCAGCTGGGAGAGCTGGTCCGCGGGATTGCGCAGAATCGCCGTCTCCCAATCGATCAGCTTTTCTCTCACCATGTCGGCGGCAAATTTGAGGGCGGCGGCGGCGGTGCGCTTGCCATTGCGCGTTTGCAGCATGAACAACTTGCCCTCCTGCACGGTAAATTCGATGTCCTGTACGTCCTTGAAGTGCTTTTCGAGAATCTGCCGCACGCGCAGCAATTCCTTGTAAGTCTGGGGCATCTGCTCCTTCAACTTGGCGACGGGTTCGGGAGTCCGCACTCCGGCCACGACGTCCTCTCCCTGCGCGTTGATCAGAAACTCCCCGTAAAACTCATTCGTGCCATTGGCGGGGTTCCGGGTGAAGGCGACTCCGGAACCGGAATTCTCCCCGGTGTTGCCGAAGACCATTGCCTGTACATTGACGGCCGTGCCCCATTCGGACGGGATGTTGTATTTTCGCCGGTAAACGATGGCGCGATCATTCATCCAGGAACCAAAGACCGCACTGGCGGCACCCTGAAGCTGGTCCCACGGGTTCTCGGGAAAGTTCCTTCCGGTGCGCTCCTTGACCAGCGCCTTGAACCGCTTGACCAGCTCGGCCTGGTCGGCGGCGGTCAGCTTCGAGTCTTCAATGTCCGCATGGTAACGCTCCTCCTTCAACGCATGAATCACCGTCTCAAAGGGCTCGTGATCTTCGCCTTCACGCTTTTGCACCCCCAAAACGACGTCGCCATACATCTGAATAAAACGACGGTAACAGTCCCATGCGAAGCGCGGGTTGTTCGTGGCGCGTTCCAGGGCGAAAACCGTCTGGTCGTTGAGCCCCAGATTCAAAATCGTATCCATCATGCCGGGCATGGAATCGCGGGCGCCCGAGCGGACCGCCACGAGCAGGGGGCGGCCGCTGGCCGCGCCAAATTTCGCCCCCATGATTTTTTCCATGTTGGCGACTCCGGCCTCAATCTGTTTGCGCAGTTCCCTGGGGTAGGTTTTTTTATGCGCGTAAAAATAGGTGCAAACCTCGGTGGTCACCGTAAACCCCGGAGGCACGGGCAGACCAATGCGGGTCATTTCGGCGAGATTCGCCCCCTTGCCGCCGAGCAGGGCCTTCATGCTGCCGTCGCCATCGGCTTTGTTGTTGCCCCATTGATACACGTATTTGGTGGATTTTGCTTTTGCCATAAATGAACTGGTATTTGTTATCCGAAAATGAACCGTAAAACCGGGCGTTCAGGCTACCAAATGAGGTGCCGTCGTCAACGTAGGAGCGTCTCCACCGGGGGGTGATCCGCCCGACGCGGGAAAGTCGGCGTGGTGCCAGAGGCAGGAATTGAACCTGCGACCAAAGGCTTATGAGTCCTCTGCTCTACCCCTGAGCTACTCTGGCCACCGAGCGCCCATAATTTTCGGAATCCTCGGCGCATGTCAAACCGAATGATTCCGCGCGGGCAACCCGCACGAACGGCGGCCGCGGGACATTGGCACGCTCAGGCGGCCGCGGCGTCCTCGCTGTCCAGGAATCCCTGCAAATGCCGCACCCGGGTCGGATGGCGCAGCTTGCGGAGCGCCTTGGCCTCAATCTGGCGGATGCGCTCACGGGTGACATTGTACATCTTGCCGATTTCTTCGAGCGTGCGCTCGTAGCCGTCCACAAGCCCGAAGCGCATCTCGAGGATCTTGCGCTCACGTTCGGTCAGCGTGGTAAGCACATCGCCCAGCTTCTCCTTGAGCAACGAGTAGCTGGTCACGTCGGACGGATTTTCCGCGCTCTTGTCCTCGATGAAATCGCCCACGCTCACATCCCCGTCATCGCCGACGGGCGCATGCAAGGAAACGGGTTGTTGCGCCATCTTGAGCAGCGAATTAATGCGGCTGACCGGCATGTGCATCTCGTCGGCCAGTTCTTCCGGGGTGGGCTCACGCCCCAGCTCCTGCGTGAGCTGCTTCTGCGCGCGCCAAAGCTTGTTCATGATCTCGATCATGTGAACCGGGATGCGGATGGTGCGCGCCTGATCGGCGATGGACCGGGTGATGGCCTGGCGAATCCACCAGATGGCATAGGTCGAGAATTTGTAACCGCGACGGTACTCGAATTTCTCCACCCCCTTCATCAAACCGATGTTGCCTTCCTGGATGAGATCAAGGAAGGATTGCCCGCGATTGGTGTACTTTTTGGCGACGGAAACCACCAAACGCAAATTGGCTTCGGCCATGTGCGTTTTGGCACGATGCGCCCGGTCGGCGGCCTCCCGCAAGGCGGCAAACGCCTTGGCAAACTCCTCCTTCGGCATACGCACGAACTGCTCCAGGGTGCGGATGCGCGCCTGTTCCGCCTCCACGGCGGCGCGGCGTTCGGAAGTGCTGCGCAGCCGCTCCAATTCCTGGATGCGGCGGGAGCTCGTCTGGAGATTTTCATAAATGTTTCCCGCGACCACGATCATCTCCTCGATCACCTTTTGTTTGTAGGCGAACTTTTGAAACATCTCCTGCAGTTTTTGGTTCAGCCGGCCAAACTCTTTGTGCGCCTTTTCCCTGCGCCCCTTTTGGGAGATCTTCATCAAAGCCGCGTATTTCTCATCCACCTTGGCATCGGCCGTGCGGACTTTTTTTATCAGAATCCGCAAATCCTTCAAATGCCCCTCCCGGTTCGCCACTTTCTTGTCAATTACGACCCGGTCAAACCGCTCCTTGGGCGGCTCGGACAGCAGTTTTTCAGCAATCGCAATATGCTCTTTGGCGGTGAACCCAAGACCGCAGATGATCTGCTTCATGGCGATCTCCGCATCTTCGATGCGTTTGCAAATCTCCACTTCCTGTTCCCGGGTCAGCAGGGGCACCTTTCCCATCTGGTTCATGTACATCCGCACCGGGTCATCCAAAATTTCCAGTCGGGAGTCCTCCTCGGGCTCCTCCGCCTCGTCTTTCTTGGTGGTGCGCTGCACCTCGGCTTGATCCACAATTTCAATATCCAGGCTGCGCAGCTTGGTGAACAGCGTGTCCAGGTCCGCCGGGGTCAACCCGTCCGGCAAAATGTCATTGATGTCATCAAACGTGATATACCCATGTTCCTGCGAGAGGTGCAGCAACATCTTCACGGTCTCGGTCATGTCCACCGCACCCGCACTCGGATTCGCCATTGCGGCGATTTGTGTCGGAATTTCCGGCTTCTTCGCCTCTTCCTTCACCTCCGGATTACGCCGGGCAGCCGCTTCCTTTTTGGCCCCCGCTGCGGTGGCAGGTTTGGTCTGACGCCGGGTGGCGGGCAGGACGAAACGGCGTCGAACAGAGGCCGTCTTGGCTGGGGAGGATTTTCGTGCAGATGCAGGATTTCGAGAATTAATGGCGGTATTTCGGACAGACTTTCGTTTTAGCATAATGTTAAATGGACGAGGCCAGCACTTCTGGGCGGGGGCGACTCATGATTCGGTCGTAAAATCAATGATGGAAAACTGCAGTATCTCACCGTTTTGTGTCCGGTCGCAAAATCTTGGGAACGTTACAACTCCAAAAGCCTGACGCCGGTTCAGGCTAACGTAACGGGCATAAAATTCAATAATAAAATGCTTAGCAAACCGAACAATAAGAACCTCGAACTCAGGAAAGCAGCCGATTTAGGCCGGCCTTACGCAACCTTTCCGGCCGATGAAAGTCGTAATTCTCCCATCACGCCTCGCCACGATTCCTGCTGTTTTTGGACTTTTTCAGGTCTTCCTTGAGAAATCTGGTGACTTCTTTGAACCGCTCAACGTTATCGGGATTGATCTGCATCAACGTTTCATGTGCCTCAAGCGAGGCCTGAATTAGATTTTCCCGAGATTGTTGGCAGGCATCCATGGGCACGGCCTTCTGATACCCTTGGTCCGGGACGGGCTCGTGCCCCAGCTTAAACAGGTGCAACACACCGAGGCTCTCAAGCAGGTCGAGTAATCGTGTATTGGCGTTGCGCAGTTCGATTGCGCGGGTTTCGCATTCTGCGTTGACTGGGTTTAACCGGGCGGCTGACGCCGCCAGAACGCCGAGAAACGTGCTGTCCATCAGCGAACAGTCTGCCAGCTCAATGACCAGATAAGGGTAACCGCGGGCTTCCAATCTGGTGAGCAGAGCCTTGAAATCGATCGCCAGGGTGAAAGTTGCCCGGCCTGTGACCTTGACGCAGGCAAAATGCTCCCCTGTCAAGACCATCAGGCTGGCGCAGGATGTTGTCACTTTCCTCGGCTCACTCAATTCAAGGTTTCCTTGGGCATCACCACCGCCCGCGTCCTCGCGCGGGGCCGGTCCCCACAATTTCAAGCAAAACCTGTTGTAAAACCATGGACTCGTCCAATCCACTTGTCACCAGACGTTGATTGGCTTGCAACAAGCCCTCCAGCCCGCGCACCAACTCCGCCGTTGAGTAATTGTTGATTTGCGGCAGTGCCTTGAACAATACGTAAGGATTGAAAGCCAGTGGATTGTATTTCTTGTCCGCAGGCAACCTGGCGGCGGGAACGCGATCCAGTTGCATCTTGAATTCAGCAAAACGAGGCACGGGCCGCACCCAGCCTTCCCGCACCATCTCTTTCAACAATAACAGCACCCGCAGCTTGGAGATCAGGCCGTACAGCAACCCGATTTCACTTTTGTCCTTGTCGAATTTCGTCGCCCACAGCTCATCATCCAAACGTGCCAGCAACGCCGGCAAATCGCGGTCTCCCAAGGCGTCGCCCAGGGCAAAGGCGCGCGCTTGTTTGTTTCTCACGCAAATGACCTCCACGTCCTCCGGGGTGATTTCGTCGCGTGTATCTGCGTAGAGACAGAGTTTTTCCACTTCGCTGGCCAGCTGGCGCGGCAGAGGCCCCACGCGGGCCACCAATTCCCGCAGTGCCCGATCGGCAATGCGTTTGCCGGCTTCCCGGATTTGAGTTTGGACGAGGGCTTCGGCACGATCCAGCCAATCCTTGTCGTTGGCCGACCAGCTTGCGAAACATTCAACCCTGCCGATTTTCTCCAGTGTTTTGAAGATGGCTTTCCGCTTGTCCACCTTCCCGGCGCTGATCAGCAGGCGCACCCCGTCCCAGCGGAATTCCCGCAACTCCCTGGCCAGTTCCGTCACTGCCCCCGCCACCGCGGCCGCGGCACTCACCGCATCCTCACCAAGAAATGTGCAGTCACGCAACCAGACGACCTTGGCGGAACCGAAGAATGGCAGGGTTTGCAATGCCTCGCGGAATTTGCCGACCACCTTCAAGGCCTCGCCGCTGTTTGCAACGGCAGCCTCAATGATCTCGTGGTCCATCCCGCCCAGTTCCGCCGTCCACCGGTGGTACAGCGCTTTGGCCTGCTGTTTGACGGCAAAATCATCGTCTCCGTGGAACAGCACCACGGGCGGGTCCGGCACGCGGGGTGGGTCGGCCAGTTTACTCTGGCGCATCTTCGCCTTGATTCATTTGATTGAGCTGCTCGGTCATGTCCTCCAGCTGCTCGAACAGGGGCCGGTTGACGTAAATCTTGCACTTTTCGGCTGAAGCCAGCGCCAGACAATCACTGGGGCGCGCATCAATTTCCACCAGCTTTTTCGCCACTTCGTTGCTCTGCGAAAGAATGAGCCGCGCGTAATACGTGGAATTACGCAAATCCGTGATGATCACCCGTTCGACTGAAATCCCAAATCCTTTGAAGACGTTCTTCATAAGGTCATGCGTTAACGGGCGTTCCTTGGGGGTGTCCCGCAGAAACATTCCGATGATATGCCCCATCTGCGGCTCGATGTTGATGACAAACACCTTTTCATCATTTCCTACAAACAACGCGCAACTGTTGTTGATGGGGAGGATGCCGCGGATCTGCACCGGCACGACGTCGTTCTTCATGGGGCAAGATTATTCCGTCTCCCGCAAAACACAAGTGTCCGGTAATCCGTCCCGATGGGAAATCGGCAGCCCTTCCGTGACGGCAGGCGGGCTCAGGCAGCACGTCTAGACTCCGTTGCTGGCATAACCCAGCCACGGATTGAGCCAGCGCTCATCCTCGGCAACGGTAAAGTTTTTGCGCCGGGCGTGATCTTCGACCTGATCCTTTCCAAGTTTGCCCACCGCGAAATACTTGGCCTCGGGATGTGCAAAATAAAGTCCACTCACACTGGAGCCCGGCCACATGGCGAAGTTTTCCGTCAACTTGATCCCCGTATGCCGCTCCACGTCCAGCAACTTCCACAGGGTCGCCTTCTCCGGATGATCCGGACACGCGGGATAACCCGCAGCCGGACGGATGCCGCGATATTTCTCGGCGATCAAGTCATCGGTGGTCAGATTCTCGTCGCGGCCAAACCCCCATTCCGCACGCACCCGCCTATGCAGATACTCCGCAAAGCCTTCGGCCAGGCGGTCAGCCAGCGCCTCCGCCATGATGGCATTATAATCATCCTGCTGCGCCTTGAAACTTTCAATCAACTCCTTCAACCCCATTCCCGAGGTGACTGCAAATGCGCCGATATGATCGGGCAGGAGTTTGTCCGTGTGCCCGTTCCCGCGGGGCGCGATAAAATCCGCCAGGCAGCGATTGGGCGTTCCATCTCCTTTATCCATCTGCTGGCGCAGGAAGTGAAAGGTGGCATGCACCTGTTGCCGCGATTCGTCGGTGTAAATCTCCACGCTTTCACCGACGGAATTGGCGGGAAACAGCCCATACACGGCGCGCAAGCGCAGCAACTTTCCGGCAACGATTTTCTCCAGGAGGCTTTGCGCATCGGCAAAAAGTTGCCGCGCCTGCTCGCCGTGCCGTTCGTGCTGGAAAATTTTGGGATATACCCCGCGCAATTCCCACGCGTGGAACAGCGGCGTCCAGTCCACCACCGGCACGATGTCCTCCAGCGCAACCGAAAACTCTCCGGCATGCCCAAACGCCACCTGACAATCACAATTCCCCCGGGAGAATCCGTCCGAGCTCAGGGTCCGAATGCCAAGGAACTCCGGCTGTGGCAGATCATCATAAGTGAGGTTCGGACGATTCGCGCGGGCCGCGGCAAATGAGAGCAGTTTCACCGCTGCGCCCTGATGCCGCAGGCGGAGCTTCTCGTATTCCCCGGTGATTTGGGCTACAAACGCCGGCCTGCTCGCGGCATTCAGCAGACTGCTCACCGTCGGCACCGCCCGGCTGGCATCCAGAACATGCACGACGGGCTCATGGTAATGCGGGGCGATTTTGATGGCGGTGTGGGCCTTGGTCGTTGTCGCCCCGCCGATCAGCAACGGCAGTTTGCAACCGGTGCGCTCCATCTCGCATGCCACGTGGGCCATTTCGTCCAGCGACGGCGTGATCAACCCGCTCAAGCCGATGATGTCAGCCTTTTCGCGTTGCGCGGTATCCAGGATTTTCTCGCTCGGCACCATGACTCCCAGATCGAGCACCTCGTAATTGTTGCACGCCAGCACGACCCCGACGATGTTCTTGCCAATGTCATGCACGTCCCCTTTCACCGTGGCCAGGACAATCTTCCCCTGGGATTTGACCTCCTCGCCCCGCGCCGCCTTTTCCGCCTTTTCCGCCTCCATGAAGGGCGTCAGATAATTCACCGCCTTCTTCATCACGCGGGCGGATTTGACCACCTGCGGCAGAAACATTTTCCCTGCGCCGAACAGGTCGCCGACCACCGCCATTCCCGCCATCAGCGGTCCTTCAATCACCGCCAGCGGTTTCCCATACTTGGCGTGCGCTTCTTTGGTGTCCGCAATCACGAACGCGTCTATGCCCTTCACCAGCGCGTGGGAAAGGCGTTCCTCGACGGTGCCGTTCCGCCAGGCCGCCTGTTCCTCCGGCGCCTCTGCCGCCCCGGAAGCTGTCGCCTTGAGTTTTTCGCCAAACGCCACCAGCCGTTCCGTCGCATCTGGCCGCCGGTTCAACAGGACGTCCTCGACCAGCCCGAGCAGCTCCGGCTCAATCTCTTCGTAAACGGCCAGCATCCCCGCATTGACAATCCCCATGTCCAGCCCGGCCTTGATCGCGTGGTACAAAAAAGCGCTGTGCATGGCTTCCCGCACCTTGTTGTTGCCGCGGAACGAAAACGAAATGTTCGAAACGCCGCCGGACACCTTCGCGTGCGGCAGGTGGGCCTTGATCCAGCGCGTGGCTTCGATGAAATCCACCCCGTAATTGTTGTGCTCCTCGATCCCCGTGCCGACCGTCAGGATGTTCGGGTCGAAAATAATGTCCTCGGGCGGCAGACCGACTTCGTCCACCAGGATTTTATAGGCGCGTTCACAAATGCGGATTTTGTCCGCCAGGGTGGCGGCCTGGCCATTTTCGTCAAATGCCATCACCACCACGGCCGCCCCGTATTGCTGGACCCGGCGGGCCTGTTCGCGGAATTTAGCCTCTCCCTCCTTCAGCGAAATGGAGTTCACCACCCCCTTGCCCTGCAGACATTTCAGCCCCGCCTCGATCACTTCCCACTTGGAGGAATCCACCATGAACGGCACCTTGGCGACCTCGGGTTCACTGCCGAGCAACTGCAGAAAGCGCGACATGGCCGCCACGCCATCAATCATTCCTTCGTCCATGCAGATATCGAGCAGGTTGGCCCCGTTCTCGACCTGCTGCCGCGCAATGGCGACGGCCTCCTCGAATTTGTTCTCCTTGATGAGCCTGGCGAACTTGGGAGAGCCCGCCACATTGGTCCGCTCCCCAATCACCAGAAACGTGCCGGTTTGTTGGGTAAAGGGTTGCGAACCTGACAGCCGCAAAGGAACGGCCGCCCCGGTGGCGAGTGGGGTTTCCGCGCGCGGCGCGCGTGGCGGCGTATGCGCCAGGGCTTGGGCAATCGCCGCAATGTGTTCCGGAGTATTGCCGCAACACCCCCCCGCAATGTTCAGCAGGCCGCTCGCTCCAAATTCACCCAGATACCGCGCCATGTCCGCCGGATGCAAATCGAATCCCGTCGGCGACAACGGATTGGGCAGCCCCGCATTGGGATAACACGAAATCGCCGTGTCCGCCTTCGCAGCCAGTTCCGCCAGGAACGGCCGCATCAAATCCGGTCCGAGCGAACAGTTCAGCCCCACCGCCACCGGATGCACGTGTTGCACCGCATTCCAAAACGCTTCAACGGTTTGCGCGGAGATCACGGTTTCCCCGCCCCGCCCGACCGCCGCTGAAATCATGATCGGCAGCCGCTTCTGCTCCGCCGCAAACACCTCTTGAATCGCCACCAGCGCCGCCTTGGCGTTGAGCGAGTCAAAAATCGTCTCCACCAGCAACAAATCCACCCCGCCCGCCAGCAGCGCCCGCACCTGATTCGCGTAGGTCTGCTTCACCTGATCAAACGTGCAAACGCGAAACCCGGGATCATCCGCATCCGGGGAATTGGACAGTGAAACCGTGAGCGGCCCGATGGCCCCGGCCACAAAACGCGGGCGACCCGACTGGTGGGCGATGCGCTCCGCCCATTCGCGGCCCAGCCGCGCGGATCGCTCGTTGATTTCCCACGCCAGCTCGTTGAGAAACTGGTTTTCGACGATGGTCTGGTAGAACTGCGGGTCCTTGCGCCCTCCCGTTTCACGCGGATCCTCCACAAAAAACTCGCTCTGCCCGATCGCGGTGGCCGAAAACGTATTGGTCTCAATGATGTCCGCGCCGGCTTCGAGAAACCGGCGGTGGATGTCTCCGATTGTGCCGGGTTGCGTCAAAGTGAACAGGTCCCCGTTATTTTTCAGGTCCTTCTTCACGGACTTGAACCGGTCGCCGCGAATCTCTGTTTCCCCGCAGCCGTACGCGCGGATGGTCGTCCCCATCGCGCCATCCAGAATCAGAATCCGCTCCCGCAACGATTTGAGCAACAGCCCGGCTTGTGGACCAAACCATTCATTCTTATTCACAAGCCGCAGGATACTGCAATCCTTCGGAATTTCAATTATAAAAATCAACGCATCTGGATGCGTAGATATTTAATTTTCAACCTGGCGGGCCGGATCGGATGCACGATTCCCTGGCCCGCCGTGGTTCGCCCCGCAACCGGGCTCACCCCGCTTCTCACGAATGGGCGGCCGTTCCTTTCAAGTTTCCAGCACGCGGGACGGCTCTTGACCCCTTGAAAGTTCGGTTACATGCTCGTTGAAGTTATATGCCCTTGTCCAACGATACACTGGCCCGGCTCAAGGAGATTGTCGGTCCGGCCCATGTGCAGACCGCGCGGGAGGATTTGGTGGCCTATTCGTTCGATGGCACCGCCGCGCTACAACAACTCCCGGGTTGCGTAGTGTTCGCCGCCAGCACCGAAGCCGTCGCGGCGGTGCTGCGGCTCGCCAATGCAACCAAAACTCCGGTCGTCACCCGCGGTTCTGGCACCAGTTTGAGCGGCGGCAGTCTCCCGGTGGCCGACGGGATCGTCCTCTGTCTGACGCAGATGAACCGCATTCTGGAGCTGGATCGCGCCAATCTCACCATTTTGGCCGAAGCGGGGGTCACCACCGCGGCCATCGCCCAAGCCGCCGCCGCGGCAGATCTCTTTTATCCTCCCGACCCGGGCTCCATGAGCATTTCCACCATTGGCGGCAACGTGGCGGAAAACTCCGGCGGCCTGCGCGGTCTGAAGTACGGGGTCACCCGCAATTACGTGATGGGGCTGGAGGTGGTGCTGCCCGGCGGCGAGGTGTTCTGGACCGGCAACAAATGCGTTAAAGATGTCGCCGGTTACTCGCTCCGCGACCTGTTCATCGGTTCTGAGGGCACGCTGGGCGTGATCACCAAAATCCTGCTGCGGCTCGTCCCCAAACCGGCAACGAAACAGACGATGCTTGCCACGTTTGCGCAGATGGAGGCCGCGGCCCAGTGCGTTTCGGACATCATTGCCGCGCGTATCATTCCCTGCACCCTCGAATTTTTGGATGCCACAACCATTCGCTGTGTCGAGGATTATGCCAAGATCGGCTTACCGCTGGACTGCGAGGCCCTGCTTCTGATGGAAACCGACGGGCATCCGGCCGCCGTGGCCGAAGAAGCCCGGCAGATGGAAGCCTTTGCGCGCAAGGCCGGAGCACTGGAAATCCGCGTCGCCCGGAACGAAACCGAAGCCAACCAGCTGGCCACCGCCCGGCGGGGCGCGTTCTCTGCCGTCGCCCGCGTGTCGCCGACCACGATCCTCGAGGACGCCACCGTGCCGCGCAGCGCGCTGGCCCAAATGATCCGTTTTGTCACCCGGACGGCGGAAAAATACCGGCTGCGCGTGGCCACCTTCGGACACATGGGCGACGGCAATTTGCACCCCACCTTTTTAACCGACGAACGCAATGCGGAGGAAATGCGCCGGGTCGAGCAGGCGTTCAAGGAAATTTTTGACGAAGCCATCCGCCTGGGCGGCACGATCACCGGCGAACACGGCGTGGGTGTCGCCAAGAAAAATTTTCTGGAGCCGTTCGCAGGGCCGGTGTCAATGCGCCTGATGCGCGAATTCCGCAAGATTTTGGACCCCCATCAGATTTTGAACCCTGGAAAGATGTTTGATTAATGGCCGCGCAACATTCGTATTTGAAGGAGCTGGATTATTCCGTGGTGCAACAGTGCATGCGCTGCGGCCTGTGTCTGCCCACCTGTCCTACTTACGATGCCACCAAATTGGAACGCAACAGTCCGCGGGGGCGCATCGCCCTGATGCGGGCCATCATGGATGGCGAGATGGAAGTCACCCGCACGTTTGGCGAGGAGATGTCCTTTTGTCTGGGCTGCCTGGCCTGCATGACCGCATGCCCCGCCGGGGTAAATTATGTGGAATTGTTCGAGCACGCGCGGGCGGATGTGGAAGCACAACGAGTGTTGGCCAGCCCGCGGCGCGATTTTATCCGGTGGTTCACGATGGGGTGGTTGTTCATGGATTTGCGCCGGCTCGAATTCGCCGGCCGCGCCATCCGCTGGTATCAGGAACTGGGTTTGCAGGATTTGGTGCGGCGCACCCGGGTGATGCACCTGCTCCCCACCCGGCTGCAGGAACTGGAGGCCCTGACCCCCACCATCTGCAAGCACTTTTCGCGTGACTTGATTGCGCCGGTGACGCCGGCGGCAGGAGAACGCAAATACCGCGTCGCCGTGCTCACCGGTTGCGCGCAAGATTTGACCTTCAGCCAGGTGAACCGGGATACGGTGGAAGTGCTTGCCCAAAACGGGTGTGAGGTCGTCACGCCGCCGGAACAAAGCTGCTGCGGCTCACTGCACGCGCACAATGGGGCCCGCACCCTGGCCGCCGAACTGGCCCGCCGCAACATCGATCAATTTCCCTCCGACCAATACGACGCCATCATCACCAATGCCGGCGGATGCGGATCACATCTCAAACGGTACAGCGGATTGCTGGCCGGAGATCCACAGTACGCCCCGCGCGCGATTCAATGGGATGCGAAAGTAAAGGACATTCACGAATGGCTGGTCCAGATCGGCATCCGCCGCCCCCACCCCACCGGCCACAGCCAGGTCGTCACTTACCACGAATCCTGTCACCTGCTCCATGGCCAGCGGGTGACCCGGCAGCCGCGCGAAGTGCTGCGCGCCATTCCGGACTTGAAACTGATCGAGCTGCCCGAGGCCGATTGGTGCTGCGGCAGCGCGGGCGTGTACAATTTGACCCAGCCCAGGATGGCCAATCAATTGATGATTCGGAAAATCCGCCACATCCGGTCCACCGGGGCCCCGATCGTGGCCACAGCGAATCCGGGCTGCCTCCTCCAGATCATCAACGGGGCGAAGCAGGACGGACTCCGGGTGCGCGTGGTGCATCCGATCACCCTGCTGGCAGAGGCGTATCGCGCCGAATCCGGGACTTCCCAAACAAGCCCAAACTGGCGGACTGGAGCGCCAGCGGGAAGCCCCGCGCCTGCGCCGGAGACCGGGCCCAAACCAGCGCACGCATGACAGGATGGGCGCTCCGTTGTTCTCCCGAAATTCCCGCGGATATTACTGACCTAACAGATGCAGTTCCAACGGGTTGCCCTTTTGACAAATCGTGGCGGCTGTTCCATCGTAACCCGCTATGCTGGGTTTTGCACGTCGTTCAGTTGGGGCCGTTCTCGCATTTGGCACCGTCACAATCGGTCTTCTGGGTTTCTCGAATCCAAGCGGAGCCGCCCCCTTGGAACGAGTGCCAAATGTCACGTTGACAAACGTCCCGGTAATCCCGCCAAGTTTGGGTTTCGCCTATACCAACGCCTTCCCCGGGCTCAGTTTTGACAACCCGGTTTGCCTCGCCACGCCGCCCAGGGAAACCAACCGTTTGTTCATCCTGGAAAAGGGCGGCACGATCGTCGTCATCACCAATCTGGCCGCACCCACCCGTTCCATTTTTCTCGATCTGACAAGCCGGGTGACCGGCTCATCGGACCTCAACGATGAACGCGGTCTGCTCGGACTTTGCTTTCATCCGAATTTTGCCAACAACGGATATTTTTACGTGTATTTTACCGGACCAGCCAACACCTCCGCCGATGGCGGGGCCAACGGAATGCACGACATCCTGGCCCGGTTTCAAGTCTCGGCCACGGATCCGAACCAGGCCGATCCCACCTCCTACCTGCCCATCATTCGGCAGTACGACCAATCCGTAAATCACAACGGCGGGGACATTCACTTTGGTCCCGACGGCTATTTGTATCTTGGGTTGGGCGACGAAGGTGGCGGGGATGATTCCTACAATAACAGTCAAACCATCACGAAAGATCTATTTGCCGGAATGCTGCGGATTGATGTGGACAAGCGGCCGGGTAATTTGCCTCCCAACCCTCATCATGCCGTCACCACGAATTACCTGGTGCCGGCGGACAATCCCTTTGTGGGCGCAACCACCTTCAATGGATTGGCCGTGGACCCGAACCTGGTGCGAACCGAGTTTTGGGCGGTGGGTTTGCGCAATCCGTGGCGCTGGAACTTCGACAAAGTCACGGGGCTGCTTTACTGCGGAGACGTCGGCCAGGTCGGCTGGGAGGAGGTGGATTTGGTTGAACCGGGCAAAAATTATGGCTGGGCCTATCGGGAGGGTTTTGCCGACGGCCCGAAGGCGCATCTGGCTCCGGCCGGATTTGAACACACCCCCCCCCTGCTGGCCTACCCGCGCAACGCCGGCATTTGCATTATTGGCGGCCTCGTGTACCGCGGCTTGAACATCTCCCAACTTTACGGCGCCTACATCTATGCGGATTATGGTTTCGGCACGGTTTGGGCCTTGCGCCACACCGGCACCAATGTCACCCAAAACCAGGTCCTCTTCACCGATCCCGGGCGGATTTCCACATTCGGCACTGATCCGCGAAACGGAGACATCCTTTATTGCGACGTGCTGCAAAGCCGAATCAAGCGGATCATTTACAACACGCAAATGACCGGCGCCCCCCTCCCCGACAAACTTTCCGATACGGGCGTGTTCGCCGATCTGGCAACCCTTGCGGTCGCGCCCGGCATCGTGCCGTACGATGTCAATGCCCCCTTCTGGTCGGACAACTCGGAGAAAGCCCGATGGTTTTCAGTTCCGGACACCAACCTGACCATGACGTTCAACGGCCATGCCAACTGGGAATTCCCCCCCGGCAGCGTCTGGATCAAGCATTTTGAACTGGAAATCACGAACGGCCTGGCGGCCTCCCGCCGCCGGCTGGAAACCCGGCTGATGATCGCCAACACGAATGGTGGCTACGGAATCACCTACCGCTGGACGGTGCCGCCGACCAATGCGCTGCTGGTCGCCGAAGGCGGATTTGACGAGCCCGTCACCCTTTACGCCAATGACGGCAGCGTGGTCCGGACGCAAGTCTGGCATTATCCGGCGCGCGTTGAATGCATGGTTTGCCACACGACCACCTCGGGCTTTGCGTTGGGATTCAACACCCCGCAATTGAACCGCGATTTTGATTATGACGGCACGCTCACCAACCAGCTGGTCGCGTTGAGTGACGCTGGCTATTTGAGCCAGCCCCTCACCAACCGCTACCTGCTTCCGGCTCTGGCCCACGCCACCAACGACGCCGTCAGCCTGGAATACCGCGTCCGCTCCTATCTGGAAGCCAACTGCGCGTTCTGCCATCAGCCGGACGCCGCCACCCAATCCTATTGGGACGCGCGCATCGGCACTCCGGGACCACAGAACGGCATCGTGGATGGACCGTTGATCAATAACTGGGGCAATCCCAACAGTCGCGTGGTCGCTCCCGGGTCCCTGGCCAATTCATCGCTCTTCCAGCGCGTGGCAAACTTTGGCCCGGGACACATGCCGCCGCTGAGCACGTCCGTCATCAACACCGAAGCAGTGGAGTTGATTGCCGCCTGGATCACCAACGAACTGTCGGGATATGTCAGCTATTCCGACTGGCAACTCAACTACTTTGGCGCGACGAATGCCCCCGGCGCCGGCCCGCTGGATGACGTGGACGGGGATCGGGCGCATAACTACCTGGAATATCTCACGGGCACCAACCCCACGAACGCGGCCAGCGGCTGGAGCGTTTCCATCTCGCTCACCAACGCCCAGGCCCAGATTGTGATCCCGCAGGTTGCCAATCGCGCGGTGGAGGTCCAAAGCACCACCAATCTGGCGGACAGCGCATCGTGGACCGCATTGAATCAACCCGACAACCGTCCTTTTTTCCCCCGCACCAATCGCACGATTGTTGTCTCGGATCCGGCGGCCGCCACCACTCCCAAGCTCTATCGCGTGCGCGTTTTTGAGCCGTAGCGGCGCCGCAGCGCTGCAGCGTCCCGGCAGGGCCGGCAAAAAACGCGCTGGAAATCCGGGCGGCGATTTTTACCATGCGCCCGATGAGTCCTGCCGCATTCCAAGTGCGCCGCGCGACGGTGGATGATTTGCCGCGGCTGCGGCAGCTCTGGGCCCTGATGCGCCTGCCGGTCGAGGAACTGGACCGGCAACTCACCGATTTCCAGGTGATTACCGACGCGGCGGGGACGGTGATCGGCGCTGCGGCATTGGAAATCCATGCCCGCCAAGCCCGGATTCACAGTGAAACTTTTGAAGATTTCAGCCTGGCGGATGCCGGACGCCAGGCGCTCTGGCATCGCCTTCAGAACCTGGCGGTCAATCACGGCCTGTTCCGCCTCTGGACGCAGGAGCAGTCCCCCTTCTGGTCGCAGCAGGGATTTCGTCCGCCCCCGGCTGAAGATTTGGAAAAAATGCCCTCCCAATGGGATCGCGCACACAAAGACTGGCTGACTTTGAAACTGAAAGATGAGGAAACCGCCGCCTCCCTGGAAAAGGAGTTCGCCTTGTTCGTCGAGTCGGAGAAGGCGCAGCGAAGTCAATTGCTGGCACGGGCACGGATGATTAAAGGGATAGTCATCTCGGGCATCAGCCTCATCGCGCTGCTCTTTCTTGCCGCCGCCATCTGGCTGATTCTCAAACAGCGTGCCGGTTCATTGCCCCCGCCGTAGCGGCAAAACAAATTCATCCGCGTGATAGGAGCTCCGGACCAGCGGGCCGCTCGCCACGTGGATGAATCCCATCTCCCGGCCGCGCTCCCCGAGTTGACGAAATTTTTCCGGAGTGACGAACTCCTGCACGGGCAGCAATTCCAACGTCGGCTGGAGATACTGACCCAGGGTCAGGATATCGCAGCCGACCGCCCGCAGATCCTGCATGGCCACCAGCACTTCCGTCTCCTCCTCGCCCAGTCCCAGCATCATTCCAGACTTTGTGTAGATGGTTTCGCCGCGCCGGGACTTCACCTTCCTGAGTACGTTGAGCGAGCGGTCGTAAGTCGCCCGGTGCCGCACACTCGGGGTCAGCCGGCGCACTGTTTCCAGATTATGATTGAAGATGTGCGGGTTGGCGCTGAGTACACAGTCAATCAAGGCGTCCTGGTCCTGAAAGTCGGGCGTCAGGACCTCGATGACGATCTGCGGGTTCAACCGGCGCACCGCCTCAATGGTTTTTCGGAAATGTTCCGCGCCGCCGTCGGGCAGATCATCTCGAGATACGGCCGTAATCACCACGTGGCGCAACTGCATCCGGCGCGCCGCCTCCGCGACGCGTTGGGGCTCATCCGCCTCCAAAGGCAGCGGCCGGGCCGTGTTCACCGCACAGAATTTGCAGGCGCGGGTGCAACGATCGCCGGCAATCATGAAGGTGGCCGTGCCGCGACTCCAGCATTCCCAATGGTTCGGGCATTTTGCACTTTCACAAACCGTGTGCAGTTTGAGTTCGCCCAGCAGCGAACGTGTGCGCGCAAACGTGCCGGCCGTGGGCAGCCTGGTGTGCAACCACGGCGGAAGCCGCGGCCGCGCCGGGGCCCCGTTCGGGGGCCGTTCGGGCTTCCCGTGCGGTGACGTGCCCGTTTGTCCTGAAACCGCCATGCCCGGCGTAGAAACCATGCGACAGATTAACAGCTATTGGGCGGGTTTCAATTGTTCCCAGAATTTGGCGAGTTCTTCGGGACCGAAGTCCGCAAGAATTTTTCCGTCCACGTCAAGAACCGGGGCCAGTGTTTGTCCCGAGATGGCTTGCATCTCGGCGGCGGCAGCGGCGTCCGCGATGACATCCAGGATCTCATACCGGATTTGGCGGGCATCCAGCCATTCCCGCGCCTTCCGGCACCACGGACAATACGGTTTGATAAACAAGCGGACCTTCATACCCGGTTTAAAACGTGGTGGGAAAGGAATGCCGGGGATCGCCGGACCGGGCAGCTAGCCATTGATCTGGGCCTGATACTGATCCGCGGTGAGCAGATCATCAAGCTCCTCCAGCGTTTCCAGTTTAACCTTGAAAAACCAGCCGCCCGTGTAGGGCTCGCGATTTACCAAGGCCGGGTCGCTCACCGCCGCCTGGTTGATCTCCAGAATTTCACCGCTGACCGGCGAATAAATGTCGCTGGCGGTCTTGACCGACTCCACAACCGCACACGCCTCGCCGGCTTTCACTTGGCGGCCGACCACGGGGAACTCGACGAAAACGATGTCCGTCAGCTCCTGCTGCGCGTGATCACTGATCCCCACGGTCGCCACCCCGTCAGCAACCCGGACCCACTCGTGTGATTTCGCGTATTTTAGTTCGGACGGCACTGCGCTCATAAAATCCGAAGGGGAGATTACGGAGTCCGGGCAAATTCACAAATGGAATTTTTGGCGACGGACAAACGATGCGGTCAATTGAGCCGTTTCAGGGTGATCAACCAGGCTGTCGCGTTTTCCGGGACGTTGCCTCCGTGGACGAGGACCTCGCCCACCCTGAAACGTTGCACGCGTCGGCTGCATTCTTCACCCTGCTGGCCGTAGAAAATGATTTCCGCCTTTTTGTGCGCCAGCAATTTCACCGCAATCGAGGATTTTTCACTGACAGTAATCCGCCCGGACTCACCATTTTTCGTCTCGAACTCGCTTTTTCTGACGACGAAGAAGTTTTTCCATTTCAACCCAAGGCTTTCCAGCCGCTTCTGGGTGGCCTCATCAGCGGGTTGGTACCGGTCGTTCGGGGGTTTTTCATCATTGGTCGCCCAGACCAGTTGCACCTCGAATTTTGTTTCCGCTGCGACAACCGTGGATTCAAAACCCCATGCGCCGGCGCACACCAGCCCTCCCCAAAGCCAAACCTTGCTGAAAACGGATGCCCAGTTCATTCAAGGGGTGAGTTTAGCACCTTCACTGTCGTTGGAAAAGTCGGTTCCTGAGCCATAGTCCAGCCAGACCAACGTCGTGTCCGTGGCGTAGTTGCGGTAAGTAAACAAGGTCGCCCCGTCCGAAATGGTCACGGCGTCGCTGCCGCCGGTCGCATGCGACCAGCTCAACAGGACGGCAATGGCCACAGCCGCAACCGCCCCGGCGGACACGAGAATTCGCCGCCACCAGCCGAGCAACGGAACCCCTGGGGAACGTTGCCGTCCGCCTTGCGACTCCGGGGCGATGGCGCGTTGAATTTTGGCCCAGTAAAACTCCCGGGTTTCGGGCAGCTTGACGCCCGCCTCATGCGCCGCGATCAAATCCCGGGTTTGGGACAGTTCCGTAAGCAGTTCGCGCGCCTCGCGGTCGTTGGCCAACAAATCACGAACGCCCCGGCTTTCGCTGGCCGGCAATTCGCCATCCAAGTAGGCCTGCAACTTCAACTGCATTTCTGTTTTCATCATTTCTACCCAGCCTTCTTTAAATCCTGTAACAATGCCGCCATCTTCCGTCGTGCGTAAAACAGGCGCGACATCACGGTGCCGATCGAACAGTTCATGATTTTCGCAATATTTTTATATTCCATCTGCTCGAACTCGTGCAATACCAGCACCGTTCGATGAGTTTCCGTCAGCTTTCCCAGCGCTTCATCAATGCGACTTCGCAAATCTTCGCGTTCCAGTCCTGCCGCGGGGTTGACCATGACAATTGGCATCTGCCGCTCCACCCCGCCGGATTCCTCATCCATGGCTTCAATGGATTCCGCGCGTTGACGTTTTCGTTTCCGAAGTTGATCCAGGCAAAGATTGATGACGATCCGGGTCATCCATGTGGCAAAGCTGGATTCACCTTGAAATTGCGCCAACCGCTGCCATCCCTTCACCCATGCCTCTTGAGAAAGATCAATCGCCTCATCCTCATTCCGCATCATCGTGTAGGCACGCGCATACAGCTTGTCCCGATGGCGTGCCACCAGTTCCTCAAATGCTGCCATGTCGCCGTTTCGTGCGAACCGGACCAGGGCATCATCAGTCGCGGTGGAATGATCCATTACGGCCCTTGGTTTGACGGGTTGACCATGGATTTATTCAGCCGCTTCAAAGCCGGCCTTTCGTGCTGGGAATTTGCGCGCGGATGCGTGAATCCCTTTGAACGGCGGCATCCACCGCCTTGGCAAACGCCTTGAAAAGCGCCTCAACGATGTGATGCGGCTCTTCTCCATAAAGCAATTCCAGGTGCAAATTGCATCGGGATTCATTCGCAAACGCCTGAAAAAACTCGCGCGCCAGACCAAATCGAAATGAACTGGACATGTCCTGCTGCCGCTCCACTTGGGAAAGTCGCCGGTAGGCGTGCTTGTCCAAACCGCGCCAGACCAGACAGGGTCTGCCGCCGAAATCGATAACGCAGCGAGCCAGACATTCGTCCATGGGCAGATAGGCCTCGCCGGCAAATGGATTTCGGGGATGAAAGCCAGTCCCGTAGCGACGGAGTCCCTTTTTGTCTCCCAAAGCCTGCAAAACCGCTTGTCCCAAGGCCAGCCCGCAATCCTCAACCGTGTGGTGCGCGTCCACCTCCAAATCTCCCTTGCAGCGCAGTCTGAGGTCCACCACCGCATGCTTCGCAAAGAGCGTCAGCATGTGGTCAAAGAACGGAATCCCCGTCTGGATGGAAGCCTGTCCCGAGCCGTCCAACCTCAGTTGAACGCTAATTTGGGTTTCTTTGGTGCGCCGCTGCAACCGTGCCTGCCGAACCTGCATGCCAACAGTTAACCAAATGCCGGTCCGAAAAACCAATCGGAAACGACGTGATTTGTGATCGGAGCTTTGGCGACGCCGGCCACGCGTCGGCCGACCCGGAACCTGGGCTCAAAGGAAGCGGGTCTCCCGGCGCAAACCGGAACCTGCCTCCGCCCGTAGCGCAACGCCTGACGGCAATGACAGCACCCGGACCACACCATTTTGCCCGGCTCCGTCGCCGGCCGCATACGGCAGGGTGGTCTCAGAAAACTTTCAGGTTTTAAAATGAATATTTACCGGCAATCTTTCGTCGTTGTTCGGAATGATTTTGGGACGCAATTCACAAAACCCGCTGCGCTGGCTCGTAATTCTCCTCCTCACCCTGGGTCTTCAGGCCGTGCCTGCGGCGAAACCACCGCCTGTTCATTATGTTTTTATTGTTAGTTTCGATCAGGGCAATCCCGCCCTGCTCAAGCGAACCGACCTGCCGACGATCCATCAAATGGTGACGGAAGGTGCGCATACCTGGGAGGCTTACACCATCGTGCCCAGCATCACCCTGCCTTCGCATACGTCGATGCTCACAGGTGTCGGCATTCAGAAACACCAAGTTACTTGGAACGGCTACGAACCGAACCAGGGCACGGTTTCGGTCCCGACAATTTTCAGCCTGGCCAAGGCGCGGGGACTGAAAACCGCCATGTTCGTCGCCAAGGAGAAATTTCGCCACCTGGACCGGCCCGGTTCGGTGGACAAATTCATCTGGCCGCAACCGGAGGATGATGCGCGCGCGGTGGCGCAAGCTTTCGTTGCCAATTTTGATCAAATCAAGCCCAACGTCTGCTTTATCCACTTCCGCGATCCGGATTCCGTCGGCCATCGCACCGGCGCTTATTCGCCGGAAAAAATCCAGGCCTTGAAAGAGTGTGATCAGGCGCTGGCAATGATCCGCGACGCCGTAAAAGCCGCGGGAGTTCTGGATCAAAGCGTTTTCATCCTGACGGCGGATCACGGCAGCCACGACAGCCAGAACAAGGAGGGAAAAACGGTCGGCTCCCACGGCAGCACCGCGCCTGAAGATGTCACGATTCCCTGGGTCATCTGGGGCAAGGGCGTCAAAAAGAACTTCACGATCACTTCAGCAGTATCCACTTACGACACCGCCGCCACCGCCCTTTGGCTGCTGAAAGTGCCCCTGCCGGAATCCCTATGGGGACGTCCGATCGCGACGGCTTTCAAATAGGCGCAACTACGTTCTCCTCTCCGCCCCAACCTTGCGGCGGCGGGAGGCTGGCTCGGGGCATGGCCCGGCGCGTTTGCTGCCGCCGGCGGAGCACGCCCCGCTCCCATTGTGGGATGGCGAAACCCGGCCTTCCTCCCGGCCGAACCTCCGATTGAATTGATTGGCTCTGGCCAATGCCGGCTGATACTCTGTCTCGCCTCGAAATGACAGGGTGTTCTTCCGAGGCTCTTTTCGCGCAAAATGAAGGTTACGCTCAACTGGCTCAAACAATACGTTGATTTCAACTGGTCCGTCGAAACAACCGTCGAGCAACTGACCATGCTCGGCTTGGAAGTGGAAGGAGTGCAAAAGCTCGCAGGAGCCTTCCACGGCATCGTCGTCGCGCAAGTCCTCACCCGCGACAAACATCCCAACGCCGACAAGCTCTCCCTTTGCCGCGTCAATGACGGCACGACGGAACGTCAGATCGTTTGCGGCGCGCAAAATTTCCAGGCCGGGGACAAGGTCCCGCTGATTCTTCCGGGCGCTTCCCTGCCCCTGCAACCTGGCGAAAAAACGCCGCACATCATCAAAGTCGGAAAAATCCGGGGTGTCGAATCACAAGGCATGATGTGTTCCCCGCGGGAACTGGGCTTGTCCGACGAGGCGGACGGCTTGCTGATCTTGCGTCCGGACGCGCCGGTGGGGCAATCCTTCGACGCATATCTCGGCCGCAGCAGTGGCGACGTGGTCTTTGACCTCGAGGTCACCCCGAACCGGCCCGACCTCAACAGCGTCATCGGCATCGCGCGCGAGATTGCCGCCAGGGCCGGGGTTCCACTCCAACTGCCCGCACTCCCGTGGCCACCGCCGGCCCCGCCTGCGGCGGAGACCGCCGCGGCCGCATTGGTGGCCGTGCATGTTGCGGCCCCGGAGCTCTGCCCGCGCTACACCGCGCGGGTCATCCAGGGCGTCACCATCGGCCCCAGCCCCGACTGGCTGAAAAACACGCTGGAAAAAGTCGGCCTGCGCAGCATCAACAACGTGGTGGACGTAACCAATTTCGTAATGCTGGAAACCGGCCAACCCTTGCACGCTTTTGACTATCACCTGATTGCCAAAGGCGGGGACGGACAACCAATGATCCTCGTCCGCCGCGCCGGGCCGGCGGAAAAATTCCGGACGCTCGACGGCCAGGAACATACGTTGCAGGACACCATGTTGTTGATCGCCGACCCCCAAAAGGGGATTGCGCTCGCCGGCATCATGGGTGGCGCCAACACCGAAATTAACCCTCAGACCGTGGATGTACTGCTGGAAAGCGCCTATTTCGCCCCGACACAGATTCGGCGCACGAGCAAGCAGCTCGGACTGCGCAGCGAATCCAGTTATCGTTTTGAACGCGGTGCGGATGAAGCCATGTGTGATTGGGCCAGTCGCCGCGCGGCGCAACTGATCCTGGAAACGGCTGGCGGCCGCCTGGCCGCCGGGGTGGTCGAGGCCAGGGCCTCAATCCCGCCCGCCCCCGCGGTGACGCTCCGGTTCGCCCGCACCAACGCGCTTCTGGGCATTTCCATCCCTGCAACGCAACAAACCGCCCTGCTGGGGCGGCTCGGCTTCACCGCTCTCAAACAAACCGACGACTCCGTCACCGTCGCGACCCCAAGCTGGCGGGTGGACATCAAACACGAAACGGATTTGATTGAAGAAATTGAGCGCTTGCATGGCCTGGAAAAAACCGCGGCCACCGCGCCACGCGGCGCGATCGGAACAAACGCGTTCGATGCCGTTTACGATCAGCTCGCGGAAGTGCGCCGCATCCTCACCGCCGCCGGACTGGATGAGGCGCAAGGGCAGACCTTGATCGGCCGCGCGGAAGTACGGGACATTCCTCCGGCCGCCATTGTGGCACTGACCAATCCGCTCAGCGCGGACATGGATGTGCTCCGCCCCGGCCTGCTGCCGGGTTTGCTGCACTCCCTGCGGCACAACGTGACGCGCAAAAATTACGACGTCCGATTGTTTGAGATCGGGCGGGTATTTTTCAGGCGTGATGGCCGCGCACATGAGGAGCGCCGCGTCGCCATCGCCTTGACCGGCCGGCGCACTCCCCATTTTTGGAGCGGTGCGGAACGGGACGCCACTCTGGATGCGGCCGACTTGAAAGGAATCGTGACGGAATTGCTCGAACAACTGGGACTCCGGGGCGCGGTGTACGCGCGGCGTGAAACCGCCACGGACTTCTTCCTCGAATCGGCCACCATCACCCTCGGCGGCAGATTGCCCCTGGGCGAATTGGGGGTGCTCTCCCCAATCTTGGCCCGAAAATACGATTTACGGGATGTCGTGCTGCTGGCGGAACTAAATCTGGATCAACTCCTCGCCCGGCGGAATCCGGTGAAATCGTTCAAACCCCTGCCGCCATACCCGGCCAGCCGTCGGGATGTGGCGATGTTTGTGCCGGAAACCGTAACGCATGACGAAGTCTTGCAGACCGTCCGGGGCGCCAAGGCGCCACACCTGGAATCTGTCGAACTGTTCGATGTTTTCCGCGGCAAGAATGTTCCTGCCGGCCGCAAGAGCCTGGCTTACGCGCTGACCTATCGCGGCCGCGACCGGACCTTGACTGAAGTCGAAGTCAATACCGCCCACGAAACCGTACTGGCGGCCCTCAAAACAAATTTATCGGCGGAGTTGCGGTAAAGGGTTGCGTTGCGGCGGCTTCTGGTTACCCTCTATTCATCCAGAGTGAGCGGCACAGGCTGACCATTCGGATGAATTTTATCAAACCACACTTATGAGCCAAAAAACCAGCTTCACCCTGACGCAGGCGGATATTCCGTCCGCCTGGTACAACCTCAACGCGGACTTCCCCGAACCCCTGCCGCCACCGCTCCATCCGGGGACCAAAGAACCCATGCCGCCGGATGCGCTCGAGGCCATTTTTCCGCGCAATCTCATCGAACAGGAAATTTCCGCGGAACGCTGGATTGAGGTTCCCAAACCGGTTCGCGAAATTTACGCGCTCTGGCGCCCCACCCCGCTGTTGCGGGCCGTCCGTCTCGAGCGCGCGCTCCAGACCCCCGCGCACATCTACTACAAATACGAGGGGGCCAGCCCGGCCGGCAGCCACAAGGTCAACACCTCCGTGCCCCAGGTCTTCTTCAACAAAGAAGCCGGGACAAAACGCCTGGCGACCGAAACCGGTGCCGGGCAGTGGGGTTCTTCACTCGCGCTGGCCTGCAGCTTCTTTGGTCTTGAATGCAACGTGTACATGGTCAAGGTGAGCCACGACACCAAACCGTATCGGCGCCTGCTGATGCAAACCTGGGGCGCCACCGTGCATCCCAGTCCCAGCAACCAAACGCACTATGGCCGCAAGTTGCTCGCGGAAGACCCCCATTGTCCGGGCAGCCTCGGCATCGCAATCAGCGAGGCCATCGAAGACACCGTCAAACATCCGCACACGAAATACTCCCTGGGCAGCGTCCTGAACCACGTGTGCCTCCACCAATCGGTTATCGGCCAGGAAAGCATCAGACAGATGGAAATGGCCGGCGAGGAGCCGGACGTGATCTTCGGCTGTTGCGGAGGCGGCAGCAACTTTGCCGGTCTGGTTTTCCCGTTCCTGCACCGGAAAATCAAGGAGGGCAAAAAATACCGCGTCGTGGGCGTCGAACCCGAGGCTTGCCCCACCCTGACCAAGGGGGAATTGCGTTATGATTTCGGCGACACGGCGGAAACCACGCCCCTGCTGAAAATGTACACCCTCGGACACCAATTCATGCCGCCCCCCATCCACGCCGGGGGACTGCGCTATCACGGCATGTCCCCGATGGTCAGCCACGCACTGAAGCTGGGACTGATCGAAGCCGAGGCATATCCGCAGACGCAGGCGTTTGAGGCGGCGGTGGCCTTTGCCCGGCATGAGGGCATTGTTCCCGCGCCCGAATCCTCCCACGCCATCGCCGCCGTGATCAAGGAAGCGGAACGTTGCCGGGAAACCGGGCAGAAACAGGTGCTGCTGTTCAATCTGTCCGGACACGGTCTGCTGGATCTGACTGCATATGAAAGTTATTTCGCCGGCAAACTCCAAAATGTTTAAACGCAAATCCAAATCATGAACCCATCTAAATTCATCAAAAGTTGCGTTGCCCTCGGCGGCATCGCCTGGCTCGGCAGCGTCACCCTCGCACCCGCCCAACCCATCGTGGCCGGGCATTACCCTGCGGGAGCGGAAGGCATCAAAGCGGCGTCCTTGCCGCCCCCGGGGGTGTACTTCCGCGACTACAACTTCTTTTATTTCGCAAACAAGTTTAAGGACGGTCCTCCCAACTTCGACATTTTCGCCTACGTGAACGCCCCCCGCCTCATCTGGATGACGGATCTGGAAATCCTGGGCGCGAACTACGGCATGGACGTGATCGTGCCGTTCGGACAAATCAACTGGAAGGTGGCCACCTCGGACAGCGATTTCGGGCTGGGCGACATTCAAATTGAACCGCTGCTGCTGTCCTGGCACTTCGCCCAATTCGACCTGGCGGCCGGTTACGCCATCTGGCTGCCCAGCGGCGACTTTGAAATCGGCAAACCCGATCTTCTCGCCAAGGGCTTCTGGTCGCACATGCTCACCTTCGGGGCCACCTGGTATCCGGATCAGGACAAGACCTGGGCGCTCTCGTTGTTGAACCGGTACGAATTCGCGCACGAACAGCAGAACACCCACATTGACCCCGGCCAGGTTTACACCTTGGAGGCGGGCTTCAGCAAAAGCTTGAATCCCGGCCTGGACCTGGGAGCGATCGGCTATTACCAACAGCAAACCACCAAGGACTCCGGCCCGACAGCCACCAACAAGCGCGACCGCAAATTCGGTGTGGGCCCGGAAGTGAACGCCTTCTGGCCCGATCTGAAACTCTTCACCTCGCTGCGCTACGCTTATGAGTTCGGCGCGGTCGAGCGCCCGCAAGGTCATTTGTTCTCGCTGACCCTGACCAAGTTGTTTTAAACCAGCCTCCCGGTTTGCCGGCGCGGCGGATTGGGCACAGTCCGCCGCGTTGTTATTTGCGTCCGGTTATTTCAAGCCGGCCAGGTACTCCACCAGATCGCGCAACTCCCGCCGGCTCAGCATCTCGCGCAGATTGTCCGGCATGCCGGACCGTCCATTCTGCCGCGTCTCAATCTCCGACTTTTTGATCGTTTCCAGCCCGTCTTCCGGCGACAAAATCTCAATGCTGTCGTCCGTCTCGCGCTTCAACAATCCGGCATAGGCCACGCCGCTTTTGCGCAGCCCCTGGACGTTTTCAAACCCAGCGGCAATGGTTGCATTGGGCAGAATGATGGACTCCAGCAGCTGTTGACGATCCGCCCGGACGCCGATTCCGGACAAATCCGGACCCGCCACGCCCCCCTCTCCGTCCACAGTGTGGCAACGAATGCAAGACGCTTCCATTTTGTGACGGAACACTCGGCGGCCGTTTTGCGCATTGCCGCCAGCCAGACATTCAGCGAACTGCGACAAGACGGATTGTTGCTCCCGGGCCCGCTGGTAGGCGCGCAAGCCGGCCTGGACCGTGGGGGACGGATGCCGCGCCGCGGCTTCCAACAAATCCAGCGCCACGGCTGGCGCAATTTTGCCTTGTTGCAATTTTTCCAGATCCTCCCGCAGTAACTGGTCCACCGCGCCGCTCTCCCAATCTGCCAAAATGGCGTAGGCGGTTTGCTTCTCCGCCACCGTGCCCAGTTCGAGCCGCTGCCGGAAATCCTCCAACGAACGTTCGCGTTCATCCATTTCCGCCTGCCATCGCAAGGCGGCCAGACGAATCGCTTCCACCTCGGAAGCCAGCGCCACCTTCAATTCGGCCACGTAACCCGGTGCGCCAGTCGCCTTCAGCAATTGCAGGGCGGCCAGGCGCAGCTCGGGCCCGGCCTCCACCGTCCGCCACTGTTTCCAGGCGGCAGCTTCGAATTCACGCCACTGATTCACACCGGCCAGCGCAAACAATTCCGCCGCGAAGGTCTCGTCCGGCGCCGATGACATCGCCGGCAAGAGCAAGTGCGGAATTGCGCGGGCATCCAACGCCGCGCGTGGCGGGAGCGGCCGCCACAAACCAGTGATGTAATCCTTGCCGTCCGGGTGCGCCCAGCCGGCCAGCAGGCTCAGGGCTTCGGCGCGCAGGTGCGCCGGGAAGGTTGGGGCCGCGGCCAGGCGCGCCAGCCGCACCGCCGCCGGAGCAGTGCCCAGACGAAAATTGGCATTCAACACCCGGCGCAAAATCGCATCGCGCGGCGTCGGCGCTTCGGTGACGCCGGCCGGCAGCTGGTCGAGCCCGGTGCGTTGATCCAGCAACGTGGCCAGTGCAGGAAGCGCTTCCCCAATCGGCAAATCGTTGATTGCGCGCGCGGCCTCCGCCACCACCAGCGGATCGGAATCCCGCAGGAATTCCTGAACCAGGGGTGAAGCCAGCCGCCGCAAACCCACCACGGCCGCCAGGCGCGTCTGGAGTGACGAGCTTTGCTGCAACGCCGCCAACGCGGTTTCCGTGCCGCAGCGAACCAGCGCCAGGCTGCCCGCGTGAAGCAGCCAGGGATCGGTCGCGCTCCTTTCGAGACAGGCGCGAATCGCGGCAAAGTCTTCCGGCCCGCCCACCCGCGCCAAAGCTTGGGCGGCAAAATAGCGCACCCGCAGCTCGGGATCGTCCAGCCCCCGGAGCGCCTCCGTCCGGTATTCCGCCAATCCGGCATCGCCAATCATCTTGAGGGCTTGCGCCCGGATTTCGGCCGCCGCGTCGCGCAGCAGATGCGTCCATGCAATCTGCCGTCCGGCCCGCGCCAATTGTCCCAATCCCCAAAGGGCGGACAATCGCGCCGGCGATAAACCCGGCTGCCGCGCCACATCCACCAGCTCCGCCACCGCTTCGTGAGCGACCAGGGCGAACTGCGCCTCCTGCCGCACCCGCCGGTCCGGATGCGCCAGGAGTTGCACCAGTTCCGCATTCCCGCGTTGGGTGAATCCCTCGGCGAACAGTTTCTGCGTCTGGCTGGCGAGCGCTTCCTCACGGGCCGCGGGGGCGAACAAGCGATACAGACGCCCCTTGCCGGTGCCCTCCCAACCGGTAATCCAGTCGCAGGCATACAACGCGCCATCATACCCAAAGTCCACATCGGTCGGCAGAAAGTTCCACCAAAACCGCTCCACCTGACCGAGCCGGAATCCCGCGCCATGTGGCTGGACCGTGAAAGCGAGAATCCCGCTGCGCGGTGTGGGACTGCCACTAAAATTGCAGACAAAAAAATGCTGCCGCCAGCGCTCCGGCAAGCCCACGCCCGGATCAAAGGTCAATCCACTCGGACCATTGCCAACCCGGTCGGAGACCGGCGGCAACGCGTAGGCGGCGCGGCCCGGATAATATTCAAAGCAAAGCCGCTCGCTGATCCAGGAACTGCGCGGCATGGGGTCTTTGATGAATTGCCAGCCGTTCCGCCAACCGCTGTCGCCGCCCTGTGCCACATAAACGACCCGGGCGGGATCGCTGGCGTCGGAGTTGTTGTCCACCGTCCAGAGATTGCCGTAGTCGTCAAAGACCAGCTCCTGCGGATTGCGCAGGCCGGTGTAAAAGAGTTCCAGATGGCCGCCATCCGGATCGCAGCGAAACACCGCTCCGGACTCGGTGTTCTCGACGGAGGTGCCATCTGGCAGGGTGACGGCAGCGCCGCGATCGCCAATGGAAAAATAGAGCCGCCCGTCCGGCCCCAGCTGCAATCCGTGCAGGTCGTGCCCCAGAAAGCCATAGCGCACGCCGTAACCGTAACTCAGGCTGTCCCGCCGGTCGGCCACGCCATCGCCATCCTCGTCGCGCAACCGCCAGAGATGCGGAATGTTGGCGTAATACACATTCCCGTGATGCGCCAGCACTCCCGATCCCAGCCCTTCTTCCAAACGATTGAACCCCGCGGCAAAATTCCGGGACTGGTCCAGCCGGCCATCCCCATCACTGTCCCAAAGCAACACCACGCGGTCTTCATGATTGGTCCACCACGCGGCATTGTCGGGTTCAAAGCGCCGCGTATAGGCTATCCGTTCGGCCACCGAGCGCGAGGCCAGCTCCGTATCCAACCAGTCCATGCGCTTCCGGATGTCCGGCACTCCCGCCGCAAACCGGAAGGTTTCCGCCACAAAAAAACGGCCCTGTTCGTCGATGCTGAAGGCGACCGGGTTGGCCAGCAACGGCTCGCCCGCCACCAATTCACACTTGAAACCCGGCGGCAGGACAAACCCCTTGATCGCCAGCGCCGCCGGACTGGTCGGCGGAGATCCGGGTGGCGTCCCTGCTGACACCGCAACGCCCGTCGCGAGCAGCACCAATTGGAGTCCCACGAACCCGCCACCCGACCACTTTAACGACCGCATGCTGGCGATTAAAGGCCGCTCTGCTCCACAAGGCAAGCTCGCAAAGCCCGGCCTCCGCCGGCCGGGCATCCATTTATGCCAGGTGTTTCAATCGCTTGTCGGCGCTGATTTTTTTGACAAGTTCCTTGACCCTTTGCGCCTGCGATTTGTGTGCCAGCAGGACGGCGTCGTCGGTTTGCACGAGAATCGCATCGCGCAGCCCCACGACGGCAATGGGGGTGCGCCGCTCCCTGCGCCGCGCGTCGTAAATGATGTTGCGCGCGGCATCCACGTGAATAAAATCCGCCACCGCGACATTTCCTTCGGCGTCGGACTTCAAATGCCGGGCCAGCGCCGGCCACGCGCCGAGATCGTCCCAGGCAAACGCGCCCTCGGCGCAGACGACATTCTGGGCGTGTTCCATCAGCGCGTAATCAATCGAGATTTTTTTGATCTCCGGATATTCGCGGCTCAGGACCCTGGCCAGCTTCGCCGGCTGGGCGGCCACCTTGAACCAACGCTGGCAGGCGGCAAACATTTCCGGCTGATGTTTCTCCAGCCCATTGGTGATCGTGACAAAACTCCAGACGAACATCCCCGCGTTCCAGCGGTACTGGCCGCTGTTCGCGTATTCCCGCGCCCGATCCAAATTGGGTTTCTCCACAAACTGCTCGGCCTTGTAAAACGTGGTCTTGATTTTCCTGACCCCGGCCGGCGCCGGCAGCGGGTTGCCAATCCGGATGTACCCATACCCGGTCGCCGGCTCGGTCGGCGGGATGCCGATCGTGACCAGCGCCTGCCCCTGCGCCGCGACGGTGAATGCGTCCTGCAAGGTCTGCTGGAATTTCTTCGGTTCCGGCACCACATGATCCGCCGGCAGCACGGCCATGACCGCCGTGGTGGAACGCGCCCCGACCAGCGCCGCTCCCAGCGTCACCGCCGCGCAGGTATCACGCCCCAGCGGCTCGCCAATGATGTTCTCCTTCGGCAGCTTCGGGAGCTGCCGGCGCACCGCCGCCACCTGGCTCGCATTGGTGATGACAAAAATGTTTTGGGCCCGCACCAGCGGCGCCACCCGCGCCACCGCCTCCTGCAAAAAGGAATGCCCGCCGAGCAGCTGGAGCAGCTGTTTCGGCGTGGCCTCACGACTCACCGGCCAAAATCGCTCGCCCCGTCCGCCCGCCATGATGACCGCAAAACGATCCGGATTTGTGCCTGCACTTTTCATTGCCGGGGATTGAACACTGCCCGGAAGAGAAACGCAAAACCCTTTCGGCTGATCGGCCATGCAACCTCCCGGCCCCGGTCCGTGGCGAAAATTCCCCCGCCCGGTCAACGCTTCACCGCATCCACCAGCGTCCGCACAAAATCCCTGGTGCGCACCACCAGGTCCGGAGCCGTTCCGAGCCGGGCGATTTGATTCACGATCGCACTGCCGACGACGCAGCCGTCCGCCGCCTGGGCGACGGTGCGCGCCTGTTCCGGATTCGAAATGCCGAAACCGACGACGATCGGCAACTGTGTGTGCCTCCGGATTTTGGCCACCTGCTCCACCAGATCCGCCGCCACCTGCCGCTGCATCCCGGTGACGCCCGCCCGGGAAATATAGTACACAAAACCCGCCGCGCGTTTGACGATCACCGCCACCCGCGCCTCCGGGGTGGTGGGCGCGACAAGATAGATTTGACACAAGCCGTGCCTGGCCATCAGCGCCTCGTACTCACCGCTCTCTTCCGGCGGCAGATCCAGCACCAGCAAACCATCCACACCGGCGGCGGCGGCCGCCTTGATGAATTGCTCCAAGCCAACCTTGTGAATCAAATTGAAGTAAATGTAGAGAACGATGGGAATTTGCGCTTCGCGCCGGATCAACGCCACCGTTTCCAGAAGTCGGGTCGGGGTCGTACCGGCGGCCAACCCCCGTTGGGCGGCCAGTTGATTAACCATGCCATCGGCCAGGGGATCGCTGAACGGCACTCCCAGTTCCAACACATCCACCCCCGCTTGATCAAACGCCACCGCCAACTGTCGCGTCGCTTCCAGATGTGGATCCCCTGCGCCGATGTAAACAACAAACGCTTTCTTTTGGTGCCGCTGGAGCCCGGCAAAGCGCGCCTCAATGCGATTCATGACCTCATTGTTGGGACGCCGGCGGGAGAGGCAAGCGGCAAGTTCGCGAACCCCTGCTCCCTCGCGGGTCGTTGTCACCCGCAAGTGGCGCCGACGCCGCTCTCCGACAAATGATCGCGACTTATGTCACCGCCCAACCGGTGTGGTGCTCATCAGGAACTTCAACTCGCCGCCCTGCGCGATCTCCGCATGTTTGACCCAGGAGCGATCCAGGAGCATACCGTTGAGCCAGACTTTCGCGACAAAGGGATTTTCCTGCGGATGATTCTCGGCGACGATCACCAGCGGACGATTCTGCAATTTCACCTCCGCCCGATCGAACAGCGGCGCGCCGAGTTGATACTTGTCCGAGCCGGCCACCGGATACAGGCCCAGCGCGCTGAACACGCACCAGGCGGAGAGCGTCCCGCCGTCGTCGTTGCCGTCCAGTCCGTCGTAGCCGTCGCCGTATTTGTTTTCCAGAATCCAGCGCACCCATTTTTGCGTCAGGTCGGGCCGGCCGGCGTCGTTGAACAGGTAGGCTGCGTGAATGTCCGGTTGATTGCCGTGCCAGTAGTAAGGCCCGGGCTGCCAGGCGCCGCGCGCCGGACTGGATTTGGCGAAAAAGTCATTCAATTCCGTCACGAAGTATTCGCGACTTTGGAACAACGCGATCATGCCTTCGGCGTCATGGGGCGCGCCCCACCGCCATTGCAGCGCGCTGCCTTCCACATAATCCCGCGTGAACTCACCCTTCCGGTCGAAATAGGTCAGGAGCCGCGGCTTGAACGGCTCGAAGAATTTTCCGGCGGCATCGCGCGGCTGGAAATACTGCGTCGCCGGATTCCACAGGTTGCGATAAAATCGCGAGTGCTCGCGGAACAAGTCGGCGTCCTCGCGCCGGCCCAGAGCCGTCGCCAGATTCGCGATCGCCGAATCCGCCCAGGCGAATTCCAGCGTGCGCGCCACGGATTCCTCCATGAGCCCCGACGGGCAATAGCCGTGGCGGAGATACTGCTCCACGCCCTCGCGTCCGGAAAACGCCGCGCCCGGCGGCGTCGGCGCCAGCGCCGTCTGCCGCATCGCCTGATACGCCTGCTCCACGTTGAAGTCGCGGATGCCCTTCAGGTAGGTTTCCGCGATGACGATGTCCGCCGGCGTGCCGAGCATCGAGTTCGAGTAACCATCCCCCGCCGGCCAGCGCGGCAGCCAGCCGCCTTGTTCGCACATGGCGAGCAACGAAACCACCATGTCCCGCTCGTCGCGCGGCGCGATCAACGTGTAGAGCGGATGCGTGGTGCGAAACGTGTCCCACAGCGACAGGTCGGTGAAGTACTGAAAATCCGTGGCCCGATGCACCTGGCGATCGAAGCCGAGATACTCGCCGTTGACATCATTGAACACCGTCGGCATCTGAAACACCCGGAACAACGCCGTGTAAAAAATCCGGCGCTGCCGCTCGCTGCCTCCCTCAAGTTTGATCAGCGACAGGCGATCCTCCCACGCCTGTTGCGCCCCGGCCAGAATCGCATCGAATCCCCGCGTGCCGGCCTCGGCGTCCAGGTTGGCGCGCGCATTGGCGAGGCTCACGTAAGAAATGGCGAGCTTGAGCGTGACCACAGGCGGGCGGTTCGAGAATGAAAATCCCACGTCAGCGCCGACCCGGCCGTCTTCCGCCACGGGCTGGCCCGGCAGCCGCGAATCATCCCGCCAGGTCGCGAACGAGGCGAACGGTGGATCAAACCGCGCGACGCAATACACCTTCGTCCCGCCGTGCCGTCCGGCAAAGGCCCCGAACGTGCGCACCGAGGCCTCGATTTCGTTTGCCTCCGGCAACACCCGCACCCGGCCCTCGCTGCTGCGCCGGCCGCCCAACGCATTCATCACATCGAGCAGGAGATGCGGGGTTGAGTTCGAGCTGAACGTGTAGCGATGCACGCCCACGCGCGGCGTGGCCGTCAGTTCCACCAACGTCCCCAGCGCGGGCAGTTCGACCGCGTAGTAGCCGGGCGAAGCAACTTCCCGGCTGTGCGAAAACTTCGTGAACCCGCGGCGGCGGAACGACGCGGGATCCATCGGGTCCGTGGCCGGCATCACGAGAAAATGACCGCCATCGGTCGCGCCCGTGCCGTTGAGTCGCGTGTGACTGAAACCGAGCAGTTGCTCGTCGCCGTAATAGTAGCCGGACGTGTTCAACGCCCGTTCCCGGACCAACAGGGATGCGGTCTCCGGCCCCAGTCGCACCATGCCGAACGGCACCATCGCTCCCGGAAAATTGTTTCCACACACCCAGGGGATGCCGCCGGTGCCGATGAACGGATTCACCCACTGGCCGTAAGTCCCGGCGTGAACCGCGGTGTGAAGCTGGCCGGATTCGGCGTCCACAATGCGCCGGTACTTCAACGTCAAACCGCCGACGAACGCCCCGACCGAAACCAACACCACCGCCACCAATCCCAACGCGACCTTCAACAGGCGCTTCCACCAGACCGGTTTTCGGACTGGGCGTTCGAGGCGCGTTCGGTTGCGATCGGTCATTCCCTAAATTTGGAGCGGCACTTCATCGTACCGGCGACCAGACATTGTCTCAGCCGCGAGCCAGGCGACAGAACAAAGTCCATCGCGGCAGATAATGACCAAGTGACACCAGGATTTCTTAACCACGGATGGACACGGATGGACACGGATTTTTGCCTGGGCCGGTCACTCACCAACAGAAGCCAGGCGCCACCACTAGCAAACCTTTGGCAGTGGTGTCCATCCGTGTGCACCCGTGGCCGAACTGCCGTTCTTCAGGTTCAATCGTCGTCCTCGTCCAGCTTCGTGATGGCCCACTCGGGATACGGTGTTTGCGAGCCTTTCATCGCGTACCAGAGGATGCGGTTGAACTGGTCCTCCGGGCAGGCATCCACTTTTTCCAGGGGCAGGCGGGCGGACGCGTAGGCATTCTTGCGCAGCAAGGGATCGCGAATCGCCTTCGGGTCGGGATTCATTTCGTCCAGCGGCACGTTGTTGGCCACGGCTTGAAACGGGGTGAAATCCGGCGTGGCGGTGAAGCAATCGGTCATCGGCGTGGCGGTCGCGTCGAGCTGATTCATCGGCGGGAGGCCCAGCATGAGTTCCATGGTGCGCAGCAGGCTGGTTTGGTTGTACTGCGTGCTCACCACCGCGTGACGCCTGGTGTACGGGCTGACGACGTACGCGGTGGTGCGATAACCACTGACGTGATCCCAGCCGCCCTGCGGATCGTCCTCGATGACGAAGATGCATGTCTCCTTCCAGAACGGACTGTGGCTGAGCGCCTCGACGATGTGGCCGAGCGCGAGGTCGTTGTCGGCCACCTGCGCCGCTGGCGTGGGCGAGCCCTTGCGCGTGCCGCTGGTGTGGTTGTTGGGCAGGCAGATGATGAGGAAGTTGGGCAGGCTGCCGGCGGCTTCGTAGGCGCGCAGTTCCTTGATGAACTCCCGCGCGCGGAACTGATCCGGAATGTCCAGATCCCAGCCCACCGTGTTGGTACACAGGTAGGGCCGGATGGATTCAATCGTCGGCCGGCTCCAGATGCGGATTTCGCCCGCGCCGGTGGTGAAGTCCTTCCAGTGATCGGCGAACCGGATTGGGCCCTTGCGCTTCGGGTCGGTCCACCGCACTTCCGTGGCGGCGAACTCGCCATAGATGCGCAGGGTCTTGCCGTGCGCCAGCGCATTGTCCCAGATGAAACCGGCGGGTGAATACGCCAGCGCGTCCACGTCATCATCCTCCATGCCGTCGGGATAGCTGCGCGGAAAACCGGCGAACGACCGCTCCATGTAATCGGTGGAGATGCCCGTGTCCGTCCACTGATGGCCCTCGGCGCTGAGGATGCCGGAACAATACGTGTTGTCGAGCAGCACGAATTCACGCGCCAGCTTGTGCTGGTTCGGTGTGATGCGCTCGCCAAACGTGCAGAGGGACGGATCGCCATTGCCCTCCGGCAGGTCGCCATGCACCTGATCGTAGGTGCGGTTCTCCTTGATGATATAAACCACGTGCTTGAAGACGCTCGGCTCGCCAACGCGCTCGGGCACGGGGCGGAGCGGCTGGTCGGGACGCGCCGGACGCCGTGCCTCGCGCAACAGACCGTAGCGCATGTTGCCCAGGGCAATCCGCGTATCGGCGGCCAGTTCGCGCCGGCCGGGCACGGGCACAAGCGAAAGGGTGCCGAAATACTGGTGCGAGTTGAACTCCACCTTGTCGCCGGGTTTCAACCGTTTGGTCGAGCCGATCCCCTTGATGTTGGCGACGCAAAGCGTCCGGCGCGCGGCGTCGTACGCGATGTCACCCGGAAACCAGCCCACCGGGATCAACCCACGCGGCCGGGATTCGCCCGGTTTGAAATCCACCACCGCCACGGCGTTTTGCGTTCCATTGCACACAAACAGCCGCTTCCCGGAGGGATCAAACGTCAGCGCATTGGGTTGGGCGCCGAACAAATCCGCCGGGCTTTGGCGCATCCAGATGGTCTCGATGATTTTGTCGGTGCGCGTGTCCAGCACGCTCAAGGTGTCGCTGCCGGTGTTGGCGACGACCAGCCAGCGGCCATTGGGCGAGAGCGCCAGGGCGGTGGCATGAAGGCCGGTCAAAATCTCGGTTGGTGCCGGGCCGGTTCCGGGCGAGGACTCGAGGTCAATCACCGAGACCGACCCTTCGCTGGCGATGTGGCGCACCGGGTCCACGCGCACCAACGTGCCGCGCCCCGCCGGACCGGTGAGGCTCTGCGCGTCGGGCCGGCGCCCGCCCCAGTTGCTCACATAAGCCTTGCCGCGAACGACCGCCACGGTGTAGGGCGCCACGCCCACGTCCCAGGTGCGGAGCAGCGCGCCGGTGGTGGGATCCATTTCCAACAACCGATTGGAAAGATTGCCGCACACATACAACCGCCGGCCGTCCGGCGAGAGCGCCAGACCCGATGGGATTTCCGGTTTGCGACCCGGCGCGTTGGCCGGGGGCAGCGGAATCGTGAACCGCCCCACCACGTTGGTCCCGTTCTCAACCGCAAACACTTTGACGCTGCCGTTGACGTTGGCGAAGTAGAGCCGCTTGCCATCCGGCGAAAACACGAGGCCGGTGTAGCTCACCTGTCCCTCCTTGTCCGGCTCCAGGATGTGTGTGGAAACCGCGTCGGGAGCGGGCGCCGCCTCCTGTTCCGAGGGCAACGGCACACGCTGACGGATCGCACCCGTGCCGGGATCCACCACCACGAGTTCCTTCGTCTTGCCGGCGGTCACGAGCAACCGGCCATCGGGGCTGAGCGCCAGGACTTGCGGTCGCATGCCCGGCAGTTCGACCTGACGGCCGGCGGGCGTGAGAATCTGGTTGGCCGGCGTGTACCAGCGATTGGTTCCCAACTGACCAACCGTTTCGCTCGTGCCGTTGACGGGCGCCGGTTCCGTCAGATGGCGACAGCCGGTGGCCACACCGAGCAACACCGCGGGGAAGATCGCCAGCCCGAGAAGAGAAAATCGTGTCTGCATCATGCGACGGAGTTTACCCTCCGGCTCACGACGCGGGCAATGGCGCATTTAACCCTGAAATTTTACCGGGAGATTGGCGTCGCCACACCAAACCCGTGTCGCGCAAATTTCCCAACCTGCTGTGTCGCTCATTCCAAAATCGGCAGACTGCTTGTTGGTTCGAGGTGTTGGCGGGTTTGGAATCCCGCGATACGTCAGACTGGGACGTCTGCGCTACCATTCGCGGGTGACCTATTCGAGTGAACGGCGATCACGCCGGGGAATTTGGAATTCGCCAACTGCGCACGATCGGCGTTGACCTTGGATGACACGAGATGAGCGTGAAGATCAAAATCTGTGGCCTCACGAACGTGGCCGGCGCCTGGCGCAGTGAGTTCAAGTATGACGCCTTTGGCCGTCGGCGCGTGCGCCGGGAATACACCTGGCAATCGAGCGCCTGGGTGAAGACGAACGAGGTTCGCCACGTTTACGATGGCCTGTTGACGGTGCAGGAGCGGGATGCGAATAATCTGGCCATGGTCAGCTACACCCGGGGCAACGACCTGAGCGGCACGCGGCAAGGTGCGGGCGGCATTGGCGGGCTGCTGGCGCGCACCGACCATTCCGCACTCCACACGCCGCAATCCGCACTGGCGCACGCCTACTACCACTGCGACGAGAGCAGCAACATGACGGCGCCGCAAGGCGACGCGAGCCACAAGTCATGGCCCCTGAATGAACCCGGTTTGGCACTGAATGGTTTCTGGCTTCCGCGAACGCGGGCGGAGGGCGTGCGCCGCCGAACCGCGCCAGCGGAACGACGGCAGACCGGTTGTTTCAGCCGTCACAATAGCCTGCCACCGGCGGCGATGGGTGATCCCGGCTTTGTGTCTGGCGATTCCAGCGATCTGCATCTTGAATTTCGTTTTGCGATGAATCTTCGCGGCGTCCGAATCCCGTCCGGGGTCTCCCACAAATGGAGAGAAGGATCTGACACGTTTCAAACCTTGGCTCATGAGAGCAAATGCCTGAACGGAGATGCGAGGTTGGAGACGATCCTCTCTCACGAGCCAGGCGGGAAGCCGGTCGGCCACCCGCCTCGCGGTGCTGCATTGCCGCCGCTGAATTTCGGATGACCGGACTCGACCATGAGCCAAAGCTCCGGGTTTCCGGCCGGGATGCTGAAACAAGAAGTATTGGTTTGACTTCCCCATCCCCACGAGAGTGCCATAACGGACGATGAACAACCGTCTTCTCGGATTCCTGCTTCTGGGCTTCCAAATCGCCACGGGAGCGGACTATGACTGCATCATCCGCCACGGCCGGATCGTTGATGGCACGGGCGCTCCTGCCTACTTTGCCGATGTGGCCATCAAATCCGGGCGCATCGCGCGGATTGGCCGGCTCCCGGGCCGCGCGGAGCGGGAGATTGACGCACAAGGCCTGATCGTGGCGCCGGGGTTCATTGACGTGCATACGCATGCCGATGAAATTGCCGCGCGGCCCCGTGCCGAAAATTTTCTCCGGATGGGCGTCACCACCCTGGTGGTGGGCAACTGCGGTGATTCGGCCCTGGATGTGGGCCAATTTTTCGCCGCCGTCACGAACGCGGGCATCACCCCCAATGTGGCCACCCTGATCGGGCACAACACCGTTCGGGAAAAGGCCATGGGCGGAAGTTTTGATCGCGCCCCCACCGCGCAAGAGATGGCGCGCATGAAGGACTACGTGGCACGGGCCATGCGGGATGGCGCGGTGGGCTTGTCCACCGGATTGATTTATCTGCCGGGGACATTCTCGAAGCCGGAAGAGATCATCGAACTGGCCAAAGTCATCGCGCCCTATGATGGTATTTATGCCAGCCACATGCGTCATGAGGGCGCGGAAATCCGTTCCGCCTTGGACGAAGTCTTCCGGGTCGCGCGGGAAGCCGGGGTCCGGGCGGAGATTTCGCACCTCAAATTGAGCGGCGAAAACGCATGGGGCCGCGCGGACGCAATCATCGCCGATCTCGAAGCCGCGCGCGCCCGCGGGCTGGACATCACGGCGGATCAATACGCTTATACGGCGTCCTCCACCACGCTGCGCCAGCTGATCCCCGAGGACGTCTTTGATGGTGGACAACAGCGGTTTCTCGCGCTGTTGAAAAATCCCGATGAAAAGGCCGCACTGGTAAAGCGGATGAAACGCAGAATTACCGCCCGCGGCCGCCGGGACTATGCGTACGCGGTCATCGCCTCGTACGGACATGATCCATCGCTCAACGGCCTCAACCTGGTGGAAGCGGCGAAGAAAGGGCGAGGCAACGATTCGCTCGATGACCAGATTGAAACGATTTTGGAAATCCAGAGGCAGGGCGGGGCCAGCGGGGTGTTTCACAGCATGAATGAGGCGGATCTGCAAACATTCATGAGGTATCCTAACACCATGGTGGCGAGTGACAGCGGCATCCGCGAATTCGGAAAAGGCGTGCCGCATCCGCGCGGCTACGGCAATAACGCCCGCGTGCTGGCCCGTTACGTTCGCGAACTGAAAGTGCTCCGGCTGGAGGAAGCCATCCGCAAAATGACCAGCCTCCCCGCGACGACCTTCCGCTTGAAGAATCGTGGTTTGTTGAAGGACGGGTTTTGGGCCGATCTCACCCTCTTTGATCCGCAACAAGTCCAGGACCGGGCGACATTCAGGGATCCGCACCACTACGCCACGGGCATACCGTTCGTGCTGGTCAATGGCGTGGTCGTCGTGGCCCAGGGCGAACTCACCGACGCCAGACCAGGCAGGGGGTTGAAATTGCACGATTGAACCGGCGCTCCGGGACAGCTTCTGCGGCTGCCCCCGGGCCGTCCGCTCCGGGCCCTGACGACGTCACGGCAACCGGATGACGCGGTAAAACTGCGAGTCCGCCGCGGCGGGCCCGGTCCACGTCATCCCGGCCTGGGTCGCGGTCAAATCCGTGGTCGCAGTCGTCCAAGTCTGCAGATCCGGGCTGGTTTCGACACGATAATTGCGTCCCACCAATGCCGGCCAGGTCAACACCACGGTTTGGCCGCTGACGCTGAGAGACGCCCTCAACGGCGGGTCCGGATAACGGAAAACCAGCACCACGGGGAGATGATCCGACGCCACGAGATCGTCGTCGCTGCGCAATTCGGGCGGGACCGGCGGCGGCAACACATCCGTGCGGAACACCTGTCCGCCCACGAGGTTTGAGGCGAGCAGGCCGTTCGGCAGCACGTAATCGAAGCGCGCATCCAAGGCGCCTTGAATGGAATGGGTGAAACGGGTGAGCGTGAAGGGATTCAACGGCGTGGTCAGATACAAGCCGGAATTATTGGTGAGCCGTTGGATGGCCTGCAGATCCTGGCTCATCGGCAGGTCAATATCCTCGTTCAAATCCCCCGTGAGCAGGTAGGCATGGGCGCCGTTTGCGGGCCGAAACACGGTGCAGAAAAAATTGGAAATGGCGCTGCACTCCGCCGCCCGGCGCTGCTGGCTGACCGGGTCCGCCGCCGACTTCAAATGCGTGGTGAACACGTGCAGCGGTTCGGCCGCTCCGGGCACCTGGATTTCCGTTTCAAACAGGTCCCGGGTAAAAGTCCCGGCGTAACCGAAATTGGTCAGCCCCGCGCCGGACAACCAGCTCTGGCTCCGTACAAAGGGAAACCGGCTGATGACGCCGCTGCGCAACGCCCCATCCGTGCCGGGGCTGATGGCCAGATGGTGCGCCGGGAAGAAGGCCTTCATCCAGTTGGTCATTTCGAAGCGCAACCCGTTCGGGATCTCGTTCAGGGTGATGATGTCGGGATGGAGGAAGCGTAATTGCCGCGCGATGGCCTGAACCTGGGGCGCGTTGGTGGTCCAGTCCGTCGCAAAGTTCCCCTGCACGTTGTAATGCACCACCGTCAGCGTACCGCTGGCGTTGGGAGGAATGACCGTCAGCCCGGCAACCTCACTGTTCGTGGTCCCTCCCGGGTTGGCCACCGTGACCCGGTAACTGCCGGCGAGATTGGTGGAGACCCCGGTCAACAGCAAGGTGCGGTTCGTGGCGCCAGGAATGGGCACGTCATTGAACTGCCACTGATACTGCAACGGGAGACTGCCGACCGCTTCGGCGCTGAACAACGCGTCGCCGCCGGTAACAGTGGTCACGCTCACCGGCTGGCGCAGGAACGCAGGGGGGATGGGGTTCGTTCCCGTGTACACGTCGGCAAAACTGGTGCCAATGCGGAGCGAACTCAGCGCCAGCACGCCGATTCCTCCATCCTCCCGCAGGGCAAAGGCGCTGATCGCCGCCGCACCCGCCGCATCGGCCGCGGTAACCGAGGGGGCAGCTTCCGAGTCCGGCGCCAGCCACGCAGTCGTCACGCTCGTCGCCACGACATAGCGCAGATAAAGACGATAATCCGTGTGCAGCGCCAGATCCGTGGGGATGACGGCCTCCGGCAGATTGGCGCCATTGGCCACCCCAATCCGGAATTTTCCGTCTGCCGCACCAGCCCGGAGGGCAAACAGCTTCGCGCGGAAAGTCGTGCCGCCTCCCTTGAAGTGAACAAAGTATCCGCCGTTCAACGACGGCAGGGTGGAAAAATTGACGGTAAAGCCGGCGTACAGCACCGCGTCAGTCGTGGTCGGGTACGGTTGTCCCTCAATCAGGGTGTTCACGTCTTCCGAGGCACTGCTCCGCAACATCACGACGTCATTCGTGACCATCATCTGGCCGCTCGTGCCGCTATGGGTGTTCCATGATCCGCCACTGACGGTGGTCAGAGGCCCCGCAAGGTAGTTGAACCCTTCGTCCAACAACACGGCCGCGGATGCGGGCATCGTCCCAAACGCCGGTAACAGCATGAGCAACAACTTGACCCCGATACGCCCCCGACTACTGGAACGACTTTGTTTCAATACGACGCTTTACGAACTGATCAAACGATTTCCACCCTTCCCCTCCCGGCCGGTCAACGCAGGGAAAGCTCCGCCTCCCAACAAACAAGGCCGGGCAATCTAGCCGTGGTCAGGTCCTGTTTCCAGCATTTTGATTCAAAGCCGCCAACTGCGATTTGCGCCAAAAAGCGTGTCACCTGGACGGGGTTGACGGGTTTGCCCAAGCTGGTCCTTGCGGCAAAAGCCGGTGTTACCCGGCTTATGCACGACACCATGAGCAAAGAGACCAAAGCGCAAGTCCTTTCCCAGCTCCGGCGGCACTGGTTCCCGCGCCGGGAAGGAATACAAACACCGACGCTTCCTTCCAGGCCACCTGGACAACGGAGAACGGAGCACAGCCGGGGGGGGGGCGCCGGCCCCGCACGCGATGAAATTAGTATGGCGGTAGCGCGACGACTCCTTTAGTCTGCGCGCCGGTCAATTGAAGACAACACGGACCCGCCTCGCAACGAAGGCGGGACAACTTATCATGAAAAAGCGATTGGACGAGAAACTGGAACTGGTCTTTCAAGACGTTATCAGCCGTAATCCTGGCGAAGGGGAATTTCATCAAGCAGTGCGCGAAGTGCTTGAATCCCTCGGGCCGGTGCTGGTGAAATATCCGGAATTCCGACAGCATAAAATCCTCGAACGCATCTGCGAACCGGAACGACAAATCATCTTCCGCGTCCCCTGGCAGGACGACCAGGGCGAGGTGCGCATCAACCGCGGTTTCCGGGTGCAATTCAACAGTGCGCTGGGCCCGTACAAAGGCGGGCTGCGGTTCCATCCCTCGGTGTATCTCGGCACGATCAAATTCCTGGGATTTGAGCAAATCTTCAAAAACGCGCTGACCGGCATGCCGATCGGCGGCGCGAAGGGCGGATCCGATTTTGACCCGAAGCACAAATCCGAAAATGAAATCATGCGTTTTTGTCAAAGTTTCATGACGGAAATGCATCGGCATCTGGGTGAATACACGGACGTTCCGGCGGGGGACATCGGCGTGGGCACGCGTGAAATCGGCTTCATGTTTGGCCAGTACAAGCGGCTCACCAACCGCTACGAGTCGGGTGTGCTCACCGGCAAGGGACTGGACTGGGGCGGCGCCCGGGTTCGCCGGGAGGCCACGGGCTATGGGGCGGTCTTCTTCCTGAACGAGATGTTGAAATCCCGCGGCACCTCGGTGGAGGGGAAAACGTGCCTGGTTTCAGGCTCGGGAAATGTGGCCATCTACACGATGGAGAAGCTGCAACAACTCGGCGGCAAGACCGTCGCCTGCTCCGATTCCAACGGCGTGATTTTTGACCGGAAAGGCCTGGACCTGAATCTGATCAAACAAATCAAAGAGGTGGAACGCGTCCGCATTTCGGAATACGCGGTCCGCCAAAAACGCGCCAAGTACTTCCCCAATGGCAAGATTTGGGAGATCCCCTGCGACGTGGCGCTGCCCTGCGCCACCCAAAACGAGCTCACCGGGAAGGATGCGAAGACGCTGGTCAAGAACGGCTGCATTGCCGTGGCCGAAGGCGCCAACATGCCGACCACCTCGGAAGGAGTGCATTACTTTCTTGATGCCAAAATCGCCTTCGCGCCGGGAAAGGCCGCCAACGCCGGCGGGGTGGCCACTTCGGCGCTGGAAATGCAACAGAATGCCAGCCGGGATGCCTGGGATTTTGCCTACACGGAAACCAAGCTGGCCGATATTATGAAACAGATTCATCGGCGCTGTCACGACACCGCCGAAGAATTTGGCACGCCCGGCAACTACGTGAACGGGGCCAACATTGCCGGCTTCCTCAAAGTGGCGAAGGCGATGGCCGCGCTGGGGCTGGTTTGATTGGAGGCTTCATTCAACGGCCCCGGCCGGCGGCGGCGGCAAATCCCCCGCGCCGCGAAGACGGGCCGCCGGCGCCACCGGGGGGCCAGTTGACGCAACGGAGTCGTCTGTGGCACTATCAATTGTTCACTTAGATTAAGTGGGATGAAATAATGGAAGCATTGCTTGAAACCAGGACGGCGGCCGATGCGGCAATCAATCACGAGCTGACCTCCGAGAAAAAGATCCACTTCCTCCGGCAAATGTTGCGCATCCGCCGGTTCGAGCAGACCGCACTCAAGCAATACCAGACCAGCGGACAAATTGGCGGCTTCCTGCATCTCTACTCCGGACAAGAGTCCGTGGCGGTGGGCACGCTGTCCTTGTGCGGCGAGGACGATCACGTCGTGGCCGGTTATCGCATGCACGGTCACGCGCTGGCCGTCGGCATGAGCATGAACGAATGCATGGCCGAATTATTCGGGCGCGCCACCGGCTGCTCCAAGGGCAAGGGCGGTTCAATGCACTTCTTTGCCCCCGACAAGAACTTCTGGGGCGGACACGGCATTGTGGGGGGACAAACACCGCTGGGGCTGGGCCTGGCTTTCGGACTGAAATACAAGGGATTGAAAGGCTGCTGCCTCTGCTACTTGGGCGACGGCGCCGTCAACCAGGGCGCGTACCATGAATCGCTCAACCTGGCGGCGCTCTGGGATCTGCCCGTCATTTATATCATCGAAAACAACCAGTATTCCATGGGCACCAGCCAGGACCGTTCCTCCGCCTTCCAGAAATGCCTCGCCGCCCGTGCCGAAGCTTATGACATCGCGTGGGACCACGTCAGTGGTGAGGACCTCTACGAAGTGCGCGCCAAAACCTGGCAGGCGATGCAACGCGCGCACGCGGAAAGTCATCCCACCGTCCTGGAAATCGCCACCTACCGCTACTACGGACACTCCGTTTCAGATGCCAACGCCAAAAAGTACCGCAGTCCGGAAGAAATTGAAAAGTACCGGACGCTCCACGACCCCATCCAACTTTGGCAGCAGCGCCTGATGGACGAAGGGATTTTAACCGCCGCCCAGGCGACCGAACTGGACAACGCCGCGGCGGCCGAGGCCGAGGAGGCCGTGCGGTTCGCGAAGGAAAGCCCGCTGCCCAATCCGGCGGACATCTTCACCGATGTTTACAGCGAGGTGGACCGCCAGACACCCGCGGGCCGGACGGGAAAATTCTTCTTCAACGACTGATCCGCACCCGCGCCGTTTTATGCCCGTCATCACCTACCGCAAAGCCTTAAACGACGCCCTGGCTGAAGAGCTGACGCGTGACGAAAACGTGGTCATTCTGGGGGAGGAAGTGGCGCAATACAACGGCGCCTACAAGGTCACGGAAGGGCTGTGGAAACGTTTTGGCGACAAGCGCGTCTGGGACACGCCGATCAGTGAGGCGGCCTTCGTAGGATTGGGGGTGGGCGCTTCCATGATGGGCCTGCGCCCCGTGGTCGAGTTGATGTTTTGGAGCTTCGCGTTCGTCGCGTACGATCAAGTGGTCAACAACGCCGGATGCATCCGTTACATGTCCGGCGGCCTGATCAACCTGCCTCTGGTGATCCGCGGACCGGCCAACGGCGGGACCAATGTCGGCGCCACCCACTCGCACACCCCGGAAAGCATTCTCGCCCACAATCCCGGCATCAAAGTGGTCTGCCCGGCCACCGCCTATGACGCCAAGGGGTTGATGAAAACCGCCATTCGCGACAATGACCCGGTCTTCGTGATGGAGAACACCCTGCTTTACGGCGAAACCTGGGAGGTGCCGGAAGAGGAATATCTGATCCCGCTCGGCGTGGCCGATGTGAAACGCGAAGGCGCGGACATCTCCCTTATCGCGCATGGACGCGCCACCATCACCAGCCTGAAAGCGGCCGAGTTGCTGGCGCAAGAACACAACATCCACGCGGAAGTGCTGGATTTGCGCTCGATCCGCCCGCTGGATGAGGACGCCATTCTGCGGTCTGTGCGCAAGACCCATCGCGCCGTGCTGGTGGACGAAAACAAACCATTCTGCGCCGTGAGCGCCCAAATTGCCACGATCATCCAGCAGAAGGCGTTTGATGATCTGGACGCACCCGTCCTGCGGGTCTGCTCGCTTGATGCCCCGGCCATCTACAGTCCGCGCCTGGAAAAACTCCAACTGCCCACGCCCGAACGGATCGTGGAAAAAGTCCTCAGCATCGCCTGATCCCCCTGCCCTATGCCCTACGTTGAAATGCCCAAATTAAGCGACACGATGACCGAAGGTACGGTCGTCAAGTGGCGCAAGGCTCCTGGCGACAAGGTGGAGGTCGGCGACGTGCTGGCAGAAGTCGAGACCGACAAGGCGGTGATGGAATTGGAAGCATTTGACTCGGGCACGTTGAAGGAAATCTACGTGGCCGACGGAGGTAAAGCCCAGGTCGGGGCCCGGCTGGCCCTGCTGTTGGGCCCAGGCGAAACTGCCCCGTCGCCAGACCGCCAACCATCCGGCGCCACACCTGCCGCCGCACCAACTGCCGGTCCGGGAAAATCGGTTCCGCCCCCGGCCCCTGCCACAACGGCGCCCGGCGCCACCAGGGGCGGGCGGGTGAAAGCCTCTCCGCTGGCCCGGAAAATCGCCGGGGCCAAAGGCCTCGACCTCGGCACCATCCGGGGGTCCGGTCCCAGCGGACGCATCGTGGCCCGGGATGTCGAATCCGCCGCCGGCGGTTCAGCGCGCCCGGCCGCCCCGGAGATTTCCAATGTCCCCGCCGGCAGGGGCGATCGGCGCATTCCACTGACCGGCATGCGAAAAATCATCGCCGCGCGCCTGCTCGCCAGCAAAACGCAAATTCCACATTTCTACCTGAACATTGAAATTGATGCGGGTGAGCTGCTGCGATTGCGCGCGCAGACCAACGCCCATTTCGAGAAGCTGGGACTCGGAAAATTAACCATCAACGATTTCATCCTCAAGGCGGTGGCGGTGGCGGCGGCCCGTGTGCCGCGCGCCAATGCCTCGTTTGCCGGTGACGCGGTCATTGAATATGGCGATGTGCATCTGGCGGTGGCGGTGGCGGTGGAAGACGGATTGGTGACCCCCGTGATCCGCCAGGCCCAAACCCGCTCACTCCGTGAGATCAGCGACGCCGTCAAAGATCTGGCCGCCCGCGCCCGGAACAAAAAGTTGAAACCCGAGGAATACCAGGGGGGGACGCTCACGGTTTCAAACCTCGGCAGCCATGGCATTGAAAGCTTTTCGGCCGTCATCAACCCGCCGCAAGCGATGATCCTGGCCATTGGCGCCATCGTGAAAAAACCGGTGGTGGACGCAAACAACGCCATCGTCGTGGCGCACCGCATGGCCATCGGGCTGAGCGCCGATCATCGGGTGGTGGACGGCGCGGTCGGCGCACAATACCTGGCCGAACTGCGCCAGCTGCTGGAAAACCCCGTCTGGATGCTGTTCTGAACCTTCGCTGAATGTATGAGTTACGATCTGATTGTCATTGGTGGCGGCCCCGCCGGTTACGTGGCGGCCATTCGCGCGGCGCAACTGGGCAAAAAGGTGGCTTGCGTGGAAAAGGAGCGCGCGGGCGGCACCTGCTTGAACTGGGGTTGCATCCCCACGAAATCACTGCTGCGCAACGCCGAGCTGTACCATCTCATGAAGCATCGCGCCGCGGAGTTCGGGTTGAGTTTTGACAATCTGCGCTATGACTGGAAGCAGGTGATCCAACGCTCCCGCGAGGTGGCCGACAAAAATGCCGCCGGCATCGAGTATCTGTTCAAGAAAAACAAGGTGGACTACCTCCGCGGCGAAGGGGCCGTGGAACGGGCCGGCGTCGTGCTGGTAAAATCGGCCGAGGGCAAAAGCCAGAAGATTGAAGGCGCAAAGATTTTGCTGGCCACCGGCGTGGTGTCACGCCCGATGCCCAATTTCCCCTTCAACGGCCGAACGGTCATCGGCAGCCGTGAAGCCCTGGCCCTCGCGCAACAACCCCGGGAAATCATCATCATCGGCGCCGGGGCCATCGGCGTCGAGTTCGCCTACTTCTTCAATGCGTTCGGCACGAAGGTCACGTTGGTGGAAATGATGCCGAACATCCTGCCGTTGGAGGACACGGAGGTTTCACAAACGCTGGAGAAAGCATTCGCCAAGCAGGGCATCAAGGTGCTGGCGGGCACAAAAGTGGTCGGCGCCGAGGCGCATCCCCAAGGCGTGAACATTAAAGTGGAGGGCAAAAAAGCGGAAACCCTGACGGCCGAACTTTGCCTCGTCGCCATTGGCGTGCAACCCCTGCTGCCCGGCGGCCTGCCGGTCAAATTGACGCCCCGGGGATTCATTGAGACCGATGCGCGCTATCAAACCAGCGTGCCGGGAGTGTTTGCCGCCGGTGACATTACCGGCCCGCCGCTGCTGGCCCACACCGCCAGCTACGAAGCGATTCAAGCCGTGGAGGGCATGTTCACCAACCACACGCCCAGGAAGATCACCACATTCCCCAGCTGTACCTACTGCCAACCACAGGCCGCCAGTGTCGGTTTGACCGAACGCGCCGCCAAAGAACAGGGCTTGAAATTCAAGGTGGGCAAATTCCCCTTCTCCGCCAGTGGCAAGGCGCGCGCCGTGGGCATTGTGGATGGCTTCGTGAAGTTGATCTTCGGCGAACCGTACGGCGAACTGCTGGGGGCGCACATTGTTGGCGCCGAAGCCACCGAAATGATTGCCGAACTGGGACTGGCACTGACGCTCGAGGCAACGCATGAAGAGATCGAAGCGACCATCCATGCGCATCCAACACTCAGCGAAGCGGTCCATGAAGCCACCGGACAGGCTTTTGGTTCAGCCATTCACATTTGAGAAGCGCCAATTGATCGCCAGCCCCTTCGAGCATTGCCGGGGAATTCCCCGGAGCGAAGGGGCGATTCCATCAGGACTTCGTTTGCGCCGAAACCACGCCCGCGTTGGCGCCATCTCAAAACGCAAATCACCGCTAAAAAAGCGCAAGTTGCGGAAGGCAGTGCCGGAATTTTTGCCACATAATATCAAGGTATGTTGTGCAAGAATGCCAGGTCACAGGAAATTCTAATAAACCAAACATCCCACCTCCCGTCCGGAAAGGCGCGAAGCCCGGGCCGCCCGTTCCTCGCCAGACTCCTTGCGGTTTGTTGCGGCGCCGGCTGCCTGTTGCATTGGACTGACGCAGCCACACTGAATTTTGAACTGCTGACTTGGAATGACACCGACGCCACTGATGTGTTGCCGTCGGCCGCCGGCCGCAAACCCTCCAAACCCACCCCCAACTCGGGCGACTGGCTGGTGTTCACCAGCGACGACAACGCGCTTCCGGCCAACAACAATCTGGCCGGAGCGTTAAGTCACAATCTGGTGGATCCGCCCGGGCTTGCCGGACCGCACGGCTTTGTTCTGGCCCCGTCCCTTTCGGGCTCCCTCACCCTTGACCTTGAACCGGACAACGGGAGCAACTGGACCACCAAGGTAAAGGCCCTGGCCTATGCCGGCCAGGCGAACGCCCAAATGAGCATGAACCAATTTCTGGTCACCCCGGGCAGTCCCGCCACCGCCAACAGCGTATTCAATGTGGACGGCGCGGGCAACTCCGGGCACTGGCATGCGAGCATGACCGCCAACTGGTCGCTGGAATACGACATCGACTTCTATTTCGCGACCAGCGCGGATGGCGATCCCGATCCCGGCGACATTGACGCCACGTTCAACGACAAAACCCAGACGGGTCACTTGATTCCGGTGAGCCAACTGACCGCGGAAGGATTGTCCGGCGTGACGTTTGCGGGAGACTTCGGCTTTTACAGCGGTGATCTCAAGCAGTACCTGATAACCGAGATCGCGCCGCGGCTGCCCGGCAATGCCACGTATTTGCTGCTGACGCAAATGGGCAAGACCTCCCCCAATTACACCGAAGCCGGCCTCCCCATCGGCCTAGCCAGCGCAATCGGCAACTTTACCGTGGCCTACAGCACCCAGACACTGGCGACCCCCCCGCAAATTCAGTCCTTGCACTTCGAAAATGGGCAACCGGTGATCCAGTTCACCGGCACGGCCGCGCAAGCGTATCAAATCCAGCGCTCCAGCGATCTGAACTCGTGGCAGACGGTGACCGATCCCCTCCTCACCTACCCGACCGCCGGAACGGTGGCGTGGGTGGATCCCGCACCGGTAACTGCGCAGCAATTCTACCGGGTGCTGGCCCTGACTCCGTGAAGCCCGGCGGCCGACTTTCCTTGTGCGCGCGACGCAACCGGGGCGGTTTCACGCTGCTGGAGCTGTTGATGGTCATTGGAATCATCGCGATTCTGGCCGGCTTGCTGCTGCCCGCGCTGGCGCAGGCCAAAGCCCGTGCCCGCCGGGTGCAATGCCAGGGCAACCTGCGCCAGATCGGGCTGGGCGTGTTGATGTATGCGAATGACGCACACAACCGCATGCCCCTGGCCAGTTCGCAGGAACTGGGCGGCCCGCAAGGCCGCGTGGCCGCTACGGACCCGTGGTTGCCGGCGCGGATGTTCGGCGGCGCGTTGCCGGCCGAGCAACGCCCGTTGAACGCCTACGTGGCCCATCCCGGAATCTTCAGCTCCTCCTGCGACCGTGGGGAACCATTGTGGTGGTTCGATACCGCGGCCTATCAAGCCAAGGCCACCTGCTACGAACTCTACGGCACCAGTTATTTCTACGCCTCCGGCTACAACCGCATGGGCGGAGTGATTGCACCGATGGGCATTGCCAAATTCGTCGGCCCGGAGTTTTCCTACCACGAGTTTGCCACCCATCCGCTTCCATTGGGTGAATCACTGACCACGAGCTTTTACCGGCATCCGTCGAAGAAGGTGGTCTTGGGCAGCATTCCGATTTATCGCACCATGAGCGGAGTGGTGGCCCCGAGTCCACGCGCGCAATGGTACAAGCCCGATCCGCACGCCTTGTGGGCCAATGCCTGGTTTCTCGATGGCCACTTCGAGTTCGTCAATGTGTTTGCGTACGGTCCGGACTACGCGGGGGTGGAAACCGTGCCCAGCGAGACCAACCCTTTTTACTAACACCGAACGCCGACCAGCATGAAAACCTGGATTGCCCTGGCCATTGCCATCCTGGCGTTGGGTATCTGGGGGATGCAACTCTGGCCGCGTTCCGCGCCGTCGGAACGGGCCCTGCGCGACACCAAGGGGCTGGAAGCCGTGGTGCTGCGATCCACCCCGACCAACGGCGGCTCGCTCGTAATCTGTCGCCTGACCAATCAACGGTCGCGCACGGCGGAGCAGGTGGTTTTTCAAGTGGCATTGCAGCAAACAAACGGCACCATTGTAGCCGTCAATCCCCTGGCCAGCGCTGCCACCATCGCCCCGGGTGAATCCAAGGTCGCCCCGGTGTTCGTGCCCACCACCAACCAGCTGACCGACGTTACCGCGCAGATTTCCGTCAGCCTCGTACGCTGGCGACCGTAGCCGGTTCCCGAGCCGCGCGGCCGCAAGCTCATGCCGGGGCGGGGCGGGAAAAACTCTCGAAATGTATCACCGCACTTCTGGGATGCAATTTCTTGGGGGCGGGTTCAACTGCGGGATAACCGATTCCCAGAATGGCCACCACCCGCTGCTCGGATGGAATATGCAGAACCTGGCGCGCATGCCCCTCGCGACGCGCGGATTCGACGGCATCCTCGGAATGGTAAACTGCCCCCCACGCCATGCCCAAACCCTGTTCCACCGCGGCCAGCCACAGAAATCCCCCGGCGAGGGTCGCATCCTGCAGCCAATATTTGCTCACCATGGGATTCGCGACAATCACAACGCCCAAAGCCGCCTCCCGCAGCCAGGCCATGTAGGGCGTGGTCTCCGCCAGGGTTTGCAGACGGGTGGAATCGCGGACGAGGATGAACTCGCGCGAGAGCGCGTTGTTTCCTGTCGGAGCCAGCTGCAGCACATGGGCCAGCAGTTGCACTGTCTCCTCAGGCAGGGCTTTCGACTGGAAGCGGCCGGTTTCCCGACGTCGTTCAATGGCTTCAATGACTTTCATGGGAATGATCCTTGTCCGCGGCACGGCGCGCGCATGCCGCACTGCCTCAAACGCGACACCCACTCAACGCGCGCGGAAAGAGAAAGCGATTTTCTTCATACATCTGCTCATGAATGAGCCGCTCAAACCGGGCCAGTGCCTGCCGCAACGCGCGCCGGGGCGCGACCGCCGCGCCCGGCGAGGCCGGGGCGGCCGCCAGGTGGCGCAACCGGGCAATGGCTTCGTCCACTTGAAAATGCTGCCGTCGCCAGCGTGCCGCGCGCCGTCGCAGCGCCCGGATGGCCGGAGCGCTCCTGCCAACGGCGCCGCCGGCACGACGGATGGGCGGAAACACCAGGTGCGCCTCCTCGTGCATATGCGCGACCAGGCGGGATCGGAAGGCCTTGAAAGCAATTCCCAGCCGCCGTGACTGACCCGGTCCACCCGGCTCCGCAGCGTTCACCCGGCAAATCAAGTCCTCCAATCGCGCCATTTCGCGTTCCAATAAAATTCGCTGCCGGCGCGCCAGCCGGTCGCACAGGCGCGCCAGCGGCATCACTTCCAGCGCCGCGGGCCGGAAGGGGGCGGGATGGTCGCGCAAGGCATTCACACGGTTCCGGTCGGTGCGCTTCAGGTGGTGGCCGGCACCGGCTGCGGGCGGGCAGCCAGCTGCTGACGGGCTTTTGGAAACAACACGTTGTTCTCCTTGTGAATATGCTGGTGCGTGTTGGCATCCAGTTGCTTCAAGGCGTCGTACAGGGCGCGAAAAGTGTTGCAGGCCCAGTCCGGCGCGGTGAAATTATCGGTCAGATCATGGAACTTCTCCAGCGCCTGCCCCGCACTGTCATGTTCGTTTTCCATTTTTTTCAGGGTGCTCACCAGATCCAATTTTGAAGTTCTTTCGGCGGCGTCCCCGACCTCCAATTCGCAGATGGCCGGAAAAACACTTTCATCCTCCTCGTCGGTGTGCGTGGTCATCTCCGCCTGAAAACCCTCGAACACTTTGCGCAGTTCAATCAAGCGCGGCTCGTGCTCACCATGCACCGCGAGCACCTTGCGGGTCATGAAATCCAGCCGCGACAACTCCTCGCGTAAATACGCATGATGGGTTTCTTGAATGTGGTTGCACAATTCCGTCAAAGTCATGCCGTCCACATCGGTGGCCGGGGCGGCGTCCATTTGCCCGATCGCGGACAACATCGTCACCACCGTATTGACGTCCAGACCCCGCTCCTTGCAGCTCTCAGCCAGCGACTTTTTGCCGCCACAACAAAAGTCGATCTTCAAACTGTCGAAGAGCCGCGACGTGGCAGGCGCGGTGCGAACGATGTCTCCAATGGTAGTTTCAGCAGTAACGTTTAGCATGCTTTCACGCTAGCCACGCCAAATATGTATTTCAAGTGCATATTTTAGTCCGGCCCGTAGTTTTAAGCGTTTTGCAACTTCCGCATAACCCGCAGCGAACGTGCGGGAACAATTTGCCGGGGGCGTCGCCCCAGACTGCGGCCATCCCCGGTTCCCGCTTGCGCTTTCGAACTCCGCCCCGGTTTCCCGCAGCCACGGGCAGCACCGGCAGGACCGATGGCCGCCGGTCGTTTCAGGGAAATCACCGGCCGTCGCCTTTGCCCGGTGCGTGGCCGGGTTGGCGAGTTCTGCATGCTTGCGCGCATGCGACAGCCATCCTTATACTGCGATCCGACTGTAGAATTCTGGATTGTATTTGCATTTATGAATCAAATTCCCATTCGCGTTGCCGTGACCGGAGCCGCCGGTCAAATCGCCTATTCCCTGTTGTTTCGCATCGCTTCCGGCGATCTGTTCGGGCCGGATCAGCCGGTCATTCTGCATCTGATCGAGGTGGATGTTCCCGAAATTCTCGCGAAGTTGGACGGCACCGCCATGGAAATTGAAGACTGCGCGTTTCCGCTGCTCAAGGGCGTGGTAACCACGGGCGACCTGAGCGTCGGTTTCAAGGGGGTCAATTGGGCCCTCTTCGTCGGGGCGGCGCCGCGCAAAGCTGGCATGGAACGCAAGGACCTTCTGGGCGCCAACGGCCGGATCTTCGTGGGGCAGGGTCGCGCGCTGGAAAAGCATGCCGCCGCGGACGTGCGCGCCCTGGTGGTGGGCAACCCGTGCAACACCAATGCCCTGATCCTCCTGAACAATGCCCGCGGCATTCCGTCGGACCGGTTCTTCGCGATGACCCGCCTGGACGAAAATCGCGCCAGGGCGCAACTGGCCAGGAAAGCGAGCGTGGACACGACGGCCGTCACCAATCTGGCCATTTGGGGCAACCACAGTTCCACCATGTTCCCGGATTTCTTCAACGCGCGCATCGGCACGCGACCCGTGCCGGACATCATCGGGCACAAGGAATGGCTGGAAAAAGATTTCATCACCATTGTGCAACAGCGCGGGGCGGCGGTCATCAAGGCGCGCGGCCTTTCGAGCGCCGCCAGCGCCGCCAACGCCGCCATTGATACTGTTCGTTCCGTGGTCAACCCCACGCCGGGAACCGACTGGCACAGCGTCGCGGTATGCAGCGACGGCAGCTACGGCATCGAGAAAGGGTTGATGTTCAGCTACCCCGTCCGCAGCACCGGCAAAACCTGGAACATTGTTCCCGACGTGCCGCTGAATGAATTCAGCCGCGCCAAAATCGCCCTCACGGAAAAGGAATTGAAAGAGGAACGCGCGCTTGTCAGCGACCTCATTCCCGGGTAAGGCGCGCGCCCGGGCAATCCGCGGGCGGAGCACGCCGTCCCGGCGCGACCCGGCGCCTTACTGCGCGGTCACGACGACGTAATTCTTTTTCCCTTTGCGCAAGAGCACGTGCTTGCCGAAAAGCAGGTCGTCCGCGGTCACCAGCCGGCTGACGTTTGCCTCACGCGCATTGTTGATGTTGACGCCGCCACCTTCGATATCCTTGCGGGCCTGGCCTTTGGAAGCGCTCAACCCGGCGAGCACCAACAACTCCACCAGGGGCAGGCCGCCGGCATCCAATTTCGTCCGCTCAACTTTCTGCGTGGGCACTTCACCCACGATGTCCTGAAAAACGCGCTCGGAAACCCCCGTCAACTCCCCCCCGAACAAAATCTGGCTGGCGCGAATCGCTTCCTGGGTGGCCGTGGCGCCGTGGATCATCTCCGTGACCGCCTGCGCCAGCGCTTTTTGGGCGGCGCGCGCGCCGGGATTGGTCGTGTGCTGGCCGGCCAGAGCCGCAATTTCCGGCTCCGGGAGGAAGGTGAAGAATTTCAAATAGGACAGCACATCCGCGTCTGCCGTGTTGATCCAAAATTGATAAAACTTGTAAACGCTTGTCTTCCGGGCGTCCAGCCAGACCGATCCGCCCTCGGATTTACCGAACTTCGTGCCGTCGGCCTTGGTGATGAGCGGCAGCGTCAATCCGTAACCCTGGCGTCCCAGTTTCTTGCGCAGCAGGTCAATGCCGGCGGTGATGTTGCCCCATTGGTCGCTCCCGCCGATCTGCAATTCACAGCCGTGATCCCGCGCCAGCACGTAAAAATCAAATGCCTGCAGCAGCATGTAGCTGAACTCCGTGTAGCTGATCCCGGTATCGCGGTCTTCCATGCGCGCGCGAACCGACTCCTTCGCCACCATTTGATTGACGGAAAAGTGTTTGCCGACCTCACGGAGGAAACCGAGATAGCTGACCCCGGCCATCCAATCGGCATTATCCAGCAGCCGGGCCGGATTTTGGCGCGTCTCGAAATCCAGCAATCGAGCCAGTTGAGGGCGCACCGCTTCCACGTTGGCGGCAATCTGCTCCGGACTCAGCAGGGAACGCTCCGATGTTTTGCCGCTGGGATCCCCGATGCTTCCGGTCGCCCCACCCGCCACGGCGATTGGATGATGCCCCAGTTTTTGAAACCGCCGCAACACCAGCAAGGGCACGAGATGTCCGACGTGCAACGAATCCGCCGTCGGATCAAAACCACAGTAGAGCGTGATGGGACGCGCCAGCTTGTCCGCCAATTGCGCCCGGTCGGTGCAATCGGCGATGAGCCCGCGCCATTCGAGTTCGGCTAAAATACTCACGCGGCACAGGGTAAAATGTCCTCCTCCGGATAGCCAACTCAGAAGCGCACCTCGGCCGATTTGCCGTGACCGTCCAGGCCTTCCAGCGCGGCAAATTGCCGCACCGCCGGCAAGGCGCGGCGCAACCCGGCGCGCGAATACTCCACCACGCTGGTGCGGCGCTGAAACTGATCCACCGTCAGCCCGGCAAACGAAACACCGGCGCCGTCCGTGGGCAAAACGTGGCTCGGACCCGCCACATAATCGCCCAACACTGTCGGAGAATAATTGCCGAGAAACAACGCCCCCGCCGTCGTGATGCCCCGACTCACCGCACGGGCCCGCCGCGCAATCACTTCACAATGTTCCGGGGCCAAACGATTGGTCAGGGCCACCCCCTCCGCCATGGTTTTCACCAGGATCAACCACGCGTTTCGATCGAGCACGCGTTGCACCATTTTACGCCGGCTCAGCGCGGGAAATTGCCGGGAAATCTCCCTTTCCACCGCGCCCAATAATTGCCGTGAAGTCGTGACCAGCCAGATCCGTTCGTGTCCGGACCCATGCTCCGCTTGCGCCAACAGATCCGCCGCGATGAAGCGCGCGTCCGCCGAGTCATCCGCCAACACCAGCAGCTCGCTGGGGCCGGCCAGCAAGTCCACCGCGACATGGCCAAACAACAACCGCTTGGCCATGCTGACGTAAGCGTTGCCGGGACCGAAAATTTTCTGCACCCGCCGGATGGTTTCCGTCCCGTACGCCAGCGCGGCGATGGCCTGCGCCCCCCCCACCCGGTAAATCTCCGTCGCGCCCGCCGCCCGCGCCGCAAAGACAATGGTGGGATTGAGCCCCCCATCCTTGCCGCACGGGGAGCAGACGACGATTTCCCGGCATCCCGCCTCCCGCGCCAACGTGATGGTCATCAGCGCGGTGGACGCCAGCGGCGCGGTCCCGCCCGGAACGTAAATGCCCACGCGCGCAAACGGATCGAACTTCTCCCCCACCACCGCGCCGTGCGAATTTCTGGCGTGCCAGCTTTTACGTCGCGATTTCCTGGCAAAGCGCGCGATGTTCAGTCGCGCTGCAGCGATTGCCGCCCGCAGCGGACGACCGGCCTTGAGCGACGCCGCCAGCAATTCCTCCCGGGTTACCGGCAGTTGTTGGGCCGTCAGTTTGGCGCCATCGAATTGTTCGGTGAAATCAAGCAGGGCCGCGTCGCCCCGCGCCGCAACCGCCGCCACAATCGCGCGCGTTCGTTGCTCAATCACCGGATCAAACAGACTGGCGGATGCAGCGATGCGGGCGAGTTCCCGGGCAAACTGACGGTCCGTATGACGCAGTACTTTCATGCCACAAATTAAAAAAAAACACCGCCCGAAGAAAGCGGGAAGCGTTCCGGTCCGCGGTCCCCGGAACGGGGTTGAAAAAGCAACCCGGGAAGCCAGTGAAGGTGGACTTCTCCCGTCACGATCCTTAACCTGTTTCGGGTCCGGTCCTTGAGGCTCATGACGTTGCTGGAAGTTCAACATCTCAAAGTTTCCTTTCCCGCCAGATCGCCGGCCTGGGGTGGCGCCCGCCAGCTCATCATGGCCGTTGACGATGTCAGCTTTACCATTGCCCCCGGGGAAACGCTCGGGTTGGTGGGCGAAAGCGGCTGCGGAAAAACCACCCTGGGCCGGGCCATCGTCCAACTGCAGCGACCGGACTCCGGCAACATCATTTTTAACGGGAAAGACCTGGCCCGGCTCAGTCGCGCCGAACTACGGGCACAGCGCCGGCAGCTGCAAATGGTTTTCCAGGACCCCTACAGCTCCCTGAATCCGCGTCGGACGGTTGGAGACAGCATCGGTGAAGCGCTGGATTTGCACGGCCTGACCGACAGTTCAACGGCCCGGAGACACCGGATCACCGAGCTGCTCAAGGCAGTCGGCCTGGAAACCGGTGTTGCTCAAAGTTATCCACATGAATTCAGCGGGGGCCAGCGGCAACGCATTGGCATCGCACGCGCCCTGGCCGTGGCCCCGAAGTTGATTGTTTGCGATGAACCGGTCAGTGCCCTGGATGTCTCGGTGCAGGCTCAAATTGTCAACCTGCTGCAGGACCTGCAGCAGCAACACGGGCTCGCCTATCTGTTCATCTCACACGACATCGCGGTGGTGCAACATGTCAGTCACCGCATCATGGTCATGCACCGCGGGAGAATCGTGGAAATGGGCGAGACCACCACGGTGATCCAGGCGCCACAACACGCTTATACTCAGAGTCTGATTGCTGCCATCCCCCAAATGGACTTCACCGCGCAATAAGCCAGTCCGCCGCAAGGCCAGCAATATTATCGCACCTGCCGGCACCGCGGCGAACAGGGCGGCAAGGGTCGCAGCCATCCACGGCTACGCCGACCCGATTTCTACACCCCACGCGATGATGCAACGGGACCGCCACAAACAAAATTAGTAGATTAGCTTGACTTAGAATAGACAGCCTGTTTAATCACACTTCATTAAAGTAGTTGGGGAACAGTCAACCCCAGACTGAGCCGGCCAAGTGAAGCATTTAAAACAACTTGCGAATACCTGCAAACTCCAAACCACTCACCATCAATAACCTTCAACGACTATGAGCAACTCATTGGACCTCTCCGGAACCTTGCTGTTGAGCAGCCTGTTATTGGCCGTCAGCCCGATGCTTTGCGCCGGAGAAAATCCGGCCGCCACCGAGCCGCATACCTGTGCCGTGGCAAATTTTCTGGAGGACAAAATCCCCGACGTGATCGCCAAGGGCAAATTTTCACTCAATGTTCGTGCCCGTTATGAAAATTTGGACCAGGAAGGCGGGACTCCGGGCGCGCACGCGGAGACGATCCGTACGCGACTGGGTTACACCACGGCTTCCCTGTATGGCTTTCAAGCGATGATCGAAGCGGAAAACGTGACGGCAGCCAACAAAGATACCTACGCGGCGGGGCCGGGATCGCCAGTTTTCCGCGATGTAATTGCCGATCCTACCGGGACGGAAATCAACCAGGTCTGGCTGGGTTACACGTATGGTGATACGAATTTTTCGGCGACGGTAAAAGGCGGGCGGGAAATGCTGGTTTGGGACAATGCGCGCTTCATCGGCAACGTGGGTTGGCGGCAAAACGCCCAGACCTTTGACACGGCTGGATTCAAGTTGCGCCCGCTGAACCATCTGGAGCTGGATTACAACTACCTCTGGAAGGTGCATCGCATCTACGGAGATGACGGTGCGTTGGCGGCGGCCACCAGCGATTTCCGCTCAGCCTCCCATCTGCTGCATGCAGCATTCACGCTGTCGCCACTGGCAAAACTCGGGGCTTACACCTATCTGCTGGATCTGAAAAATGAACGGGGCGGCAGCGCCATCAACTCCTGCGCCTCCTATGGCGGCTTCCTGACGGGGACATGGACGTTCGACACGGAAGCCAAGGGCACCCTGGGCTATCGAGGCGAATTTGCCTGGCAAACGGATTATGCCGACAGTCCGGTTGATTACGACACCCAATATTATCTGGGCGAGCTGAAAGCCACCTACGACCGGTTTGCTTTGAGTGCGGGCTGCGAAGTGCTGGGAGCGGACAACGGTCAGGGATTTCGCACGCCGCTTGCCACTTTGCACGCCTTCAACGGTTGGGCGGATGTCTTCACCGCGACTCCTGTCAATGGGCTCAGGGATTTCTACGCCGCAGCCGGGGTTAGTCTTCCCGGAACAATTCCGCTCAACTTTGTGTATCATAAGTTCGATTCCGACCGGGGGGGAGCGGACTACGGCCAGGAATACGACGTCGTGGCTTCACGCAAATTCGGAAAGCATTGGACCGTCCTCGCCAAGTACGCGAAATACGATGGCCGGGCGGCGCCGTACAATTTCGACAAACAGGCGTTCTGGGCGGAAATCGAATTCAACTTTTAAGCACAACGCCCCCGCTGCCGGTCCGGCCGCGCGACTGGAGCGGCTGACGCGCCCCGCATAACCATCCCCGGCCACTCCGGGCCAAACGCGACAGCCTCGAAATCCGATGCGAAAGACCGCTCATTGGCCTGAAGCGGCCATCACGAAGTTGTGTTCGGCCTTCTGTCCCCGGGCGGTCTCCAGCAGCAGGCAATAAGTGACCCCCGCCCGCAAGGGCTCCGGTTGAAGTCCTTTGGTTTCGGGATGCATCCCGCGGATTCGATTGCCGTAATCGAAAGTTGAAACAGGCGCCGAATTGGATTCGGTGACCAACCGCCAGACCGGCAGGGCATACTTATTTGTGGCGTAAGCGGCGGCGTCCACGACGCGCACACTTTTCAAGCGGTGGTACCCGTTGAGCACGAAGGTGATCGGCATGCTCCCTCCCCGCGCCCGTGACGGATTGATTCGGTGGGAAATTTGAATAGTCTGCTGCTTAAATCGGTCTCTGTTCAGGTAAAGGCTGAAGCCGCCCAAACCGAGAATGAGAACGATTGAGGCGATAAACTTTGATTTTGACATAATCCAACGGTTGACGAAATCCTCCCACCTTCTATTCGGGAGCCGTGTTCTCTCTGAATCTTGAAAACCGCATGAAATCCTCGCGCCGCCGCAAATGCCGGCAATTCTGTTTTCCGGCGGGAAGTGCCGCCTTCACCCTGATCGAACTGTTGGTGGTCATTGCCATCATCGCCATCCTGGCCAGCATGCTTCTGCCCGCCTTGGGCAATGCGAAGGAACAGGCGCTGCGGATCAAGTGCGCCAACAACCTGAAACAGCTTTCCTTGGCCACCATGCTGTACGCCGACGATTTTAACGACTATTTCCCACCGCGCACCAACCGGAATCGGTGGCCGACCCTGCTGCAGGATTACTACAAAAATCTGAACCTCCTGGTCTGCGCGACCGATGCGCGTCGTGGCGTGCCGCCGACGGCCACCAACTCGGCCACACTCGCCGACCGGTCGCCGCGCAGTTATCTGATCAACGGTTGGAATGATTATTTCAACCGGCAGACCGGAAATCCTGATCCAGAATCTTACGACGGCCTGCTGATCAAACAAAGCGCCATTCGCCAGCCCACGGAAACCATTCTGTTCGGCGAAAAACGGAACATGGACGTCGGCGGAGTGCGCATTGCCATGGACTATTTCATGGACCTCGGCGAAGGGGTGGGCAACGATGCCGACCGTGTGGAACGCGGGTGTCATTCCACCCAGCGGGTCGGGACGTTGAGCCGGTCCGGCTCGTCAAATTACGCCTTTGTGGATGGCAGCGTGCGCCTGCTCAAATACGGCCAGGACGTCTCTCCGGAAAACAAGTGGGCGGTCCAGGATGAGGACCGGAAAAATTACTCCTGGAAACCTTGAAAGCGGCGGTTCCTTCCGGCAAAAATTTTTGAGCTGCGATTGCTTCCATGACGCCGGCGCCCGCCCGTACGGATTCCACCACCTCCCGTCTGGCAGGCATCCTCCCCGCCTCCGCCTCACACCGCCACCGGTGCCTTGATGCCCGGGTGCGGGTCATAGCCCAGTAATTCGATGTCTTCGAACCGGAAGTTGCGGAGCTCCTTCACCGCCGGATTGAGTTGAATGCGCGGCAGCGGACGCGGTGCGCGGGCGAGTTGCAATCTCGCCTGCTCCAGGTGATTTGCATAAAGATGGAGATCACCGCAAGTATGGACAAACTCGCCGGGTTTGAGATCGCAGACCTGGGCGACCATCAAGGTCAGCAACGCGTAGCTGGCGATGTTGAAGGGCACCCCGAGGAAGATATCCGCGCTGCGCTGGTACAGCTGGCAGCTCAACTCCCCATCGCTGACGTAGAACTGAAACAAGGCGTGACACGGCGGCAGCGCCATCCGTTGGATTTCACCCGGATTCCATGCCGTCACGATCAGCCGCCGGCTGTCGGGGTTCGTTTTGATCTGTTCAATTACCTCCTCAATCTGGTTGATGCTGCGCCCCTCCGCCGTCCGCCAATCACACCATTGGGCTCCATAGACGCGGCCAAGATCGCCATTGGCATCCGCCCACTCATCCCAGATGCTGACGCCGTGCTCCTGCAAATACTTGATGTTCGTGTCGCCGCGCAGGAACCAAAGCAATTCGTAGATGACCGATTTGACATGGACCCGCTTTGTCGTAACGAGCGGGAAGCTTGTGGCCAGCGGGTAACGCGCCTGCGCGCCGAACAGGGAGTAGGTGCCCGTGCCGGTGCGGTCCGCTTTATAGCGGCCCTGGGTCAAGACGCGGCGAAGCCAGTCAAGATATTGAACCATACGAAGAAAATTGAACCATGATCGGCGGCATTGTCACGCCCCGAAGCTTCACCGCGCGCGCCTCAGCGTTCCGGCGGCGGCAGAGCATCCGGCCCTCCCGGGCCGGCCGGCGGTGCCGGCGGCGCCGCGGGGACAACAACCGCCGCGGCGGGCAGTTCCACCCGCCTGGGCGCAGGTTTGCTCTTGGGGACCGTCGCGGGGACCGAAGCGTCCGCCGCCGCCGCTGGTTCAAGGTCGGGACGCGAAATTTTTACCAGTCCCAGCTCCTCAGCCAGTCCATTCAAAAAACCGGCCAGTTCACTCTGAAGCCGCCGCTTTTGACCTCGAACCAAATAAAATGCCCCGCCCAAAACCACCCCCGCGCCAAGCAGCATGGCGAACCAGCCGACGAAAGCCCCGAGGAGCACAACCTCCGCCGCCAGCAACAACCACAAGGCGGCCTGCGCTTGCAACGACCAGCGCGCCCGCAGGCGACAGCGGATCAATTGCCGCCCGCGTGAATACTCCTCGGCAACGGTGGCAAATTGAATGCAACTCCACCGGTTGCCAAAAACTTCCGCGTCAAATTCACTCCACCCCACATCCGCGCGATAAGGCCAGTGGCGCTGGTCCAGACCGCGCAACACCTGGCCGACAAAGTTCAGCCGGTCCATCCGCCGTTCCGCCCAGTAACACACCTCGTCCAACGGCGCCTCCCCGTTCCGCAGCGCGATCGACTCCAACGTCTCAAACGAGGGGGCCGGACTCAGGCGCAACGCCAGCCGGCTTTGATGGCGCGCCCAGCCGCGGGCAACCGGTTGCAACAGAAACAGCAAGGCAACCAGGGCGCGCGACCACCAGCGGCACTTGCCGCGCGGCAGCGTGGCCTGCATTCCCGCCGCCCCGCAGATGGTCAGGGGAATGCTCAGACTGACCACTGCCATGGGCCACAGGACGGGAAACGCTATCGCCAGCGCCCAAAGCGGCAGCACGACCAGAGCGTAGTATTCCACTGTGGTCAGCATCATGAACACGGTGGCCGGCTCCGCCGCGTACACGGTCTGAAACGGGGCGCTGCTGAAAATTCCGCGGTAAATAATGGGACGCTGCAGCACGAGCCCGAAATTCGCGGATCCGTAAATTCGTCCACGCCACCGGCTGTTGCCAAACGCGTTGAAATACTCGGGATGTTTGCGCACCAGCAGCGCCTCCGCCCGCCCGTATCCGCTTTGCTGGCGCCAATACGCTCGCACGGTCGCCCGGCGGTAATGCCAGACGAAACCTGCTGCATTAAACCCGATCTTGCATCCCGCTTGTTGCAACCGCCAGCAGACGTCCACGTCATCTCCGGCCGTGTGAAAGATCGGGTCGAACCCGCCAATCGCCACCAGCGCACTTTTGCGGAACGCCATGTTGCAACCGGGAATGTGTTCCGCCTCGCGATCGGAAATCATCACATGCGCGGGGCCGCCCGGCGAAACCATCACCGCGGCCGCGACGGCCGAATCCTCCGGCGGCAGCAGGTTCGGCCCGCCCACCGCCGCAAACTCGCCCTCCACCAGGTCGGCCACCAGATAGTACAGCCAGTCCTCATCCACCCGGCAGTCCGCATCGGTGAACGCCACGATCGCGCCGGTGGCCGCCGCGATGCCGGTATTGCGGGCCACGGACAGTCCCAGATTGGCCGGGTGACGAAAGTAACGCACCGTGGGATATTGTTGCGCCAGCCGGGGGGTGTCGTCCGTGGACCCGTCGTCCACCAGGATGATTTCGTAGTCCCCGTAATTGAGATTGCGGAGTGAATCCAGACACGCCTTCAACGTGGCGGCGCCATTGTAGCTCGCCACAATGACCGAGACCCGGGGCTTGTCGCCGAGCGGAAATTTTGGTGCGGCCTGGAAGGCGGCTTTCACGCGGTCAAACGCCGGTTTCTTCTCCCGCGCCGCCGTGGTCAGGCCCATCTGCCAGTCGGCCACGCTCTCCCCGCCACGATGCCAATCATCGGTGAAACTGAACACCACGGCTCCGGCGACACCACCGCGAAACGCCAGCTCGGTTTGCCACGACAACATTTCCGCCTGGCCCAGCGCGCCCTCGCGCCGGGAATCACAGCCATACTCGCTCAATACCAACGGCCTGCCCCCGGACAACATCTGCAGCCGGGCAAGATAATTTTTGAACGCCGCCGGCTGGTGCAAATAGACGTTGAAGCTAACAAAGTCCAGGGTTTGCGGCTGCAGAAACTCCGTGGTGGGGTAATTTGCGTAAGTGCAAAGACATTCGGGGTCGATGCGCTTGGCCTCGCCAATCAGCTCGTCCAGAAATTCTGCCACCGCCTGCGTGCCGCTCCAGCGCACCACGTCGGGAGGAATCTCGTTGGCAACGCTGTAGCCGAGCACCGCCGGGTGACGCGCACAGGCCAGCACCGCGTGACAAACCGCCTGCCGCGCTTCCGCGCGGCGCACGGGATCGTCCAGAAACACCAGGTGTTTGTTCCACGGAATGTCAATCAACAGCAGCAATTGATGGTGGGCAGCCAGATCGAGAAACCAGCGCGGGGGCACGTGATAGAGGCGCAGCAGGTTGGCGCCGAGGTCCTTGACCAGTTGCAGGTCGGCAGTCGTCCGCTCCGCCGTGGCAAAGGGTTGTCCGTCGCGGCCCGGCGCGAACGGCCCGTACGAAACCCCCTTCAAATGGAGTTTCTCTGAACCACGCCGGAAAAATTTGCCATCCACCGCCACCCGGGGAAGTCTGGCGAACAAATCTGCCATGTCTTTCAGACGCCGATTGAATTGATTTTAATCATCCCGTGCGCACCGTGGGCGATTTTTGCCACCGGCCCCACCGCCGCAGATTAGGCGGCAGCCGGACAAAACGCCAGACCGCTTCCTCCGGTCAGGCGTCATCGGTCCGCGCCGACAATGATCCGGCGTCCGCGGCCGCACCGGGCAGATAGGTGATGATGCGCGCGCTGCGTTTGTACGCGAAGTAGGAATAGGCCCACTGAAAGAGCACCGCGAGACGATTGCGAAATCCCACCAGAAAAATCAAATGCACGAACAGCCAGGTCAACCAGGCCAGCAATCCCGAAAAGCGGAAACGGCCGATCCACGCGACGGCCGCCGACCGCCCGATGGTGGCCATCGTGCCTTTGTCCCAATACTGGAAGGGCGGTCGCGCGGTTGGGCCCCTGGGCGAATTCAACTCCGCCTTGATGATCACGGCAACGTGCCGGCCCATTTGCATGGCCGCCGGGGAAACGCCGGGCACCGGCTGGCCGTTCGGTTGCAGCAACGAAACCATGTCCCCAATCGCAAAGACTTCCGGATGCCCGGGCAGACTCAGATCGGGTGCGACCTTGATGCGCCCGCCGCGATCCAGTTCCACCCCCAGTTCTCCGGCGAGCGGGGAGGCCGCCACGCCTGCCGCCCAAATGATCGTGCCGGCGCGAATCACGCGTCCATCCGCCAATTCGACTTCGTGGGCGCGAATCGCTTGCACATGAATGTTATTGTGGATTTGCACGCCCAATGCCGTGAGCTGGCGTTGGGCGCTGGCGGACAGTTCGGCGGGCAAATGTGAGAGCACCAGGGGCGAGCCTTCGATGAGAATGATGCGCGCCTTGGAAGGGTCAATCCGCCGGAAATCGCGGTTCAACACGGTGCGGGCCAGTTCGGCAAAGGCCCCCGCCAATTCAACCCCCGTCGGACCGCCGCCCACGACCACGATGGTCATCAACCGGTCACGCTCCTGCGGATCCGTGGCGTTTTCCGCCTGCTCAAACGCCAGCAAAATCTGACTGCGAATCCGCAGGGCGTCTGCGAGGGTTTTCAGGCCGGGCGCAAACTGTTCCCACTCCGGGTGGCCGAAATAACTGGTCTGCCCGCCGAGCGCCAGCACCAGGTAGTCGTAGGACAATTCGCCCTGGGCCAGCCGCACCTGTTTGTGTTGGAGATCAATGCCCACCACCCGGTTGAACAGCACCGTGATGTCGCGGCGTTTCGACAGGATGCTGCGAACCGGCTGCGCGATTTCCGTGGCCGACAAACCACAGGCGGCCACCTGATAGAGCAATGGCTGAAACAAGTGATGGTTGGTCCGGTCCACCACCGTAAGGCGCGCGTCCGGATGCCGGAAATGCTGGCAGAAGGTCAGGCCGCCGAACCCCGCCCCCAGGACGACCACCTGCACTGGATGATGACCACTCACGCCGTCAGTTTGCGGGAAGCGCCGCAGAACGCAACCGTTCCCGCATCCGCGCGCGACCGGGTGGCGGCAAGTTTTTTCTCCAATTCCCCCGCCCCGCCCCGTATGCTTCGCCCGATGAACATCCCGGAACACCGGAAGGCCATTGACCGATTGGACGGGCAGATCGTGCGGCTGATCAACGAACGCACCCAACACGCGCTCGCCATTGGCGCCATCAAGCTGCAGGCCGGTGAGGAAATTTATGCGCCCGCACGCGAGCGTGCGGTGCTCGCGCGCATCTGCAAATCCAACGCCGGCCCGCTCACCGACGAACAGCTGTGCGCCATCTACCGCGAGGTCATGTCCGCCGCGCTGGCCCTGGAAAAAACGCTCACGATTGCCTACCTCGGCCCCGAGGCGACGTTCACCCACCAAGCCGCCATCAAACGCTTTGGCGCGAGCCTGCGTTACGCCGCCCAAAACACCATCGGCGACGTGTTCACGGAGGTGGAAAAGAACCGCGCTGATTATGGTGTGGTCCCCGTGGAAAACTCCACCGAAGGCGTCGTCACCCACACGCTCGACATGTTCGTGGACAGCGAGTTGAAGATCGTCTCCCAAATTGTGCTCAAGGTGCAGCAATGCCTGATGAGCAACACGTCCCGCCCGCGCATCAAAAAACTTTACGTCCACCCGCAATCGCTCGCCCAATGCCGCGGCTGGATTCAAAACCATTTGTCGCATGCGGAGCTGATTGAAACCTCCTCCAATGCGCGCTCGGCCGAACTGGCCGCCCGGGAGAAGGGCGCGGCGGCGATCGGCGGCTTATTGGCCGCGCAGAAGTATCGGCTGGAAATCCTCGAACAGGACATTCAGGACAACGCCGCCAACGCCACCCGCTTCCTGGTGCTGGGCCGCCAATGCGGACAGCCAACCGGCAAGGACCGCACCAGCCTGATCGTAAGCATGAACGATCGTGTGGGCGCACTGCACCAGGTGCTGGCCACGTTCCGACGGCACCGCATCAATCTGACCAAGATTGAATCACGTCCGAGCAAGCGCAAAGCCTGGCAATATTTGTTTTTCATCGATTGCGACGGGCACACGCAGGACCCGCGGGTTGCCAAAGCCGTGGCGCAACTGGAGCAGCAATGCCGTTACGTCAAGGTGCTGGGGTCCTACCCCAACTCGGAGTGACCCGCGCCCCCGCGGCTCGGCGGACGACGTCACCGGGGGAAGTCATTTTGACGCGGAGCTTGATTCGGCCGGGCGCCTTCCCGGCCGCCGGCGCCAGCGGGCGATGGGCAGGCCCAGCACAAATCCGCCCGTCACCACGACGCTGCCCCACGCCAGCCAGCGATCGGGCGGGCGCGCCTTCCAGGGTGTTTTCCGGCAGGACCAGCAAGTCAAACGTGGCGTTGGTGGAGGCCAGCTTCGCGAGCGCGGGCAGCAGCTCCAACTCACTCGGGTATTCCAACGGCAAACCGGCCAGGCGAATTGCCGGCAGACGGGTTGTGGGAGGAGAGCAGGATTTGAGCACGATCAGCAACAGCGCCACCGCCACCGTCACGCCGCTCCACACCAGCGCTTGGCGCCGGTGAAACGCGACAAAAAATGCGGCCGGCAGCGCCGCCAGAAATCCGACGCCGTACATGCCGAGCCGATTGAGTGAAAGCAGTGGTGGCGAAGCAAATGCATAACCGACGTTAAGCCAGGAAAATTTTAGAAAGTAAAGTTCACTGCGAAAATACTCGAGGCCGCACCAGAGAAACGAGATCAGCCATGCAGCCCGCCAACCGCCACAGCCGGCAACGCGCGATGTGGCTCAGCGCTGTAAACAACGCAAGCCAGAGCGCCAGAATGAACCAGAGCGGAACGGCAGCCGGGCCGAAGATCCGCCAGAAGCACTCCAGTTGCGGCGCCACGCAGGCGAACCCCGCCATCAATCCGAAATAGAACGACTGTCGCGTACTGCGCAAGCGCGCCAGCTGGGTCAGGGCCATCACGTACCCCAAAATGGCCAGACTGAACCAACCCGCGTCGGCGGGCGTATAAGCCACATGAAAACAGGCAACGGCCAGCGCGCTGAATCCAACCCCGCCCTTCCAACTGAGCGCCGGCCCGGCCAATGCGCCTGGGGAAGATGCGCTCAAATTATATCGCGACCCCGTTTGACGTGGTTGCCGGCCGGCTCCGCCAACCGCTTGGCGGCCGCCCCCCAGACAGCGGATGGCCCTCCCGGGCCATCCGCTTCACCAATTCTTCTTTCAACTCCATCACTTGCTTTCCACGCGATAGAAACGCGTCTCGCCGGTGATGGCATCCGTCACGGCCTTGCGGGTGCCGTCTCCGTTAATCGTGGTCAGGGTCTGCCAGCTCCCGCTGGTCAGCGAAGTGCGATATTGAACCTCATAAATCCCGCCCGTCTGGGTGTCGAATTCAAAACGGAAATTCCCACTGTCCGTTCCCGCGTTGAGCAGGGTAACCGGCAGCGACGGCCGGCTGGTCAAGGCCGCGAGTTCAAAGACGCCAATAAACCCGTTATCCGCCGTTCCTCCCTCGGCGCCAATGATGCGTACGCCGGTGAGGCCGGCCTGCGGGGTATTGAACACGAAATTCGCCGTCGCACGCGTGGGCGGCCCGAACGCGATTGCCGGCAGCGCGTGCCCTTCGAGCGCGGTCAGATAATCGGAGGTGACGCCGATGGTGGTCCAGGTCACCCCATCGGTGGTCACCTGGACCGTGGGCGGCTCCGTGCCCAGATACGTCGGTGCGGAGAGGACGCCGCCGGCGCCCGGCCCGACCCCGCTCACTCCAAACCAGCCGCCATCGAAGAAGGTGGCTTGATCCAGTCGGAGACGGGTCAACAGGTTCGTCACGGGCGCGGTCCAGGCGATGCCGACATACCCCAGGGGCTGCGGAAGATTGCTGTAATTGTCCACCCGCGTCGCCACATCCCCGTCGTGAATGTTCCTCGCACTTCCAGCGTTGAAGATGGGCGTGCCGGGATCCGACGTATTATTCGCCACACCCAGAAGGCCGCTGGCATCATTGCGCAAGGCGAAATTATCCGGGGTGCTGGCCGGATCCAGCGGGTGACTTTCCAGGGAGACTTCCAGTCCGTCGTTGAAACCATCGTCGTCCGAGTCGGCATTCAAGGGATTGGTGCCGTAAATGTTAATTTCCTCGCCATCACTCAGGCCGTCCGTGTCGGTGTCCGACGAAAGCGGATTGGTGAAATGAACGTTCACTTCATCTCCATCATTTAATCCGTCATCGTCCGTATCGGGGTCATGGGGATCAGTGAGCAACTGGAACTCGGACAAGTTCTTCAGGCCGTCGAGGTCGGGATCTCCCTGGTCATCCTTGACGCCGACGATCAAGCCATGTCTGCGTTCCCAATCATCGTCCATGCCATCTTCATCCACATCCGTTCGCGCAAAGACCTTCAGGTCGGACACGGCCAGGAAGCCGCCGGAGGCGCCCCCGCCTTCACTGCCAATGATGCGGATGGCGTTAATGTTGGTGGCCGGAGGGTCCAGAACAAATGTGGAGACGGGAGCAAAGTGCGGATTAGGAACGCCGTTGCCACCCACCTGATGTCCTTTCATCAGCGTCAGATAATCGGAGGTGGCGGGAGCCGCGGTCCAGGTCGCGCCATAATCCTGCGAAACTTCCACCGCCGGCGACACCAAATGGGCTGGTTGCAAGGGTTGCCCCGGAGCCGGCCCGATCCCATTGGGGCCAAACCATCCGCCATCAACATACGCCGCCAGGGCCAATTCAACTCGCTGGACCGGATTGGTCGGCGAGTCGGACCACCAGATGATGCCGACATAACTTTTCGGGTCTGCGAGGGTCGGCCGGTCTCCATTCCAATTGTCCACAACCGTGTAAAAGTTCCCATCGGTAACGTCCTCCTGGATTCCGACGTGAAAGTACTCCGTGTCCACCCCCCCGGAACTTTGCGTGCCCAGGGTGGCCGTTCCGAATCGCGCCAGGTCGCCCGGCACACTGCCGGGGTCCGTCGGGTTCGACCCCTCGGCCACCTCAATGGCATCGGAGTAACCGTCCCCATCAGTATCGGGTTCATCCGGATTCGTGCCGTGCAAATATTCGTCATAATTATTCAGACCATCCAGGTCATGGTCCGCCAGACTGTCATCCGTTCCCACGAGCAAACCGTGGGCCAGCTCCCAGGCATCGGGCATTCCGTCGAAATCTGAGTCGGTAAACGTGGCGTCCACCCCGAGCTCCCACACGCCCAAAAATCCATTCTTGTCAGCAGTGCCTCCGTGCGTTCCGATGAGCCGCACGCCATTAACGGCCGAAGCCGGGGTCGTCAGCGTAAAGGTGATGTCCACCGTGTTGGGATTGAAGGTGCCGCCCTGGCCGCCGGGGTAGTGGTTGATCATGATGTTCGTGTAATCAGAGGTTGCGGCCACCGGGGTCCATGTGACGCCGCCATTGGTCGTCACCTGCACGGTCGGTTCCGCCAGCATTGCCGGCGGAAAGGGAGTGCCCGGCGGCGGCATCACGCCGTTCGCGCCAAACCAGCCGCCGTCGCCAAAGCACGCCATGGTCAAGGTCAACGTCCCGATGTCCTCGTAACGCTTCGTGGGCCAGAGCACCCCGACGAAGCTGCAATCTTCCAATTTGCTGTCCCACTGCGCACTAAACGTGTCCACGCGCGAGTAGGGATTCTCATCGTTGATATTGGGCGGTATGCCGCCGCTGTACATGGATTTGCCCGGGGCGGAATCGATGCCCAGCTTGATGCCGATGATGCCATGGCCTTTGGCGGCAATATTGTCGGCAAGACTGGGCAACGCCAGGCTCAACGCGGCGATCAGCAGCGTCGTAAACGTGAACGGCAGGCTCAGGCAACGCATCGCCGTGACCTGCAAACCAGATTGAGATGAATTGCTTTTCACAGGCTGTGGGTATTCAGGAGTTAGCATTGGGTCACCCAATACTGAACTCGCTATCCGTCTCGAGTTACGTATTGGGACTGCGGGAGATGCTATCGGTTCGCCGCTGAAATTCAAGAAAAAGTTTTTACCGCAGCCATGCGGGGCGCGCCCAATGGCCCGGTGGCGTGGTTTCGGGCGATGTCATCCCATCAAAAGCCGGCATGTGTGTGTGCCCCTGGCGACGCCCCACCGAATCATTAAACGCGCAACCGGCCGCTTCTCCAAACTCGTCGCCGCTCCCACCAGGGGCATGCGGAAGCGCCATGCCGGCCAATCCCGGCTCCGCGGTTCTGTTGTTTCGCGGTGCGCCGCGGCCAACGAACTCCGGTGTTCAGCGTCCCGGTTGCGTCAGGTGGCCGGGGCCGACTCCGCCCACTGTGTGGCCAGCATCTTCACCTGCCGCAGATCCAGTTTGCCCGTGCCCAGCAAGGGAAAGGCGGTCACAGGCAGGAAGGCCTCCGCTTTCGGTTTCCATAAATTGGGCAGATCGCTCGCCGCCAGCTTCCCCAGGACCACCTCCAGCTCACTGGTTTCCAACCGGTGTAAAACCACCAGTCGCTCGCCTTTCCTTTCATCGGCGACACTGGTCACCACAAATGCTTGATGGGCGATCCCGGCGAGTTCGTGCAGCTTTTCCTCGACTTTGATGTGCGGCACCATTTCTCCGCCAATTTTGCTGAAGCGACTCAGGCGATCCGTGATTTGGAGAAAACCGTCCTCATCCAACGCAGCGATGTCGCCGGTGACGTACCAACCCTCGCGCAATACGGCCGCCGCTTTCTCCGGCTGCCCCAAGTAGCCGCGCATGACATTCGGACCGCGCACCAGGAGCAAGCCGCTTTGCCCCAAGGCCACCGGCGACCCGGGATCAGGATTCATCGGGTCAACAATCCGCACGCAAATCCCCGGCAACGGATGACCAATCTTGCCGCGTTTTGCGCCCACCTGCCGGAATCCCGCCGCGCGAAAATCCGGCGCATTCACGGCGACGGCAGGCGCACATTCAGTACAGCCGTAGGCCTCGAATGGACGAACCCCAAACTGATCCTCGAACGCCGTGGCCAGCCGATCGGACAGCTTCTCCGCGCCAACGGCAACCAGACGCACGCTCCCCAATTGCTCCGCCGCGCAACCGCGCAGATAAATTTGCAGAAACGTCGGCGTCGCCAGCAGAAAGGTGATTTCATGTGTCTGCGCGAGATGGCCAATGGTTTTGGCGTCAAGCGGACTGGCGTGATACACCGCGCCGATGCCAAGCACACCGGGCAACATCAAAGTGCCAGTGAACCCGAATGAGTGAAAAAACGGCAGCACCCCCAGCGCCTTGTCTTTGCGACCGAAGGCGAAGACTTGCCCAAGTTGCGCGATATTCGAGCCGATGTTGTAATGCGACAGCATGACCCCCTTGGGCGCGCCCGTGCTCCCGCTTGAAAAAATAATCGTCGCCAGCTGATCCAGCGGATCGGACGTTGCAGCAGTATCCGCATCTGCCGGCGCGCGCCCGGCGACGAAACTCCGGTCGCGTAGAATCCGGTCCAGCCCTTTAACCGGCACGCAACGCGCCAGGAACAACGCCACCATTTTTTCACCCAGTGATGGGGCGACCTCCTTCCTGCCGATCAAGTCTTCCAAAAAAAGAATTTTACCGGGCAATGGCAGCGGCATTTTCTCCAAAAACGCGCGCGAGGTCAGAATGGTTTGCAGTTGGCACTGTGACGCGCACGAGGCGATGGCTTCGGGCGGCAACGTATAATTCAGATTTACCGGCACCTTGCCGCAAAACAAAGCCGCCCAATTGGCCAGTGCGCCCCCAACGCTCGGCGGCAATAACAGCCCGACCATGCGCTGTCCCGACCAGATCTGGCGCAGGCGGCGAGCGAGCAACAGGCTGCGCGTCAGGGCGCCGTTGAACGTCAGCGCCCGGTTCTGAGCATCCACCATGGCGAAGCGGCGGGGATGCCGTCGCGCACTGATCACGAACGCGTGATGCACCGGCCGCAGGCGGCGGCGGCGTTGCTCCCAGGCCGCAGCCAGCAGTTCTTGAACGGTTTGGCGGACGGCAACCGCCGAAGTCGTGGGTGGCAGTGCCGGACCGAAATTAACGGTGATCGGATACGGAATGCGCTGCGGGATTTTCCAGAGAAACTGCCGCCGATCGAAACTGAAGATGCTGCCCCAAACGCCATCCAGTCCCACTGGAATGATCGGCGCGTCCACGCCTTTCATGATGCGTTCAAATCCGCGTCGGAACGGTAACATCTGACCGATGCGCGTAATCTGCCCTTCGGCAAAAATGCAGACCACTTCGCCGTTCTTGAGCGCCGCGCTCGCGGTCTGGAGTGAATGAATCATTTCGCGCGGTCGCAGCTCCGAGGAAATGGGGATCGCGCCGGTGATTCTCGCCCACCACCCGATGATGCCCTTCTCATACATGGCCTTGAGCATGATGAACCGGATTGGACGATCCACCGCCGCCTGCAACAACACGGCATCCGCCAGGGAGAGGTGGTTGCAGACAAACAAGGCGCCACCTTTCGACGGAATATTTTCGCGTCCCAAAACTTTGATCTGATAAAGCGTGTGCGTAATCATCCACAGGAGGAACCGCAGGAACGCATCCGGCAGCAGCCAGAAGGACAGGCCGGCGCCGATCAGCGTCATGACTCCGCCCGCGAAAAAAATGCCGCGCGGCGTTAATTGCAACCAACTGGTGAGCGCGTAATGCGCCGCCGAAGCCGCAAATACGCCGATAAAGGAGAGTAAATTGGCCGCCGCCAATAATTCGCCCCGGCGCCGGCTGTCGGGCCGGTGCTGCAACAGCGCCGTGACCGGCACGATGAAGAAGCCGCCGAAGAATCCCAGCCCGGCCAACACCGCCAGCACGCCCGGAAGGCTCAGGCTTTCCAAGAGCAACGCGAGGCAGGTCACGGACATTCCCAACGCCCCCAGCGGCACCAAACCGTATTCAATCTTACCGCCCGAAAGGTAGCCCGCCGTCACGCTGCCGATCCCGATGCCGATGGCCAGCGCCACGTTCAACAATCCGATCTTGGTTTCGGAAACGCCCAACACCTCCGCGCCAAAATAAAACAGGTTCAATTGCAACAATGCGCCGAGAAAGAAAAAGTAGGTGTTGCCCAGCAACGCCAGCTTGAGCAACCGGTCCCCGCGCGCTTGTTGCAAACTGGTGAACAGTTCCTTGAGCAGATTAAGTTTGAAGCCTTTCGCCGGGTTGGCGGCGGGAACGCGCGTGATGCCGAGACTGGTCAGCAAGCCCACCAGTGCCAACGCCACCAGAATGGTGCCCGACCAAAGGTGTCGGCCGCGGAAATGCTCCGCCAGCAACGCCGCCGTCACCGTGCCCAGAATGATGGCCAGAAACGTGCCCAGTTCCAAAATGCCGTTGCCCCAGGACAACTTCCGCTCCGGCAGCAATTCCGGCAGCGCCCCATATTTCGAGGGACCGAAAAACGCGCTGTGCGTTCCCATCAAAAACACGCAGGCAAGCAGCACCGGCAGACTGGTGAAAAAAAAGCCGGCCAACGCCAGCAACATCACTACCACTTCAAAAATTTTGACCCCGATCATGATGTGGCGCTTGCTGTAGCGATCCGCCAGAAAGCCGCCCGCCATCGAGAACAAAATGAACGGCAACGAGAAAAGCGCGCCGACCAGTTCCCCGAGCCGGTGTTTCTCCGCCATCGTCAGCCCGGCCCCGAGCATCATGAAGATGACCAGGGTTTTGAGCACGTTATCACTGAACGCGCCCTGAAATTGTGTGGCGATGAGCGCCCAGAATCCGGATTGGCTGCGGGCCGCAGCGGTCGCGGCACCGAGCGCACCCCGCCGGGAATTGGCGTCTGTCATGCGGAGAGGCTATTCCAGCACAAAACAAAGGAGAAATTGAAAATCTTGATGGGGCATCAGAATAAACCATGCGAAGGCGGACGATCTCCCGGCCCCGCACTGCCGGCGCTCAAATCTCCGGATGCCCGGCTCCATGACGACGCCACTTTTTCCAGTACCGTGCCACCACCCACAAGACAGCGGCGCAGACGGCAGCCACAACCAGCGGCGAGATGGGTTCAAAAACCATCAAATCGTAGAGCAAAATGAAATTCAGAATGCCGATGGCGACCGCGCCTGCGGCGCGCAACATTCTCCGCCAGCCGGCAGCGGGGACGCCGCGGGTGGAAATCTGCAGACTGATCCCCAGGAGCCAACCCGCGCTAAAGATCAAGTAACGCAGCCAGTAGTCCGTGAAATGAACCACAGCGGAACGGCCTCTCCGGCCCGCGGTAATCGCCCTCAACGTGTACCCGTCGAACACCTCCACACGCCCGGCGACAGGCAGCCAGTTGCCGTGGAATTGATATAAATCTCAACCCCTCCGGTGATCGGCCGCACAACGGCATCCCCGGTGTGCGGGGTGCGAACAATCTCCCGCCCGTTCGGCAGGCGAAACTGAATCGAGACCGGATCCCTCCCCATGATGCCATCAACGTAATGACGCGCGATGGCAATTGAGACGCCGTCGCTGCGCTCGAAAGATCCCGCCACGCGTTCGTAGGGCCGGTGCGCAAAGGCCGAAGCCGCGGGGAGCAAAAGCCCGCAGACCCAACCAGCATATAAGCCAAAACCGCGCATGACCTCAGGTGGTTATGGGCCTGATCGGACTTGACCCTGCCCGCCCTGCGCGCGCTGCCGAACGTCCGCTGGCCGACGAGCGACCAGCGCGAACGCCGGCGGTCAGTCGAGCTGCTGATACACTTCGTCAAAAATCTGGCCCGCTTCGTTGAAGGCCAGCACATGGCGCGCCTCGGGATAAAGGGTCACGAGGTAGAGATGCCGGATTGGTCCGCTTTGCGCAATGTACCATTTCGGTTTGCCGGGATCGGGGGTGCGCAAATTCACGCCCCACGCCCCATCGCCCAGATAGACTGTACCGGTCGGATCAAGGTTTCCACCACGAATCGGGTGGGTGCGTTTGAAGCAGTGGTCGTGATTCTCAAACACCAGCTTGACGCCATACTGATCAAAGAGCGGACACCAGTTGGCCCGGATCTGTTCGGCATGACTGCCCGTCTCGCTCCGGTATCCCGGATAAGCGGGGGTGTGATAAAACGGAATGACATGCGGAATCGAGGTGCGCGCCGCGAGCTGCCCCTTCAACCAGTCGGTCTGCGCCCCAACGATGGGATGCGTATGATTCGAGTCGAGCAACACCAGGCTGAGATACTTGCCGAAATCGAGACACGCATACCCCTGCGCCCCGGGCGCGGCGAACAAGGTGTAAAAGCTACGGGCGTTTTCTGGGGGCTGGCCGGCCGATCCCTTGACCTCATGGTTGCCAATCGTGACCAGCATCGGAATGATGCGGCCGTCCGGCGCAATGGCGTTGGTTTTCCAGGCCGCGAAATAATCGAACCAGCGCGTAATCCGTTCCTCATTCGTCCCGCCATGCGCGTAGGCCAGATCACCGCCCAACACGACAAATGCCGGATCGAGACGCCCCGCCAGGCCGTACATCAGGTCCATCCATTTGTATTCGTGATAAACATCGCCGCCGGTAACAAAACGCACCGGCTGCCTCAAATCCTGCGGCATCGTCCGGAATTTGAAAACCTTCTCCCCCGGGCTGAAGCAAAACTCGTAATCCGTGGCCGGTCGCAACTGCGTCAGTTCCACCGTATGCACCCAGCGGTCGGTACCAACGAACGGTTGCGCCGTGCCCGCAGCGGCCTGCCAGGCCGCACCGCCCACGGGCCGATGCAGGAGCCCGGATTTGGCTTCGCCCACCGTGTGCCAGTGAATCGTCATGGTCGTGGTGGGATCGCGTTGCCATTGCAGGTACAACGCAGGCGGATCGAAAGGCGCGCCGATGCTGCGTCCTGGAACGGAGACCGCAGCGAGTCCGGCAATTAGCGAAATCAAATGGGTGAGTCGCATACGGGCAGTTTCTCGATGCCGGGGCGCAATGTCAAAACTTCCCGTCATCCCGACGCAATTTTCGCAACCTTGCCAAAAAACATCCGCTTGCGGAAAATCCGTTGCCACCATCACTCCCGCGACAGCCAGCGGGCGCCCGGTGCTCAGGCCACCGCCTGCCAGCCGCTCCAGCAGGAGCGCCACAAGACTCGCAGGAAAAGTTGTCGCCAGCTCCTTAGATCCCTATGTTGCGGACATGCTGCGCGTGATCGTCCTGCTCCTGAGTCTTTGGGGATGGAGTCTTCCGATCGCCCCGGCGCAACCAACCACAACGAATTCTTCCGAGGCGGCTTTGCTCAAAATCCGCGCCGCCCGCCATCTGCCGGCGCTGGCCACAGTAGTCGTCAAGGATGGTCTGATTTGCGACCGCACCGCAGTGGGCCTCCGCAAAATTGACGATCCGTCGCCAATCACAACGCAGGATCTTTTCCACATCGGCTCCTGCACAAAATCCATGACGGCCACGCTGGTAGCGATGTTTGTTGAGCAAGGCACTTTACGCTGGGACAGCACCATTGCGGAAATTTTTCCCGAGCTTCGCGGCCAAATCAACGCAGCGTACGAACCCGTCACCATCGAACAATTACTGCAACATCGCGCCGGCCTCTCCACCCGGCCACCGGCGGCGGCTTGGGCGGCACTCCGCACGTCGCGCCAGCCACTCCCCCAACAGCGCCGGGACTTTCTTCGGGCGGTCCTGCAGCAGAAACCCGAGGCGGCCCCCGGAACGAAAATGATTTATTCCAACCAGGGTTACGTGGTCGCCGGAGCCATGCTGGAAAAGTTGACGGGCCAGTCCTGGGAACAACTCATCACCGAAAAACTATTCCGCCCGCTGCACCTGGACACGGCAGGTTTTGGCCCGCCAGAGACCGTGGGTCAGGTGAGTCAACCTTGGGGACATTTGCGCAATGCCGATGGCGTCCACCCCAGCCAGGAGGACAATCCACCTGCGCTGGGGCCCGCGGGCACCGTTCATTGTTCCCTTGATGATTTGGCCCGGTTCGTCATCGCGCATCTCGACGGTGAAAATGGTGGCGGCATTCTGTCATCACATACCTTCAAACGACTACATACGCCGCCGACGGGCGGCGATTACGCTGCGGGCTGGGGGGTGGCCCGCCGGACTTGGGCGGGCGGAGTGGCGCTCACGCACCAGGGGTCCAACACATTTTGGTTCGTGGTCATGTGGCTTGCCCCCAAAAAGCATTTTGCCGTCATCGCCGCCACCAACATTGCCGGACCGGAAGCCGAGCGGGGTTGTGACGAAGCTGTCCAGGCCATGATCCAGCAGTGGCTCAGCGCGCCACGCGCATTTTGAGATTTTGCCTCGACAAGCGCTCTGGAAATTTCCCACTGTTGACCTGCGGCATCGCCGGTTGCCTGTCCCGCACAACAACCGGGAACCGCGGCAAAATGGCCATCATCTCTTTGCGTCACGGTTGTCAAGCCAGGCTGGTTCAAAGTTCAGCACGGCAACTTGCGCCCGGAGAACCGCCCTCCCGGCGTGCGCTTTCCCGCCGCCTGGAGTCTCCCCGGTCACCCGCCTTTCCACGCTCCACCTCTGATTCAATTTTATGTCCATGTTCAAAATCATCCTGTTGAAACTCGCCATCGCGGTCGCCTTCGCCGTCACCATTTACGCGCTTTGAAATGCGGTCTTTCCGTTACCTGACCGATCCGCTCTTCCTGCTGGGATGCGGCGCGTACGCGCTGAATCGCTGGATTCTGAAATCCCATTGGCACACGGGATTTTTCCATTCGTACTTCAATGATCTCTGGCTGATTCCCTGCGCCCTGCCACTGGTCTTGCGGGTGCAAAGCGGGTGCAAATTGCGGCCGCGGGAAAAACCGCCGCAACCGGGGGAAATCCTGATGCACGTGCTCTTGTGGTCGGTTTGGTTTGAGGGGCTGGCGCCGCTGCTCTGGACGCACAGCACGGCCGACCTGGGGGATGTACTGGCCTACGGCACCGGCGGACTTCTTGCCGGCCTCTGGTGGCGTTACGCTTATCGGCCGGCGCCGGCCGCATGAACTTCAACCGGCTGGCGCCATTTTATCAAACGCTGGAATCCGTGTGCGCCGGAAAGAAAATGCACCGCTGCCGGGTTGCGTTTCTTGAGGCCCTCCCGGCCGCCGAGCACGTGCTGCTGCTCGGTGAAGGACCGGGGCGCAGTCTGCTTGAATATGGTCAGCGCTTTCCTGCCGCCCGCCTCACTTGTGTGGATGGGAGCGCGGCGATGCTCGACCGGGCCCGCCGGCAGGGCCGCCATTTGAGCGCGTTCAGGGCGCGCGTCCATTTCGTTCATGCCGACCTGGAAAACTGGCTGCCGCCCGAATCCCGCTACGACCTGGTCGTCACTCATTTCTTCCTGGACTGTTTCCGACGCGAGCAGCTACCTCCGCTGATTCGCAAAATCGCCCGGGCCGCCCGGCCGGCGGCCAACTGGCTTGTGGCTGATTTTCAACTGGCCGCCTCCGGCTGGAAGCGTTTGCGCAGCCGGTTGATCTTATGGGGGCTCTACCAATTTTTCCGTGTCACCACCCGATTGCCGGCACGGAGCCTGACCAATCCCGATCCATTTCTGCAGGCAGCCGGGTTCCACCTCGTTCACCGGAAGGAAACTGAGTGGCAATTGCTGCGGAGCGACTGGTGGCAACGCTCCAGCCACAGTCCCGTTGACGTGCCGTCGCCCCGGTGAACGTGACGTCCCGCCGTCCCACCGGCCGGGCTCCCGGCGCCACGACAATCCGCCGTTCAGCTTCCCGTTTTCAACTCCACCACATCATGCGGGGCCGCCTCCTTCATGCCGGCGGGGCTCACCCGGATGAAGCGGGCCCGGGCACGCAACTGTTGCAAATTCGCCGCGCCGACATAGCCCATGCCGGATTGGATTCCACCGACGAGCTGGCTCAACACCCGGTCCACCGACCCCACCACCTCCTTGAGGGCTTCAATGCCCTCCGCCGCGACTTTCTGGGTGGGATTTTTGTCGTGGCCGTAGCGCGCGGCCGAACCGGCGCGCATTGCGGCAAGGCTGCCCATGCCGCGGTATTGTTTGTAAATCTTGCCGCTGATCTCCATGACTTCACCCGGAGCCTCCCGGCATCCCGCCAAAATCCCGCCGCAGATCACCGCATCCGCCAGGGTCAGCGCTTTGACCAAATCCCCGCTCTTGGTGATGCCGCCATCGGCAAGGATCGCCACCCCCTTGCGGGCGGCCGCCCGTGACGCAACGTACAGCGCAGTCATCTGTGGAATTCCGACGCCGGCGACAATGCGCGTGGTGCAGATGGACCCCGGTCCCTGCCCGACCTTGATGGCGTTGGCGCCGCACTCGGCCAGGTATTCCACACCCGCTCCGCTGGTCACGTTTCCGGCGATGATGGGCAGCTGCTTGAACTCTGACCGCAAAAATTTCACCGTCTCCCCCACCCCCCTGCTGTGCCCGTGTGCCGTGGAAACGGCCACCGCATCCACTCCGCGTTCCACCAGGCTCCCCACGTGCGCCGCAATCCGGTCCCGGTCCAGTTCGCCAAACGCATTGCGGGTGGCGCTCACCGCCGCGCCGCAGACCAGCCGGAATTGCGCGTCGCGCGCCGGACGGAACTGCGCCTTTTTTTCCTGGGTGATCCGCTCGATGTCGTTCATGGTGAACAGGCCGTGCAACTGGTCGTTGTCGTCCACCACCAGCAATTTGTGCAGTCCCGGCCGCTCGGTGAAAAACTTGTCCGCCCGCGCGATCGGATCCTTGCCCAGCTCCTTCTTGTTGATGGTCTGGACCTGGGAACGGGGCGTCATCGCTTCCGCCACCTTGCGCTTCGCGTAACGCGGCTTGACCACATGCCCCGACAACAGTCCGACCAGCACCCCCTTCTCATTCACCACGGGGAAGGTGCTGAACCCGAATTTGCGTTCATCCACCATCTGCACCACGTCGCCGACGAATTGATCCGGCGCAACCTTGATGGGGTCGGGGATCATGCCGGGCACGTGGTATTTGACCCGGCTGAGCTCGGAGAGCTGCTGGCGTTCGGTCATGTTGTAGTGAATCAGGCCCATGCCGCCGTTCAACGCCATGGCCGTGGCCATGCGCGATTCGGTGACGGTATCCATGTCCGCGGAGATGATGGGCACGTGCAACTGCAGCGATTCGGCGAGCTGCGTCTTCAGATCCGTGTCCCGGGGCAAAATTTCCGAATACAGGGTCGCCAGGGTGAGATCGTCAAAGGTCAACCCCGTGTGCCCCTGGGACAGGAAGAAATCATCCGCATTTTGGTAGAATTGGGAGTCGAGGTTTCGCGGTTGCGCTGCCATGACCGAGCATGGAAAAAACCTCCGGTTCTGGCAAGTTGAAACAAAGTTTGGCTGAACGGCCGAAAAACCCGCCCCCTCCGCGCCTCACCCCCAACTGGTCGCCAACCAGAACAGCCCCACGCCCACCGCCACGACCGCTGCCGTGCCCATCAGGCTGCGATACGCTTTCAGCGCCGTGCCACCGAAGCGGGTCGTCAGCCACCCGACGCCCCAGGAGAACAACCCCATCGCCAGCACGGTGCCGGCGCCAAACCCGACCAGATACATCACCGCCTCCAACCGGGTTTGGAACGCGAGCGCCGGAAGCACCCCGAGAAAATGCGAACTGCCCGCCAACCCGTGCAGCGTGCCGATGCCGAACGCGGCGTGGGCATGCAAGTGATCCGCCTCCACGGAGTGGCCGGCGCCGGGCGCATGCGAATGCAAGTGGACATGCGTTTCCCCGTCATGCTGGTGTTCGTGAGTGTGCAGATGGTTTTTCAGGGCGAGGCGCAATGCCCACAACCCAATGCCGATCAGCATGACGCCCACCAGCCGCTCGCCCCAGATGGACAGCCGTTCGACGGGAATGAGGTCGCGCAACCAGAGCGACAACCCGCCGATGACCGCCACGCCGGCCGAGTGCCCCAAGCCCCAGCGAACCCCCGGCCCCCACGCCCGTTGGGGCCGCTGAACTGCCAGCGGCCCGATCGCCGCAAGGTGATCCGGACCACTCCAGACGTGAATCGTCCCGGCAGCCAATCCACCCAAACCCGCTAAAAGTACGAGCCCGATCAAGCGGGAAAAGTTTGCCCGCCCCGGTCGAGAAAGGCAAAGCAAACCGGGCCGGAACGCCCGGGACTTCAAGCCTCAGACGGAGTGCTGTCGTCGGGGCAGCGCATCTGGATCAAATGCGTCAGCGCTTTCACCGCCAGTTCAATGGGGAGGATCGGCTTGACAATCCAGTCACTGTCCGTGGTCCCGGCCGCCTTGGCGCGGGATTCAAAATCCACATAGGACGTGATATAGACCACGGGCAGGTTCGCCCGGCCGGGCAGTTCGCGCAATTTGCGACACAACTCAAAGCCGTTCAATTGCGGCAATTCGACATCCAGCAAGGCAAGATCAAAGGGTTGCTGTGCCATCAAGTGCAGGGCGGCCGCGGGCTGGGTCACCGCCTCGCCGGTGATGTCTGCCCGGCGCAACGCCGCCAGTACGACTTCGTTGGCCGTGGGGTCGTCATCCACGGTCAACACCATCCCCAGCCGGGTGGGGATGGCGCGGTGCTCCGCGGCGTGCCGGATCAATCGCCCCAGCAAGCCCACCGCGGCGGTAACGGTGCGGGTGGTGGAGACGTTGATGAGCTGTGGTTTCTCAAGGAGTTCCAGCAACAAGGCTTCGAGGGCGCTGCTCAACCGCGCGAGACAGGGCAAACCGGCCAGTCCGGCCGAACCGCCCAGCCGATGCACCCGCCCGGCCAGATCGCTCAAGCTGCCGGTGCGCGCGGCGAGCGCGGCGTCGCGCCCAAATTCCTCCGCCAACGCGCGCAAGGTTGCGTTTTCGGCGACAAGTTTTTCGAGGAAATTGACGCGAAATGTTTCGGCATCGGAAGGACGTCCGGCAGGGGACGTTTCCGCCCGCGGTGGGGTGGCGGAGGTGGCCGGCCCGGGCGCGGATGGTTCCCGCAACATTTCCGCGGCCAATTGGAGTATTTTGGCGGGCGTATAATCCCCCTTCACGATCGCGCGGCTGATCCCAAGCGCATTGACCTCCCGCGCCTGCTCGCTCATGAACGCATTCGTCCAAACGGCAACCGGAATCCGGGCCAGGGCCGGTTTGCCTCGAATGAACTTCAGCACGTCTGCGCCTGAAAGCCGGGGCATCATCAGGTCCAAAATGATCAGATCGGGAGCCTCCTCGCCCAGCCGTTTGATTGCCAGCAATCCATCCGTGGCCGTGTCCACGCGGTACCCTCCGTTCACCAGGGTTTTCCGGTACAATTCCAGCACCAACGGATCGTCGTCCACCAGCAGAATTTTTTTTGTCGTCATGGAGTCACGCGAGCACCGGCAGGGCCGGCAGATAAACGGTAAACGTGGTGCCCGTGCCGGGCACGGTTTTGACGTGCAGCAGGCCGTTGCCCTCCTTGACCAGACGCAACACAATGTTCAGGCCGAGACCCGTGCCCTGGCGCACGTCCTTGGTGCTGAAGCGCGGCTCGAAAATCCGCGGTAAAATCTCCAGCGGAATCCCCGGTCCATCATCGCTCACCGTCAACTGCACCAGCGGCGGAATATTTTGAAAATTCTCCACGTTCAGCAACCGCTCGCCCGGCGCGTCCTTGAATTGTCCGAGCGCCAACGGCGCCGCGAGGACGGTCCCCGAGACACGAACCCGGTGCGCCTGCGGCGTCGCCTGCAGCGCATTCACCGTCAGGTTCTGCAACAACTGGATCAAATCCGTGCCGTTCATTTTTACGGCCAGGTCCTGCCCCAAGGGCTGCACCGCCAATTCGTTGCCCCGGAGGCTCGGGTGCACCTGCAGCAACTGTTCGAAATCGCCAAGCAGCTGGTTGACGCCAATTTGCGAAAACGCATCCGGGCGCCGCCGCAGAAAACTGAGATAGCGCCGGGCAATTTCGACGCAATTGGTCACCTGGCGGGTGACAATGCCCAGCCGTTCCTTGACGAATGCCAGGTTCGCGGCGTCCAGCGCCGCCTCCGGCCCGAGGCGCTGGTGGATGAGCTGCAACGAACCCGAAATCACCGTCAGCGGGTTATTGATGTCGTGGATGATGCTGGCGTAAATTTCGTTCCGCGCCTGGGCGATCTGGCCCTCCACTTTTTCGCGCTGCAATTCCTCATACAATTGCTGCAGTTTCTCGTTGTTATTCAGAATCACCGTGTCCAGCGTCCGCCGCTGCATGGCGTTCGTCACGGCGGCGCGCATGTCGGCCAGGTCAAAGGGTTTGTTGAGGTAATCGCAGGCCCGCAGTTTGAGGGCGCGCCGGATGGTATCCGTGGTTTCAAAGGCCGTCATCATGATGGCCTCAATGGTGGGATCAATGAATTTGATCCGCTGGAGCACATCCACGCCGGACATTCCCTGCATCCGAATATCCAGAATGGCCACGTCCACCCTCTCCCGTTGAACAATCTCGATGGCCGCCGGGCCGTCCTCCGCCAGATGAACTGTATACTCGTCCTTGAAGGCGACCCGCAAAGCGGTGCGCGGGCCGGCTTCATCGTCCACAATGAGCAGCGTCCCGCGCTTGCGCGGCATCGCATGTTCTCCTGCGGCATCAGCCATTGTTCGCTCTCATCCGGCAATTCGCCCGCTGCGGTTCCGCTTCCGTCCACGCCCCGACGGCGACCGCGGCAGCATCGTAGCGGCGCTGTTTGCGAGGACAAGCCGGAAAAACGGAGCTTTGCTGCCGGCCGCACCCGCACCCCCCAGCAGGGCCGCTGCTTCACTCGCCAATGAAATGCAGACTGACCTTCCGGACGTGCGGCGCGGAGCGGTGTTCCCAAACGTAGATTCCCTGCCAGGTCCCCAGGGTCAGTCGGCCCTGCTGCACCGGCACCCCCAGAGTTACTGCCGTCAAGGCCGTGCGAATGTGCGCCGGCATGTCGTCCGGCCCCTCGCAATGATGCCTGAACCGCCGATCCCCATCCGGCACGAGCCGCTGGAAAAAATTCTCCAGATCCGTCCGCACGTCCGGGTCGGCATTTTCCTGGATCAGCAACGAAGCGGAAGTGTGGCGCAATTGCAGCGTCACCAGCCCGTTTTGAAATCCCCCGGTGCCGATCCAATCGGCCACCGCGCGGGTGATCTCGTATCCGCCACGCCCGCTGGTTGTGAGCTGCAACTCGTGAAACGCCTGCCGGCTCATGATCAGCGTGTGGCGCCGCCCCCGCTGGCCGCAACCTTGTGCTCAAAGAGCTTCTCCAAATCGGCATTGCGCGGCTGCCCCGCTTTCACGGCTTGCTCGTAGTGAAAGCGCGCCAGCGGAATGTTGGGCGGCTCTTCGGAGGCATAAAACACGGCCAGATTGTTTTGGGCGCCGGCGTGCGCGGGATTCAGCGTGATGGCTCTCCGGAAGGCCTGCTCCGCCGGCCCGCGCAGACCTTTCTGGCTGAGGGTCACACCGAGGTAATTTTGGATGTCGGCATTCTGGGGATTCAGCTTTGCCGCCCGGTTCAACGCCGTAATGGCCGCGTCATAGTCCTGCTCCCGGAACTTCAAATATCCGAGCAGCTGGTTCGCATGCGGATGATCCGCGGCGAGCGCCAGGGCCTGATGCAAATGCGCCTCCGCCTCGGGCAGGCGCCCCATTTCGATTTGGATCGCCGCCAGGTTCGCCAGCGTGTTCGGATTGTTTTCGTCCTGACGCAGGATCGTCAGATAATCTGCCTCCGCCTGTGCGTATTGTTTCGAAGCGAACGATTGCTGCGCGCGGGCGGCCAGTGCCATGGTGCTGCCCGGCGCTTCCTGGCCCGCGCCGGAAGCGGGGCCGGGCCGGCTGGGCGCAGTGGCGGGCCACGGGGTCAGCGACGATTCCGACCGCGGCGCCGTCATCAAGGCCAGTTCCGCGGCGGAGTAAGGGACGGCTTTGGCCTCAAAGACTTCAAGCCGCGCTTTCAAATTCTCCACCTCCCGGGTTAACTGGTTTACTTGGGCCACCAATTGTTGCGTGCGGGCGGTTTCCCTGCCGCCCTGGTTGCGCCGTTCCAGAGCCTTGTACAGTTCGTCGCGCTGCCGCTCCAGTTCCTTGATCTGCTCCGCGGCGCTGCCCTGGGGCACCAGCTCCGACTTCGCCACCGGCGGCGCCGGCCTGGTCCGGGCGGCAACCAGCCGCGTTTCCAACGCGGCCTTTTCGAGTCGCATCACTTCCGCATCCGAATTCAACGCGGCAATCCGCGCCTGGGCTTCCGCCAATTGTCGGGCCAACTCCGTCCTGCCGGAGTCGGGGACTCCGGCCGCGGCAGCCTTGACCTCGGCCAGCTGATTTTTCAGCAGTTCATTTTCGGCACGCAGCGCCGCCAGGGAATCGGATGCCGCCGGCGCGCCATGAGGCTTCTCCTGCGCGAGGCCGGCTTTCAACAGCTCATTTTCCTTGAGCAAGGCCTGGATGCGCGCCTGGGCCTTGGCGAGTTCGCCAGGATCAATTGCCGCCGGCCGGGTGCTGAAGGCTTCCTTTAACTTGGCCTCCAGAATCGTCTTCTCCGCCTGCAACCGATGCACGGTCCCCTGCAGCGCGGCAATCTCCTGCCGCAAGGCGGCACCGTCCGGAATCCCGGCTCCGGTTGGTCCCGATTCCAGAGAAACCGTTCGATTGGTGCCGCCGCCGGCCCGGAAGCTGGCCGTGTTGGTCGTCATCGTGCCGCCGGCGCCCGGCGTGGTTCGGGCGATTGCTGCAATGCGGTTTTCCAGGTACTTGATGCGAAAGTTCACCACTTTGGGATTCCAGCCGGGATAAACGTTCTGAATCTGGCTCAAGGCTGTCTGTGCCGCCAGGTATTTGGCCAGGGCGTTTGGTTCGTCGCCCGAGGTCCGCAACGCCTCGGCTTCCTGGATGAGATTGTACACCCGGACGTATTGCTCCTCGACTGATTGTGCCCGCGCCCATCCCAGCATTCCCAGGCAGCAGAGCCACCAAACACAAACACGCTTCATGCCGACAAGTTAATGAACCCGATGTTGCTTTGGCAATGTTGGCGTGCGGAAATTGACAGGCGCGCGGCGGTCATGCTAGCGTCCCCGCCGTCAATGGCCTCAGTTATGAGTTTGATGCTGAACCAACATGTTCTGGTGTTGAACCGGTTGTGGCAGGCGGTCAACATCTGCACGGCCCGGCGCGCATTGGCGCTGCTCTTTCAGGGTCACGCCCAGGTGGTGCTCAACCACGCGGACGGCTCGTTCCAAACCTACAACTTTTCCGCCTGGCAGGATTTCTCGGAGCAGGAACCCCATCCCGAATCCATCCAGGCGGTTTCGTTCCGGATCCGCCTGCCGCGCGTCATCCTGCTGCTGGCGTACGACCGGATGCCCAAGAAGGAGGTGAAGTTCACCCGGCATAACATCTTCGAGCGGGATCGCAACACCTGCCAGTACTGCGGCAAAGTTTTCGACCGCAAAGACCTCAACCTGGATCACGTCATTCCCCGGGATCGCGGCGGCCCCACCAGCTGGGAAAACATTGTCTGTTCGTGCATCGAATGCAATACGCGCAAGGCCAATCACGCACCGCACGAAGTGGGCATGCGGCTCATCAAGAAGCCGAAACGCCCCAAATGGCGGCCCTTCGTCCAGATCAACTTCAGCCTGCACCAGCACGACAGCTGGAAGCACTTTGTCAACCTGGCCTATTGGAACGTGGAACTGGGTGAAGATGTGGAATGACCCCAGCGGCGGGCGGCCGCCGGAACGGGTGCTGCCGCCTTGCCTTGCGCGGCCAACGCCTCTATGGCGCCCGCATCGGCGCGTCCGCGGTGTTCACCTCCCGGATTTTAATGGCCCGATAAGCCGCACTGGTGTCCCAGGAACACAAGCCAAACGGCTTGGACAACATGATTTCACCGAAGCGCACTTCAAACCCGCGCCCGGCAATCGGCAGGTCCACCACTTTCTTTTGCTCAATCCAGGCCTCGATCTTTTGTTCCGTCACCCGCAACCGGATGCGATACCAGCGCCCGGTTTCAAAGCTGATGTAGTGGGTCGTTTCATTCTCGGAGGCATTGTTCCCATCCACATTGGAAAGACCGACGATGCCGCCGCCCCAGCCCCCGACAATCAGACTGCAATGCATGTCCCGAACCGGAAACGTGAGGCCACAGAAAAAATCTTCGCCGGCAACCCGCATGGCGTCGAAGGCCACTTCGTAATTGAGGGAGGGAATTGGATTGGTCGCGTTCACCCCCACAAACGGTGTCCCTCGTTCGAGCACCAGCAGACCGTTCGTCAGATAAACGCGTCCCCCCTCATCAAACGGGGTCTGCCGCCAACCTTGCAAGGATTGGCCGTCAAAAAGATCGCGCCACGCGCCCGGTCCGAACGGCTGCACCGGCTGGGCCGCCGCCAGGCTCAACAGGGCGGCTTCGGCCGGCGGGGCGGTGACTTCGGGTAACGGCGGACGCGGTTCGCCGGGCAATACCGGCGCCGCGGCGTAGCGCTGGCGCGCGCAACCTCCCAAGATTGTCAGCGCCAGGACTCCGGTCATAAAATAGCAGCGGTTCATTGCAATCATCACTCGTATTGAATTCTCCCTCCATGCGCCATCCGAAAATCCGCAATTTTCCGCCCGCCCCCCTTCCGGGGTTTCTGGTTGAGCACCCCGATGGCTGTACGCTGACCATCCGTTTGCAACCGCGCGCCTCCAGAAATGAAATCCTCCCCGGCCCCGGTCCGGAACTCCGCATCCGGGTCACTGCGCCACCGGTGGACGCCGCTGCGAACGAAGCCTTGTTGCGACTGCTGGCGGACACCCTGGCCTGGCCACGGGGCAAAGTGGAACTGCGCCGCGGCCACACCTCGCGGCTCAAGATGGTCAAAATTCACGGCCTTGCGGCGGGCGAATTGGTGCGACGCCTCCCGGCGTGAGCCTCATGTCCGCAAAGCCGCCCCGTCCGGTCCCGCGGGCGTTCGTGGAATCAGACTTGGCGCAGTTCCGCCCGCTTGCTTTACTCCGCAGGCCTTGAATTTTTGGCCGCACCAATTTGAACCCACGGGAACGCACACTCCGTGGCTGTTTCTGGGAATCTTCATTGCGGCCTCCCTGCTGATGATCTGGCGGCTGGAGGCGCTCAGCGCGAACGGTTTCGAGGGCACGGTACTCGGCACGTTGATCATGCCGTATTGCTCCGGCGCCGGAAATCTGCTGTTCACCTTTATCATCGCCAAAAATCAAGGGCCGGGCGCGGAAGTGATGACCAACGCCCTGGTCAACAACCTCACCAACCTGACCCTGCTGATCGGGTTGCCCGTCTTGCTGTGGCCACCGCCCACCGCCGCGGGCCCGCGCGCGCGCCCGGGCCGATCCAGACGGAAACCGACGGCGGTCCGGATGGCAGCGGGGCTGAATCGGTTGTCGGTGCTGTTGACGTTGCTGGCGCTGTTGTTTTTCACGGGCGCCACCTGGGCGCTGGGGCGCGACGGGCGGCTCACGTTCAACGAGGGTTTGGTGCTCGTGGGTCTGTTTCTGTTTTGGCAGACCTTTCATGTTTTTGAAGTTTTGAAACGACAGGTTGGCGGCGGCCGGAAAGCCCTCACTTGGTCCGTGAGCGGGGAGCTGGTGCTGCTCGGCCTCGCCACCTACGCCTCCTACGTCAGCATTGACGGTCTGGTGAACTGGTTGAACACCCGCCCCGCCGGGTTTCTCAGCCGCGCCAACCTGGGCTGGTTGAGCGGCTGGCTGACGGTGCTGCCCAATGCGTTCCTGGCGCTGTATTACGGCTGGCGGCGCAAGCCGGAAGTGGTGTTTACTTCCCAGATTGGCGATGGCCACATCTGCATTCCGCTCTGCATCGGCATTTATGCCCTGTTCCGGCCTCTCGACCTGCCCCCGGTTTTCCTGACCAGCATGTATCTGCTCACCGGCGTCACCGTGGCGCAACTGTTCTTCATCGGCGCGCTCGGACGCTTGCCGCGTTGGGTGGGCGGGGGCCTCATCCTGGCGTATGGCTATTTTGTGCAGCAGGGCCTGCTGAACTGATCCGTTCCATTCGGCGCGGTTGCCGTTGCGGCGCAGATTTTTTCGCTCAAATCCGCAAACGGAATTTGAGCGCTCAACCAGCGGGGATTGCGGGCGATCTCCTCCATGGAGATGCGGGTGTTGTTGCAGATCAAGTACACGTCGTTCCCCAGCGCCATGAACGCCTCAAACGAGGTGCCGTATCCGTGCCGCTCAAATTCAAAATCGCCGGGGCGATGCCGGCCACTGAACAAGGACTCCCGGAGCGTGCCCAGATCGCGCATGAAGTTCTGCCGGAATTCATAATGCCGCGGCCCAAAATAGTGCAGGATGCGCGGGGCCGGTCCCTGCAGTGAAATGACCACCCATTCGTCGAACACCGTGTCGCCATAGTGCGAATCCATTTGCGCGGCACAAAACCGGACCGCCGTCATCAAGTCATCCAAATTCAGTGATTGTTTCATTGCGCCAGCTGCGGACTGCAACACATTCAATGCCAGCAGCGCGAAGGAAGTGGATGCGGCCGCTTTGCGCCGGATTCCGGGAAAATTGCGGGTGCGGGCCGGCAAAGGCGGCCCCGCCAGTCTTGTTGCCTGGAGGGGGTGCCCATTTTTGAGCTTCGCTTCAGCCGGGATTGGTTTACGCTCGCGCCGTCAATGCTGCCAAAATTCCGGCCATCTCGTTTGCCCATCCCGGTGGAACGGCCGCTCGAACAGCGGTTGCATCAAGGCGCCGGCTGGGCGGCAACCGGCCTGAGCCTGTTGAGTTTCCTCGTGCTGGTCTGGCAGATGCCCCCGGCCGGAACGCTCGTCCCCACCGGCGGCGGGAGCTGCGCCGTGTTTCTCATCGCGACCGCGCTGGGCACGTTGCTCACGCAATCCCGGCAAATCCCCGGGTTCAAAGTGCTGTGGGCCGCCCTCATCATTGGCCTGGGCGGCGGCGCCGCCCATTGGATCGGCGCGGCCACGAACCTGCCGTTCGGTCCGCTCATTTTCAGCGAGCACAGCGGGCCGAAAATCGCGGGGAAATTGAGCTGGGCCATGCCCTGGCTTTGGATCATTGTCCTTCTGAACGCGCGAGGGGTCGCCCGGCTCATGCTGCGACCCTGGCGCAAAACCCGGCCCTACGGGTTTTGGGTGATCGGAATTACGACGGTGCTGGTCACACTGCTGGTGACCGCACTCGACCCGTTCGCCACCCGCGTGGGTCAGTACTGGCTTTGGCTGCCGACCCGGTTTCCGGTCACGTGGTTCAACATGCCGTGGTCAAACGCGCTGGGCTGGGCGCTGATCACGCTGTTGCTACTGGCCTTTGTCACGCCATTGCTGGTCAACCGCAGTTCCCGCGCGCGCAAATTGCCGCCGAATTATCAGCCGTTGCTCGTTTGGGGGCTGCTCCTGATCCTGTGCGCCCTCGGCGCCGGAATCGGCCGGCTCTGGACGGCGCTGGGGTTCGATGTGCTGCTGCTGCTCCTTACAACCCACTTCGCCGTCCGGGGCGCGCGCTGGTGAGAGATTCCAGCCGCCGGACGGCGCATCGCCTCCCGCCGGAAACGCCGTGGCCCCGGCCCGCTCAGGGCGCGGCCGTGTCGGACAGCGGCTGCCGCGTCACGCGGAGGCGGCTCACGAGCGTTCCGTTCATCGCTTCCACACGCAAATCACAATTGCCGGCCGTCAGGCGATCCCCCACCTTCGCAAATCCGGCCAGCTTGTGTGTCACCCATCCGCTCGTCGTTGTAATCCCCTCCGTGTGCAGATCGCATCCCACCAGTTCCTCCAGTTCATGCAGCGGCAATGTCCCGTCGGCTTCCCACTCATTTTCCGCCACCGCCACCAACAGCGGTTTCTCCTGGTCGAACTCATCCTGAATCTGGCCGATCAGTTCCTCCACGATGTTTTCCATGGTCACCAACCCCAGGGTACCGCCGTATTCATCCACCACGATGGCCAGGTGCAGCCGGCGTTCCTGGAACAGCTGCAACACCCGCTCCAGACGGGCCGTTTCAGGGATGTAAACAATCTTGCGCGCCACGGAGCGCAAATCGGCCCCGCTGCGGGCCTTGAGGCGGGCCGCGTACAGATCCTTGATGTGGACCGCCCCCAGGGTGCGGTCCAGATTGCCCGCTTCGCATAATGGAAAACGGGAGTAACGCGACTTTTCGGCCACCCCCAGACATTCGGCCATGGACGCCTCCGTATCCAGGACCGTGATCTCCTTCCGCGGCCGCATCACGTCACGCGCCACGCGATGCCGCAGGTCAATGGCGTTTTGCAAAATGGCGCGGCTGAATGGTGACGCGCCGGTCTGTCGTTGCGCCGAGGCGATCACCAGCCGCAGCTCATCCTCCGTCTGCACCCCCTCGCTTTCATGGGCGGGTTCCAAACCGATGCTGCGCAACAGCCACAGGGCGCTCTCGTTCAAAAACCAGATGAACGGATACATCACCAGATAGAACCAGCGCATGGGAAAAGCCACCCACAACGCCGTCGGCAGCGCCCGGCGGATGGCCATGGATTTCGGGGACATTTCCCCGGCCACGATGTGCAGGAAGGTGATCACGCTGAATCCCACGACGATGGAAATTGTGTGCTGCAACTCCTGGCTCTGCAGGTCCAGCAGTTGGAAGACCGGACGCAGCAACTCGGCGAAGACCGGCTCGCCAATCCAGCCCAGCCCAAGACTGGCCAGCGTGATCCCCAGCTGGCAGGCGCTCAAATATTCGTCGAGATGCCGGACCAGGTGCAACGCCATTCGCGCGCGCCGGTTCCCCCGGGCGGCGAGGGGCTCGATCTGGGTGGCCCGCACCTTCACCAGGGCGAATTCCGTGGCCACGAAAAAGCCGTTCAAAAAAACCAGAAACACCACGGCCAGCAGCTTCAACGCGATTGCCATGAACAATTCCCAGGACATCAGAACTGCACCTCGCCAAAAATGGTTTTCAGGATGTCGTCCAGTCCCACAATCCCCGTTTCCCGGCCGTCCGGGCCCAACACGATGGCCAGACGCTGGCCGCCGCGTTGCATCCGTTCCAGCGCGACGTCCAGGCGAATATCCTCCGGCAGAAACAACCCGGGCGTCAGCCACGCGCCCACCGGCGTTTGCCCGTCGAGGTCCGTGTGGTAAATCAGGTCGTCCACATTCACCACTCCGGCAACGCGCCGGACGCCGTCCCGCTCCGCCCACACCGGAAACCGGGTGAAGCCGCTGGCGCGCGAAGCGGCCAGGGCTTCCACCACCGAATCCGCGGCGGAAATGCTCACGGCCTCGGACAAGGGCCGCATGACCTGGCGCACGGCCACGTTCTCCAAATCCAGCACCCGCGAGATCATCACGCGTTCATCCGAGGTGAACACCTGCTCCGATTCCTGGGTGGCGGCGCGCAGCTCCTCGCGATTGCCGAAGAGACGCCGGGAAAACCGGCGGCCGCCAGTCCACCGCAACAATTGATGCGCCACCCACTCGACCAACATCACCAGGGGGCGCAGTCCGATGTGCAGCACGCGAAACGGCCGCGCCAGCCACAGGCACAGGCGATTGGGGTAAAGCCGGAACAGGATTTTCGGCAGCAAATCGAAGAACGTGTAGAACACCAGCACCGCCACCAGGAACCAGCACCAGAACCAGCCGGAGCGCAGGGCCACCCGGTGGTGCAGCACCGCGAAAAAACTGCCGAGGGCGACAAAATTGAACAACGTGTTGCCCACCACGATTGTCCACAGAAAGTTCTCCGGATTTTCCAAAAACTGATGCAGCAGCCGCGCGGAGACATCCCCGGTGCGGGTCAGCCGGCGCACGCGCAGCCGGCTGAGCGCAAACACCCCCGCCTCCATGCCCGAGAGGAGAAACGAAACTCCCAGGCAGAACGCCAGGCCGATGAGGCTGAGCAGATTGATTTCCATCTATTTCGTCACCTCGACAAGAAGCTCCCGAACGCGCCGGTCATCCACCGTCTTGGCCGTGAGTTGGAGCCCCCGCACCACCACGGACTCGGTCGCCGCCGGCACCACGCCCAGCAGATGCACCAGCCAGCCGCCCATCGTTTCCACCCCGGGCACGTCGGGCAGAGCCGGAAATTCACGACGAAAATCATCCATGCGCATCGTGCCGTTCACCCGCCAGCGCCCCGCGCCCAATTTCTCCATCACAAACCCGGGCGTCTCGACCTCGCGATAAAACTTGCCCACCAGCTCCGCCAGGATGTCGCTCATGGTCACGACGCCCGCCACGCTGCCAAACTCATCCACGACGATCGCCATGCCGCGCCCCTGCCGTTGCAGGCTTTTGAACAAGTGCAGCAAATTCATCGTTTCCGGCACGAACGAGGGGAACTCGATGGCGTCCGCGAGATCGGCATTCGGATCCAGCAACAGGGTGCGCGTGTTCAAAATTCCGACGATGGTGTCGGGGGACTCGTCGTACAGGGGCAGACGCCGGTGATGGAAACGGCGCGCCGCCGCCACCATTTCCTCAATCGAAAGATCATCTGGAATCGCGGCCAGTCGCGTGCGCGGTTGCATGACGTCCTTCACCGTGTGACGATCCAGATTGACGATTTGCAGGATGATGTCCCGCGCCGAGCGGGCCAGGTTGCCTTGTTGAAAGGCAAAATTCACCAACTCCTGGTAATCCGCATCTGTCAACGCGAGCTGCGGCTGGACATGCGAGGGGACGACGGCTGCGATGATGGCGCGATCCACGCGTTGGGCGACGCGATGGAGCGGCTGGGTGAGGCGTTGCACCACCAACAGCGGCATGGCGATCCGGCACGCCCAAACCTCGGGGCGATGCACGGCCAGAATTTTCGGCACGACTTCCCCCACGAACAACACCAGGACCAGGACCACCCCCAAAGCCAGCCACAGAGGCCAATGCCCGGCCAGTCCCAGCCAAAGGCCCATTGCCAGAATCGCCGCGTTGGCCACGGTGTTGCCCAAAACCATTGTGGCCAGCAAATCCTGCGGGTGCTCCAGCAATTGCGCCACTTGCGCGCCCCGGCGGCCCTGATGCTCCGCCAGCGAGCGCACCTGCCACTTGTTGAGCGAGAACAGCGAAGTCTCCGACAACGCAAAAAAGAAGCCCATCCCGGTCCAACCCGGGATCATCAACAGGGCCGCAATCTCGGCAGTTTCCACGCAGAAAGCATGGAAAAATCAGGGCGCCGTTGAAAGTTGAAAGTCCACCGCACCCGCCCGGTCAACTTCCCCCTGCGGGCTCGCCCGTTCCCGGCGGCCGCGCAAACGCCCGATCCGAACTCAAGGCTGCCAGTAGGCGCGCCAGTAGTGTTGCGGCCACGCGACGGAATTGGTGATTTCCCAGGTTCCGCCGCTGAGCTGATTGGTGGCTTGATCCGTCCAATGGTCCAAATCGGATGAGGACTGGATGACGTAACGCCCGCCCGGCTGACCGTTCACGCGGAAGCGGAAGGTGCCGGGCACATTCGCGGAAACCACCTCCAGGTGCGGGGCGGCCGGGGTCAACGTGATCAGCGTAAGGGACAACCGGGGAAACTCATGCGTAAAGCTCGCACTCACCCCGGTCAGAAGGTTGGTCGTGAGATCCTGATCCGCCGCCGGTCCGTTCGTGCGCGCCGCTTCGTCATTGGGAATGCCATAGGACCGCACCGTGGCGACACCCGCCGGGTTGTAGCCCGCCAGGGAAATGTTACCGGTCAAATCCGCGGCCAGGGATTTGTTCAACACGAGCAAGGTCAGCGATCCGTTTTCCTGCCTCGCCGCATAGGCGGCAAGCCAGGGATAATCGCTGCTCGCACTCACCAGGCGATCGCCCGGCCGCGCCCAAAGCCGCATCAATTTGGCCGCGTAAAAGGTGGGATGCCGCTGACTCACGCCGTTCACCAAACCCAGATCACCATAGTCGCGCCACCCATACAGGGAGCTGTCAAAATTTCCACCGTGATCCGTGCCGTTCCGCAGGCACCACCAGACGAAGCCTTGAAATTCGGTTTGCAACAAGCGCCCCAAACTATCGGCGTAATACACGCCATTGACCAGACTGGTGGATTGGCGGCCTTGCGCGCCGGAATCGCTGTTGTTTTCGGTGACGACCAGCTCGATGTTGGTGCCGGCGCTGCCGAAGTAATCCTGGATCTGCTGGCGCAGATTCGCCGCGTCGGCCTGCCAATTACCGGTGGATTGCAGGAGCGACACATCACTCACCGCCGAGCCGCCAGGGTTGTCTGGATTCGTCCACTCCGGATAGTGGTGATGAATCAAGTAATCCGGAGTGGCGCCAAGCGCCTTCAACGTCGTCAACAGCACGGGCGTCCAACCGTTATGCGTCGTTCCGGTGCGCGGATTGAGCGCCGGGTGATCCGAGTAGCCATTGGCGTATGCGTCCTCGCCCGGAACAGCCACCACGCCGATTTTAATACCCGGATCCGCCGCTTTCATTTGGGCCATGTATTCCGCCGCGCGCACGGCGTAGGTGTAAGCGTGGTGCGCCAGCGCATTGGTATCCGTTTCCCAGGTGCCGTAACATTCGTTGCCAATCTCCCAATATTTGAAACCGAGTTGATTCGTCACGTTGGCGTGGCGCACCCAGGCGGCGGCTTCCTCGGGCGTGCCACTGCCATAATTCACCACCACGAAAGCCTGGGCGCCGACATTGGTGGTGACGTGGACCATGTCCGAAAAAGAGGCCGCCCACTGCCAGGTGTTGTTCAACGTGACATTGGCGGCCCAATGGTACTCATCTGAAAGCGAACCGCCCGGCATCCGCACTGCAGTTGCGCCCAGTTCTTGCAACAACGCCGTGGTCGTGGCGGCGTAGGGCGGATCGAAATACTGGTCCCACATGGTGAGGTTCACGCCAAAGTGCCGCGCGTCAATGGTGCGGATCGTTTCGGTGGTCGCGACATTGATGTTGACCTGCCCGGGCACCGGCTCGGGATCAAATTGGACATCATCCAGGTAAAACGTTCCGCTCGCACCCGCCGCCGTAAGCCGCAGATTGATCCGATGCAAATTGGTGGCGTTGACGGCTCCGAGTGAACTTAAGGGAATCCGATACTGCTGCCAGGCGTTCGCAGGCAACGCACTCGGAAGCGTGACCGTCGGCCCGACCGACTCATCGGGATAACTAAAATAAACCTGCAACTGTTGTCCTCCCGCCGTCCCACCATGCGCCCAGAAGGAAAAATGCGTGTAACCGTTGAGATGATAGTCCGAATGATAGAACGACGCGGCCTGCCAGGCGTTGGCCGTTACACGAATCGAAAAAGCGCCGGAATGAACGGGGGAAGAGTTGTCCAAACTGCGACTGGCCCAGCTCCAATCCTGAAACCCGTTTTGCAAACTGTCGGTGTAAATGGACCACGGCAACTGGGCGGGCAGAGTCACGGTCGCCAGCCACAGCCCGAGCCAGCCTCCCGCGGCCGCGCGCCAGCCATGTTTCAACTTCAAATATTCCGGTTTGAATGACATCACGCTCAAATTAAATCCTGACCTGAATCGCCAAGACTGACGGCGAGGTCAAGGTGAATTCGCTGTCGGACCGGTCGCCCATTGCCTCTCACGAACAGTTCGATTCCTTGATATCGCCGCCGCCTGGACCCTGTTCTCAAAGGAACGGCCGGGGACGCCTCCGCTTGACGGCCCCAGCCCCATCCAACCCAACCCGATCCAACCTCACTCCGAGACTACGTTTACTTCAGAACTCGTCGCTTCCGGCATGGTTTCGGACGAGGTATTGGTCGCCGTCACCGTCCAGGTGCCGAGGTTGCCGAATTGTATCACCTGCTCCAAAGTTCCATTCACCAAGGAAGCATCCATCGGGAGAATCGCGTACGGATCGGAACTGGTCAGGTGAATCGAACCCGTGGTGGAGCGAGCGATATGAAACGTGTCATCCACGGCATTGATGGTCACGGTGGTGAAGTCGCCAAACAACACCGGCGCCGGCGTGCCGGTCTTGCCTGTGGGAGTGTTGGGAGCATTGGTTTCCCCCGGTAACAACACCTGTAATTGCGTGGCCTTTCGCTTGATCAATCGGAAGAACGCGGCGTTGCCGGCCGGAATCTCGTCTCCGGCCACCAACTGCGCCCGCACTCCGTTCATCGAAAGGACCGGCCCGGTGACGGGATCAGTCCAGGCGGCGGGATTGGCCAGGTTGCCGGCAATCTGGAGATTGAAGCCGGGATCGGGCAACGTCCACATCACCCAACTGGCCGCCGGATCCGTGATCAGGAACACTCCACTGGGTGCAGGCGAGGCCGAGGTGTTCCAAATGTTAGCGGTGTCCAGTTCGGTATCCGTCAGGAAATTTTCCGAATACGGACTGGTGGTGCCCGTGATGGCGAAATCCGCAATCACGAGCGCCTGATTGAAGGCATTCGCATCGTTCGCCTGCAATCCGAGATACACGTAAAATCCGGGGGCCGTCTGCTCGGCGAAGTAATTCACGTTGTATGCGGGCAGCGCCATCGCGGCGGTCGCGCCATTGGGAGCGATCAGGGTGATGGCGGTATCCGAAGTAAATTTGACCTGCCATTGCCCCAGAATCGTGTCACTGGTGACCTGCCCGAGGAAGCCGGATTCCAAATAATTGGGCGTGACTCCATCCCAACTACCGGGAGCGTTGGTGTAAGCGCCGCGTGCTTCCTCGCCTCCGTAATACATCGCTTGTTGGTGATCCTCGTTGACTTTGTATTGGAATTGCATCACCCCGTTGGTGGCGGAACCTTGCAAACGGATTTTGACGCAGTTGGTCGCGTTCCAATCCGGCGCGCTATGCAAATAATCCGGATTGGGCACCAGGAACAGCCACGCTTCGCAATCCACCGAATTGGGGTAACCGGCGATCGTAAACGCATAGGTGACCGGATTTTCCGCGGTGGCCTGCCCCACCCAGCTCAAGCCGTAATCCTGACGGAGCACCACCGATTGGCGATCATACAATCCTCCCGCACTGGTGAAAATGTTGAGTCCTTTCGTCGCTGGCGCAGGCAACCGCACCACGGGCGGCGGCGGTTCGGCCTCCGTGCCGGTTAATATGACGTTATCAATCCAAAACCGCGCCTGGGCGTCATTCTCAATCGCTCCGTTATTATTGACCCATTTGTGAAAAACGATTCCGGTAACGCCGTCAATCTGGCTCTGCGATTTGTTGATGGGAATCTTGATATGCACCCAACCCGCCGCCGCTTCCGCAGGGATGGGAATGTTCCCAATCACCGGCGCCATCTGTCCGCCTGGTCCGCCGCATAACGCCACGTCCAAGTTCACGATTCCTCCCAGACTCCCCTGCCCACTCCGCAGGATGTTCTGCCCCAGTTGATTCGTCGCCTCAGGCGGAATGGTGCTGTAATCATTAAACTGGCCAATGGTTAAATCCGAGGTGTTATCCCATTTGAGGTCGAATTCCAGATTATCATAACTGGAAAAGTTCAGGGTTTCACCGCCATTCCACCACGGATTGCCAAATTTGCATATCCAGGATGTGGTCGGTGTATCCTGCCCCTGGGTCAACACCGTCGTAATCAACAACGCGCCGGGTTCCAGGCCTTCATTCCCGTCCCAAGCAACCTGCCCGGGCCCCCATTCATTCCCCCAGTGGTTGGCTGAGTCATCCACATCGAACGTCTGAATGACATTGGTGACGGACATTTGCGCCCAGGCCGTGCCAGCACCCGCCACCAGGGACAGCGCAGTCCAGCCAAGGCAGATGCGTCGTTGGATTGAGTTTATTTTCATAATTTTGAGTTTCTTAGGTTCAGAGGGTGAGTGTTTGTCACGAAATCTGTTTTAACGGCAACGAAACGAACCCTGCATATCCGGACGGCCACATCCCCGCGCGCGACCGCGTCCAGTTCAATCCTGGTTCGTCTGGGTGCTTTCATTGTCGTTATCCTAACCATCCACCTCCGCACGTCACGTCGTTAAAAGTCATTACAAGCATCACTCACCAAACCGCTCCGGCGACCGGCGCTGCAATCGCCGGCGGCAATGGTCCACATCGCCCGAGACGCGTTCAAGGTTCCGGTCCCGATCATCTCCCCTGCTTTTTGAGCCTGGACATGTCCGGCATGGAACAAGTAGTTAAAGCTTTCGCCATGCACCTTGTACCAAGCGGCGCCTTGGTTGACACCTCCGGTCGCCGTTGGGGCCTGCGAGGAATGGCCCGGGCCAACGCCGGCAACTGCATGGCCGCCAGAACCGCAATCATCGCGATGGCCACGAGTAATTCCATCAACGTAAACGCCGCGGACCGGACGACCGACGCGCGGAGCCGTTCCGTCAGATGCGCATCCGCATAAGTGCTGGCGGCTTCCGCCGAGTCGCCTGGCGTGGTCAATCCTGATGTCAGCGCATCCACCTCATGCTTGCCGCAACGGGTGATCCAGACCCTCCCACCAACCACCAGGCCGCCCCCAACCATGCGTGTTTTCTTTTCATCAACTGCGTGCCAATCCCATGCCGATTATCGCAACCGGGTTGTGTGATACAAAGATTCAGCCGCCTCGCAGATCAACCTCACGCCATCACAACCAATTACCAGCACCGAATCCCAGCCACCGGGTCCACGCCCTCCTCTCACGGCGAAAGAACTAGACCGTTCTCTCAACTTGCGACCGCCGTTCCTCCGGAACTTATCCCGGCGAACCGCCACTCCCGTCAGCGCGCCGCTCCAGTTTTGTCGGCTTGTGTACCCCGGCGAATTGCTCTAATTACGAGCCGTCCCGGTATGATCGCTCGGTTGCTTTCAAGACCAAGATTGCGCGCGCCGGATTGGCGCCACGGCGCGGTCCGGGGTTGGAAACTCATCGGCAATCTCGGCTGGCTGCTCGTCGTCAGTCCGGTGGCCGCGCAACCGACGAATGCGTTCCGGTTGGCTTCGGCGGGCGAGGCCTACGCCATCCAAACCTGGCGCACCGATGACGGGCTGCCGCAGAACAAAATCACGGCGCTGCTGCAAACGCAACGCGGCTATCTTTGGGCCGGCACGTACAACGGCATCGCGCAATTTGACGGCCTCCAGTTTCGCGTCTTCAACGCCTCGAATACCAGGGGCCTGGACAACAGTCAGATCACCAGCTTGTACGAGTCACCCGATGGCACCATCTGGATTGGACACGAATCCGGCGCGATCTCACGTTACAGCGGCGGGACGTTCAGCGCGGCAAGTCTGCCGACCAACTGGAGTCGCGCGCTGATTCAAGATTTCATCACGGACGAACGCGGCCAGGTTTGGGCGCTCAATCAGCCGGGAGCAGCGCGACGCATCCAGGACGGCCTCATCATCCAACCCACAACGGACATGAGCGCAAACCCCTTTGTCGCTCCGCACGCTATTGGCAACGAACGGCACGAGGCCTTCGTTCTGAGAAACGGAGTGTTGGCCCGGCTGAGTTCGAGCGGCTATCAGCCGGTCAACTTTGGGGATCCAGCGGAACGCCCCTACTACGCAGGCGTGGCTCGTTCGCGCCACGGCGGCTGGTGGGTGGTTGGTGAAGGTCAGCTGCGTCAATGGAACGGACAAGCCTGGACCGCCAACTACGGCGATCTTTCCTGGCTCAACGCTTCGATCACCACCATGCGCGAAACCGCCTCGGGGAAGTTAGTGATCGGCACGCTGCAACGCGGCTTGCTCATTTTTGATCCCGGCACGGCGCATTGGAGCGGGTTGGATCGCACACACGGTTTGCCGCAAGATTGGATCTGCAGCCTGATCGAGGATCGCGAGCAGAACCTCTGGGTGGGCACGGCAGGCGGTCTCGCGGTGCTGCGTCAGCGCAAGGTGCGCATGCAAAGTCCGCCCGACAACTGGGAAGGCCGCCCAGTCCACGCCATCACGCAAGCGCGCGACGGCAGTGTCTGGGCGGCGACCGAGGGGGCCGGGATTTATCGGCTGCACACCAATCAATGGACTCACTTCCATCTGGACAATCAGTACGCATGGGCCGTGCTGGCCGACAGCCGGAATCAAATTTGGGCCGGCACCTGGGGCGGCGGTTTGTTCCGATTGGAAAACGCCGCGTTCGTTGCCCAGACCAACCTCATTTCTCCGGCCATTCCGGTGACCGCACTCGTCGAATTTCCATCGAACACCTTGTGGTTGGGGACGGGCAAGGGCCTGGCCCGGATACGTCGGGGGCGATTAGAATGGCTCGCTTCACTTGGCGGCGCGGCAGCGGGCGATGTCCGGGCGATTGAACCCGGACCGGATGGCGCCATTTGGATTGGGGCGCAAGGCGCGGGATTGGGCCGGCTCAAGGATGGTCGTTGGGAGCCTTTCCGGGCCGCGGAGGGTTTCTCCGCCAACTTCGTTCTCTCCTTGTACGCGGATGCCGACGGCACCCTTTGGATCGGCACGCTGGATGACGGCCTGGGCTGCTACCGCCACGGGCGATTTAGCACCATCAGCCGGAACCAGGGTTTGCCCGCAAACACCATTTTCCACATTGCGGATGATCGCGCGGGTCACCTCTGGTTCAATTCATTGGCGGGGCTGTTCCGCCTCGACAAGGAGCAGTTGCTCGAATGTGCCGACGGCCGACGCAACAATGTGTCCGTACTGGCGCTCGGCCTCACCGAAGGTTTAAGCACGCTAACGGGCACGGGCGGATTCACCCCGTCCGGTTTCCGATCCACCGAGGGACAACTTTGGTTTCCCACCACCCGCGGCATAGCCACGATCTCTCCCGCCTCCATCAATTCTGATTCAGTGCCGCCGGCAGTGTGGATTGAGGACGTCTCGATTGACGACCAGCCCGCGCGGCCGACCACTCCAAAGAAATCATTTCCACCGGGCGGCAAGACGGCGGTTGCAACCCGTCAGTTGGTGGTTGTGCCGCCCGGACGACGGCAGTTGGACGTGCAATACACGGGCTTGAGTTTCATCGCGCCCGAACGGGTGCAATTCAAATACCGCCTCGACGGTCCGGGAGTGGAAGCCGACTGGGTGCCTGCCCACACCCGGCGACGGGTGACTTTTAGTTTTTTGCCTCCAGGCGAATACGTGTTTCGCGTGACCGCGCGCAATGGCGACGGCTTGTGGAACGAGGCCGGCGACACGCTGGCGATTCGCGTGCTGCCTTTTTTCTGGCAGACGTGGTGGTTCAAAATTCTGGTGTTTAGCGCCGCCGGAGTGAGTCTGGTCGCGGTGGTTTTCCTCGAATCTCGACGCCGCCTGCGCCGCCGTTTGGAACGCATGGCGCACGAGCGCGAACTGGAACGCGAACGGTCCCGCATCGCCCAGGACATCCATGACGACCTTGGCGCGAGCCTGACACGCATCGGAATGTTGAGCCAGTCGGCGGTGGACGAGATGCCCGACGCGGCGCGGGCCACATCCAGTTTGCACCAAATCTATCAAACCGCGCGCGACCTGACCCGGGCCATGGACGAAATCGTGTGGGCGGTGAATCCCCGCCACGACACCTTGGACAGCCTGATCAACTATGTCGCCCGATTCGCACACGATTTTTTGAGCGCCGCACAGATTCGCTGCCGTCTGGACACACCTTTGCAAACTCCGGAGGTAACCGTGCGTTCGGAGATTCGTCACAATCTCTTTCTGGCGTTCAAGGAGGCATTGAACAATGCCGTTAAACACTCCGGCGCCACCGAGGTGCGGGTGAAACTGGAACTTCCTCCGGATGGTTTGCGACTTGTCATCATGGATAACGGCGCAGGCCTGGTCTCCGCCAAGCATCCCTCCCACCGCGACCGGGTCAGCTCGGGCTACGGCGTGGTCGGCATTCAAAGCCGGTTGCAACAGATCAATGGCCACGCGCAAATCCACAGTCCTCCCGGCGGGGGCACGACCGTGGAACTTTATGTGCCCCTCGCCCCCGCGGCCACAACCAAACCCGACAAATGATCCCGGCGCGTGCCTCATCCTCTCGTCTGTAATGAGAAAGCACTACAATACTCGGCCTCCCCGGCCTGCTATAAGTCCGCCAATGGCCATCAAGGTTTCCATTGTGGAGGACGATCCAAAAGCGCGCGAAATTCTCGTGGACTGGATCAACCGCGCCGAAGGGTTTCAGTGCGTGAGTCATTACGGCTCCGGCGAGGAGGCGGCAACGCACCTGCCGCAAACCAGACCGGATGTCATTTTGATGGACATCAATCTGCCGGGCATGACCGGTCCGGAATGTGTGCGTCAGCTCAAGCCGCGGTTATCCGAAGCGCAATTCGTCATGCTCACGGTTTACGAGGATTCGGATCACATCTTCCAGGCGCTGCAAGCCGGCGCGACGGGGTATCTGCTCAAGCAAACCCCGCGCGCGGGCTTGATTGCCGCGCTGCGCGAGGTGCATCAGGGCGGCTCGCCCATGACCGCCAACATCGCGCGCCAGGTGGTGCGCGCCTTTCATCGCGCCGTGCCACCGCAGCCGGCGTTGCCGGAACTTTCCGCGCGGGAAACGGAAGTACTGCAGCTGCTCGCTCGCGGTTTTTTATACAAGGAAATTGCGGACAATCTGAACGTCGCGGTGCCCACGGTGAATACTTATATCCGCCGCATTTACGAAAAACTGCAGGTGCGCTCCCGCACCGAAGCCGTGGCGCGATTTGCCCATCTGCCCATCCGTGATGCCGGAGCGTAAGTCCGGGCGAGGTGGTGCCAAGAGCAGCCAGCCAACCCGGCCGCTTACTCGCGCAGATTGCGCTTCAGAATAGAGCAGAGCGTTTCGGGATCGTTCTCGCGCCGCAACTGTTCGCGGAAGGCCTCATCCATCAGGCAACGCGCCAGCTGCGAGAAGACCTTCAAGTGTTCACGGGCAGTTTCGGTCTCCCGCATCACCAGGAGCAGCACCACACCCACGAAATCGCCCGCCACCCCCTTCCATTCCACCGGCTCACGCAACTTGACAAGGACGAGTGAATCGAGCTGCACAAAATCGGTCTGGCAGTGGGGAATGGCAAAGCCGTGACCGAAACCCGTGGCGTAAACCGCTTCGCGCTGCCACAGGGCGGCTTCCACCAGGCGCGGTTGGGCCGTGCGTCCGGTCACATAGAGCCGGTCGGTCACTTCCTTGATCACCTCCTCCTTGCTCGTGCTGTCGGAATCCACCAAGACCAGGTCCGGCCCAAACAGACTGGCGGTGCGCGGGCCCGACGCTGCCAGAAGCTGTCGCACCTCCGCCACGGTGGCGCAGGCCATCGTACGGGCGGCCAGGGAGCGGGCTTCGGCCACGGAACATTGGGCGGCAGCCGCCTTGATGGCCGCCACTTGCGGCAGCGCCACGCTGATGCGGTCCAACCCCAGCCCCACCAGCAGCGGCAAGTGTTCGGGCCGCCCGCCCAGTTCGCCACACAAACTCACCGGCTTCCCGGCGGCCCGGCCTTCCGTCACCACCTTGTGCAGCAACCGCAGAAACGCCGGTTGCAACGGGTCAAAATGCCGGTGCAACCGCTGATCGGTCCGGTCCGAGCCGGTGAAGTATTGCAACAAATCATTCGATCCAATGCTGAGGAAATCCAGTTCGCGACCCAGGGCCTCCAGCAGGAACGCCGCCGCGGGCACCTCGATCATCGCCCCGACCGCCATGGTCGGATCAAACGCCAGACCTGCCGACCGCAACCGCCCCTGCTCCTCGCGAATGATCTGCTTGGCCCACTGCACTTCCTCCACCAGGCTCACCATGGGAATCAGCAGCTTGAGCCGGCCAAACGCCGAAGCGCGGATCAGCGCCCGGATTTGCGTGCGGAACAACGTTTCAAATTCCGGGTAGAGCCGCACGGCGCGATACCCCAGAAACGGATTGTCCTCCACCGGCAAATGCAGGTAACTCAGCGGCTTGTCCCCGCCAATGTCCATGGTGCGGATGGTCACGCTGCGCCCCTCCAGCGTGCGCAGCGCCTGCCGGTACTCGTTGAATTGTTCTTCTTCCGCCGGAGGGGCGGCCCGGTCCAGAAAAAGCATCTCGGTGCGAAACAGGCCCACTTCATCAGCTCCGAGAGACGTCACCGCCTCGGCTTCCCGCGCCGTGCTGATATTGGCGCCCACGCGGATGGTCACGCCATCGGAGGACCGGATTTCGGGACGCTGAAAACGGCGCAGCCACTGCCGTCGCCCGGTCAACCGGCGTTCCTCCAACTCGTAATATCGCCGCACTCCGCCGGTGATGTCGGTCACCAGCAAACCACATTCGCCATCCAGAATTGCCTCGACACCGGCGTCCAATTCCCGGTCCAGCCCCACCACGTCCGTCAGGGTCGGGAGACCGAACGACCGCGCCAAAATCACCGTGTGTGATGTCTCTCCCGCCATGCCCAACACCAGGCCGCGCAGATGCTTCCGATTCAAACTCAGCAACTGATGCGGGGTGAGCGATTCCGCCACCAGAATGGTGGCCTCGGTCAGGTGCAGGCGCTCGCTCACCGCCGCGGAGCCATAGACCTGTTGCAACAACTGAAAGCAGACATCGCGCAGATCCAGCACCCGTTCCTGCAACAGCGCCGCGCCCGTACGAACCAATTGCTCGGAAAAATGAGCTTCCGCCGCCTGCACGGCTCCGGCAATGGAACACGAATCCTTCCGGATGGCTGCATGCAGATACGCCCGGAATTCCGGATCGCGCGCCATTGCGCGATGCGCCTTCAACAAACTGCGCCCCAGGAGGGATTCCTGGTGCCGCAACTGGGATTCGTACGCCGCCTCCAGGGCGCTCAACGCCGCATCCAGCCGGTGAATCTCCGCATCCGCCCCATCTGCGTGCTGCCGCGAAATTGCTTCGGTTAGGCACAGCCCCTGCCCGCGACGCAACCGGCCCCGGCCAATGCCACCCACCACCGGTTTTCCCGGGTGGATCCGCCCCCCGGCTTTGCGTAACAAGCGAGGCAGATCTCCCGCGTCACTTCGCGCCGCAACTGATTCGACCAGGGCCGTGTCGCAATGCGGAAATTGGTGCTGCAAAAACCGGCTGAGCGCCGCCCAGGCCTCGTCAGCATCCCGTCCCTGCACCACCAGACGGCACGAATCCCCATGGCGAATGTCGGCGCTGACGATGCCCAGCACACTTTTGGCATTCGCCGTGTATCCCGTGCGCTCATTGACGAGCCAGGTTTCGGCGGTGAAATTTCGTGTCACCTCCTCCAACGCGCTCGCCGGCCGGGCATGAATCCCGTTGGCCAGCACGCACTGAAATTGGAACTCGCGGGACATGGCCATCAGGCGACCGCCGCCCGCTGAAGAACGCCCTCGGGGTTTTTGAGCGCCTCCTGGACTGACACTTCAATTTTGCGAACCTTCGCGAAGCGCTCGCTGTTTTCAATCGCAATATCGGCGGCCAGAATGGCGACATCGGCAGCGTCAATTTCGGACGCGTGCAACTCGTTCTCGATCCCCATCGCCCCCTGGGTTTCCACCTTGATCTGATGCCCCAGTCGGCGCGCGGTTTTTTCCAGCTGTTCCGCCGCCATGTAAGTATGCGCAATCCCGGTCGGGCACGCGGTCACCGCCACAATGTTCATGTTTGATTCTCTCCCGGTTTCTCTGCCGGCCGTTCCGTCAACTGCTTCATAGTGTTTATGCAAAGCGCGGTCACCACTGAACCAGCGAGAATGGCCGCCAGGTACATCCAGCGGTTGTCCACGACCGGCAATACAATCGGCCCGCCGTGCGGCGCATGGTCACCGACCCCACCCAACATCGCGATCGAGGCCGCCACCATCGAGCCGATCATGATGGACGGAATGACGCGGAACGGATCGCCCGCCGCAAAGGGAATGGCCCCCTCCGTGATGCCCACCAGCCCCATCCCGAGCGCCGCCAACCCGGCCTCGCGCTGTTCGGCGCTCCAGCGCCGCCGGCTGAGCCTGGTGGCCAGGCCCAGCCCCAAGGGGGGCGTGCAAATGGCGGCGGCACACGCCCCCATCACCTCGATATTGCCCTGCTGAATCATCGCCGCCCCGAAAAAGAAAGCCGCCTTGTTGACCGGGCCCCCCATGTCAAAGGCGATCATCGCCCCCAATATCATCGCCAGCACAACCTGCGAGCCACCCTGCATTCCCTCCAGGAAATCACCCAAACCAATCATGATCTTGGCAATCGGCAAATTGATCCCCAGCATCACCAACCCCACCGGAACCGTGGACAAAATCGGAATGATGATGATCGGCATGACCGGACGCAGCAGTTTGGGCACGGGCATCTTCTTGATGCCGTTGACGACATGTCCGGCCACCAGGCCGATGACCAGCGCCCCCAGAAACCCGGCGTTGGCGCTCTTTTCCCCAACCGCCTGCGGCACCCCGGCGATCAACCCCCCCACAAATCCCGGGACCAATCCCGGCCTGCCGGCCATCGCATGGGCGATAAACCCCGCCAGAACCGGCGGGAACAACTGAAACGCCTTTTCACCAACCCGCGCCAGCGCCTGAATCAAGGGCGGCGCCTGGGTGAAATCCGGACGTCCCTGGGCGTCCACCAGCTCAAACTGGAAGGCATAAGTGATCGCGACCGCGATCAGAATCCCGCCGCAAGCGATGAAGGGGATCACATAAGATACCCCGGTCAGCAAATATTGCTTGTGTTTGCGAAGCGCTTCTTTCACTTTGCGCAACGTATGCGGTTGTCGGAGAGGAATACTCCAGCGGCCCCCCGTCATCCACAAGCGGAAAGATGTAACTTTTATTGAACTAAAGTATCATCGCCCGCCTTTCCGACCCGCGAGTTGCCGCGCATGAGTCCAGTTGCACCGATTCTCTCCTGGCCGGAAACACTGCTGCGCCGACAGAACATCCAGCATGTTTACGTCTGCGGACACGAGCTCGAACCACCGTTGTTGAGCCACGTGGTCAACTTCCCGCGTCTGGAAATCCCCCTGCGCGGATGCTACGAAAACCAGATCGAGTTGCAGTATCGCATCACCACCGTCCGCCTCCGCCCCGGCACCGCCTTGTTTGCCCGACCCAATTGCTGGAATCTCCCGACCTGGCGCGAACCCGTCCAGGTGATGTCCATTCTCTTCGGCAAAAAGCAGATCGGGATCAGCATTGTCAGCTCCCGTCACCCGCGCGCGCCCCGATTAATGGCGCAAAAGTTCTCCCGCCCGCGGCCTTTGACGGGGCCGATCCCCAAAATTCTCGACGCCCTGCTTGAACTGCCGGTCGGGGAGCGGACGGCCCGGGCGTTTACGGATCTCGCCCGCGCGCTCGTCCTCTGCCTGGGCGAAAACTATTCGCCGGCGCAAAATCAAGCGCTGAGTCCGGCCAAGGCGCTGCTGGAAGAAGTTTGTGTTTATCTGCAGAGCCATTACCAATACGAAGTAACCCGTGAATCGGTCGCCCGGCATTTCGCGATTTCTCCCAATTACCTGTCCCGCATCTTTCAGGTGCATGGGCACATGACCTTCAGCCAGTACCTGATGCATGTCCGGACCGATCGCGCGAAACACCTCCTGCGCACCTACGGCCTGAAACTCGGCGAGGTGGCGGCACGGTGCGGCTACCGCGATCTGGCGTATTTCTGCCGGGTGTTCAAAAAGCTGGCCAAGGTGACGCCCGCCGAATATCGAACGCATCAAACGCTCTCGGAAACGCCGCACACCACGGTGGCCTCCTCCCGCATCTGAATCCGCCCCCACCGGGGGAAGCCTGAAATTCCACACCAGCAGTGTAGGTGTCCGCCGCCCCGGGCGGGAACGCCGCAAGGCGCTGCCCAAAGGGAATCCCGCCACAGCGGCGGTCTGAATTTATTGCTTGTCAACGGCCAGGGCGATCAAGAGCAACGCCAGGTAGGCAATCGAAGTGCGGAACAGCTGCCGTGCCCGGCGAGCATCCAAGCTGCGCGCAAACTGAACTGCATGCAGCAGATAGACCGCGCCCAGCCCCAAGGCCGCCACGCAGTACCCCCAACCGGCCAGATGCACCAGCGTGGGGGTGAGACTGACCAACCACAGCGCCGCTGCATTGGCAACCGCCTGCTGCCCGGCCCGCTCGCCGCTCGGGTCCACCACGGACACCATCTGGTAGCCCGCGCGGGCGTAATCCTCGCGGTAAATCCAGGCAATGGCGCAAAAATGTGGCAGTTGCCACAGCACCATGATGGCAAACAGCACCCAGGCTTCGGTGCTCAACGTGCCGCGCATGGCCGTCCAGCCCATCAGACAGGGCAGCGCCCCGGGAACGGTGCCCACCGCGGTGTTCCACCAGGTCAGACGTTTCAACGGCGTGTATATGAACAGATAGCTGATGAAGGAAATCCCCCCGAGAACACAGGTCAGCGGATTGACCAACACCGCGAGATAAATCGTCCCTGCCAACGCGCAAGTGCCGCCAAACAACATCACGGTCAGGGGTTGCAACCGGCCCGAAGGCAACGGCCGCCCCGCAGTGCGTCGCATCCGGGCGTCGTGCTCGCGTTCCAGAAACTGATTCAAGGCGGCGGCACCGCCAGCAATCAGGGCCGTGCCCCAGATCGCGTGAAAGATCACCACGAAATCCGCCCCCCCCGGCACCCAGCCCAGATACGCCCCTGTCAGGGTGGTGACCAGCACCATCGACACCAGGCGCGCTTTGACCAGATCCGCATAGACGGAAATCCAGCCTTTGGCCGGCGCCACACGGGTAATTCCTGGACTTGCGGAGTTCATCAACTATCACGCCGCGACGGAACGAGTCAGGTCTGAAGTGGACTTGCCCGCCGGACCCGGAGCCTCGTCGCGAACGCGACGCCGGAAATAAATAAGACAACCGAGAACACCTGTCACGAACGAAAGTGCGCCCACCACCACATGGGCGGTGGCCACATCGGCGGCCTTGTTCGACCAGATCGTCCACGCCCCCAGTGCCGCCTGCACCAGAATCAGCCCCAGCCAGAATTTCGCCAGCCGGCGCAGCCCCCGATCGCGGCTCATGCCCACGCACAGCGCCACGGTGGCCAGCAGCAGCAGCGCCAGGAGCCGATGGGTCATTTGCAGACCGATTTGAAATCCGGTGATCGGATTCGCCGCCGTCACCTCAATCCGCTTCAGATTATACTCCGCCACCGCCGTCGCGCTCATATCCGGCCAGAGGGCGCCATAGGCGAGCGGAAAGTCCGGGATGCTCAAACCCGCATGTTGATGACGCATGGTCGCCCCGATGAGGAGCTGCACAAAGACCAGGACCGTGGCGGTGACGAACCAGGGGCGCGCTTGCAAGGAAGTGATCCGTTCGGGGGGCTGGGACCACCAACGACCCGTCATGAAGGCAATCACCGCGACCAGGGCGAGGAACAATTGCCCCAGACAACCATGAAAGATTCCCAGCAACGTGCCGAGGCGGATTCCGGCAAGGTCACCCGCGTCCAGCACCACGCGCAAACCTCCCAGCAACCCTTGCAACTGCACCAGACCAAAGGCGATCCAGCCGAGCGTCGGCAGGCGGCCCGGGGCCGCCGCGTTCCTGAGCCATACCATTCCAACCAGACATACGACTCCGCCGATCCCGGCCAGAAAATGTCCCGCGCCCTTCCAGTCCGCCCCCAGCCGCAGCAACCCGATCCCGGCCAAAATCTCGACCAGACCGATGACGAGCAACGGGAGCTGCGCTTTTTTCCCGCCCAGCCACCGCGTTAAAACCACGACCAGAATCCCGACCAGCGACGCCCACAGGCGATGGGTATGCTCATGAAAAATTCCACCGGTAAGCCACAGGGAAACCGGCAGCGCGAACATGTTGTACCCGTAGCTGGTCGGCCAATCCGGCACCGCCATGCCCACCCCGTGGCTGGTCACCAGCCCGCCCAGCCCCACCAACCCCAACGTCCCCAGCGCCGTGAGCAGGGCAAAACGGTGCAACCACGCCTGCTGCCGGGTTGTGGAAACCGTCATGGTGCGCGCGAAAAAGAAGGCCGCTGCGGCCTGGGCCGCAGCGGCCTTCTGCAATCCATCAGCTCACTTTACCTCGGCAACGAAATCAACTTTCGCGCCGTCCGCGGTCACCTCGACATCTTTCGCGATGCCCTTCAACGCCGCCTTCCGGTGGTACGCCACGAGCTTGTATTTGCCGGGCGGCACATCCTTGATGGTAAAGGTGCCATCCTTGCCCGTCACCGCAAAATAGGGATGATCCACCACGGTGACCCAGGCAAACATCCACGGATGCACATCGCACTTGAAGCGCAGGAAATCCTCGGGCTGGGGAATCACAAACGTGAGGTCCGGCCCGCCGGCCAGCTGCGCGCGGTTTTCCTCCTTATTTCCCGGAGCGGTGGGCGTGGTATGCACATTATGCATTACCGGGTCGGAATTTTTCACGTGAATCTTCTGGCCGGTCTGCACCGCCAGAATTTGGGGCGTGTAAATGCATCCGATTTGGTCCAGCTCCGCCGGGGCCGCCGTGGCGCCGGTGGATTTGCCCTTTAGGCTGTCGCCTTGCAGTACGACCACCACATCGGCCAGCTCGTGGTTGGGCCCCACCACAAAAAACTGCGTCTTCGGAACCGGCCCGGGATGCAATTTTCCACATTGAGCATCATCCTTGAGCGGGGTGATGTCCTTCTCTGGTGGTGGCGTGCCAGACAGCGTGACTTTTCCGGTGATATTTCCAGCAGTCGCCATCTGGAGGGCGATGGCCAGGCTGCCAACCGCGGCGAGCGTTCGATTCAATTTCATAATTTTAAGTTCTGGTATTTTAAAACTAACACGGCAGTTTACCAACCGGCGGGATGGCAGGCAAGTATTCGGATGGATTATTCATTCATGCTCATTGTTGTTTTGATGCCGGCTAATTGCGCTGGTCGCGCCGCCGCCGACATTTCCCTTTCCCCCACCAACCCTTCAACTGTTATCTTTGCTCCTGCATGAACGATTTTGCCCTTCAATCCCGCCCGTCTTCCCACAACACCACAGACGCAACCATTCGCGAGCTATTCAACCAGAACGTCGTTCCCAGCTACAGCCGCTTCGATCTCACGCTGACCCACGGCAAGGGCAGCCATGTGTATGACCTCCACGGCCGCCGCTATCTCGACCTCGGTGGTGGCATTGCGGTCTGCGCGTTGGGCCATGCCCATCCGGCCATGGTGGAGGCGCTCACGGAACAAGCCCGCCGGCTCATGCATGTCTCCAACCTGTATTACACCGAACCCCAGGGGCGCCTGGCGCAGGCGCTGGTTGCCTTGATCGGCCCGGGCAAATGTTTTTTCACCAACAGCGGCGGGGAAGCCAATGAAGGCTTGTTCAAGCTCGCGCGCAAATTCGGTCACGATACCGGCCGGTTCGAAATTCTCACGGCGGTCAATTCCTTCCACGGCCGCACCCTGGCCGGCATCGCTGCGACCGGACAAGACAAAGTGAAAAAGGGGTTTGAACCCATGGTCGCCGGCTTCCGCCATGTGCCCTACAACGATCTCGCCGCCATGCGCGCGGCACTGTCCCCGGCAACCGTTGCCATTTTGGTGGAGGATATCCAGGGAGAAGGCGGAGTCACTCCGGCCAGCCCGGATTATCTCCTGGGACTGCGCGCCTTGTGTGACGAGCGGAACCTGCTGCTGCTCCTGGACTGTGTGCAGAGCGGCCATTTTCGCAGCGGCCGCTTCCACGGCTTTCAACGGATTCTCGAAGATGTGCCGGGAGGCGGCGCATTCTTGCCCGACGGAATTTCCATGGCCAAATCGCTCGGCGGCGGATTTCCGATTGGAGTGTTTTGGGCGCGCGCCCCGTATGCAGACCTGCTCAGTGCCGGGACGCATGGCACCACTTATGGCGGCTCGCCCCTCGCCTGCGCCGTGGCGTTAAAAGTTCTGGAGGTTATTGCCGGGGAAAATCTGGCCGACAATGCGCGTCACATGGGCGAACGACTCCGCGCCGGCCTGCAATCCATCATCCAACAGCATCCCAAGCTGTTCCGCACCGTGCGCGGGCAGGGTTTGATGCTGGGCTTGGAACTGGCCCCGGACGCGCCGGGGCTCAACCTTCCCCACAAAACTCCGGCCAGCGTCATGACGGCCAAGCTGCAGGAGGCGGGGCTGCTCCTGATTCCGGCCGGCGCACAGGTGCTGCGGATTCTCCCGGCGCTGAATTTGACCGAAGCGGATGCGGAGGAAGGGCTGGCAATCCTGGCCCGGGTTGCCGCCGACCTTGACGCCTGAGGGGAATTCCGCGCGCTGGCAACTCCGGCCCCCCGCCGGCTGCGCTGGAAGATGATTCTTTCCGGTTCTGCCCGCAGCACCGCCGCAAACCTTCACCGAACTTGAATCCGGAATCGTTCGCTACTATAACATGAGGTTTCTGACACATGGCGAACCAGGCAAACATCTTGACCACCAAAGACACGTGAAACATTTGCTGAGCATTGAGCAGCTCACGCTGCGCGACCTGAATCAAATCCTCGCCGACGCCGTGACGATGAAACGCACGCGTGGCCGCCATCGCTCCCTGCCCCTGGCTGGCCAGACTTGGGCGCTGATTTTCGCGAAAGCCTCGACCCGTACCCGGATCTCTTTCGAGGTGGGAGTCAGCGAGCTGGGCGGCCGGCCCATGTTCCTTAACACGATGGACATCCAGATGGGGCGCGGAGAGCCGATTAAGGACACCGCCCGCGTCATGGGCCGCATGATCCACGGGGCCATTTTTCGCACCTTCGCCCAAACGGATGTGGAGGACTTTGCGCGCTTTGCAAAAATTCCCACCATCAACGCTCTCACCGATCAGGAGCATCCCTGTCAAATCCTCGCCGACCTGCAAACCATTCTCGAAAAACGCAAATCCCTGCGCGGACTGGTGGTCACCTTTGTCGGTGACGGCGCGTGCAACGTACCCGTGTCCTGGATTTTTGCCGCGGCCAAGCTCGGATTTGAACTGCGCATCGCCGCGCCCAAAAAATTCCAGCCCAGCCGCGCCATCCTGAAACGGGCCGGCGGCAACATTGTTTGCACGGAAGATTTGAAGGCCGCCGCGCGCCAGGCCGACGTGCTTTATACCGACGTCTGGGTTTCCATGGGCAAGGAGAGCGAAACCGCGGCGCGCCTCAAGGCGCTGAAACATTATCAGATCAATCGCCCGCTCGTGAAACTGGCCAAACCCGGCGTCCTCGTCATGCACTGCCTGCCCGCCTATCGCGGCAAGGAGATTGACAATGAGACCTTTGAAGCGCACGCCGACACCATTTTCACACAAGCCGAAAACCGTCTCCACGCACAGAAAGCCGTGCTCAAATGGGCCGTAAGCTGACCCGCCCGGCCGTATCACAAACCAGGGCGCCGGGCCCTTGCCAGGCGGGAAACGCGGTCGGGACAACGACACTTCCCACGACCTTGCTTCCAACAGTGCAACTGCGGAACTGCCGGGCGAAAAGTGATCGGTTGGCGCCCTTTCTGATTCCGGCGACTTGCGCTGAACACCTCCATTCGCGCAAGCTCAAGTGATTGAAAGTCCTGGCATTGATTAGAAAACACCATCGCCAGCTGCTCGCCGTGCTGGCCGGAGTGGTGTTGGCACTCGCGTTTCCCCGGTTCAATCTGGCCGGAGCGGCGTGGGTGGGCCCCGCCCTGCTGCTGGCCAGCGCGCACGGATTGTCTCCTGGCGCGGCCTGGCGCGTCGGTTACCTGGGCGGCCTGGTGTTTTGGCTGATGACACTGAGCTGGTTGCTCGCCATTCCCGTCACCGGCTTGCCCATTCTCGGCTGGATCGCCCTGGCGGCATTCCTGGCCCTCTATCCGGCAACCTGGGTGTGGTTTCTGGCAGGCCGCATCGGGCACGGCACCTGGTTGTGGCGCTGCTTCTGGTGTCTCAGCGGCGCCGCCGTGTGGGTCGCGTTGGAAATGATCCGGGCCCGGCTGTTCAGTGGCTTTCCCTGGCTGCCGCTCGGCGCGGCGCAATGGGAATTGACCCCGCTCATCCAGATCGCCGCTGTCACCGGCGTTTATGGCGTTTCGTTCCTGGTTGTCTGGATGGCGCTGGCGCTTTATTCCAGTGTGGGGACGTTGTTGCGCCACCCGACGACCCGCTACATCTGGCTGGGGGAAATTATTTTGCCGCTGATGGTGGTGATCCTCGTCTTCAATCGCGGATTGTCCCGCCTCCAGCAACTGCCCGCGGAAGCGGCAACCCTCAGCGTCACGGCCATCCAACCGTCCGTGCCGCAGACCATGATCTGGAATTCCACCGAGAATGCGGCGCGGTTTGACCGGCTGATGCGGCTGACGAAAATCGCGCTGACCAATCAAACCGAGCTGCTGCTCTGGCCCGAGGCCGCCGTGCCCGGCCTGGACCACGAGACGTATGCAGCCATCACCAATCTGGTGCAGCACCGGCGCGTCTGGATGCTCTTCAACGCCGATGAAGTGCGGCCAACCATCGGAACGACCGCGCCTGCGACGGCGGAGGTCTTCAACGCGGCATTCTGGCTGAACCCCGCCGGCGCCTGCGTTGCCAGCTACCACAAACGCCAGCTGGTCATCTTCGGCGAATACCTCCCCTGGGACGACTATCTGCCGTTCCTGAAATGGTTCACGCCGATCACCGGGGAGTACACGGCGGGGCAGCAAGCAACGCAGTTCGAGCTGGATCGCTCCTTTGTCGCGCCCGCCTCCCCGGATTACGAGATTCCGGCCCCAGCCACTCCGACTTCAGCGTCGCCCTCCCGCCTCCGGATCGCGCCGTTGATCTGCTTTGAGGATGTTTTTCCGCACCACGTGCGCGAGCAGATAAATGAGGAAACGGATTTGCTGGTCAACCTCACCAATGATGGCTGGTTCGGGGCGGGAGCCGCGCAATGGCAGCAGGCGGCGAGCGCGGCGTTTCGCGCCGTGGAAAATGGCGTGCCGTTGCTGCGCGTGTGCAACAATGGACTGACCTGCTGGTTCGATGCGGCCGGGCGGATGCGCGCCCTCTTCCGGGATGCGCACGCAAGTGAGTACGGCCCGGGCTTCGTCCACTGGCGCGTCACCTTCGCCCCGGCCGCCGGGCGTCCCGCCACCCTTTATCACGAAGTGGGCGACCGCTTTGGTTGGACGTGTGTGATCTGGTGCGGAATATTGCTGCTCGTGCGGTGCCGGCCGTTGCGCAAGGCGCGTTAACCGCGGTCCAACAACGCCCGCTGCCAGTTCATTAACTGCGGCGCGTACCGGTCCCAATCCCGCGCCAGTTCCCCCAGAACGGTCCGATTGGCAACAATTGAGGGCTCCAGCCCCAGGGCGTGGGCGGCCCGATCCCGCCGCGCTTCCAAATCCTGGTAACGCCGCCGCTCGGCCTCAGAGGGCCGGCGGGTGCGGGTGCGCAAAATCTGCGGGAAAGTTTCGGGCGGTTGCCGGAGGGCGACTTGAACGGTCCGGCCTATGGCCTCCCGTCGTCGTGGCGAAAGGTGGCGCGGAAAGACCGGCTCCAATGGTTGTTGCGCCGCGGCCGCTTCCGCCAGCGCGATCAGCTTTTCGTGCGCGAGAATGAAGAACGGGGGGCGATTGGCCTTCAGCGCCTCCCCCTCGCGCCAATGCCATAGCGCCCGCAGCGCGGCCAACCCCGCGCGATTCAAGGCATGGGCGCCCTTGATCCGCCACTCGCGTTCGGGGTCCTCCTCCGGTGGACGCGTACATTCCGCAATCAGACGCGCGCACCACTCGCGATGCCAATCGAGCCGGTGCCGTTCCGTCAGCGCACGGATCAAATGGTCCGCCAGCAGCTTGAGATGATGCGTGTCATTCAACGCGTAGGTGATCATGCGCTCGGTCAGCGGACGCCGCGCCCAGTCCGCCTTTTGCGGTCCCTTGTCCAGTTTGATGCCCAGGATTTGCTCCGCCAATGCCCCCAGGCCAAACTCGCGATAGCCCAGCAGCCGTGCCGCCAGCATTGTATCGAAAATGCCATCAGGCTTGAATGCGTGATGCTTGAAAAGCAGACGCATATCGTAATCTGCCGCGTGCATGATCAGCTGGTGTCCGGCCAGCGCCTGCAGCAAAGGTCCGATGTCCCCTACCGCGAGCGGGTCAATCAGCCGGTCTCCGATGCTGGTGGTGATTTGAATCAGACATATTTTTTCAGGATAAGCGTGCAAACTGTCCGCCTCCGTATCCAGCGCCAGCCAGTCCGCGGCCCGAATCACGGGCAACAACCCCGCCAACTTCTCTTCCGTATTTATCACGCCGCGCCATGAAAGGCGAAACGCCGCCTCGAAGTCAAAACCGTTTTCCACCGGCGCGCCGGACCACGCGCCCGCGCCCGACTGTCCCCCGTCAAGCAACTTGCAAACGGTCCCGCCCCGTGATTACAGTTTCGCCCATGAATTTATCCGAGGCTTTCGCCCATTCCGCGCAACTGCGCTCCGGGAAAATCGCGCTGTATTGGGATGCCAGCGAGTTTACGTTCGCCACGCTGTGGGCGCAATCCGTCGGCGTGGCGGCGGAACTGGCCGGTAAATTCAATGTCCAGCCGGGCGATCGCGTCGGGCTGTGGTTGAAAAACCGCCCCGAATTTGTGCCGGCGTATTTTGGCATCCTGACCGCGGGGGCCGCGGTGGTCCCAATCAACAACTTTCTCAAGCCTCCCGAAGTCCGCTTTCTGCTCGAAGACGCCGGGATTGACCTGCTGATTACGGATGAAGAACTGGGCGGGGCGGCGGCCACGCTGGCTGCCGGCCGGCCGAGCTTGCAAGTGGCCCGGGTGGAAACGCTGACTGCCTTCACCCAGCCACCCTCCGGGACGATTCCGGCGCTGCCCGCGGCGGCGCGCCAGCGCGCGGAGTCGGATCTGGCGGTCATCATCTACACCTCGGGCACCACCGGCAAACCCAAGGGCGCCATGCTGTCGCACGGCAATCTGTTGCACAACGTCGCCGGCTGCCAGAAGGTGCTCGAAGCCCTGGAGTCGGACCGGTATGCGGTCTTTCTGCCGCTGTTTCACAGTTACATGATGACGGTGGGCATGCTGCTCCCCCTGCTGGTGGGCGGCAGCATGGTGTTGATCAAATCGTTGAATCAACCCCAGCAAATGTTGCGCGAGATGTACCAACGCCAGGCCACCGTGCTGCCGGCCATCCCGCAATTTTACCGCACCCTCACTCACGCGCATCTGCCTGCCAGGCTGCCGTTCCGGCTCTGTGTCAGCGGCGCGGCGCCGTTGCCGGTCCAGGTGCTGAAAGATTTTGAGGCCAAACACCAGATTCCCCTGATTGAAGGTTACGGTCTGAGCGAGGCCAGCCCGGTGGTCTCCAAGAACCCGTTGCACGCCGAGCGCAAACCCGGCTCAATCGGACTGCCCCTGCCCAATCTGGAGCTCACGATTCAAGATGACGATGGCCGCATCCTCGGCCCCAATGAAACCGGCGAATTATGTGTGCGCGGCGGCAACGTGATGCTCGGCTACTGGAACAATCCCGCGGAGACCGCCCGGGCGCTGCGCAACGGATGGCTGTTGACCGGCGATATCGGCTACCGCGACGCCGAAGGATATTTCTTCATCACCGATCGCAAAAAAGACATGCTGCTGGTGAATGGTATCAACGTTTATCCGCGCGAGGTCGAGGAGGTGATCTATCAATTCCCCGGGGTCAAGGAGGCGGCCGTCATCGGCGTCACCGACCCGCGCAAAGGCGAACAACCCGTCGCCTACGTGGCCACCACCGGGGACGCCCCGCTCGACGAACCCGCGCTCGTCCGGTTTTTGCGCGAAAGACTGGCCGCCTACAAGGTCCCGCGACACATCACCGTGCTGCCCGCGCTGCCACGGAATGCCACGGGAAAGATTTTAAAAACCGAGTTGCGGAAGCTCGCTGGCGCGTAGGCGGCCCCCGGACGGGATTGACTCCTTTTCCATGCCACGGCATACAAAGGCCGGCGGGACACCGCGCCCGCCGCACCCCGCCACGGTGCGCGGCTGACTTCCCGACAGGCTGGGCGGCGACATCCCCGGGACCGCGGGACGGCCATCCAAACTTCGTCCCCAATTTACAAACAGGCGCGAACTTCGCCTTCAACCCGGATGGCGCTGCGGACCGGTGATGGGGCGGGCGAAACCGCCTGCACCAAGGGCGTCTTTCACGGCCTCCGTCGGATGCGAGTTTGCCCTGTTTCGCAAGCGCACATCGCCTGCGCGGGCTGGAAAAGGCTGGCGGCGCTAGCTGACAAATTCCAGTTCCTGCCGGTGCGGGATGAGTTGCCGTTCAAATGCCCGTCCCAGAAACCGCCGGATGGATTCGCGCCCCTTCGCGCCATAGTCCAGCGTCCAATGATTCACGTACATTCCCACGAACTGATCCGCCAGGTCACGCCCCATGTCCCGGGCGTACTGCAGCGCGTGCTGCACGGCCGCCGGGCGATGATCCAGACTGAACTGGATGCTCCGGGTCAGCAAATCGGAAACCTCCCGGCGCACGGCCGGCGCAAACCGCTTGTGGATCACGTTCCCTCCCAGCGGCAGGGGCAGCCCATCATTTTCGCGTCCCCACCACTGGCCCAGGTCCTCGCAGACCACCAGCCCCTCGTTTTGATAGGTCAACTGGCCCTCATGAATTATCAGCCCCACCTCGGCGCGGTCCTGGCGCACCGCCTGGAAAATTTGATCGAACGGGACCACCTCGAAGTGCAATTCCCGGGCGGGACAGCCGAGCCAGAGTTGCAGCGCCAGAAACGCACTGGTCATGGTTCCGGGGACGGCAATTTTCCGCTGCCGGATTTGCGCGCGCGAAAATGGTTGCTTCGCCACCAACATCGGTCCGTAGCCATCGCCCATGCTTGCGCCACTGGGCAGCAACGCATAATTGCCCGACACATAAGCGTAGGCATGAATGCTGATGGCGGAAATGTCCAGTTCCCCGCGCGTCGCGCGCTCATTCAAAGTCTGGATGTCCTGAAGCACATGCTCGAACTGGTAGCCGGGCGTCGGCAGGAGTCCCCGCGCCAGCCCGTAGAACATAAAGGCGTCATCCGGATCGGGTGAGTGTCCCAGAGTTAGCAGTTTTGCCTGCATCGCTCCATCTTTCAGACAGAAACCAGCGCTGTCGAACAAAATCGCCCGGCAAGCGAAGTGCTGTCCTGCTCCACGGTGAACGGTTTATCCACAAGACCTGACGAAAGCCTGGAGACGCTGCATCGCAGCTGGCGACGTCTTTTCACAACGGCGGGATCCCCCGGGGACCATGGCGTCGGCGCGAAAAAATCCGAGCGGGTGGTGCGGCCTCCGGCGGCCCGCCGCGTGGTGGAGAGTTTCCCGCCGCCGGGACCAGTGCTCACCGGCCTGCGCATGCGGCTGGTGGCCACGGTTTTCCTCGCCACGGTGCCGGTGCTGCTGTTGATGTATTTCCTGCGCCTGGAACAATGGTCGGGGTTTCTGGTCGGCATGCTGGCGCTGGCGGCGGCCTGGTACGGGGGCGAGCGCTTTATCATGCGCCAGCTCCGCGCCCTGCTCCAGGCGGCGGAAAAGCTGGCGCAGGGCGATCTCACCAGTCGCACCCGCGTGAAGGATGGCAGGAGCGAGCTGGGCCAGCTGGCGCGCACGTTCGACACCATGGCCGAGTCGCTGCAGGAACGCGCGCGTGAAAACGAAGCCTCGGAGATGAAATTGTTGAATCGCGCCCAGCAACAGGCGGTTGTGGCGGCGATCGGTCAGTTCGCCATGCTCAACCAGGACTTCACCGCCCTCCTGAACCAGGCCCTGCAGCTCGTCGCAGAAACTCTGGAAGTGCCGCTGGCCCACATTGTCGAGCTGCAACCCGAATCCGAATCCTTGGTGCCGCGCGCCGCCCTGGGCTGGCGCATCGGCCCCCACCGGCTGGGCTCGGACGTCATCGCGGCACACGGCTTCTCGCTCGGGGCGTACGTCTTGCGCCGGGGCGAGCCGGTCATCATTGCCGACATGAAACAGGAGCGGCGCTTTGTCGCGCCGAACCTGCTGCTCGACCACGCGGTGGCGAGCGGCGTCTGTCTGGTGATTGCGACGCGCCAGCAGCCGTACGGCATTCTGGGCATCTACACGGAGAAACTGCGGACCTTCAGCGCCGATGAAATCCAATTCCTGCTGGCCGTCGCCAATTCGCTCGGCATGGCCGCGGAACGCCGCCGCACCGAGGTCGAAATCCAAAAGCTCGCCGCGTTCGCCCAGTTGAACCCCAATCCGGCCATGGAGTTGACGGTGGCCGGCTTGGTGACTTACTTCAATGATTCCGCCATGCAATTGGCGCTCTCGGTGGAGCTCAACCACCCCCGGGAGCTCCTGCCCAACAAGGTCATCGAGATCATCAAGCATTGCCTGGAAAAGAACGCCAGCCGCACCGATTACCAGTCGAAAGTCGCCGGACGGACGCTCTCGTGGTCGTTCCATCCGGTCGCTTCGAGCCGGGTGGTTCATGCGTACGTGGAAGACATCACCACCCACCTCAACCTGGAGAGCCAGCTGCGCCAATCGCAAAAAATGGAGTCCATCGGCCAGCTGGCCGCCGGGGTGGCGCACGACTTCAACAACATGCTGACCATCATCCAGGGCCATGCCGGCATGTTGATGGCACGGCCCAACATGCCCGCGCAGGCGCTGGATTCGGCGCAGGCCGTGTTCTTTGCGGCAGAACGAGCCGCGAGCCTGACGCGCCAGCTCCTGATGTTCAGCCGCAAAAACATCATGCAGCCGGAGAATCTGGACCTGCGCGACCAGGTCGCCAACCTGAGCCGGATGGTGCAGCGGCTGTTGGGGGAATTGATCACGCTGCAGTTTACCCCGCCGGCGGATTTGCCCCTGGTCAAGGGCGACGCGGGGATGATGGAACAGGTGCTGATGAACCTCTGCGTGAATGCGCGGGACGCCATGGAACGCGGGGGCGTGTTGACCATCGAACTGGGCGACGAAGAAATTACGCCCGAATACGTGCTCGCCCATCCGGACGCGCGCGCCGGCCGGCACGTCTTTCTGCGGTTGAGCGACACGGGCTGCGGAATGGACAGTTACACGGTCACCCGGATCTTCGAACCGTTCTTCACCACGAAGGAAGTCGGCAAGGGCACGGGGCTGGGACTGGCGACGGTTTACGGAATTGTCAAGCAACACAGCGGCTGGATCGAGGTGACCAGCCAGCCCAACCACGGCACCACCTTCAAGGTGTATCTGCCCGCGACCCAGGAGACGATCAAGAGTTCCACGGAAAACCTGGTGCTCAACACTCCGATCCGCGGAGGCGAAGAAACGCTGCTGGTCGTGGAAGATGAACCCGTGCTGCAGGAGATGGCGCAACTGATCCTGGAGGAATACGGCTATCAAGTGTTGCTTGCCAGCAATGGCCAGGAAGCCCTGCAGCTCTGGGAGCGCCACAAACCGGGAATTGACCTGCTCTTTACCGACATGGTCATGCCCGGCGGCCTCACGGGCACCGAGCTGGCCGGCCGCTTGATCGCGCAACATCCACAACTGCGGGTGATCTTTGCCAGCGGGTATACCGCCAACGACATCAACACGGATTTTCTGACGCGCACCAACAGCGCGCGCTTCCTGCAAAAACCCTACACCCGCACCACCCTGGCGCGGGCCGTGCGCGAGGCCCTCGACGCCGCGCCCAACGACCCGTCCCGTTTGCGGCCCGCCCCGGTGGCCGCCGCGTAAGGCTCATCCGGGCGGCTGGAGCTGCGCCATAATCCCGCTCACTGCCGCCGCGCAATCCACGGCCAGCAGCGCGCCGCGGCGCGGCTTGATCTCCACCTGCCCCCGGGCCAGGGATTTCTCGCCAATGGCCACGCGGATGGGGAATCCCACCAAATCCGCATCCTTGAACTTCACGCCCGGACGTTCATCCCGGTCGTCCAGGAGGACTTCAACGCCTCGCGCGGTTAATTCCCGATACAACGTTTCGGCCAGCTCCATGACCGGATGTCCGGCGGCCACCTGCAACGGCGTGAGACAAACCTGATAGGGCGCCACCGAAAGCGGCCAGATGATGCCGTCCTTGTCATTGCCCTGCTCGATGATGGCCTGCAAGGTGCGGGTGACGCCGATGCCATAACAGCCCATGACGCACGGCCGCCGCGCGCCCGATTCGTCCAGGTAGCTGGCGCCCAGCTTCTCGCTGTATTTCGTGCCCAGTTTGAAAACGTGACCCACTTCAATCGCGCGCCGGATGTTGAGAGGTTGTCCGCACTTGACGCAGGGTTCACCGGCGGCCACCGTCCGCAAATCGAACCAATCGGACACGCGCACGTCCCGGTCCATGGCCACGTGCCGCAGATGAAATCCATCCTCGTTCGCGCCGGTGGTCATGTCATTCGCGCCCCGCAGACGCTCATCCGCCAGCACCCGGACCTCCGCCGGCACGCGTCTGACCGCGCCCAGCGAACCGGGCCGGGCCCCCAAAATCTCCACACATTCCTCCGGGGTCGCCGGCCGGAACGTCAGGCCGCCCGTCCGCGCGCTGAACTTGGTTTCGTTCAGTTGATCGTCCCCACGGATCAAAACCAGCACCGGGCTGTCCTCCACCAGGTAGACCAGGGTTTTGATCTGACGGTGGGCGGCCACGCCGTACGGCTCGCGGGACAACGCTTCAATCGTGACCACGCCGGGCGTCGCAAACTGTTCCGGCGCGCCCCCGGGCTCGCGCGCGGCGGTGCCCGGCACCCCGCTCGTGGCTTTCTCGCGGTTGGCCGCATAACCGCAGGCTTCGCAAAACACCACTTCGTTTTCACCCGTATCCGCCGGCACCATAAACTCGTGGGAATGGCTGCCGCCGATCACTCCCGAATCGGCCTCCACCGGGAAATTCTGCAGGCCGCACCGGTCAAAAATCCGGTGGTAGGCCGCATACATCTTCTGATAACTCGCCATCGCCGCCGCATCGGAGACATCGAAGGAATACGCGTCCTTCATGATGAACTCCTTGGCCCGCATGAGGCCGAACCGGGGACGGATTTCATCGCGGAACTTCGTGCTGATCTGATAGAAATTCCTGGGCAGCTGGCGGTAGGAACTGATCTCGTGCGCGGCGAGGGTGGTGATGACTTCCTCGGCGGTCGGACTGAGAAACCACTCCCGATCCGCTCCATCGCGGACCTTGAACAGCACCCCTTTGGCCGTCTCCGCCCGTCCGGTTTGCTCCCAAATCTCGCGCGGCTGCAATGCCGGCATGAGCACCTCGATCGCGCCGGCGCGATCCATCTCCTCGCGGATGATCTGTTCCACCTTCCGCAAGACCCGCAATCCCAACGGCAGAAAGGTATAAACGCCGCCCGCCAGCTTGCGGATGAGTCCGGCGCGTAACAGCAGCTTATGGGAGAGGATTTCCGCGTCCGACGGTGCTTCCCGCAGGGTCGGAATCAAGGTTTCAGTCCACTTCATGCGGCGCGCAGCTTAAACCAAAGCCGGACGCGGAACGAAGTCTTTTCGACGCCGACGCTTACTTGACAAGATTGATCAGGGAGGTCAGCCCCGAAATGCGCACCTCCAGACGGTCCCCGGATTGGATCGGCCCCACGCCGGCCGGGGTGCCCGTCAAAATCACGTCACCGGGCAGCAGCGTCATCTGGGCGGAAACAAAGCTCACCAGCTCAAAACAATTGAAGACCATCTGCCGGGTGTGGGAGTTCTGTCGCAGTTGACCGTTTTGATAGAGCTGGACGCTCAGGTCCTGCGGATTGACTTTCGTTTCGATGTACGGCCCGAGCGGGGTGAAGGTGTCGAACGATTTGGCACGGCACCACTGGCTTTCCCCCGCTTGAATGGTGCGGTCGGTCACGTCTTGTGCAGCGGTGAACCCGAGAATGTATCGCGGCGCCGACGCGGCGGGGACCCCGCGCACTTTGCGCCCGATCACCACGGCCAGTTCCGCCTCGAAATCAGTCCGGTGTTCCGGATGCGGGATCTCGATCTTCCCGCGATCGGCCAGCACCGAGGTCGGCGCTTTCAACCAAAGCAGTGGTTCCTTGGGCATCGGCTGATTCAGTTCCCGCGCGTGGTCGGCGTAATTCAATCCGATCGCGACGATTTTCGAAGGAGCAACCGGCACCAGCGTGCGGACCCCCTTTCGGGGAAACGGTTTCCGGTCGAAGGTCGGCGCACCGAAAACATCGCCCCGCAAACGGAAAAGCTCGCCATCCACGATCTTGGCAAAAAAAATATCGCCGTCTTTTTGAAATCGCCCAATGGCCGCCATAGGTAGGCCGGCATCCTAGCCAGCCGGGACGCCGGCCCGCAAGCGCAAAGCACGCGACCTCCAGAGCCGCACCCAGTCTTGCCATCCGCTTCCAAACCTGACATATACAACCCATCAAGAATTGCGCGCTGCTCCGACGTGCCCGTCGCCGCCGCGAAGACCGACGCCATGAACACCAAACTCATTACCGCCAGTTACCGGGTGTGGGGACCGGAAATGATCTGCTATGGACCCATCGACCTTTCCGAACTGGCCAGGTGGGTGCGCGAACAACGCATCGGCCCGAACCACTGGATATTCTGTGAACGGCGCAAGACCTGGGGCAAGGCGGGGCAGATGGACGAACTCAAACAGCTCTTTGATTCAACCCGCTACCAGCCGGGCCACCTGCTCGATGTCCTGCAGGCCGGGGTGACCTCCGGCGCCCTGCTGCGCATCAAGGTCTTTGCCGATTTGAATGAGGACCAATTGCACGCGTTCCTGCAGTACATGGAAATGGTGGTGCTTGAACCGTCGGCGTTCGCCGTCCGGGAAGGCCAGCCCGGCGACGGCATGTTTCTCATCCTCGAGGGGGAAGTGCGTGTGCGCTGGCTGCGGCAGGGCACCGAAACGATCGTCGCCACCCTGAAGGCGGGGGATTTTTTCGGTGAAATTTCACTGCTGGACGAGGGCCCGCGCTCGGCGGATGTGCTCGCGAATGAGCACACCACGCTGTTGAAGATTTCCAAAACCGCCTTCGCCAAACTGCGGCGGGAAGCACCGGCGCTGGCCGGGCCGTTTCTGCATGCGCTCGCCCAAATTCTCGTGGGGCGGCTGCGCCAGGTCAACAAGCGTTACGTGGATTCCATGCTCATGTTGCGCTCCCTGTCCGGAGCGCCAGGCCCCAAATCCGCCCGCCTTCCTGCCGCCAGGCGTGCCCGATGAAACATTCAGATGTCGGCAGCCCGTGCGCACCCCATCACGGACGCGCCGGAAACCGGAAGTGCAATCAAAACCACTTGTCAACCGGGTGGCAACTTATCAGCATGGACCGTTACAAATGACTCAACTAAGCCGGAGGAAGCACGGTAGGGTTGGCATATCAAAAGGCCATTCCATTTTCAAACCTGTCCTGGTCTCCGGCGACTCCACGATCAAATTTATCCCACTCGTCGAATTCTTATGAAATCAAGAACCGTTGTGTTACTGGCGACTCTGGTGGTCTGGTTCACTTCAGTCCCAACTCGAATCCACGCCGCTACACTTACCTGGACCAACAATGCGAGCGGCGTCTGGCACGAAGCAGGCAATTGGAGTCCCAATCAAGTCCCCGGCCCGCTGGACGTGGCGGTGTTTAATCGTGGTGTAACGGTTACGGTAACCAATGATGTCGCGGTGGCCGAATTACAATTCAGCGGCAGTGGCACCATTAATGTCACCACCGGCGTGCTAACCGCCGCAACGTTAACCTGGACGGGGGGGTGGTTGCGGGGAATCGTGCAGTGCGGCGGGGGGAGCATCAGCGGGAACTATGGGAAGTATCTGGTGGGCGGGGTGCTGAACAATGCCGGGACGTTGGAATGGTCGGGCTCCCTCACCCTGGGAACCAGCGGTTGGGGGACGGGG
>Ga0116143_10000031_pt1 | contig 185183 bp, 136 predicted proteins | sample AD_UKC034_MetaG_FD_89745 | JGI IMG/M metagenome (GOLD analysis project Ga0116143, IMG submission 89745) | Active sludge microbial communities of municipal wastewater-treating anaerobic digesters from USA - AD_UKC034_MetaG | ecosystem: Engineered > Bioreactor > Anaerobic > Digestate | place... | reverse complement strand
GTCATCTTTGAAAATCTCCTCCCGCCGCTCGCCACGATTCATCACAGGATAAATCGCGCCGGGATAGTCCACGCGTAACTTCCGCGCCATGACCAGGCCCGCCCAGTGGACAGCGAGTAGTCAATACCAAGAACTGACCCCTTTTCACTGACCCCTTTTCGACATAGCCAATGGATTCAATGGCGGGTATGCGGTGACGGATTCCACGGCTTATTTGAATAGCCAGAATTATTTGACGGACGTAGGCGCGTTCAGCTTAGCCGACAGTTTTTATGGGACGTTTGATCAAGGCGGGAGTGTGTGGGAGTGGAATGATGCCGTAACCGGGTCTGCGCGTGGTGTGCGCGGCGGGAGGTGGGGCGGCGCAGGATGCAATGCGGGGGAAGCGGAGTCGCAGCCCGGCGGCACCGGAGATTCAGCGCCCTGCGCCGGCCGGACCCGCTGCCAGTCCTGGGGGTAATCAACGGGTGGGTGTTGGGTCCGCGTTGCGCGCGGCAGGCGGGGGCAGTTCGCGGATTCGTAAGTTGCGAAACCATGCCTCGCTGCGATGGTCGGTCAGCATGAGATGGCCCCGGATTGCGGTTCCGAACCCCGGTTCGTCCTTGAACTTGCTGTGTTGCAGGGCGGCCTTGAGTTCCGGGCTGCCCAGTTCATACGCGAGCACCTTGACGTCATTGAGCCAGTGTTCGACGTGGCCGCCTTGAACCAGAATGCGGGAACGATTCCATTGACCGCAGGGTTTGACGGGCGATTTCACCTGAAGCGGCAGCACGTCGTAAAACGCCGCGGTTTGCCGGCGCGGATCAGTGGTGGTGGTGTCGTCCACCATTTGATACTCGTGGCCGGGGGCGGACGGACGGTTTTCGGTGACAAAATATTTCACGCCATTGTTGGCCGCGGCGGGGAGTTTCCACTCCCATTCGAACACAAAATTTTCATACGTCGCCTCGGTGATGAGATTGCCGCCAGCGCCGCCTGCAGACAATTTCAAGCAGCCCTCCTGCACCGTCCAGCCGGAGGAGGGGAAGGTCTTCCGGTTGTATCCCCGCCAGCCGGCGGTGGATTTGCCGTCGAACAGGGACTGCCAGGCCTGCGGTTCCGCTTCCGCCGGCCCGGCCCGGCCCACCCCCGCCGCAATGAACAACCCGACGGCCAGCAGCCATCGCATTTGCGGAGACTTCGCGCGGGCGGAGGGTTGTTGCTGGGCAGCCGGGTTGGTGGTCATGGTCGGGGGAAATTCAATGCGGGCAACCGGTAAATTTCCACATCGTCAAACCAGCATCCGTCGGCATCGGTTTTCTGATTGTGGACGTTGAGCAGCACCACGAGGCGGCCCGCTTCCGCTGGCACGGTGACGGTTCCCCATGCGGTCAGCCAATCCCCCGGTCCGGCTTTGAAGGTGAAGACGCGATCCTCCGCCTCGTGGACCCAGTTTCCTTCGGAGGTCTGCCAGCGAACCCTCAAGTCGGAGGTGGCCGCGCCTGACAACCGGGACTTCGCTTGCACCACGTAGATCTGATGGGGCGCTGCGGGAAGCCACTGCAAAAAGCAACCGCGCGTCACCCGACTGGCGCGCCCGGAACCGCCGCCGATCTGGCTATCCCAGGTAAAAGTGCCGGTGGCCTGCTTTTCGTCCTGCCACACGTTCCAACCTTCCGGTCGGGTGGCGCCTTGAGCCGGCCCGCGATCAAACGCACCGTTCACCGCCAGATTGGTGGTGGCGTTCCGGGCTTGCAGACGGGCCAGTTCCGCGCGCGCCGCTCCGACGGGATCACGCACCCAAGCAATCGTGCGCGTGATGCCGGGCAAGGCTTCCTCCCACGAACGACCTTTGCCCACCGTGTGGGCCAGCGCTTCCGCGCGCCACGGCTGCTCCCTGGCCAACCCACTCCACCAACGGGATTGCTCGCCGTAAATCCAGACGTATTCGTCCGCCGCATCGCGCGCGGCATTCAAATTGCGCGCCAACCGCTTGAGGCGCGAGCCGTCCAACGGCGGACGGTAATATTGATTGCCCGGTTCATTGACAAACATGTCGAGGTAAAAACCGAAACCGGCCTGCACCTGTTGCCGGTACTTGGCGCGACTCTCCGGCGCAACCAGTTTGATGCACGGGCCCGACCAGGAGCGCATGTTGAGCGCGGCGCGCTGGTAGGCTTCCACACTGTCCAGGTAGTATCCGTTTTCGCATCCGTCCACGAGGATCATTTCGGGTGGTGCGGCGTCGAGCATGCCGTTGAAAAATGCGGGCAGCAACCCGTAGTGGTCATGGATCAGCACCGGGACGGGAGCCTCCGCCTGGCCCGCGTGCTGCACCACGCTGTTGAGGAACAAAGCCAGCACCACGGCCTGCGGCATCTCCGCGGCCAGACGGCGGATGACCTGCGCGCCGCGCCGCCGGGCAAGCGCCGCGGTTTCAGCGAAGGAACGTTTTTTGGCCGGATCGAATTTCCACTGATTCTCCCCGTAAGGTTCGAAGTCGAAGGCCAGCCCCTTCGCACCGCCCTCGCGGGCGAGCCAGCCGCAGATGCCGATTTTTCCCGCCAGGGCGTCCCAAGCTTCGTCATCCGCCCAGTCCAGAAATTGGGGCGTCGCGTTGAAGAGCAGAAAATTCTGTGTGTAGTTTGTAAACCGGCAGGCGCGCAGGTCTTCCCGCGCGACCTGGAACCATTCCTTGCGCCATGGAGTCGGATCCCAGCCGCTCTGGGTGGTGACCGGCCGGCCGGTGTCGGATTGAGCGGTAACCCGGAAGATGACGCCGTCGAACGGGCCTTCCCGTTCCATCTCGGGACCGAACTGGCGCAGAAACGCCGGGTCCGGAATGTCCCAGCCCAGTTCGATGAATTTCCGGTCGGCGGCGCGCGTGCCGGGCAGAGCCAGCAGCCCCAGACCAGTCAGCAAAATCAAGATGGTGCGTTGCATGACACTCTCCGCCTGCCGCGACTTTACTGCGGACGGCGGCGGGTTTAAATCAAAATGCACCGGTGCGGGAGGGTGCGGACCGGCTGGCATTTGCCTGACCGTGGCTCACTTGGACAACCAGCTTTTCACCCGACCGCCATGCTGAATCCAGTCTTCGTCGAGTACCGCATGATTGATGACGGTGCGTTCGTGCGAAGTGAAGATGAGGTGGATTTTTCCGTCGCGTGTCTGCACCGCCGCCGGGTAGGCATAATCGTAAGGTCCTTCGGCCACATTCCGCCGCCAGGGCCAGGATTGATCGCCATCGGCGGAAAGGGCGACCGTCAACGGCGTCCGTTCGTTCATGTTGTCATTGAACACCAGCAGCAGCTTGCCGCTGGCCAGCTTGATGAAATCCAGCGCAGCGTTGGGATTTTTGAATGACGAATTCTCACCCGCGCTCCAGGTCCAACCGCCGTCGTGGGATTCCGCGCGGATGGCCCAGCCGTTGGTGGTTGGCTCATAATCGCCGCCCCGCCGCGCGTAAGCCACCAGCCGGTCTTTTTGGATTTCCACCGCCACGGGCTGGATGTTGCCCGTCGTCGAGCGGATGCGTCCCGTTGGCTGCCAGGTCCGGTGCTGGACGTCGTAGCGCAGGAACAGTCCGGCGCTGTCGGCGGCAATTTTTTCGGTGTCATTCCCGCGCTCCTGATACAGGGGCAGCAGATAATCGCCCCCCTGCAGAACAATCGGCCGGTTGCAAACCATCATGCCTTCCTCGCTGACCAGCGGAAAGGCATCTGACCAGGTTGCGGCGTTGTCGGTGGACACCTTGGCCTGCACGCGCGAGCTGGACCAGGTCTCGCCATAGCGCACGACATAAAACAACCAGACCAAACCGTCCGGCGCCTGCCAGACCACGCCGTTGCCCAGCGAGCGGAACGGATCGTGGGCGATGCGCACCGGCTTGCTCCACTTGCGGCTGCCGGACTTCAAGCGCGAGCCGAACACGCCCGTATCAAGCGCGTATTCACCTTCACCGCCGTAATAAACCACGTAGAGATCGCCGTTTGCGAGTGCCTCGATACGTGCCGGATGTTTGTACGGACCCGTTTTTACTTCCGGCCCGAACACCCGCTCAATACGCAATTCGCCCGCCCAGCCCGACGTCATCAGGGTCAGCAGCAATCCGAGCGTGATGCCTGGCCGCCACCGGCTCCGGGGCAACTGGTGGCTCCGGGAGAATGAAATGGAATGGATCATGACGGGCAAAAGCATGCCTGCCCGCGGGGTTCAAGCCAAGTTAATCCAGCCTCCAGGATGTCTGCCCATGGCGTTGGGGGAACGAGAATTTATATTGACTTTGCCGGCGTCCGCAGTTTTACTATCGCACCAGCAAAGACCCACAATCAGCAGCAAACCGGTGACGGTGGACGGCTGATGCCGGGATCCGTTCCGAACCTCGAATCTGACGTATGCCAAGAACCGGGCGCCGCAGCGTGGCCGCGAAACACGTGGTGTGCGGATTTGTCCCTGTCGCCAGCCGGTGCGTGCAGGTTAACCTGCAGCCCCATGACCGCAGGCGTCCCCGGCTTCCGGCTTCGCCCTGATCACCATCCGATGCCCACGATTCTTCCAGCAGCCAAACCTATCCAGATCCGTTACCACCAGTCCAATCCACAACACCAACAAACAATGAAAACCAAACTCGTTACTCCACTGGCGATTGCTGCCGCGGCTTCCCTCGCGGCATCCATCAGCCAGGCACAGATCACCGATGATCTTGTCGTGCACATGACGTTCGATGGGAAAAGCATCTCCGGGAGCTACTCGAACACGGTTTCGAACGGCATTGAGGGCTACCCGGTCGGCACGCCCGTAGAGGGTCCCGGCAAGCTCGGGCAATGTGTCGTGCTGGCGGTGGATGGGCCGAACGGCATCAACAATTATGTCACGCTTGGCTACCCGGCCGAATTGATGTTCGGTGCGGTCTCGGACAGTTCCGCCACCGATTTCAGCATTGCCTTTTGGTGCAACTACACGAACCAGGTCAGTGACCCTTGTTTCATCGGCAGCCAGAATTGGGTTAACAGCCAAAACCCGGGCTGGGGCATTTACATGCAGGGCAGTGGGAACATGCGGATCGTGACGAAGGACGATTCCGGTGATGGTTCCCACCGCACCGACACCACCGTCGGCAATCCCGCAGGGATGCTCCGGGACGGCACGTGGCATCATGTGGTGGTGACTTGGGGGCGGCAAGGGAACATGTCGGTGTACAAAGATGGGGCTTTGGTTTCGGTGGTCTCGGTGGCTGCCACCACCGGTCTGATTGATACTTTTGGCATCGGTCAGGCGGTCAACATCGGTCAGGACGGCACCGGGTATTACCAGGGCGCGGACTTTAATTACAAGGACTTGCAATTCGACGATCTGGGCATTTGGCGTCGGGAACTTTCCGCCGGCGAGGTCAATCAGATTTACGTGTATGGGAATGGTGGCACCAACATTTCCCTTGTGCCGACGATTGTGGACCCTTATGTCAAATCCACCGTGCCGGGGTTCAATGCGGCCGCCGTCAATCCCTCCACTCCGGTGGTGGTCACCATCATGGATGGGGCCAATACTCTGGCCAACGCCTCGGTGGTTTTGACCATCAACGGCAGCGAGGTGCCGGTTTCCATCACCAAAACCGGGGCCGAATCGACCGTGACCTACACGCCGACCGGACTCTGGCCGGCAGGACCGAGCACCGCCACGATTGTGTTTAGCGGAAGCGGTCCCTCGCCGGTATTCGTGACCAACACGTGGCAATTCACTGTGGCTCCCTTCATCACGTTGACCCCCGCCATGAAGGTGACTCCCGATCCCCTGAAGCCGGGCTTCCAATGGAATGTCTTTGCGAATTCCGCCAATACTGTCAACACCAGTGCGCGGGCCGAGGCCGCCCTGGCCGGCCAGCTCAAGGATCCGCTGGACGGCGTGACGCCGCTGCCGAACAACGCGGACCCGAACGCACAGGGCGCGGCCATCGCGCCGGCGTCGCCCGCCAGCCCCGGCAATGCGCCCATCAAGTTTGAAATTGCCGGGCCGTTGAATTTGGATGCGGCTTCCGCCGGCACCGGAAACTTCGTTCCAGATGGTCAGATGCCCGGAGTGCCCGCTGTGGATGCCATGACCGACGGAATTGCGGCCGAAGCCATCACTTACATCAGCCTCCCCGCTGGTCTGGTCATCATGGGCATCAACAGCGACGACGGCTTCAAGACCACCGCGGGCTTGGTGCCGCAAGATGTGCTGGGGGGGGTTAAGGCTGCGGAGTTTGAAGGCGCACGGGCTCCGGCCAACACCCTCTTCTATCTCTCGGTGCAGGAAGCGGGGGTCTATGGTTTCCGCACGCTCTATGAGAACGGGACCGGCGGCGCGGCGATCGAATGGTTCACGGTCAATTCCGGTACCAATGTCCTGGTCAACGATACTGCCAATGGTGGCTACGCCTCCTACCGCGCCGCCACCACACCGACCCCGCCCTACGTCAAATACGCCAATCCCACCCCGGTGCCACGCCAGGTCCATGACCTTAGCCGGTCGCTGACCCTCGTTCTCTCGGACGGCACCACCGCGCTGAACGACAACTCGGTCGTGCTCAAACTGGATGGCAACGTCGTGACGCCGGCCAGGGTGCGTTCCGGCAGTACATTGACGTTGACCTATACTCCCGCCGGACTGCAGTTTCCTGGCGACCGTCACCTTGCGGAACTGAGCTTCAGCAATGTGGGGGGGAGTTACAGCGTCACCAATCGTTGGAGTTTTTTTGGCCTTCAGAACATTCTGCTGCCCAGTCCGGTCCTGACCGAAAACTTTGACGCCTACACCGAAGGGACGGTGCCCACCGGCTGGACCGAGTGGAACTTTACCGACTGCTCCGACACCTATTGCGATGTGCCGGGCGCCAACCTCGATGATCTGACATCCGATACCTACAAAGGCTGGGTGGTGGTTTCCCGGGCCCGCCTGGAAGTTCTGAAAGGCCGCATCTTCCAGGTCGCTCCGGGGCAGACCAACAACGGGGCGGAAGTCACCCTGGACGACTTGAGCACCGGCAACGTGATTTATGCGGAATCCGACACGCGCGACGGCAATCAAGTCCAGTTCATTACCTCCAGCGCTTACGATCTCTCGGCGGTGGCCAACCCGGCCATTTCGTTGAGCATCTTGTACGAGCAGAATCAGGACAGCACTGGCACGCTGGAATACTCCGTGGACGGCGGGAACACCTGGTTGCCCGTGTTCATCTACCTGGACCAGGTGGATGACGGAGGTGACATCATACTCAACCCCGACGGCACGGTGGACGCCATCGCCACCCTCACCGGACTCAATGACGACACGGCGATGTGGGTGGATAACAGTGTTCCGAAGGGCGGCAAATACGGTGATGCGCTGGCCGGCCCGGTCACGCCGGCCCTCGGGCGATTCATCCTGCCGCGTAATAATGATGATCAACTCGCAGACAAACGGCTGGAAATCTATCGTCTGCCGGCCGCGAGTCATAAGTCAGACGTCCGCTTGCGGTTCGCCCAGCTCGGCACGGGAAGCTGGTATTGGGGTGTGGACAACATCCGGTTTTATGATGTGGCCGCGGCCCCAGCCCCCGCCCTCAGCATCGTGCCCGGTGTGGGCAGCGTCACGTTGTACTGGACCGGTAACGGCACCTTGCTGAGTGCGCCTACCGTCAATGGTCCGTGGGCTCCCGCCACGAGCCAGGCCAATCCGCAAACGGTCATCACCTCCAACACGAGCACCTTCTGGCGCATTGGGCCGCCTTGATGGAGGCAGTCACTCCAAAGGCCGGGCGGTTTCGCCCGGCCTTTGGCTTTCCATGCCCGATCCGCCTTTGGTCCGATCTGAAGGAATGAACTGACCTGTTTCGACGCCGGTTCCTGAAGCCCGTTTTTCCCACCGGGCCCGGTAGAGTTCCACGCTTCACGGCCCTTACGGCGCTGCTTCGACCGGGCGCCGCAATGCTTCCCGCTGACGAAGCCGGGTGGGAGTTGGGCGCGGGTCGGCACGCGTGCCGCGCCTACGGTGTCGGTCGTAACGACAGCGGGCTGGGAACAATGCTCCGGGTTTCACGCGGGCGGGATCAACGGGACCGAGCCTGGTCAGGCCATGCGCGCAGGCGTTCATTGGCTTGTTGAATCGCCTCCAACTGCCAGGCGCGTCCGTTGGTCGTGGTGACGTTCCAATCCTTGGCCTGATAATCGAAATCAAACACCCAGAGCGCGCTCAAGGGAATCTGATTCGTTTCCATGGCGGAAAGGATCGTGGCGAAATCAGCGCGGGCGGCGGGGGTGTCATTGCCCGACACCCCAAACTCACCCACAAACAACGGCTTCTGTTCCGCCCGCGCCACCGTCACGGCTTGAGCGAGCCGGCCCAGGTCGTTGGTCAAATCGTACGCGCGCACGGAAAGCGAGTTGATGGGCGGGGGATTATCCGCCGCGAGCATTGCTGCAAATTGTTCCGGGGTATCGTTCTGCCAGCTACGTTCCTGTTGTTGGTGCCAGGCGGAGGGACGGGGAAAAGCGTTGCCGCTGATGATCAACCGATGGGAATCGTATTTCCGCACTTCATTGGCGAACGCGCGGAAGGCGATCCGGATATCCTCGTGCGTTACTTCGTCTTCCGCGGTACGTTGCGCCGGCGTGCCCAGATGCGGTGCCACCGGCGGGCGATGGGTGGCGGCGTTGGGCAGATCTGCAGCCAGATTATATTCGTTGCCAAATTCCCAGGCCCAGATGGCCGGTGATTGCACATAGCGCGTCACCAGTTCGCGGGTGTAATCGCGCATGAACGCAATGGAGCGACTGTTCGTATCCCCCCAGCGCGTGCAAGGTTCGCCCATCAGGTCCGGCACGGTGCTCAAGTTCCAGAACAACGACGGAATCAATCCGACTCCCTGCCGCTCGGCGCACCGCACCACCGCGTCCAACTGCGTGAAGTACTGCGCGCGGTTGGTTTGATAAAGTTGCCAATTGACGGGCCAATAACCACCGGCGGAAAAGCGGACGAACGGAATCTTCCGCGCGGCCAGTTCCCGGAAACCGGCGGCGTAATCCGTCCGTGGCGATTGGGCCAACGTGCGCACGAAGGCATCGTAGTAGTTCACGCCAATACCGCGAAACGGCGCGCCTTGCAGCCGCAATTCGCCGTGTTCATTGACGGTCAAACCCGGTTGTGCAGAGAAGCTGAATTGACCGGCAGCCACTAACAGCCCGACCGCCAGCAACCAGCTTCCGCATCCGCCGTTTGATTTAATCTGGAACCGAAAATGACGCATAAAGTTTGAGATAGCCTAACCGGCGCGGCGCCGGAGGCGCAACGCGGTTGCACTGGTGACGACAAAATGAATCCGCCGACGGCTCACGGCAGTTCGATGTCGAATTGGTTTTTGTCGCCCGGTCGCCACTGAACCTCCTTCGTGATGGTGCGGTCGTCCGGCGTTGTGATGGTGATTCGGTGGGTGCCGTGAAACACGCGCACCGACATGACGCCCGCCGCATCAGAACGGCCTTCAAGCTTGCTCCACCATTGATCGCGGATAAGCGCTTTCAGGCGCTCGTAAACCGGTTTGGGTGACATATCGTGCCGCAACCAACCAGCCGGGGCGCGTTGCCAGGCGCCGCGATCAGAAAAATCCCACCAGGTAATCGCCTCCACCGCCGGGTGCGCAAAAAGCGCCGTGTAAAAATTCGCCGTTTGCTCCGCTTGATGCGCCTCGCCTTCCGCCGTGGTGCCACCCCAATGCTCACCCGGCCCCAACCGCGGACCACTCAAGATGGTGGTTTCCGTAAAATGCAGTGGTCGCCCCAGTTCCGCGTAGGCATCGCTGACCCCCCACACGATGGACAACGGCCAGACCCGGTCGTGCATGTGCGTCTGCAAACCCACGACGTCGAAAAGCGATTTCGATGCGGCCTGTACGTCTCGCAGCAGCTTCAGGTAGGGCGCGTCGTTGCGATAATCATTTACCAGCAATGTAGCGGTCGGGTGGGCCGCGCGCGCCACGCGCAAATGTTTGGCCGCGTATTCCACCGGACCGAGGCGTTTGGCCCAACGCGCCATTCGCGTCTGATTGGCGCCTTCGGGAATATGCGTGGCTTCGTTGACCACGTCCCACACGTCAATGTGCCCCTGGTAACGGGCAATAATCTCACGGACCCGCGCAGTTGAGAGCGCCTCCAGCTCGGCGTCCGTTTCCGGCAGCCAGCCCGGGGAACCAGCCGGATGATCCCAGACCAGCGGATGCCCCTTGCAGGTAATGCCCTGCTCCCGGCACCACGCGACAACGCGATCGGTATATTCGTAATTTGGCTGGCCTCGTTTGGCCTCGTAAGCCGCCCAATAGAAACCAAGCGTGGCAAAGTTGAATACGGCCGCGAACTGGCGGCGGTATTGAGCTTCCAGGTCTGGAACGCCGATGTGATCCCACATGAACGCATTGCCACCAAACCGAAAATCGTGGCGCAGTTGTTCGAGGCGGATGGGCACGCCAACCACCGGTCGCCCCTGCGGATCGCGCAACCGGATTTGCCCGGCACTTTTGCGGTGCTGCTCGATACGAGCCGGACATTGGGAAAGAATTTCTTCATCTGACCGCTGCGCCCCGGCGGCATTCGCCACTCTGATTCCCGGAGCGAGTGACAGCGTGGCCGCAGCGGTGGTTTTCAAAAAGTTGCGGCGGGTCAGACGCATAACGCAGTTTATTTTTCCAACCGGATGAACGCCAGTTCCACTTGAACATTGGCCCGTGTGCCGGGGTCGAGGCGCAACCGGGCGATCGTGCCGCGCCAGCGCGGGTTCCGGGCAACAGGAATCCGGTACTCATGCCATCGGCCGTCACCGCGAACGGCAAAGCGTTCGCTGCTGCTTTCGGTTTCCGCCTGTCGTGCGGTGCTCCAGAAAATTTGGGCCATGTCAGTGAAGGATTGGCCATCGGTGCGACGCAACCGCAGGCGCACGATCACGGTGCTGAAATCGGCGGCTTTGGCCTGCGTTGCCGGGCCGAAAAAAGCGGGGTCGTTTCCAGTCGTCCGCGCGTGCAAACAACCATCCTCAACTTTTACATCCGTCAGGTGCATGGTGTTGTTCCACCCCTGATCATCCCGTGTGAACTCCCAGGCAGTCCGGGAGGCTTCCGGCAGCGGAATGTCGTAGGGGCCCCTCCCCACGTCGGCGGGCGCCAGGTCCGTGTGCGCTTCGGGCGCATCGGTGAAGACGTGACGAATGGCGTCCAGGTAACCAAAGCCAAATTCCGCCTGGGGTTCGATGTACGAACCTTCGCCCCACTCGTTCCAGGCCTCGATCAGCACGGCGGGCGCCAGGTGCGGATTTGACGGCCGCTGCGCGAGGAGGGCTTTGGCGTCGCGCAGATGCTGCTCAAACAGCTGCGGTGTGCGCCCGAAACGCACGAGATTGTTTTCGCCATGCCACGGGCGGCTGTCCCAACCGCCGCTGAGCGGGAGCGGCGTCAGCGGGATGGGGCTTTCGGCCAGCAGATGTGCCCATTGGCGACGATGGGCGGGAATCAGGGTGGCGTAGGGGGCGAACTGCCCTTCGCCGGTCATGCCCAGATGGGGCCAGTTATAGGCCGTGACCGCGTCGTAACCTTCCAGTGCGGCGCGGCGCGCCCCGCCCACGTCGCCGACGCACGCGATCAGGTAGAGTCCTTTCAGCCCGGCGCGCCGACATTCCTCACGCATCGCCGTGAAGGCGCGTTTCACGCCGGCGCCGCCCAGATCGGCGGTCAAACGATCCGTGCTGAAAATGATGACGACCGGTTTGCCGTCGAAGGTCAGGTGCTCCGGACGGCGGAAATAATTTTCAATCCAGTATCGCGTGACCGCCAGGCAATCCTCCAGCGAAGAAGTCTGGGGCGGATTGTGATTGGCCCAGAGCAGACAGAACTTCAGGAGGTGACGATAGCGTGCCTTGAAGTAACCCTCGTGCAGAGCGTGTTCGAGGAAACGCGCGCCTTGCGACCAATACCAGTCGTAGGCAAAAAACGTGATGCCGTGTTCCACCGCCCATTTGATGTGCCAATCGGCCACTTCCGGATCCCCTTCCCGATACCAGCCGAGCACGGGACGGCGCTCAGGAAACCGCTGAATCGGCTGCCATTGGCTGGCCGTGTTCCAACCAGGAAAATAATAGACGCCCACTTCGATTGGTCCCCGCACGGGTTGAGGTTCAGGCACGTAACCGGTCCTCGCCACGGATGGACGCGGAGTGAAATTGACGTGGGCTTGTCTGCGGGCGGCGGCGGTGTCCGGGGCGCTCAAGGTGAGCTGACAAACATTGCTGAGCGGGCGATCGGCCTCGACGCGCCAGGACCACGCCGTCTCGGCGCCGGACGCGAGCGGTTGATGGAACGGGTGAAGATTTGCCGGTTCAAGCAATTTGAGGCCCTCGGGAAGCTGGAGGTCGGCGCGGATGTTCGACGCCGATTTACCGCCGGTGTTGACCACCGTTGCGCGCAACGTGGCGGGGCGGCCGACGCGCGGCAACGCTTCCTCCAGCGCGAAGGCAGTAAGTTCGAGTTGCGCCGGGCCTTGCGGCGCATCGGTGACCTTCAGCCAGCGCAATTGGACGGCGGCGTTTGCCGCGTCACTGGGGCGCAAACCGATCGCGCTGACGCGCCCGCGCCAGTTGACGGCGGAAAGAAGATCGAGATTGTAGGTGTGTTCGTGCCCATCCGCCCGGAGCGGGAATGAAAAACTGTGCAGCCCCGGTTTGTCGTCGCTGGCAAAAAACAGCGTGGCGCGTTCACCGCGGTCCACCGCCAGGCGCAGCGATACGTAGGATTGATTGGTCGTGTCAATTTGCACCGGTGGACCGAGCAGCAGTCCGTTGGGCGGCGCCTTGAACTCGCCGTCTTTCCATGTCGGCGGAGCGGGTGAGTCCACCATCGCGAGCCACTGCCAACCCGCCGCGTCTTGGCGAAAATCAAAGTCCGCGGTGGTGCTTGGCGGCGCGGGCGTCAAATCAACCACACGGAGAGAAGTCAGCTCAAAGTGCGCGCCATCATAAACATCGAAGCGCAGCCGGACGATGCGTCCGTCCCTTTGCCAGCAGGGCAGCACCCGGTACGTGTGCCATGTGTCGTCGCCCCGGACGTGGAAGCGGACGGTGTTTTCCTGCGTGAAGCCTCCGTAACGTCCGGTGGAGGTGTTGGCCCAAAACAGTTCCGCCGTGCCATCGCGGTCCGCGCGCAACCGGATTTCCACCATCTGGAACGCCGAGGCCGGGAAATCGAGGCGGGAACGCAATTCCAGAATCGGATCCGTGCCGATGGCGCGGCAGCGCAGCACCCCATTCGTGACGGTGACGTCGGTCAAATCGCCATTGGGCTGCCAGCCCTGCAAGTCACCGGAGCGGTCAAAGTTCCATTCGACCACTGTTGCTGCAGGCAGGCATCGGGCGGTGCCGGCGATCGCCAGGGCGAAGGCCACGAAGGTGGAGAGTCTGGTTCGTTTCATGATTGGTGCTGCGTGCCGGTGCGGACGGCGGCGCTGGATCACCCAGGGTGCAGGAGGCGCATGGCTGGTTGCGCGCCCTGACGCGTGGCAGTGTATCGTGCCGGTCGCGGCGGGCAAGCGTCGCGTGGCGGCGGCAAGGGCATGGCGCAGAAGCCGTCAGCCGCCGCGCCTGACGGATGAGCGGGTGGCGGGATTCGGGAGAGTTGTGGGGCGGCCAGCAGGGCTGGTTTCCCGCGCCCCGGCTGGTTTGTGGGACGTTCCGCGTGAACCGCCCAAATGCGGAACGGAGCCTTGCCTCAGCCCGGTTGCGCTGTATTCTTCCCGTCAAGAATCGGGCAACGCCTGAAGTATTTTTGCATTTTGGCCCATGAGCGTAGGCAAAAAGAAGATCAAAGTTCTAATCGTTGACGACCATCCCGTAGTCCGAAAAGGGCTGATGTCCTGCCTCGCCAACAAGGAGCATTTGAAAATTGTTGGTGAAGCCAGCAACGGCCCGGAGGCGATCAAGCTGACGACGGAACAGTCGCCCGACGTCGTGTTGATGGACGTTTCCATGCCGGGGATGGACGGTCAGGTTGTGACCGAAGCACTGCGCAAGGAGGCGCCACAGGTCAAGGTGCTGATTCTGTCCATGCAATCCAGCCGGGAGCCCGTGCTGCGGCTCATTCGGGCCGGGGCGCGCGGCTACGTGTTGAAGGATGCGCCGCCGGATGAACTGATCAGCGCCATTGAGGCGGTGCATGCGGGGGAGGCGTATTTCAGCAAGCCGGTCGCCCAGATTGCGCTGAATCAATACATTTCGGATGCGGACGACACCAAGCCGGTGGCCAAGCTGAGCGAGCGTGAGCGCGAGGTGCTGGCTCTGATCGCCGAAGGCAAGAGCAACAAGGAAATTGCCGTGCATCTGGGCATCGGCGTGCGCACCACCGAGACGCATCGCGAACGCATCATGCGCAAGCTGGGCATTCACAGTGTGGCGGGACTCACCAAGTTCGCCATCGCCAACGGCATTTCTTCCCTCGAAGAAAGCGACAAACCCTGACCGTGCGCCCCGCCGGCCTTCGATTTTCCCCGGTCCGCGCCCCACATCCGCCGGCGCCGGCCGCGCCCCGGCGTGGCGACAGACGCTGATCCCGGTCCATGCATCTCCATCCGCTTGATCTGATCATCATCGTCCTCTACATGGCGGGCACCCTGGGGGTGGGCTGGTGGTTCAGCCGGCGGCAGCGCAACATTCGCGACTATTTCCTTTCGGGCAAGGACACTCCGTGGTGGGCCCTCATGGGTTCGATTGTCGCCACGGAAACCTCCACCGTCACCTTCATCAGCGTGCCCGCTTACGCCTTCGCCGTGAACGCCACCGGCACGGGCGGTGATTTTACCTTCCTCCAAATTGTCATCGGTTACCTCGTCGGACGATTGATCATCGTGGCGCTGTTCATCCCGCTGTATTTCAAGGGCGAACTCTTCACGGTCTATCAGGTGCTGGATCAACGCTTTGGCGGGCGCGTGAAACGCACCGCTGCCTCGCTGTTTCTGGTGACGCGCTCCATTGCGGATGGCATCCGTTTGTTTCTCACGGCCATTGTCCTGGTGGCCCTGACCGGTCTGGCCGACCCGGTTTCCATCCTCATTCTCGGCATCGTCACCATCATCTACACCTACCTGGGGGGCATGGCGGCGGTGATCTGGACTGACGCCATCCAACTGGTCATCTACCTGATCGGTGCGGTGGCGGCGGCGTGGGTGTTGCTCGGTAAAATTCCCGGCGGCTGGAACGAGGTGGTCACCGTCGGCAGCCAATTGCACAAGTTCAACCTGTTCGACTTCACCTTTGATCTCAGCCGCAACTACACCTTCTGGTCCGGCGTCATCGGCGGTGCGTTTCTCACCACGGCGACGCATGGGACGGACCAGCTCATGGTGCAACGCTACCTCAGCGCGCGGAATGCCCGTCAGGCGACGCTGGCGTTGCTGACCAGTGGCGTCGTGATTCTTGCCCAGTTCGTGCTCTTCCTGATGATCGGCGTCATGCTCTACATCTTTTATCAAACCGCCGGCCCGCTCCCGGCCGAAGTCGCGGCGCGTGCCGATCGTGTCTTTCCGCACTTCATTGTCACGGAACTGCCGGTTGGTCTCATCGGTTTGGTGGTGGCCGCCATTTTTGCCGCCGCCATGAGCACCCTGTCCGGGTCGCTCAATTCGCTTTCCGCCTCGGCGGTCACGGATTTTTACCGGCCGTTGCTGGCCCCCAACAAGTCCGACCGGCATTACCTCAACGTCTCCCGGCTGCTGACGGCGCTCTGGGGCGCAGTGCAAATCCTCGTGGCCCTGGTGGCCATCGCCATGAAAGGTCGCGGCGTGGATGCGGTCCTGGCCGTGGCGTCCTTCACCAACGGCCCCATCCTCGGACTGTTTTTCATGAGCGCCCTCACCCGGCGCATCGGGGCGAAAGGCGCCCTGACCGGGGTGGTGGTGGGAATCCTGGCCATGCTGTTCGTCTGGTTGCGGCTCAGCCTTTCCTGGCAATGGTATGTGCTGGTCGGCTCCCTCATCACCCTCGGAGCGGGGTATGTTGCCAGCCTGTTGCTGGAGCGGCCGCGCCAAGGCTAGTCCCTCAACCCGCCCGCCCAGCGATTGCACGCCGCAGTTCCAACCCTGCCCACGACCTTTGCCCGGCTGCTCGAGGGGGCCGCCCCGATCCTGGCGCTCGCCCCGATGCAGGATGTCACGGACGCCCGGTTTTGGGCGCTCATCCAGCAACGTGGCGGCGCGGATGTTTATTGGACCGAGTACTTTCGCGTGCATGCCGTTTCGCGACTGGAAAAATGGATTGTCGCCGACATTGAAACGAACCCCACGGGACGCCCCATCGTGGCGCAGATGATCGGCAATGACATTCCGTCGTTGCTCCGCACCGCCCGGGAACTGGAAAAACTCCCCGTGGCGGCGATTGACCTGAACCTGGGCTGCCCGGCCCCCATCGTTTTCAAGAAGTGTGCCGGGGGTGGTTTGTTGCGCGAACCGCAGCGCATTGACGCCATCCTTGGCGCCCTGCGGGACGCCATTCGCATCAAATTCACGGTGAAAACCCGGCTGGGTTTTCACGCCGTCGGGGAGTTTGAACGGTTGCTCCCCATCTTTGCCCGTCACGCGTTGGACGCGCTGACGATTCATGTCCGGACCGTGGCGCAAGGGTACCGGCTGCCCGTACATTATGACTTTGTGCGCACGGCCGTTGCGGCGCTGCGCTGTCCGGTGATTGGCAACGGACACATTTATTCCGCCCGGCAGGCGCAGACGGTGTTGGCCGAGACCGGGGCGCACGGCCTGATGATCGGACGCGGGGTCATTCGCAACCCGTGGTTGTTCAACCAGATCCGGCAGCAGTTGCGCGGCGAGCCGGTGGTGCTTCCGACCGGCCGGGAAGTGTTGGCCTATATTCACGAACTGTGGGAATCCCAGGTCCGTTTGGACGCGCCGGAGAAAATCCAGTGCGAACGCATGAAGAAGTTCATGAACTACCTGGGCGAAGGTGTGGCGGAGGATTTCCTGTACCGCATCCGCCGCTCGCAAACCCGGAGGGAGTTTTTTGACCTTTGCCGCAATTTCCTCGATCACGACCAGCCCCTGCCGCTGGCCCCCGCCGACGTTCATCCCTGATCGCGCGGCGGCCGGTTAAAATCCGGCCGGGATTTTGTAGCTGCGCAGGAGCAGCCCATTCTGCAGTATTGCGGCAACGAAGTGAGCACCGGACCTATGAATCCCATGCACGAAATTGACTACCAGGTTCACGGCGACGCCATGCAGTTCGTCGAAGTGGAACTCGACCCGATGGAGGCCGCCGTCGCGGAGGCCGGCGGCATGATGTACATGGACGAGGGCATCGAGATGGAAACCATCTTCGGCGACGGCTCGCAACAAAGCAGTGGTTTCCTCGGGGCGTTGATGGGCGCAGGCAAGCGGCTGCTCACCGGCGAGTCGCTCTTCATGACGGTGTTTCAAAATCGCGGGCAGGGGAAGAAACGCGTGGCCTTCGGCGCGCCTTATCCCGGCAAGATCATCCCCGTCCACCTCGCGGCCATCGGCGGCGAATTGATCGCGCAAAAGGATTCCTTCCTGTGTGCGGCCAAGGGCGTGAGCGTGGGCATTGCGTTCAACAAGAAGATCGGGGCGGGGCTGTTTGGCGGTGAAGGCTTCATCATGCAGCGGTTGCAGGGCGATGGCTGGGCGTTCCTCCACGCCGGCGGCAATATTCATGAACGGGTGCTCGGCCCGGGGCAGGTGTTGCGCGTGGACACCGGCTGCATCGTGGGGTTCCAGCCCAGCGTGGCATACGACATCCAATACGTGGGCAAGATCAAATCCGCGTTGTTTGGCGGCGAGGGCCTGTTTTTCGCCACGTTGCGTGGCCCGGGAAAAATCTGGCTGCAATCGTTGCCTTTGAGCCGCATGGCGGACCGCATCGTCTCGGCCTCGCGGGCGACCGGACGCAAGGAAGAAGGCTCGATCCTCGGAGGGTTGGGCAATCTGCTCGACGGCGACGGTTGACGATGGGGCATTGTGCAACGCGGGCATCAACACGGGTTGCCTCCGGCCGGGCGTACGTGGGCCTCCAGATCCCGCCGGGATTCACGCGCGAGCAGCTGCTGGTGAGTTCGCTGTCGCGCTGGGGGGCTGATACTCGGCAAGCTGGTGCCCGATCTGGTCATCGGCATGGTGATGAGTGCGATTTTGTTCGCCTTGCTGAGCCTGGGATTGCTCATCTCCACCCGGGCGCAGAACCAGATGCAGGCATTGCAGATAAGCATGATGTTCATCCTGTCAGGCGTGCTTTTCTCGGGCTTCATTTTCCCACGGGAAACCTGCCGCAAATCTTCTATGGCCTCAGCACGGTCATTCCGGTGACGTATTCCATTGAACTGGAACGCGCGGTGATCTTGCGGGGCGCGGGACTGGCGGAGATCCCGGGCCATCTCGTCGTGCTGGCGGGAATGGGCATGGCGTTGTTCGGTCTGGGTGTGGTACGGTTTCGGCGGCAAACGGCATGATGAATTCACCGATACCGAAACTGGGGACCGTCCTCTGGCGGGGGCTGCGGCGGCGTTGCCCGCGGTGTGGGCAGGGCGCCATTTACCGGAGTTTTCTGCGCATGCACGATCACTGCGCGGTTTGCGGGTTGAAGTTCATGCACGACCAGGGCGATCTGTGGGTGTACATCATCATTGTGGATCGCGCGCTGTTCATCCTGCCGCTGATTGCCATGCTGTATTTCAGGCTCTACAATCCCTACACCGTCTGGTTCGCGCTTTTCATCGGGCTGCTGGTGGGGGGAATGTTTTATACGGTGCCGCATCGCAATTCCATCTGTCTCGGCCTCGACCATTGGGCGCACCGCAAATGGGGGCGCAATGATTCCGACCGGACGCCGGCCGCGCCTCCCGAGTCATGAAGCCGCCGCTTCCGTCGTCCGTTGCCGCCACCCCCCGGCTGCGCCTGCGCCTGACCGCCGCCGCCGAAGCCATCGTGCGGCGCGGGCATCCGTGGGTTTTTGCCGACAGCGTGCGGGAGCAAAATCGCGAGGGTGCGGCGGGAGAGCTGGCGGCGATCTTCGATCGGAATGACAAGTTTTTCGCAATCGGTTTTTATGATCCGCAATCACCGATTCGCGTCCGGATTCTGCACGTGGGCCAATCGCTGGCGATTGATGAAAAATTCTGGCGGGATCGTTTGGTTGCCGCGTTGACGCGCCGCCGCGAATGGTTTGACGCGCAAACCACCGGGTACCGGTTGATCAACGGCGAGAGCGATGGCTGGCCGGGACTTGTGCTGGATCGCTACGAGCAAACCTGCGTATTGAAAATTTACACGGCGGCGTGGTTTGCACATCTGACCGGAATCGTTCACTTGATTCGCGAGCACCTGCATCCCGAATTGATCGTCCTGCGCTTGAGTCGAAAGCTGGGGGTGTCCGTTCCGCTCCGGACGGACGGCGAAGTTTTGTTTCAAGGCGGGCCGGCTCCACCAGCCAATACGACCGTTATTTTTCAGGAACATGGATTGCGCTTGGAAGCGGACGTCCGGCGGGGACAAAAGACCGGCTTCTTTCTTGACCAACGCGAAAACCGGCAACAAGTCGAAGCGCTCGCGGCCCATCGCACGGTGTTGAATGCTTTCAGTTTCTCGGGCGGCTTTTCCCTCTACGCGGCCCGGGGCGGAGCCACATCCGTTACGGACCTCGATCTCAGCGCGCACGCTTTGGCCGCGGCCCGCCGCAATTTTGCGCTGAACCACAATCACCCGACGATTGCCGCGTGCCGGCGCGAACAAATTCAGGCCGATGCGTTCCAGTGGCTGGCGCACAACCTGGATCGAAAATTCGATCTTGTGATCCTGGATCCGCCCTCGCTGGCCCGACGTGAAGCGGAACGTGCCGGGGCCATTCGAGCCTACGAAAAGTTGGCTGGTGCGGGCATCGCCCACTTGCGAAGGAACGGAATTTTGGTTGCGTGCTCTTGCTCCGGGCATGTGCCCCAGGAAGAGTTTTTCGGCGCAGTCCGGACGGCCGCCCGCCGTTCTGACCGCCGGCTGATCGAGTGGCAAACAACGGGGCAGCCACCGGATCATCCGGCCACTTTCAAAGAGGCGGCATATTTGAAGGCGATTTACTTGCGCGAGCGCGGCGGAAAATAAAGTCGGCGGTTGCGGTCCCCCTTTCGGCTTCCGTCGTGCCGCCAACGGACATCCGGCTTTCGCTGCGTTGTTGAAGCCGACTCAACGGCGCGTTCGTCCGCCGCGTTGCAATCCGATCCCGGCAAACGGAATGGGCTCAAACCCGGGAAGTTTTTTGAACACGCTCGCATCCCGGCGCAGTTGGAAATTCAATTGTTGGGCGTCCACAAAGCCCGGGTCCTGATTGGTGACGAGGTTGTCGCGAAGCTCCCAATTTCCGGTCTGCACTGCGCCGCAGTGGACGATGACGTTGTTGGTTGCATAATTGCGCCGCGGCGCCCCGGCGAACTCCAGCAGCCGCCGGACTTCGGGGTACCGATCGGTAAAGGGTGGTTGAGTGATGTCCACGTCGCGGCGCAATTTGGTCTGCCATAATTCGCCCTCCAGCCATTCCCGCCAATGCGCGTCCGGCCAGGGACTGCTGCCCAACGCCAGCGGACAATCAATAAACACGCAGTTGCGCACGATGTTGTCGTGGCCGCCATGTGAAAACACCGCGCCAAAACCACCGCCCGCCGCGCGATAGAACACATTGCCCAACACCGTTTGTCCGCCCGCTCCGTCGTCGAAGTAAACCGCGCAACTACCGTGTGTCCGCTGGCTGCCGATGTGGTGCCAGAAATTGTAACGCAACACCGACCCGCGCTCGGAGGGATCGCGCCCCATGTAAAACGCGCCGCAGTCGTCCGTCTCCATGCCGGTGTGGTGGATTTCATTAAACTCAATCAAGTGATCATTGCCCGCCAAGCCAATGGCTTGATGCGGTCCATCGTGCAATAAATTATGAGCCAGTCGGACGCCGACGCCGTTCAAATGCACGTGGTAAGCATGCGTGTGTTGCCGGCGTGAAACATTATAGATGTGATTGTTCACGGCCTCATGGCCGCATGACGTGAGCGATTTGCGGTCGCCGCCCCCAATCTTCAATCCCGACGTGCCGGTTTCAAAAATATCGCAGCCCTCCACCCGGTGGCGCGCTCCGCCGGCGACGACAATTCCCGCCATGCCGGTATTGCGCACCCGACAATCAATGATGCGATTGTCCGCTCCGCCATTGATTTGCACCGCATCGCCAATACAAGTTTCGACCGTCAGTCCCTGCAAGCGGACATGGGTTGCGTTGCTGAGGGAAATGACCGGCTGACTCAACGTCGAGAGGACCACCCGCGCACCTTTTAACGTGGCCGGCGGCCAGAAGAACAAACGGCTGGAGGCGCGATCAATGAAGTATTCGCCCGGTTGATCCAGTTCCTCCAACAGGTTCAACGCGAAAAACCGGCGCGGGCCGGGATTGCCGCCGCCGAGACCATAACCGTGATTGCGCGCCAGAGTGATGCGTTGTTCCGCCGGATTGATTTGGCCAATGCGGATCGTTTCGCTGGCCCAATCAAAACACCAGTAGCCCTGCAACCAGACGGCCGGCGTCTGCAGCCAGCGCGTTGGTCGATTGCCCTCGTAAATGAACGCACCCAATTGATCCGACGCATGGTTGCGCCACGGTGCCGGGCCGCTTTCGATCACTTCATGAAACTCGGCCCAGCCGGCGTTGGGCCAGCGCGCCAGCGTCATGCGCTGATCGTTGAAAAACAATTCCGGCACCAACGCCGCACCACTGAATTGATCGGGAAACGCGCCGAGGTTGGCGATGCCCAGCTCATGCAACCCGGCAACCCGGACGTGCCGGCGCGCCCGGGCATCCAACCGCGCCAAATCCGCGGCGTTGGCGACAACCGCAAAATCCTTTGCTGCCAAACCGCGACCACCGATAAGCCGCACCTCGTCCTGACGAAACGCGCGATAGAGGATCGGGGAGTCGGTTGTGCCGCTGTCCTCGGCGGTCAAGGTGAAACTGGTGGCCAATGGATAATCTCCGCGATGAATCAAAACTGTGACGCCGCCGGCGGGCAATCCCCCCGTGACGCGCAGCGCGCGGATTGCGTCCCGGGCAGCTCCCCAGGTGGCGAACGGCGCACGGCCCGTGCCGGGATTCGCGTCGCTACCGTTGACCGCCACATGAAATTCCATTGGCTTTGCGGCGGCAACCGCCGGCGCGCTCAGCGCTGTGGCCAGCGCGAGCAGACAAAGCGTGCGTTTCATCAGACACATAAAAGACCGGGGACTTGCGGCGAAGCAATCTTTGGATTTGAGGCGCGGAGCAGCGGCCCGCCCGCCAGAATTGAAGTGCCGATCCGGAAAACTGGGGCTGCGGGGTGTTTCCCGCACGATGATTTTTCACGGCGCGTGAAGGTCGTGGTGTTGCCAGCGTTGCTTTCAAAATAATTCGCCCTTGAATTGTGGCGTATCTTCGGGCGAAATGGGGGCACGGCGCTATGGAATTAGCTGACATCCTGACGCAAGACCAGATTCTCACGGACCTGGCAGCGGCTGACCGTTGGCAGGCCATTGATGAACTGATCAATGCCCTGGTGACGGCGGGAAAAATTCAACCGGAACACCGCGCCGCCATCGCGGAAGTCGTCAAGAAGCGCGAACGCGCCATGAGCACGGGCATCGGCTTTGGCATTGGGATCCCGCACGCTTCCACCAATTTGATCCCGGAAGTCGTGGGCGCGCTGGGGCGTTCCAAGCAGGGCGTCAACTTCGACGCGCTCGACAATCAGCCGGTCACCCTCGTCATGTTGTTCCTGGTACCGCAGGGCCAGTTCCAAAAACACCTGCACACCCTCGCCAACATTGCCAAAATTCTCCACAAGGCGGAGTTTCGTCAGACCCTGGAAAGCGCGCCCGACGCGGCGGCCATGCTCCAGGCGATCAAACGTCAGGAGCGCAAATAGCCGCGCGCCCGGCGCAGTCAGCCGGCCGGGGATGCCTGCGATGAAGCCAGAAATTTTCGTGCTGCCGCATCAACAGATTGAAAAGCATTTGCAGGCGGCCGTGCGCCGCGTGTTGCCGGAGGCGGATCCGACGCACGTGTTGCTGCGCCCGTGTCCGGATGTCAGGTTTGGTGATTACCAATGCAGCGCCTTGATGGCGCTGGCCAAAGCCCGCCGGATCAACCCCCGTCAACTGGCCGCCGGGGTGATGGCCGGGTTGGACGTGCGGGCGTGGTGCGAATCCGTGACGATTGCCGGTGCCGGTTTCTTGAATTTCCGGCTCAAAACCTCGACCTTGGCAGAGACGCTGCAAGCGGCGGCGCGCGGCGAGCATTTATTTTTCACCAAAACCGCCGCGGCGCGCTGCATTGTCGTGGACTTCAGCTCGCCCAACGTGGCCAAGCCCATGCATGTGGGGCACATCCGTTCCACGGATATCGGTGACGCGCTGCAGCGGATTCTGCGTCTGCTGGGGCATCGGGTCATCACCGACAACCACATCGGAGATTGGGGCACCCAATTTGGGAAGCTGCTATTGGGTTGGAAGGAGATTTTGGATCGGGCGGCGCTTGAACGCGATGCGATCACCGAACTGGAACGGCTGTATAAAGTCGTCAATGCCGCGTGTGATGCGGACCCGCAACGTCTGGAAGCCGCGAAGCACGAGCTGGTCAAACTGCAGGCGGGAGACGCGGAAAATCTCGCGATCTGGAAGGAAATGACCCGGCTCTCGCAAGTTCAGTTTGATGCGATCTACAACCGGCTCGGAGTGAAATTCGATGTGACGCTGGGGGAAAGTTTTTACAACGCGCAACTGCCCGACGTGGTTCGAGATCTGGTGGCGCGCGGCATCGCACGGGAAAGCGAGGGGGCCATGGGCGTTTTTAGTGACGGTTCCGTGCCGCCCAAGGAGGACGTGTTCCTGGTCAATCGCGACGGCGAGTGGGTGGCGGATCCGGCGCTGGTGCAAAAAAGCGACGGCGGTTTCAATTACACCACCACGGATCTGGCCACGATTGATTATCGCCTGAAAACCTGGTCGCCCCAGGAAATTATCTACGTGGTGGATGACCGGCAAAGCGGCCACTTCAAAAAATTGTTCGCCACTTTCGCCCGCTGGCAGCCGGAGGCCGCCCGGCGTGTCCGGCTGGTTCACGTCGGCTTTGGGAAGATTCTTGGTGACGACGGCAAACCTTTCAAAACGCGCAGCGGCGAGACGGTCAAGCTGGGGGAACTGATGGATGAGGCGCAGGAACGCGCGTTCCGCGTGGTGTCCGAAAAAAACGCCGGGCTGGACGAGGCACAGCGGCGGACCATCGCCCGCGTGGTGGGGTTGGGCGCCATCAAGTACGCCGACCTGTCGCCCAACCGGCAGAGCGATTATGTGTTCAGCTGGGACAAGATGCTGGCCCTCAGCGGCAACACCGCGCCGTACCTGCAATACGCCTATGCGCGGATCCAGAGCATTTTCCGCAAAGCCGCGCTGTCCCACGAGGACCGGGTCGTTGCGGCCATTACCCTGGAGCAGCCGGCGGAGGTGGCGCTGGCCAAACACTTGCTGAATTTTGGCCTGGCCCTGGAGACCGCCGCCAGCGAGTACCGCCCCAATTTCATTTGCACCTACCTGTACGAACTGGCCGGGTGCTTCACCTCCTTCTACGAAACCTGCCCGGTGCTCAAAGCCGAAAGCGCGGCGCGGCAGGCCAGCCGGTTGCACCTTTGCGATCTCACCGCCCGCGTCCTGAAGCTGGGATTGGAAGTCCTGGGGATCGACGTCCTGGAACAAATGTAAGTAGTTTCCGGTCTTTTCAGTGCGGAACGTACGAGGCTAGACTCGGCGCGAACAAGATTGCGTGAATCCGCTCGCGCCGCGATGGATTCGCCAACCTCGAACCAACTTGAATACATCATGTCATCCCGTCACCACGGCCGGAAAATTGTTATGAAAAAAATCCTGCTTGCCTCCCTCGTTTGCACGTCACTATGTCTGAGCCAATGGGCTTCCGCCGACATCCTCGCGCAATGGAACTTTGATGCCTTGACGCTCCCCAATACGCCCAGCAACACCCCGTCAGTGGGGCAGATCGTCGCCGACCTGGGCACCGGGTCGGCGTTCGGCTACCATGCCAATGGGGCCACCGTCTGGTCCACCCCCGCGGGCAACGGCTCGCCAAAATCCTTCAGCGCCAACAACTGGTCGGTCGGTGATTATTTCCAATTTGAAAGCAGCTCGCTCGGTCATGCGGGCCTGATCGTCTCCTTCGATCAGACGGGCAGCAATACCGGTCCGGGCACGTTCGGATTCCAGTACAGCACCGATGGCCTCACCTTTACGCAGTTTGCCACCTACAGCCTCATCAACGCTGGCTGGAGCACCCAGAATCCCACTCCGAACCCGAGTTCCTACAGTTTTGATCTCAGTGCGCTGACGCTATTGGATAACGCTCCGGCCATATACTTTCGTCTGGTGGATCTCGACACGACCGCCATCAATGGCAATAACGTTGCCTCGGGAGGCACGGGGCGCGTGGATAATTTCACCATCGCCACGGTGCCCGAACCGGGCTCGCTGACCTTGGTGGGCGTCTTCGGCCTGCTGGGAGTGTTCCTGAAGCGCCGCCGGCATTAATTCAGAGCGTATCGCCAACCCTCGGGCGGAAGCTTGGCATCAGCTTCCGCCCATTTATTTTTCCAGAAGAATGATGCAGGTTGCGCTGGACTGTGGTAATAATTCCCGCTGTCCAAGCCATGAAAACCACCAGCGCCTTCACGCTGATTGAGTTGTTGGTCGTCATCGCCATCATCGCGCTTCTGGCGGCGCTGTTGCTGCCGTCGTTGAGCCGGGCCCGGGAAAAGGTTCGCACCGTCAGCTGCCTGAACAATTTGAAGCAGTGGGGGCTGGGAACGCAGATTTACGCCGCTGAAAATGACGACTTCCTGCCGCAGGACGGCTCGGCCAGCGGGAACTCCACCGAACACGGCTGGTATATTGATCTGCCCCGCGCCCTGGGCATTCCGACGTACGCCGAGGTGCCCTGGCGAACCAATGCCGCCTTGGATCCCGGACGCACCATCTGGCTTTGTCCAACCAATCCCCGGCGCAGCAATGGCGCCAATTTGTTCCATTACTGCCTGAATCGGCACGTGAACCTGACGGGCGTGGGGAACCGGGTGAAGATTTCCGCCATCCCGCGCCCCAGCGCGACCATTTGGTTGTTTGACAATGGCGGTGCCGCGCCCGTGGCGCAGCAGAACAACGTCCATTCCAATTTGCACGCGGCGGGAGCGAATTTCACCTTTCTGGACGGACATTCGGCCCGTTTTTCGAACCGGGATTACTGGGATTTCTCACACAACGTCGGTCGCACGAACCACCCGGATCTGGTCTGGATTCCTTACGCCGGCTGGTAGCCAGTCGCCGGCGGGCCTCCGGCATCGCGCGCGCGGACCGCGCGCCCCCGGCTTGCGCTCGCTGCCAGCGGGGATGGTAAATTCGTTGGCATTCTGGGGCGACGGGGTATGCTGCGTCTGGCCCGGGACGTTCCGGTGCGAACGCCATGCAAGTCATCCGAACCCCACAGGGACTGCGCCTCCAGCAACACGGCGTCGTGATCAGTGAACTGCGCGTCACTCCCGGGCCCACGCATAGCGTCTTTGACATTCTGGCCGCCTTGCTGGTGGGGCTGCACCCGGCCGGCGGCACAGGCGTCTTGGGCTTTGCCGGTGGCGGCATGATCGCCCCCTTGGCGGCCCTGGGCTGGCGCACCCCGTTGACGGCCGTGGCTTTGGACCGGGCCAGTTACGAGCTGTTTTGCCGGCACTGTCCGCAATGGTCGGATCTGGTGCAGTGGCATCAGGCCGAAGCCGCAACCTGGTTGCGCCAACAGCCGCAGTCATTCGGCCTGCTCCTGGACGATCTTTCCATTCCGACGCACGATGACGTCATCAAGCCTGAAATCTCCTGGACCACGCTGCCGGCCTTGATGCGCGGTCACCTGGGGGCCGGCGGCTGCGCCATTTTCAATCTGGTTTCGCCGCCGCCCGATGGTTGGCCGGGCGGTTTGGGGAAGCTCGCCGCGCTTTTTGCGCAAGCCTGCGTGTTGCACCTGGATGAGTTTGAGAACCGCCTGCTGCTGGCCGGTGACCGCCTCCCTGAGCCACGGTCTCTGGGTCGGCAACTGCAACGATTGTTGCGCACGTTGGGCTCGCGCCAGGCCGGACGCGTCCACTTGCGCCGGTGGCGCTGAGTCAGGTCGCCGTGCCCAGTCGTTCGTATCCCCAGCGCAGCATGCGTTCGGTGGTTTCCCAATTCACACAGGCATCGGTGATGCTCACGCCGTATTGCAGTTCAGGAACCGGGCGGGGAAAGGGTTGATTGCCTTCATGCAGATGGCTTTCCACCATCATGCCAATCACCGAACGGGTGCCGGTCGCCCGCTGCTCGATGACGCTGTGCCAGATGTCCTCCTGGCGCGCGTGCCGCTTCTCCGAGTTGGCGTGACTGCAATCCACCATGATCACCGCCGGCAATTTTTCCTTGCGCAACGCCGCTTCCGCCGCGGCGATGCTGGTGGCGTCGTAATTGGTCCGGCCGCGGCCTCCCCGTAAAATCACATGTCCATCCGGATTTCCGTCCGTCCGCACAATGCTCGTCACGCCGTCCTGGTCCATGCCCAGGAAGCTGTGGTGGTTGCGTGCGGCCCCCATCGCATCAATTGCCACCTGCAGGCTGCCGTCGGTGGCGTTTTTGAATCCCACCGGCATCGAGAGGCCGCTGGCCATCTGTCGGTGGGTTTGCGACTCGGTGGTGCGCGCGCCAATCGCCGCCCAGCTGATCAAATCCGAGATGTATTGCGGCACGATCGGATCGAGAAATTCGGTCGCCGTGGGCAGGCCCATCCCCATGATTTGCACCAGCAACCGTCGCGCGATCTTGAGCCCCGCCTCGATGTTTTCCGACCCGTCCAGGTACGGATCGTTGATCATGCCCTTCCAGCCGATGGTGGTCCGCGGCTTTTCAAAATAGACCCGCATGACGATTTCCATCCGGTCGGCCAGCTCCTTTCGCAGGGTGTTCAGACGCTGGGCGTACTCGAGGGCGCTCTTTTGATCGTGGATGGAGCAGGGGCCCACGATGGTCAGCAGGCGGGAATCCTCCTGCCGGATGATACGGATGATGCGTTCGCGGCTGGTGACCACCGTTGTGACGGCTTCCGGCGTGGCCGGGAGCAACGCCTTGATCGCATTCGGCGAGGGCAGCCGCACGATTTCGCGCACATGAATGTCTTGCGTCTTGAACATGGCGTTCCAATATACCCGGCCGGGTGCGCGGCAAAAGCAAAGAAATCCATCCAGCCGGGCGATCTGAGCGAAAAGTTTTGTTACCGGGGGAGGGGAGACTTGTTTATGGAAACAGGTCGTTGCGCCCAAAGTGGGTGCTGCCCGGTTTGGGCATGCCACCCTGGGCCAACAGACCAAAGCGCAGGCCCTCCCTGCCGCTCCGGATTCAAGCCGCCGCCCAATATCGCACGTTCAAATTTGGAAACAGATTGTCGCGCGCCTCAATCGTCGCGAGCCAGCTCCGGTTGAGCCGTCCGTTGAGGAGCTGGGTGTGCAAGGTGTGGAAACGCCGCAAATGGGTGTTGACCCGCTGGCGCGCGTAATCGCCTCCCGTCCCGGCCGACAACAGAAACGCCCAGTCACTGGCCTGGGCGAGGAGCAATTCCCGCGCGGCTTGCTGCAGGGCGCGCCGTTGCCAGTGCCCCGGCCGCGGATGTTTCCTGACCAGTTCGCTCATGCGCTCCTGGGCCGGTTGCAGGCGCCGATGCATCCATTCATTTTCGTGGTTCAGCCAGACGCGATAGTAACCCGCTTCCCCCCAGCTGGATGCGGCGGGCGCGGCAACCTGGTGGGTGGAATGTTGCGCCAGATAGTCCGTGGGCGTGATGAGTGCGAGCGCCTCCGGTTTCCGGGCGGCCCGGCGGACCAGTTGGTCCAGAAACTCCGGGCCTTCATACCACCAGTGACCGAACAGCTCCGCATCATACGGCGAGACGATCAGCGGCGGGCGGTCCAGCCCCGCACCGACCTGCTGCACCTGCGCCAGACGCGCGTCCCAAAAATGTTGCGCATGTTCGGCCGCTGCCTGACGGGCCGCGGCCGGCTGGTAGGGCTGCTTGGCCGCCTGGTTGCCGGTGATGCGGTAATACTTGAACCCGGTGAAGCCACGGTGTTCAGGACAGGGCAGGCAGGGCTGCACGTAATCGAAGTCCAGGTCGAAGCCGATGTCGCGGTAAAAATCGCGATAGCGCGGGTCGCCGGGATAGCCTTCCGTCCGGCTCCACACCTGGCGCGAGGACTCCCCGTCACGCCCGAACACGGCGAGCGCCTGGGAGGTCATCACGGGAGCAAACACACCGTATCGCGGCCGGGGCCGGGCGTGGAGCAACCCATGGGTGGCCACAATGAACCAGCGCACCCCCGCTTCCCGCAGAAAAATCTCGACGTCGCCGGAATACGCGCATTCCGGCAGCCAGAACCCGCGCGGGTCACAGCCGAAACAATCGCGGTACTGATCCCGCGCCACCAGAATCTGTGCCCGCATCGAAGGGGGGTGGTTGCCCATCAAGGGCAGCAATCCGTGCGTCGCACCCGTGGTGATGATTTCAATTTGCCCCCGCTCCTGCATGCGCCGGAAGCCCTGCACCAGATCGCCTTTCAGCCGCCGATAAAGTTTCCGCGCGGCGGTGAAGCGCGCGTGGTACATCTGCGCCAGGGGATGGAAATCCGGCTCCCGGCGCGTGCGCTGGATCTCCGTTTTCGCCAGGGTGATGAGCGCGTCGAGACGTTGTTCATAACGCGCCTGCAACAACGGATCGCGCAACATGGCGCACAACGTCGGCGACAAGGTCAGGGTCAAACGCGCGCGCCGACGCTCCCGCCACCAGTCCTCCAGCCGCTGCAACAGGGGAAGGTAGGATTCCGTGATGGCTTCAAACAACCAGCTCTCCTCCAGAAATTTTGGATGTTCCGGATGCCGGACAAACGGCAGGTGCGCGTGCAACACAATGGCAAGATAACCGGGCATGGCGGCAAATTTGTGCGGCCACACTTACCCGAAATCCACCGAGACCGGAATGAGAAAATCCCGGCCGTCCGGATTTCTCATGCCCGAAGTCCGCCCAAAGTTTCAGAGCGCACGCGGCCAGGAGGAGGTCGCGGCCGGGCTGCTGTCGCCCAGATCGAAGCCGGCCGTCCCCTCGGTCCCGTGCAACGGGTTTGCGCATGTCATTGACCAGGAGCTGGCGGCGGGGTCAAAGGTGAGCGACGGCGACCACACTTCCGGGGGGGCGGCCTCCCCGTCCGGTTGCGTTTGCCGCCACGCCGGCTCCCGGTGGCGCGGGCGGATTTGTGCCAGGGCCGCTTCCAGGGCGTGGTGCGACAGTGCGGGCGCAGGGCCCGCCGTTTTTGCAGGGACAGGCAAGCCTTGAAAGGGCACGGTGACAAACGTCAGCGGGGTGGGCGCAGCCACCTGCGCGGGCGGGGTGCGCTGCGGCGCGGAGAAGCAAAGTGATTTCCAGCGCCGCCCGCTCCGGTAATAACCAAGTTCGACCCGGTACGCTGCGCCCGGGGTTTCCACATGGACAAACCAGTATTGGGATTCGGGATGCACGTGATGTTCGGCAACCGGTCCGGCGCTGCCGGCTGCGTCATGCACCCGCAAGATCAGATGCCGGTCCATGGAGAGCGCGTTGTGGCGGAATTGTTCCGTTCGCGGCAAATCCCAATGCGCGTACAACCAGTGCGGATCGCGTACCGTCAGGTAAAGTTTGGCCAGGCGGGAGCGGACCACCCGCGTGGACCCCGGTTCGGGAACGGCCGGTGCCGCGATCCGTTCTGCCGGGGCGCCGGACTCTGGAAGGTCATCTGCGGTCAGAAAATCCCGGATTTTTGGCCGCGCCTCCGCACGACGGCGCGACTTGACCCGGCCCGGGGTGCGCATCCGGAGCATGCGCTTCGGGGCTGCCTGCTTGCGCTTTTTTGGGAGCGGGGCGGGTTTTCGCCTGAAGATCCTGGGGCGCAGGCGCTTTGGGCGCCCGGGTTTCACCGGAGTGGCGGCGCGTGCGCGGGTTTTCCCTGGTCGAGAAGCTTTTCGGACGGCGGTCGGGGACGTCCCGGCTTTTGCACGGGTTGTGCGCCTGGAACGGCCTTTTTTGGCGGTGGACCCGGTGTTTCGGCTCCGGGTCCGGACGCGGACACGACGGGGCACCGACCTGGTGACTGGGAGGGTTTTCTTTCGTTTTGTTCCCACGGGCCCGCGCTTCATGAAAATTATGGGTCGAGACTAAGGCCAGAATCCGGCGCGTGCAATGTGAAATCCCCGACAGCCGGAATGGTGCGCTCATTGTGATGTCGCTTCGCGCCCCGGCCTCTGGCAATTTGAAGGCGCGATGAAATGTTTCGTGACCGGCGCCTCGGGTTTTGTCGGCGCCAACCTGGTGCATGAACTGGTGGCGCGCGGCCATCAGGTCAAAGTGCTCCTGCGATCCGGGAGCGATCAACGCGGGCTGGCCGGCGTCACGGTGGAAGCGGTGACCGGCGACGTCGGCGATCGGGCCCGGTTGACCGCGGCCATGCGGGGCTGCGATTGGTGCTTTCACGTTGCGGCGAGTTATCATCTGTGGTTGCGCGACTATGCGCCGATGTATGCCGCCAATGTGACGGGCACGCGCAATGTTCTGGAAGCCGCGGGTGCGGCAGGTTGTTCCCGCATCGTCTATACCAGCACCGTGGGGTGCATCGGTTTGCCGAAACTGCGGGACGGATGCATCACGCCCACGGATGAAGCGACGCCCGTCAGCGAGGCCCAGATGAGCAATCACTACAAACGCTCGAAGTGGCGGGCCGAAGTCGTCGCGCGCGAACTGGCAGCCAGGGGACTGCCGGTGGTCATCGTCAATCCGAGCGCCCCCATCGGACCGCGCGATGTCAAACCCACCCCCACCGGCCAGGTCATCGTGGACTTTCTCAATCGCGCCATGCCCGCGTTTCTTGACACGGGCCTGAACTGGGTGCATGTGCGCGACGTCGCGATCGGGCATGTCCTCGCCGCGGAGCAGGGGCGGATCGGGGAACGTTATATTCTCGGCAACGCCGAAGGCAACTGGACCATGCGCGAAGCGTTTGCGGTGCTCGAGGAAATTTCCGGTGTGCCCGCGCCGCGCATCCGGATTCCGTACGGCGTCGCGCTCGGCGCCGCGTATGCGGCCGAAGCCGTGTCGGCACTCACCGGCAGACCACCCCGGGCGCCGCTCGGCGGGGTGCGCATGGCCAAATACAAGATGTTTTTCAATCCGGCCAAGGCCATCCGCGAACTGGGACTGCCCCAGACGCCGCCCCGCCAGGCGCTCGCCGACGCCGTGGCCTGGTTTCGCGCGCACGGGCTGGCCCGCTAAACGCGGTGCATCCGGTGACCCCGGCCGGTTGCCGTGTCTTGGAGTGGTGTTGGCCGACAGCGCTCCCCGCCGGCGGCGGTTTAAAGCGGACAATCCCGTGCTGCGGCCGGAATGCGCAATTGTGTCGCGGGGTAGTTTGACTGAATCATTTAATTAGCCATACTGTCAGTGCGGAACAATCCAGAATCCGCGAACAAAGGAATATTATGAAAATGAAATCATTCAAATGGATGGGAGCTGCGCTCGCGCTGGCGACCTTCGGCAGTCTTGGGGGCTGGGTTTCCACCGCGCAGGCCGCTGACGAAACCATCAAGGGCGAAATTGTGGATCTGATGTGCTACATCGATCATGGTGCGAAGGGCGGCAAACATGCCGATTGCGCCCAAAGCTGCATCAAGGGCGGGGGCCCGGTGGGCATTCTGACGGCAGACAACCAGCTGTATCTGGTAATTGGCGAACACAAACCCATCAATGACAAGCTCGCGCCGCTGGCCGCCAAAACGGTCACCCTCAAGGGCAAAGTGGTGGAACGCAACGGCATGAAGATGATCGAGAACGTTGAAATCCAAAAGTGATCCCACTTTAACTTGGCGTCACCGGCGTTGTCCGAATGCCGGTGACGTTCGCTTTCCGTGAACGAATTTTTCAAGACTCTGCAGCAGCCGGAATACGTGCATGTGCTGCTTAATCATCTGCCGATCATCGGCCTGTTTGTGGCATTGCTTGGCCTGGGCGCCGCGCTGTTTCTCAAGCCGCGCGCCCCGTTGTTTCTGACCCTGGCCCTGGTCGGTCTGATGGCGCTTTCCGTTGTGCCGGTCAAACGGTCCGGTGATCGCGGTGCGGACCGTGTTCTGGCCATGTCCGATGACGAGGGTCAGGCTTATTTGAAGTATCACGAACAGCTGGCGCAACGGTGGCTGTTCCTCTATCTGCTGACCGCGCTGGCGGCGGCGGGGACCTTCGTGGTGGGCTGGAAATGGCCCCGGCGGTTCCGGCTCGCCGCGAGCGGGGTTTTGTTGCTCGGTTTGGCCAGTCTCGTGGCGGGCGCGGTCATTGCCGATTACGGAGGGAAAATCCGTCATCGCGAGTTCCGTAATGGTCCACCACCGGTCGTCACCACTGCGACGGACAACGGGTGAGCGGCGGCGCGCGGGGGAGATGGCGGGCAATGGGCGCGCCGAACGACGGCCCGGCCGGCCCGGTTCAGGCTGGTACTTTGAGCTGCTTGACGATGTCCGCCACCACGCCGGAGGCGGTCAATCCGGAAAAGCGGGCCTGGGGTTGCATCACCAAGCGATGGGCAATCACCGGCACGGCCAGCTCTTGAATCTGCTCGGGGGTCACAAAATCCTGGCCATCAAACAACGCCAGGGCCTGCGCGCCTTTCATCAACGCCAATGAAGCCCGCGGGCTGGCGCCCAATTGCACCCCGTTGGCCGTCCGCGTGGCACTCACCAGGTCCACCACATAGCGCTTCAACTCGGCGCTAAACCGGATGCCTTGCGCGGCGCGTTTGACCATGAGAATGTCCTGCAAGGTGGCGCAGCTTGTCAGGGATTCGAGCGGATGGCCGGTGGCCTGTGCGGTGAGCACCGTCACCTCGTCGTCCGGCGGCACATAACCCAGCGTGAACTGCATGGCGAACCGGTCCATCTGCGCCTCCGGCAATGGATACGTGCCCCGAAATTCCACCGGGTTCTGGGTCGCAATCACGAAGAATACTTCCGCCAGATCGCGCCGTTCCCCGTCCACGCTGACCTGCCGTTCGCCCATGGCTTCCAGCAGCGCGGATTGGGTGCGGGGGGAGGCGCGATTGATTTCGTCCGCCAGCAAGATGTTCGTGAAAATCGGGCCCTCGTGAAAATGAAAGTGCTGGTCGCGCTGGCTGAAGATGGAGACCCCCAAGATGTCGGAGGGCAGCAAATCCGGGGTGAATTGTACGCGCTTGAACCGCGCGTCCACGGAACGGGCCAGCGCCTTGGCCAGCGTGGTTTTGCCCGTGCCCGGAAAGTCCTCCAGCAAAACGTGCCCGCCGCTCGCCAGCGCCGCCAACAGTTTGCGGGTGGCGCCGGATTGGCCTTGCATCACCCGGCTGATGTTGGTGGCCAGTTGTTGCAGGATCGTATGCGCGGAAAGTGCGTCCATCAGCTTCCCTGTCCAGCCGCCCGCCCTGCGGGGCCGGCCGAGTTGCCGCCGGCGAACCCGGCGTCGCCCGAATTCCAGTTCTGCTCCATGACGCAGAGCGTAACGCGCGCCCGCCCCTCCCGCAATTCTTAGTGTCCAAATCGCGCCGGTTTACTAAGCTGGACCGATGGAACTGATTATTCAGCGTGACCCGGAGGCGGCCGCCCTGCTGCTGGCCCGAATCGTGGCCAATGAAATGCGCACCAATCCGCGCACCGTGCTGGGATTGGCCACGGGCAACACCATGGAAGCCGTTTATCGGCATCTGGTCCACATGCACCAAACCAGCAAATTGAGTTTCGCCAAAGTGCGCACGTTCAACCTGGATGAATACGTCGGCCTCGCGCCCGACGACAAGAACTCGTATCGCCATTTTATGAACGAGCGCCTGTTCCATCAGGTCAACATCAAGCTGGAAAACACGCACCTGCCCGACGGCTGTGCGGCCGACTTGGAGGCCGAATGTCGCGATTACGAAAAACGCATCGAGAAGGCGGGCGGCATCGATCTGCAACTGCTCGGCATCGGGAAGTCGGGCCACATCGGCTTCAATGAGCCGCTTTCCGCGTTGCGATCCCGCACCCGGGTGAAGGCCCTCGCTCCGGCGACTATCAAGCAAAACGCGCCGCTCTTCGGCGCGGAGCACCGGGTGCCGCGGCGCGCCCTGACCATGGGGGTGGGCACCATTCTGGAGGCCCGCCGCTGCCTGCTGCTGGCCACCGGCGAAGCCAAGGCGGAGATAATTGCCCGGGCCGTCGAAGGCCCCATCACCAGCATGGTTACCGCCAGTGCGTTGCAATTGCACCCGCGCGCCACCGTGATTGTGGATGAAGCCGCCGCGACCAAGTTGAAGGAACGCGAATACTACCGCTGGATCTTCGCCAACGAACCGGAGTGGGAGGAATACCGCTGACCGCCACGAGCGCGTGCGCGGGCGTCAGAACGTCCGCCAAGGTTAAACAATCGCAACGATGAATCGGGCCCCGTGTCCGTCCGGTGGAAATGCCGGAACCCCGCCCCGCGGCGACCGGGGCCATTTGCCCGTTCGAACTTCTCCAATTTCCAGCCGTAAAGAAGCGCCTTCACCCGCAGTCTCACCGGCGCCGTGGCGACCGGTAATGGTGGCATTCCACTGTTGCGCCAGACCGATCGGCGGCGAATTTTGTTTCCTCCCGCCCGCTCCGCGCGGTGAACGGTGGATAAGTAAACGTGCGTGCTGCTCCCGGCACGCCGACCCACCACGGGAGTGAGCGACGAGTGTCGGCGTGTTGTAAAACTCACCGTTTCGGGCGCTTCAAAGCCGCTCCGCCTCCGACGTCCTCTTCCAATCGGCATCACCCCGATCTGATGAAATTTCCGGGCTGACTGCGCATGTTGCAGAACGCGCCGGTCCACGCCATCGAGGTTGTCAACCCGGACGAAGCGGCGTTCGTCATTCTGCAGGTCGGGGTGCGTTCAACGCCTGACCAAGGAATGCGGCCGGCCTACGAGAGTGCCGGTGGGTTCCGGTTGACCCGGTGACGCTGGGCCAGGCGGTCGCCGGGATCATTTCTGCAACCTGGAAACCCGCTCGACGTCATCAAACTCCAGGCGTTAACATGGGCGCATGCTTGCACCCAAAGCTCAGAGGCGTTGCCGCCGGTGGGAGGCCGCCACGCGTCGCTGCCCGCACCCATTCGCGCCGGGACCTTTGCACTCCGTCCCGTCGGCCACCGGCCGTTCGTGGCTCCGGTTCGCCGCCTGGTGTTGCGGTCTGGCGCTGGGGCTGACCTCCTGGGCGCAGGACGGATTTGTGTCCATTTTTAACGGGCGCGATCTTGAAGGCTGGGAGGGCAAGCCCGGCTGGTGGCGGGTGGAGGACGGCGCGATTACGGCCGAGAGCACCCCCGAAAAGCCATGCACCAAGCATAATTACCTCATCTGGCGCGGCGGGGCGCCGGCCGATTTTGAGCTGCAATTTGAGTTTCGCATCCGGGGCGGCAACTCCGGCGTGCAATTCCGCAGCCGCGAGGTTGAGGATTGGGACATGCGCGGTTATCAGGCGGACATCGAGGCCGGCCCGGAGTGGACCGGCGCGCTCTTCGAGCACGCCCGCGGCGGGATTGCCATGCGCGGGGAGTCGGTGATCATCGCTCCCGACGGCAGCAAGCAAACGACGAATTTTGCGTCCGGCAGCGATTTGTTCCAGCACCTCCGCACGAATGATTGGAACCAATACCGCATTGTGGCGCGCGGGCCGGAAATCCAGCTTTTCATCAACGGCGTGAAGATGTCCCAGGCGGTGGACCGGCAGACGGGGCAGGCGGCGGCGCAGGGTCTCATCGGTCTGCAAATGCATCCGGGACCGCCGATGAAAGTCCAGTTCCGCCATTTGAAGCTCAAGGAATTCACCGCCGCGGATCGCGCGACGCCGCCGGAAAAATTGACCGTGCCGCCCGGCTTCAAGGTCGAATTGGTTTATGCCCCGAACCGGGCCACCGAGGGTTCGTGGGTCAGCATGTGTGTTGACGCCAAAGGACGGTTGCTCTTCTCGGGGCAGTATGATGAAGGGCTCTACCGGCTTACGCCGCCGGCCTTGGGGGATGATCCCGCGCGGACGCGGGTCGAAAAGATCAACGTGGATTTGAGCGGCGCCCAGGGTTTGTGCTGGACGTTTGATGGTTTATATGCGCTCGTTTCCAAGAATGGCAGGACTCCGAGCGGACTTTATCGGGTGCGCGACACCGACGGCGACGATCAATTGGATGCCGTGGAATTGTTGCGCGCGCTGGAAGGCGGCGGCGATCACGGCTGGCACGGGGTGCTGCCCGGGCCCGATGGGCAATCTCTTTACGTGGTCGCCGGCAACCAAACTGTGCCGCCGGCCTTGGAGGCTTCACGCGTTCCGTTGGTGTGGGGTGAGGATCAATTGCTGCGCCGGCTGCCGGACGCGGGCGGATTCATGACGGATGCGCTCGCTCCCGGGGGAGTGATCTATCGCGTCAGTCCCGACGGTCGAAACTGGGAAATGATCGCCAGCGGCTTCCGCAACAGCTACGACGCGGCGTTTGATCAGAACGGGGAATTATTCACTTACGACGCGGATATGGAATGGGATTTCGGCACGCCCTGGTATCGGCCCACGCGGATTTGTCACGTCACCAGCGGTGCGGAATTTGGCTGGCGCAACGGCAGCGGCAAGTGGCCGGCCTGGTATCCCGACAGCGTTCCGGGCATTGTGAACATCGGCCCGGGTTCGCCGACCGGTGTGGCGTTTGGTTACGCCACCGCCTTTCCCGAGCGCTATCGCAACGCCCTGTTCGCCGGCGACTGGACGTTCGGGCGCATCTACGCGGTTCACCTGGCGGATGCCGGGGCAACGTATCGCGGCGAGGCGGAGGTTTTTCTTTCCGGTGTTCCTCTGCCCGTGGTGGACCTCGTGGCCCATCCCCTGGATCACGCGCTGTATTTCATCACCGGAGGCTGGCGCATCCAGACCGGCGTCTATCGGGTGATCTACACCGGACCGGCAGCGGCGGGTGCGCCGGCAACGAAATTGCCGCGCCCGCCCGGACAGCTCGCGCGGCTGAAATTGGAGGCGTTGCACGGGCACGCGAGCGAAGGTGCGTTGACGACGCTCTGGCCGTATCTCGGGAGCGCTGACCGGGCGTTGCGTTATGCCGCACGCGTGGCGCTCGAATGGCAGCCGGTTTCCACCTGGCGCGAACGGGCGCTCCAGGAAACCCATCCGGCCGCCTCCCTGACCGCCCTGCTGGCCCTGAGCCGGGTTTCCAGTCGCGACGAATGGCATCGCCGGCCCACGGATCCCGCCCCGGACCGGGCGCTGCAACACCAGATTCTGGCGGCGCTGGCCCGCCTGGATTGGGCGGGCTTGTCCGCGGAACAGCAAGCCGATCTGCTGCGCAACTACGCGGTTTGTCTGACCCGGTTCGGCCCTCCCGATTCCGCGGGCCGCCGGGCGCTGCTCACGCGGCTTGAGCCGTGGTTCCCGGGGCCGACCCGCGAAGTGAACCGGCAGCTGTGCGAGTTGCTGGTTTACCTGCAATCGTCGCAGGTGGCCCCGGTCGCGTTGCGCCTGTTGGAGGAAGCCCCGACCCAGGAGGAGCAGATTGACCTGGTGAAATCGTTGCGTGTCCTCAAGGCGGGCTGGACCCCGTCCTTGCGCCGCGAGTATTTTGGGTGGTTTCAAAAGGCCGCGGCGTACCGCGGCGGCGCCAGTTTCCGCGGGTTCATCAAACAGATCCGCCAAGACGCGCTGGCCGCGCTGACGTCCGCCGAGCGTGATGCCTTGGCGGATGTGCTGGCGCTCCCGGAAACAACCGCCGCAACGGAGGCCGCCTTCTTTAAGGGCCGGACGGCCACAGATTGGACCGTTGATCAGCTCGCGCCTGCCTTGGCGGCGGATTTGCATGAGCGGGATTTTGCGCGCGGCCGAAAACTGTTCTCTGCGGCTTCCTGTTTCCAGTGTCATGCGCTTGCGGGCGAGGGTGGTGCGGTCGGACCAGACCTGACTCGCGTGGCCGGACGGTTTAGTCCGCGGGAGCTGTTGGAATCCATTCTTGAACCCAATCGGGCCATCAGCGACCTGTACCAAAACGTGCGCATCACCAAACGGGATGGCGAGGTGGTTGTGGGACGGATTGTTTATCATCTACCGGACGGTTCGGTGAACGTGAATCCGAACATGCTTGATCCGGCCCAGGTCATCGCGGTGAAACGGAGCGAGATCGCGAAAATTGAACCCTCACCCGTTTCGCCCATGCCGGAGGGGTTGTTGGCTCCGATGCAACAGGACGAAATTCTCGATCTGCTGGCCTATTTGCTTGCCGGTGGTGATCCGGCGCACCCAATTTTCAAAGCGAGCCGGCCCGCCGTCAAAACCGCCGGGCAATAGCCGTGCCGGCCCGCCGGCCTCCGGCGTGGCGGGCGGCGCGGAATTTCACGCCGGACCGGGGCCGGGGGCGGCTTTTGTGTTGACGGTGCTTACTCCGGCGTCAGGGCGGCGCCTTGGGCGTCTTGGGCGGCACGCAATTTGAGCAAGGCCTTCTGTGCGGCGTCGCTTTCGGCGGCTTTCTTGTTTTTTCCGATGCCGCGCGCCAGTTCCCTGCCGCCGTGCTGCACCACGCATTCGAACACGCGATCGTGATCTGGTCCGCTTACGGAAATGACCGAGTAGTGGGGAGCGTCCGGCGACCCGGCCTGCAGTAATTCCTGCAGCTCGCCCTTCGGATTGTCCAGGGACAGCGGCAACGTCAAATCCTGCAGGAGCCCGGCAAATTCCCGCAGCACAAAAGTCCGCACGGTTTCATAACCGCCATCCAGGAACAGCGCGCCCACCAGCGCCTCAAATGCATCCGCCAGAGCGGAGGTCCGCTCGCGGCCGCCGTGCGTTGCTTCGCCGTGGCTCAGGATCAACTGCGCGCCAAGCTCAAGCGCGCGTCCGAGTTGCGCCAGCGAACGACGATTCACCAGCCGGGCGCGCGCCTTGGTCAGTGGTCCCTCCTCATCGGCGGGGAATCGCTCATACAGTTCGCGGGTCAGAATGAGTTGAATGACGGCATCGCCCAGAAATTCGAGGCGTTGATTGTGTTCCGTGGGCGCGCCTTTCTCGTGCGCCGTGGAGGGATGGGTCAAGGCTATCCGCAACAAACGGGCGTCGCGAAACCGGTAACCCAGGCGGGCTTGGAGATCAGCGAGCGTCGGCACAACCGGGGCTCAGGGGGAGGTCGCCGCGGTTTCGCCGACCGGTGGCGCGGCGGGTGCCGCCTGCCAGTCCGCCACGGCCGGATCGGTCGGGGGGGTGGTTGTCGCCGTCACCGCCGGCGCCGGTGGTTGATCCAGGCCGTGTTCCAGCAAGTGGGCCACGTCGCGTTGAACCTCCTCCAACTGATCCAGGCGCAGTTCGGGATCGGTGATGGTGAACACGTCGCCGGTTTTGGGCTGTTCGTAAATGAACCGGCGCTTGCCCTCGCGCACGAGCTGTTCCTTCACCTTGAGCAGCCGTTTCCGTTCGAGCATTACGGCGAGAATGTAACCGGCCGGGATGTGGCGCGGGTCGTTGAGTTCGATCAGCTTCTTCAGCAGTGTTTCGGCGTTCTCTTTTTTGATGACTTCCGTGGGGGGCGGCGGCAGTTCGTACGTGCCCTGCCAGCGGGAGATCAGCCCCTGCTGGCCGGGCGCGTCGGCTTGGCGCTCCTGCCAGCACGCTTCACAGACGTCCGAGCGCCGCAGTTCGGGCGGCACGTCAAACAACAGCGTATGGTAGGTTTGCTGGTCGGCGAACGGCCGTTGGCACGTCGCACAGCTTCGGGCGCGGGATTGAATGTTCCACTCGTTCATCAATACAACTGATCGGTCGCATGGTGATTATTTGCCGGGCCGACCGGGAGTTCAATCTTCAATTCTGTTGCCGCGCCGCCGGGCCGGGCCACCCGGCCCGGCCCGGCATCATGGATTGAGCAGCACATTGCGCAGGCGCTGGTGCCAGACGGCCGGCACGTGGCGCGAAAAGCGGACCCGTCCATCCCGGTGCAGGATGATCCGGCCCCGGGTGATTCCCGCCGTTTGCACCACTTCCGCCACGGCGCGCATGACGTGCGGCTGCAGCGTTTCGCCGGCGGCGTGCAACGTGCCGTTCCGAATGCGGATCAGAGTGCGCGCGCGCCACCACCACAGGAGGCCGCCTTCCGGCAAATTCATGGCCGGGGGCACCGCGGAAGGGGTTCACTCATCACTGCGTCCGGTGAAGTTCGCGAGCAGCAGGATGACCTTGTCGAGTTCGTCCCGCGCGTTGAAGGCGGCGGACGGTGCGGCGTAGCGGTTCAACATCAGGCTGAACACCAGTTTCTCGCCGGCGGCGGTGGTCAGGTAGCCGGAAGTGGAATGGGCCCAGCGCAGCGTGCCGGTTTTGGCGTGAACATTATTTTCGCCGCGTGTGCCTTTGAGCCGGTGGCGCAGCGTCCCGTCCCGTCCCGCGATCGGCAGTGCCTGATAATAACTCGCGGCTTCGGGATGCCGGCTCATGAATTGCAGCAACTGGATGGTGGCGTTGGGAGTCACCAGATTGTTCCGTGCCAGGCCCGAGCCCTCTTCAAATTGGACGTCACCCCGCGGGATTCCCACCTTGCGGAAAAACTGGTACAGTGCGCGCACGCCGTACTCCTCGGAAGTGCCGGAGCTGCCGGCGGCGTCCACAAACCAATCCCGCGGGGGCGCCGACGGGTCGGCCAGGGCGCGTTCGCGTTCCCGCGAGCCGACATGCGCCAGCAGCAGATCGGTGTAGAGATTCTGCGAGGGTTTTTGCACGAGCACGTTGAGTTCGCGCACGGGGGCGGATTCCACAAACCCCAGTTCCACCAGGTGGCTGGTGTCCAGCGGCACGCCGCGCCGCTCCAGCCAGTGAATCGTGCGGCTGGCCCCCGTCACCCGGATGCCATTTTGCGCCAGCGCCGCCCGGAACAGTTCGACGAACACTCCGGCGGGATTGCTGAAGGTCACATCGTCGGAATAGGCGTTGGTTTGATTCAGGGGCAACTGGCCGCTGACGTAAATGACGTTCCGGCCCACGGGACGGTAGAGCAACATCTGGCGTGGCGTGTCGGGAGCGCTGGTTTGCGCCTGATTGACCAGCGTGACCTGGCGGGTGGCCGGTCGCAGCTCCAACCGCACGGGCGCGCCCTCCGCCGGCCCCGGTCGCGCGACCAGTTGCAACGTGTTGTCGTTGATGGTCAGCGCCGAAATTTCCGCGCCATAATAGTAATTCATGTCGTCCCAGACCCAGCCCGAGCCGTAGGGGGCGCCGACGATGAAACTGTCGTCGCCGATCAAGTCACCGGAAATTTTGCGCACGCCCGCGTTGGTTAAAGCTGCCACCAGCGGTTGCAACGCGCGCAGGATGTCGCCCTGGCCGGCTTTGAGGTTGAACGTCGGATCGCCCCGGCCGTAGAGCAACAGATCGGATTTCAGGTGTCCGCGCCGATCCGGTCTGGCCGCGCTGTAGAGCGAGGTGCGGATGCGGTAATCGCCGCCCAGCTGATCCAGCACCATCGCCATCGTGTAGAGTTTGCAGTTGGAAGCCGGGCTTAACAGCTTGTTCGGCGCGTGTTCGAACAGCGTCCTGCCGGTTTCGAGGGAGACGGCTTTGATGCCGAAAATCGCCGCATCGAAGCGCGGTTGCTGGACCAGCCCGGCCAGCTGTTGCCGCAAGGCCGCCAGGGTGGCGGGCGCGTTGGTGGTCTGGGCGAAACCCGGAAGGAACGCACCCAATCCCAGCACGACGCCCAACCAGCCGCGGAACAGAAACCTCATGCGGCAATTTTTCCAGCCCGGCCGGCGTTTGGCCAGATGCATTTTCAGCGGGATGCAGCATTCGCCGCCTCCAGCTTTTGCTCCAACTGGCGGACGCGCCGCAGCAACTCGGGCAGTTTTTGCATCGCCAGCATCTGCCGTTTAGTTTGTTTGTCGGGCAGCGCCGGGCTGCCGAGCACGGTTTGTCCGTCGGGAATGTTGTGCATCACGCCGGACTGCGCGGCGACGGTGACCTTGTTCCCGATTTTCAAGTGCCCCGCCAGGCCCGCCTGCCCGGCGAGGATGACGTAATTGCCCAGGTGCGTGCTGCCCGCGATGCCCGCCTGGGAAATCACCAGGCAATGTTCCCCGATCCGGACGTTGTGTCCGATTTGCACCAGGTTATCAATTTTCGTGCCCCGGCCGATCACCGTCGGCCCCAGCGCGCCCCGGTCCACGGTCACATTGGCGCCGAGCTCAACGTCGTCGCCAAGAACCACGTGGCCGATCTGCGGCACTTTGCGATGCCGGCCATGGTCCAGCACGTAACCGTAACCGTCGGCGCCCACCACCGTGCCGGCATGAATCCGCACGCGTTGTCCCAGCTCGGTCCGCGGATACAGCACTGCATGTGGAAACAGCACGCAATCCGCGCCCAATACCGAATCTGCGCCGACATAATTGCAGGCGTGCAGGACGGCCTTGGCGCCGAGCCTGACCCGTTCGCCGAGGACACAGTACGGTCCCACGTGCGCGGTGGGATCCACCTGCGCGGATTCCGCCACCACCGCCGTGGGATGAATCCCGGCGGGCAGGGCCGGCTCGGGATGGAACAGCTCCAGCGCCCGGGCGAAGGCAATCCGGACGTTGCCGACCCGGATCAGCACCTTGCCACTCTGCGAAGCCGTTTGCGCCCCGACAATGATTGCCGCCGCGGCCGATTGTTCGGCCTGGCCCAAAAACTCGTCGTTTTCCGCAAAAGTCAGGTCGCCGTGCCGCGCCTGGCCGGCCGGCGCGAAGCCGTGCAGCGGGGTTTGGCCGTCGCCCACCAGTTCCCCTTGCAGGTGTTGCGCTACTGCTGCGGCAGAAAAAATCATAGTTTGGCGGCAAGTCGTTCGTTGACTTGAAAAATTTTCGTCACTATAAAGACGCCCGGCAGCAATTCAACCCCTACTTTGACTATGGCAAAAACTTTACGAGTCGGCATGATCGGATACCGGTTCATGGGCAAGGCGCATTCCAACGCCTGGCGTCAGGCGCCGCGCTTCTTTCCGCTCAAGGCCCACGTGGAAATGCACACCCTCTGTGGCCGCAACGCCGCCGGCGTGCAGGCCGCGCGCGCCCAACTGGGTTGGCAGCATGCGTCCACCAACTGGCGCGAGGTGGTGGAGGATCCGCTGATTGACATCGTGGACATCAACACGCCGAACGATTCGCACGCGGAGATCGCCATTGCCGCGGCCCGGAATGGCAAGCATGTTCTGTGCGAAAAACCCCTGGCCCTGACCGTGCCGCAAGCCGAACAAATGCTCGCCGCCGTGCAAAAGGCCCGGGTCGTTCACATGGTCTGCCATAATTACCGGCGCATCCCGGCCATTGCCCAGGCCAAAAAAATGATCCAGGAAGGCGCCCTCGGGCAGGTGTACCATTTCCGCGCCCGCTACGCCCAGGATTGGCCGGCCGATCCCCAATTCCCGCTCGTCTGGCGACTGCAAAAAGAGGTCAGCGGCAGCGGCGCCCACGGCGATATCAACGCGCACATCCTGGATCTCGGGCGCTATCTGGTCGGCGAATTCACCGCTGTGACCGGGCTGTTGCACACGTTCATTACCGAACGTCCCCTGCCTGAGGCGCCCGGCAAAGAACAGGGATTGGGGGGCAAGGCGGCGGCCCGGCTCGGCAAGGTGACCGTGGATGATGCGTCCCTGTTCATCGGCCGGTTCGCCAATGGCGCGCTGGCGAACCTCGAAGCCACACGCATGGCCTTGGGCCGGAAGAACCACATCGAAATTGAAATCAACGGCAGCAAAGGCTCGCTCTACTTCGATTTCGAGGACATGAACCGGCTCAAATTTTTCTCCAACGACGACCCGAAGGACCGCCAGGGCTTCCACGACATCCTGGTCACCAAAGGCGGGGTGCATCCCTATTGTGCCCAGTGGTGGCCGGAAGGACATCTGATTGGTTACGAGCACACTTTCATTCACACCATTGTGGACTTCGTCAACGCCTGCGTGGACGGCAAGCCGGTGCAACCGACCTTTGAAGACGGCGTGCAAAACCAACGGGTGCTGGCGGCGGTGGAAAAATCCGCCGCCACCGGCAAATGGGTGCAGGTCAAAACGGCCTGAATCCCGAGCGGGGTAAAATGCCGCCACGGGCCATGGGGACAAGGGGTGCTAGGCGATCACCCACCCCCGCATTGATTTCCTCCAGGCTGCTGACAGCCGGTTGCTCTCCATTCCCCAAGTCTGCCGTCCCGTTGTGAAATTCCAGCGCAAGCACTCCGCTGAATTTGGGAAATCCACTTGCTTGAACCCCGTTTCCCACGACACCTACAAGGCGATTTGGAGCGCGCGCTGGATCAACCAGTTACCTTTGGGGTGAGACGGAGCGCCGCTTTGGGGGCGGGCAGGGCGTCAAGGAATTCGTCAAAACGAAGTTGCCGCGCGGGGCTGAAGACCGGCAAAGAATCCTCAAGCTTTGTCGAGATTTGGAGGAGACGAGTTCCAACGTTGGCGCAATTTGCCACTACGAGTGGAGCGACGGGAAAACCAGGGAAACTGGCTTCCTCGTTTTGGAATCCCGCGAGGTACTCAAAGACGAGCCGTAGGTCACTGACTACCTTTCAGAGCCAAAGGAAGAGTGAACCGGCTCTTCGCACACACGGTGCAAAGGTGTTGCCCCGTTCAGGCCTCACCCATGCGAGGCATGCGTGGGGCGTCGCGAGGCGGGAGACGGAAATGGGAGCGGGCCGGGCCGATCATCAAGGCGGAGCTGAAAGCGCCGCCGTGGCGGGGGGATTTGTTGAATCGCACCAAGGGGAAGGGAGCAAACCAGCCCGGGGGTTATGCGAGTTGCCGGCGGCCGGAACAATCCGTCGTTAATCAGGGCGACTTGATCCGATAATAGCGGGTGGAAAAATTGGTCGCCTGCCAGTCGGTGACGGACACCGTGCCACTCGCGCCCGCCTGGTTGGTGAGGAGGGGCGTCCAACCGATCGGCGGGGTCAAATTGGAGGTGGCTTCCAAAATCAAGGTTTGGCCGGGGGCGCCGGTGAGCACGAGACTGATGCTTCCATCGGGCAGCCGGGTAAGGGCACTGAACGCGGTCGGACCGCCGGGCGCGGGGGGCGCGACGCCCCAGAACTGCACTTCGGCCACATTGCACCAACCGCCATCGGGCCCGAGGTACCGGACGTAACGAAACGGCGTGGGATTGGAGAGGTTCATGACGGTCAACTTGCCGGTGGGCGGCAGGGTGGTGACGGTGCCCAGGGTCACGACGCCGCTGCTGAAATCAGGCACGTTGGCCCCTTGGAACTGGCCGCCGAGCATGCGCTCGACGTGACCCACGCGCGGGCAATAACGCACCTGGCGGATGGATTTGGCCGTGCCGAGATCCAGGCCGGCCCAATCGCCGCTGCCGTTGGCGGCGTCATAAAAAGTGGTGAGACTGTTATCGAATACATTGGTGATGGTATTGCCGTTGCCCCAAGTTCCCGGAGTGCCGATGACGAGGCCGGACAACTTCAGCGGCGTGGCCGGTTGGGCCTGGACTTCCGGTGAATCCGCGCTCTCGCCGACCGCGTTCACGGCGGAAACGACGTAATAATAGGTTGTACCGGCGTTGCGTCCGTTGTCCGTGAATTGGTTCGTGGTCCATCCGCTTGCGATGACGGCATAAGGGCCGCCCGGATTCGTGGCGCGTTTCACGTTGTAGCTGGTGGCGAAGGCGGGAGCACGCCAGGCTAGCAGGATCTGGGTGCCGCTGATGCCGGCGGCGGTCACGTTCCACGGCACGTGCGGCACGGACGGGGCGTCGCCCCAAAATTCAATTTCCGCGAGATTGCAGGAGCCACCGGTGGGACCGAAGTAGCGCACGTAGCGGTAGGCGGTGTTGTTCGGGATTACTTGCGTGGTCAGCACGCCTTCTGCGGGCGTGTAGTTGATGGTAAAGAGGCTGACGACATCGCTGCTGAAATCAGCGACGGAGGACGCCTGAATCTGGCCGCCGTTCATGCGGCCGGCATACCCGGTGCGCGGGCAGTAGCGAATTTTGGTGACGGCGAGGTTTGAACCGGCGCCGAGATCCAGGCCCACCCAATCGCCGGTCTCATTGGCGGCGTCGTAGAAGGTGTTTAGGTTGCCATCCAGGGCCTTGACAAACGTGTTCCCGCCGCCCCAGGTGCCGGGGGTGCCGATGCCGCTGCCGGTCAGTTTGACCGACGGTTTTTCGCCCTGCAGATAAACGATGCCGATGGCCGGCCGGCCCGTGCTGTCCACGATCCGGTAATTAAACCAGTCCATTTCCGCATGATCGGCCGCGCCTTGCACCCGGAGTTGGCCGGACTCGAGCGTCACGGCGCCCCCGAGGCTGGTGGCGGCATCAAAACTCTCAATGGTGAGGGCGTCGCCGTTGGCATCATGATCGTTGGCCAGAACATTCAACAACGCCGAATCGTCCACCCCCACGTGGCTGAAATCCAGCGAGGCGCGTGGCGGCAACGAGAAGGGGTAGCTGCCGAGCGGGTCCAACAGGCTCGATTTGTCCTGGCGGTGGCCCACGACGCGGGCCAGTTCCGGACTGGAAAAACGGCCCAGGGCGTTGCCGGACATGATGGTGGGGCCTTCCGGCGAATTGCCTTCATAATGCCCCGCACCCCAGTTATGCCCTGCCTCGTGGCGCCAATAAACATTGAAGTCACCGTTCCCCTCGCTGTCGTTGATGGAATAGCGGAGCGACGAGCCAATCACGCCGACCCACGCCAGTCCGCCGCCCACCGAATCGGCAAACGCCCCCGCCGCCAGATCGTGCGTGCCGGGGGGCAGGACGTTGTTCCATTGATTCCGCATTTCGTCCAGCAAGGTGCCACTGCTCAGGCCTTGGTACGGATCGCGGGCCTGACTGGCGCGGATGACGATGCGGCCGAGGCGATGCAGAATGCCCGCGTCGCGGAGGTAGTACATGTTGGCGCAGATCACCGAGTATTCAATGACTTCGATGTCGCCCTCCACGCTGGCGCCGCAGCGCGCAAAGTGTTCGTAGGAGGAATCCACCCCCACTTCCGCGGCGTACACCGAACTCCCCGCTCCGCCGGCGCCGATGGTGAAGCCCGGCCAGTTTTTGGACCATGAGGCACTGCCGCGCGTGGCGATGGAATTGCCCTCGGTGAACCACTCGACCTCATTCTCGAAGCAGATGCGGGCGAGCAGCTGGCCGCCGGCCCGGAGCACGGCAGCGGCGAGCGCGCCGGGTTTTCCCTGCACGGTGCCGAAGTACGTGCGCGCCGGCGGCGCCGCATAGGGATCAAGCCCGCCGGAGCTGTTTTGCACCAGAACGTTGAAATTAGTGCTGCGAACGGGGTGCAGGGTGAAGTCCACCGTCACCACGCTGCCGCCATTGGTAAAGCTGGCGGTGAACGATGCGGGCGGGGTTTGGGCACGGAGCAAACCGATCGGGAGGCCGAGGCAGAGCGCGATCAGCCAACGGAAGCGGAGCCGACGGCACCGGCAGGACGGGAGTGTGCTGGGAATCATGGGGTTGGATTTCTTTGGATGAAAGCGTGCGGCGACCACAAGCGGACAGTCAGGAGTCCACGCCGCAGCGCATGGCCGGACCGGGCGTGGCGCGTCCGCTGCTGTCCGCAGCGGATGCCGGGCCAGGATGGCGGCGAGTCATGGATGACCCTGGGTTCATTCGTTCGCGTTGATTTCAAGCCGGCCAACGAACCGCGCCGGCAGCCGTCGGGTTTCACGACGCTGAGGGGATGATTGTTATCCAGGAGCGACGAATTGAGAATAGCCACATTTGGGGGGGCTGCCGGGGCCGGTGGCCGGGGTGGAGGGGACTTCGGGATAAAGACAAACGGCAATCCATGACTGGATTGCCGTTGCGAAAAGTACGACGCGCGCGTCAGATGCCTTTCTTGAGCATGAGCTTGACCAGGTCGCCCACGCGGCAGCTGTAGCCCCACTCGTTGTCGTACCAGCTCACGAGCTTGAAGAAGTTCTTGTTCAGCTCGATGCCGGCCCCCGCGTCGAAGATCGAGGAGAGTTCGCAGTGCAGGAAATCCGTGCTGACCACCTCATCGTCGGTGTAACCCAGGATGCCCTTGAGGTAGGTTTCGCTGGCGCGTTTCATGGCGGCGCAAATCTCGGCATAGCTGGTTTCCTTCACGGTTTTGACCGTGAGGTCCACCACGGAGACGGTGGGCGTGGGCACGCGGAACGCCATGCCGGTCAGCTTGCCCTTGACTTCTGGCAACACCAGGCCGACCGCCTTGGCGGCGCCGGTGGTGGAGGGAATGATGTTCTGGGCAGCCGTACGGCCTCCTTTCCAATCCTTCTTGCTCGGGCCGTCCACGGTTTTTTGTGTGGCGGTGTAGGCATGGATGGTGGTCATCAAGCCTTCGGCCACCCCGAAGCCCTCCTTGAGCAGCACATGCACCACCGGCGCGAGGCAGTTCGTGGTGCAGGAGGCGTTGGAGACAATATGGTGTTGCCGGGGATCGTACTTGTCATCGTTCACGCCCAAAACCATGGTGAGACAATCGCCCTTGGCGGGCGCGGAAATGATGACCTTCTTGGCGCCGGCGGCCAGGTGGCCTTGTGCTTTTTCCACCGCGGTGAACAGGCCGGTGGATTCGATGACCAGCTCCACGCCCAGTTCGCGCCAGGGCAGTTCGGCGGGCGTCTTGGCGCTGACCACCCTGATTTCCTTGCCGTTGACCACCAACAGGTCCGCGTCGGGCTTGTCGGCGCTGGATTTTCTGGCGCTGACTTCGCCCTTGAAACGGCCCTGCGTGGAGTCGTATTTGACGAGATACGCCAGATTGTCGGCGGGAACGATGTCGCCAACTGCGACGACTTCGATGTCTTTGCCAACAAGACCTTGTTCGACCAACGCCCGAAAGACCAGGCGGCCAATGCGGCCGAACCCATTGATTGCTACTTTCACTGCCATAGTTCTAGTTCTGTTAAATGGAAGCCGGCGAAACGCCCGCGTGAAGCATGGTAACAGTCGCCGGACCGGGGTCAACCGGGAAACGAAAACGGCCGGAGGGCCGGCCGTGCGGTACCGACCCGGACGACGGGTCCACAAAAGCAGACCGGGCGAACCCCGCGGGGGGTCCGCCCGGTGGAAAAAAGCGCCGGAGTCCGCTTATTCGTTCTTCGCCTCGTCGGCGGCGTCGAACGCGTATTGCAAGGCCACGAGGTCTTCCCCGGGTTTCAGCGCGTCGAGAGCGGCCTGTTCGGCTTTCAACTGCTCGGCCGAGTAATTGGCGGCCTTGATGGACAGGCCGATGCGCCGGTCGCTGCGGTCAATCTTGATGACGCGCGCGGTGACGTCCTGGCCCACCTTGAGCACGTTTTTGATCTTATCCACGCGCTCCTCGCTGATCTGCGAGATGTGCACGAGACCGTCAATCTCGTGCTTGAGCCCGATGAACGCCCCAAAGCTGGCCAGCTTGGTCACCTGTCCGCTGACCAAGTCGCCCACCTTGTAGAGTTCGTCAATCTGATCCCACGGATCCTGGACGAGCTGTTTGATGCCAACGGCAATGCGCTGGTTCGCCTTGTCCACTTCGAGCACCTGCGCCTCGACCTCGTCGCCCTTCTTGAAGACTTCACTAGGGTGATTGATTTTCCGTGTCCAGGAAATGTCGGACACGTGAATCATGCCGTCCAAGCCCTCTTCCAGCTCGATGAAGGCGCCGTAGCTGGTGAGGTTGCGGATCTTGCCTTTGACGCGTGTGCCGGGCGGATATTTTTGCTCCGCGGTATCCCAGGGATTGGATTCCAGCTGGCGGATGCCGAGGGAAATTTTCTGTTCCTCGCGGTTGATGCCCAGCACGACCGCTTCGATTTCCTGATCCTGCTTGAGGACATCGCCCGGTTTGGCGATGCGCTTGGTCCACGACAACTCCGTGACGTGCACCAGTCCCTCGACTCCCGGCTCGAGTTCCACGAACGCGCCGTAGGGCATGAGGTTGACCACCCGGCCCTTGACCTTCGAGCCGACGGGATACTTGGTTTCGATGTCCGCCCAGGGATTGGCCATTTTCTGCTTCAGGCCCAGACTGACGCGCTCCTTCTCCTTGTTGACATCCAGAACCACCACATCCAGGTCCTGCCCCACTTTGAGCAGCTCGGACGGATGCCCGATGCGTCCCCAACTCATGTCGGTGATGTGCAGCAGACCGTCAATGCCGTTGAGATCAATGAACGCGCCGAAGTCGGTGATGTTCTTGACCGTGCCCTTGCGGATGTCGCCGGGCACCATTTCCTCCAGCAGCTTCTGACGGCGTTCGGCGCGTTCGGCCTCGATCAGCTCGCGCCGGGACAGGACGATGTTTTGCCGTTCCTGGTTGATTTTGACGACCTTGAATTCGTAGGTGTTGCCCACGAATTGCGACAGGTTCTTCGGAGTGACGACATCAATTTGCGACGCGGGCAGGAAGGCCTCGACGCCGATGTTGACGACCAGCCCCCCTTTGACGACGGATTTGACGCGGCCGGTGATGCGGCCGCCTTCGTTGCAGATGGTGAGAATCTTCTCCCAGTTTTGCTTGAACTCGGCCTTTTCCTTGGAGAGGACGACCATGCCGTCCTTGTCCTCCAATTTTTCGATGAGCACATCCACTTCATCGCCGATCTTGACGGTTTTGATGTCGTCAAACTCATTCGCGGGGATGACGCCTTCGCTTTTGTAGCCAATGTCCACCAGGGCTTCCTTGGCCCGGACTTCAATGACTCGGCCTTTGACAATTTCGCCTGCCGAAAAGCGCGTGTGGCTTTGCTTCAGGGCTTCTTCCATCGTGAGCATAATTATTCCGTGAACTGAACCGACTGGGGCTTGAACGGGCGTGACAGCGACCCGGCGAAGCTCCATTGCCTAACTGACCGACGTTGCGGGGCAACGGAGGTTGAAGGTTAGGTTGTTTGTTAACTTTCTTTTCTCAGCCGTAATGAACTTCCACCCCGGTGGAGTTCAGGCGGGGGCAATGGTAGTCGCCCCGACCGGAGAAGCAAGTATTTTGCAGTTCCGGACCAGGCCGGCGAAAACCGGCTTTGCGTCGGGGCAGGCTTCCCGGTAGATTGCGCGCATGAATTTGGCCCGAAAGCTATTGCACACCCGCTACCGGGTTAATGATTTGGAGCCGACCGTCAGGTTCTACCGCGAGATTTTGGGCCTGCAGGAAGTCCGTCGTCACGCGTCTCCACGGGGGGCCACCTTGGTTTTTCTGAAAGCCCCGGAGAGCGAGGAGCAGATTGAGATTTGCTGCTTCCCCGGGAGTGGTCCGGTGCAAGTGCAGGCGGACCTCACGCATCTGGCTTTTGAAGTGGACAGCCTGGCCGAATTTGAGCGGCATCTGGCACGGCACGGATTGAAGTATTCGGACGGGCCCACCGTCACCGCCACGGGTTCGGTGATCGCGTTTGTCGATGCGCCCGAGGGGTACGAAATTGAGCTGATTCAGAAGCCGCACCAGGTCTAGCCGGTCCGCCGCCGTTCCCGACGCAGGCGGGCTCCGCTGACGGCCCGGTGAAGTGCGAGCCTCCTGGCGGCGACCGGTCACGCAAAATGATTCTCCGATGTCGTCAATTTGAATTTCGTTTCCCACGTCCGACCCTTATCATGGGCATCGTCAACGTCACGCCGGATTCCTTCGCGGATGGCGGGCGGTTTGGTGATGCGGACCGGGCCATTGCGCACGGGCTGGAGCTGGTCCGGCAGGGCGCCGCGATTCTCGACATTGGCGGGGAATCGTCGCGTCCGGGGGCGGCGCCGGTGAGCGAGGCCGAGGAGCTGCGACGGGTGATCCCCGTCATTGAGGCGCTCGCCCGACGTGTGTCCCTGCCGCTTTCCATTGACACGATGAAGCCGGCGGTGGCCCGCGCCGCATTGCAGGCGGGGGCGAGTTTGGTGAACGACGTGGGGGCGAGCTGTGCGTCCGTGGAAATGTGGGAATTGGTGGCGGGGACGGGCGCGGGTTATGTTGCCATGCACATGCAGGGTCTGCCGCGCACCATGCAGTTGCGTCCGGTGTATCAGGATGTGGTTAAGGAAGTCGGTGATTTCTTTGCGGAGCGGATGGCGCGGCTGGCCGCGCAGGGGGTGGCCTGCGAACAAATCGTGTTTGACGTGGGGATCGGCTTTGGCAAGAACGTGGCGCACAATTTACAGTTGCTCAGGGCGTTGCCGGGTTTTACAAAGCTGCCGCGTCCGATGCTGCTCGGGGTGTCGCGGAAGTCGTTCATTGGCGCCCTGACCGGTGCGCCGGTGGCCGAACGGCTGCCCGGGTCATTGGCCTGCGCCTCCCTGGCGGTGGCCGCCGGGGTGCAGATCATCCGCACACACGATGTGGCGGAAACGGTCCAGGCGGTGCGCCTGGCCGAAGCCATCCGCGAGCCGCCGGAAGCTTGAAAGCCGCCGGCGGCACCGGCCAACTGGAAAGTGATTGAGACAAGAATCGTAGGAAGCCGAACAAGGTCATGTGGCCGTTGATTGCACAGATTTGGCGTCCCGCGCTGGAAATTTTCATTCTGGCGGTGACGATCTATTTGGCGACCCGGTTCGTGCGCGGTACGCGGGGCTGGCCGGTGGTCGTGGGGTTTGCGATTTTGCTGCTGCTGCTGACCTTGACGGCCACGCTGCTCAAACTGGAGGTGTTGCGGTATTTGGTGGGCAACGCCTCGTTCGTCATCGTGATGGGGGCCATCGTCATTTTCCAGCCGGAAATCCGCCGTCTGTTGGGGGAACTGGGCAATCTGCCCCTCTTCGCCACGGCGCACGAGCAGCGGGAGAGCATGGAAGTGATTCTGGATGCGTGCGAACGGCTGGCCGAAGTGCGGATCGGGGCGTTGATCGCCATCGAGCAATCCATCCAGTTGCGGGAGGCCGTGGAATCCGGCATTTCCGTGGACTGCCTTGCCACGGCCGAAATGCTGGAGGCCATCTTTTTCCCCAACAACGCCATCCACGATGGCGGCGTCATCATCAAGGGGGACCGGATTGCGTATGCAGCCTGTATTTTTCCGCTGACCCGGCGTTTGGGATTGAACAAATCGCTGGGCACGCGGCACCGCGCGGCGCTGGGGTTGAGTGACGAAACGGATGCGGTGATTGTGGTCGTGTCGGAGGAAACCGGGTCCATTTCCTACGCCTACAGGGGCGAGCTGGTCCGGGGCATCAGCATTGAGGAACTGCGCGCCTTCCTGACCTCGGTGATCGTGCGGCCGCCCCGGACGGCGGGGTTGTGGCAGTGGCTGCGCCGCTGGGGCGCGGACACCCCGGCGCAACCGGCGGCCCCGGCGGTTGCCAATCCGGCCGCGCCTGCGGCGTCGCAAGGGGAAACCAAATAATCATGACCGCGTTGTCCCAGCACATCCTCTTCCGCAATTTCGGCTGGAAGCTGCTCTCCTTGATCCTGGCGGTGGTCATCTGGTTGACCATCCGCACTTTCAGCAACGAACAGGGCGAGGCGGAGAAATTGTTTCCCAATCTTCCCATTAAAATTGTTTCCAGCACGGCGGACGTGCGGGCCTACCAGGTGGACCCGCCGCTGGGCGCGGTGACGCTGCGCGGTCGTCCCGGCGTGATCAACCGCCTTGATGAACGTGAGATTCACCTCCTGGCGGATGTCAGTCTCGTGGACGCGAGCCAGATCTCCCGACAGCACCTGGTGGTGACCGTGCCCAACGGCGTGACCGTGGTGCGCACCGAACCGCTGGAGGTCCGGATCATTCCGCCTCCCCGACCCGAACCCAGGATCATCATTACTCCTCCCAAGGCAATTGAATGAGCAAAATGAAAAAAATTTTTGGCACGGACGGGGTGCGCGGCACGGCGAACATCGAACCCGTCACCGCTGAAACGGCGTTGCGGCTGGGCCGCGCTGCCGGCCACGTTTTCAAGCATCTGGAACGCGTGGCGCGCGGGCATGGACGGCACAAAATTGTCATTGGCAAGGACACGCGGCTCTCGGGGTACATGCTCGAGAACGCGCTTTCCTCCGGAATCCTCTCGATGGGGGTGGATGTGTTGTTTATCGGCCCCCTGCCAACGCCGGGGGTGGCCTACGTCACGCGCAGTTTGCGCGCGGATGCGGGCATCGTGATCACCGCGTCACACAATCCCTACGCCGACAATGGCATCAAGTTTTTCCGTCCGGACGGATACAAGCTCGATGACAAAATCGAGGCGAGCATCGAACACCTGGTCTTCAGCGGCGAGATCGAAAACATCCGGCCCACGGCCGAGGAAATTGGCAAGGCGGTGCGGATTGAGGATGCGCTCGGGCGGTACATTGAATTTGCCAAGGCCAGCTTTTCGCGCGGCAAAACCCTGGAAGGCATGCGGATTGTCGTGGATTGCGCGAATGGCGCGGCGTACAAGGCCACCCCCTGCGTGCTGCGCGAGCTGGGCGCGGAGGTCATGGTGTTCGGCGACAAACCGAACGGCAAGAACATCAACGACGACTGCGGCTCCATGCATCCCGAGAACGTGTGCCGGCTGGTCAAAGAGTTCCGCGCCGATGTCGGCATTGCCCACGACGGTGATGCCGACCGGGTGCTGATGTGCGATGAGCGCGGGCAGATGATTGACGGGGACGACATCATGGCCATTGCCGCACTGGATTTGCTGACGCAGGGATTGCTGGCCAAAAAAACCCTGGTGGCCACGGTCATGAGCAATGCCGGGCTGGATGCCGCCATCGGGGCGGCGGGCGGACGGGTGGTCCGCACCGGCGTGGGCGACAAGCTCGTCATTGACGAAATGTTGCGGGGCGGATTCAACTTTGGCGGGGAACAGAGCGGCCACCTGATTTTCCGCGATTACGCCACCACGGGTGACGGGCTGGTGGCGGCGTTGCAGATTTTGCGGATCATGAAACTGCGCGGCCAGCCGTTGAGCCAGTTGGCGCAATGCTGGCGCCGCTTCCCGCAACTGGTGAGCAACGTGAAAGTGCGCGAGAAAAAACCCTTCGAACAACTCCCTGGCGTCCTGGATCTCGTGGCGCGGGCGGAAGCGGAAGTCAAACCGGCCGGGGGGCGCGTGCTGTTGCGCTACTCGGGCACCGAGCCGAAGGCGCGTCTGCTGCTGGAAGGTCCCGATCCGGCGGTTTTGGAACGTTGGAGCCGCGAAATTTGCACCGCCCTCAAACAGCAGGTCGGGGCCTAGCGGGGCCGGTCCGCCGGGGCGAAGCTTCCGGGCGGGGCCGATCGGCGAAGATTTTCTCATCACCGCTCATTCGAGGTCGTACCAGGCATTGTCGGCGGACAGAAAGCCCGTGCCCGGCGCGACGTTTCCGGCGCCGTCCTCGTTCTCAACAAAGCGTTCGCGCAACGATTCCACGTGACCGTCGCCCCAGGCGGTGTTGCTGCGTCTTTGGTGGCGGAAGCCTTGGGTGCCCGCCCAGCGACCCCGGAAGGAGTCGTCACCGGGATTGGGCCAGGGTGCGCGCATGAATTTATTGGCCCCGGCGGCGTATTGACCATCGCCAAAGACAACCGTGGCCATGGGACGGCGGATGGCGGCAGCTTTGATCGGTTCCGTCACTTGCTCCCCCTCGCCATGGCCGATGTAGCTGGTTTTGTAATTATACCCGGTGAACGGGGACGGCACCCCATTGGCGCTGCCCGTAAAGGACGGACATTGCTGGATTTGCCGGGGAGCGCGTTCCGACCACAACAAACCCGGGACCACCGTCGGCGGACTGCCGGCGATGGTCGTGAGATCCCAGCAAATCAAGGCCGCGCGGCCGTTGACCAGGCCGGAACGGTAGGCAATCGGATAAGACCCCTCGTTGTCGTCCACGTACACCTGCGCCGCCAATACCAACTGGCGCAGATTGCTGAGGCAATGCACGCGCCGGGCGGTGGCCCGGGCATGAGCCAACGCGGAGAGCAGCAACGCCGCCAGACCGGCGAGGATGGCGAGGACCACCAGCAGCTCAATCAGCGTGAAGCCGGAGTTTTCGCCGCTCCGACCGTTGCGCAGGTGCGCCCGGTGCGGGATCGTCGTGGGGATCATGGCCACTCAAGTTTCAAACGGTAAAACGCACGCGCCGCGGGAGGCGCTTCATCGCGCAGCTCAACCGGGGCGGCGGCAGCGGGGGTGACCTCCGCCACAGGAATCCATGTGGTGAAATTCGTGGTTCGTTCCAGCGTGTGTTTCCAGTTTTGGCGGGGCTGAAACGAAAAAACGAACCCAGTGCCGTTCGCGACCAGGTGGAGCGGCGGCGCGACGAGGCGCGTCACGGCCACGGCCACGGAGTCGGTCAGGTTGGCCAATTCCAGCGTTCCGTTGACGATGTCGAAGGTAAAGGCGCAGCTTGTCCAATTGCTCCCATCCCAGACCTGGGTTGCGAGATCGCTCCCGTCACCGTCATAATTCGGGCCCACGTCAAGCTGGAGCGTCGCCTGGAACGCAAGGGGGCCGGCTTCGAGCAGGGGCTGCACGGTTACCGCGCTGCTGGCCAGGACGGGGAACGCCAGCGCCGTCAACGCGTCCGGATATGGAAATCGTGTCGCCGTGACCAGCGCCGGTTGATTGATGCTTTGGAAGCGCATTTGCACGGCATTGCGGCCGACCTCTGCGGGGGATTGGAAGAACAGGGTGCTCGCGGAGTTGGTGAGATTGGCCGGAGCGATGGTCAACGCTTCTCCCAGGCGCATGGGGCGCACCGCGGCAAACGCATCAATTTCGCCGGCGTAATACCCGGCGGCTGCGGCCACGCGCACATACTGGATCCACGCGAAACCCGATTCCGCCAGATCGAAACCCGTGCCGCCGCCCGAACCGGCATACAACTCGATGGCTTCAGCCGCCGACAGCAGGGAGCCGGGGTTCCCGAGCATCTCATTGAAAACCGGGTTCACCGGCTTGGTGAAATCCATGCGCGCCGCCGTCCAGCCCAGGCCGGTGTTTTGGAATTGCCCGGCATCCCAGGCAAATGCGTGGGTGGGGAATGCGGTGTCGGCAAATGGCCCGTTCGTGTAGGTGTACCAATTCAATCCGTCGGGACTGACGGATACGCGCATCGGCTCCGTCGTGACCCCGCCGGTCAGGTGGCAATTTTGCATGTCGGCGGTTTCATCGGTGAAGCCGCTGCTGGTGTAGAACGCGTTGCCGAACACCTGAAAGTCCACGCCGTAGGGGTGGGCCGGGTTGTCCTCGATCGGCCGGTCAAATTTCACCGTCACCGCGCTGTACGCATAGTCCCCATTGGCAGGGGTGCGGTTGAGTGTCAGCAGCAGTTTCTGTCCGTCGGGAGCGCGATTGTAAGCCGCTTCCACCAATTTGATCCGGTAAGTCTGGTAGCCCAGGAACGGGTCAAAGTTGAGCGCCAGTGCCGTAGGTTCGCCCAGCACCGACAAGGGATCGTCATACGGTGCCGGTCCCCACGGGGGGGTGGCCGCGATCAGCTCGCTTGCATAGGGGCTGGAATTGAGCCATGCGGCTTGGGCCGGTGCCGGGGCGCGCTTGTGCTGGTGATACAGCATGGCCGCCGCGTCATTTGGCCGGGCCGGGTCCCAGCCACTGGCGGCCACCGTCCAACCCAGCCACGCCCCGTCGTGCAGCGGCAGATCGGCCCAGGCACCGCTGACGTACTGCCATTGTCCATGCTGCCCCGCATCCGGCGGTTGAGGATTGGCGGGGGTCCAGTAGGGGGCGTCACCGCGCACGGGCGCATTGGAAAAGCCGCCCTGGCCGCCGGCTTCGACCCAGAGTTCCCAAGTGGGACCGTGCCACCCACCCCAGTACCAATCCGCGACGTCCAAGGATTCAAATGCATCGGCCGTGTCCGGTTCAATCCGCACCAGTCCGTTCGTGAAGGCGGCCGGACCGCTGAAGGGGGTCGCGCCGGTCAGCAGGTTCGTGCCCTGGCGCAATCCGAAGCGACCGTTGTTGTTGGCATCGTAGCCGAAGCCGAGCACGGACAGTTCACCGGCATCGGCCGGAGGCAGCACGGCGAACAACTGCTGATCAGCGGCGAGGATGGCGTGGAACAAATCCCGGACTTGCGCCACCCCGTTCCAGCGGTACCCCCAGGCCCGCGACTGATCGGCGACCGGATCGGGCACCGCAGTATTGGTGCGCGCTTCCGGGGCGCTCCAATGAATGATCATGGCCGCGCGGTTGGTGCCCGCGCCGGCCCAGAACTGAATCTCATCCAGCGTCAGAGCGGGCGCGGCCAGCGCTCGCCACATCGCGAGCGCCAGGGCCGTCCACAATCCGCCGGGACGGAGGGAGGGCCGCCACCGTCCGGAGCCGCGCGCGAGGGCGGGGTGTCCATCACGCTGACCAGCGGGGGCAGGGCACAGGTTCATGTTGGGCGGAACGCGGGGCCGCACGGTTCAATGGCCGCTGCCGTTGTCGGAGTGACGGCGGCGGCGGACGCGGAGCCACAACGCGCCGCCCAGCCAGGCCAGCGTCAATGTGGCCGGTTCAGGCACGGCGGCGATGGGTGCGGATGGCGCCGAGTCGGCAAAATTGGGGGCAAAGCTCCAGCCGTCCCACGCGCCGTCACTCAGCACCCGGTCGGACGCACCGCTGGAGGCGTAACCCCAGCTGGCTTCGGTCGCGGCCTTGACGTAGTAGCTCCAGTAACCGGAACTCCATCCCTCGCGGTAATGATCGTCGGCGTCCGTGGCCACGCGCGCATCATCAAAAAACTCGTCCGTGCCCGGGTCAACGCGCCATCCGTCCGCGGCAAAGTTCAGGGCCGGGTTCACGTCGAATCCGCCGCTGGCGTTGAGGTCGTAGCCAATGCCCATGACGGCGGTGCCGAAACTGAATGTGCCCAGGTGCGCGAACAATCGCGGATCGGCGCTGACGACTGCCTGGAACATGTCGAAGCCCGTGGCCGCGCCGTCCCACCGGTAACCCCAGAGGAGGGATTCGGCCGTTTTGCCGTCATTCCAATCAATGACCAGGGCGGCGCGGTGGGAGCCGGTGCCGACCCAGAACTGCACGTCTTCAAACGTGGCGGCCGGGGCGGTGGCCAGGGTGAACGCGCTGGCGAGGGTCGTTACTAGCAACTGAATTTTTTTCATGCTGATCTTTCTTGTGAGTTTCCTTCCGCGCACGGAACGAAACGGGTTTGGGTTCGGGAGACCAGCACGGAAGCGGAAAGCATCCTGCGTGCATCCGGAGTGCGCCGCGCACCGGCGGGTGGCGGGCGGCTCCTGTTGCGCAAACAAAAACGCCTTCGACTTCCGCAAATCGGAAATGAAGGCATTAACGAACCCCGCCGATGACAGATCGGCGAGCTGGCCTCATCCTTCTCTTTGCGGAGAAGCTGACCGCCCAGACAGGCGGCCGTGACGAGCACAGTCAAACCGGTATCCTGACTTCGGATGTCAAACCTTGTTTCCACCTTCCCGCCCACAGCGGTTTCCGCCGGACAGTGGTTGTTGGAAATTCGTAATCCGTTACAGTGGCGCTACCGTCCCCGAGTTTCACGGGGTTCCCTGCATTTGACTGCGATTCCTGCGACGAACCGGAGTTCGTCTCTTTCAAAGAGCGCAACAGATCTAAGGCATCCGGCCGACGTTGCCAAGCAAAAACCAGCCGGCGGCTGCCCCGCCCCGGTTTTGCCCGGATCATGCACGCAAATTTTTTGCTATTCTTTTCCGTCCCGATAATCTCTGCGCGTGCCGTTACTGACGAGTCTGCTGGTTTTGATTGTTTCCGCCCGATTAATGGGTGGGTTGTTTGCCCGGTATAAACAACCTTCCATTGTCGGTGAAATGGTCGCCGGCGTTTTACTGGGACCGGCGGTGTTCAATGTGGTTCACGCGACGGACCCGCTGCGCGGTATTTCCGATCTGGCGGTGTTCCTGGTGGTGCTGTCTGCCGGGCTGGAAATGAATTCCAAGGATGTGCTCCGGGCCATGTCGGGAAAAGGACTCCTGGTGGCGTTGCTGGGCTTTACATTGCCGTTGGCCGCTGGCATTGGCGTTGGCGCTTTGTTTCAGCTCGGCGTTATGCGCACGGTGTTTCTTGGTTTGTGTGTTTCCATCACGGCGCTGCCGGTCGCCGTCCGCATTCTGGGCAGCTTCAAGTTGCTGAATTCAGAAATCGCGCGTTATTCCGTCGTCACCGCCATTGTGAATGATGTCGTCTCCCTGCTGGCGCTGGGGGTCATCCTCGGGCTGCCGCAGGGGGGCAGCGCGCTGGATGTGATCATTGGTGTGATGTTCACGGGGGGAAAACTGATTCTGTTTGCGGTGCTGGTTTCGGCGTTTGGCAGTCTGTTGGGCTGGGCCGAACGCCGGGGGGTGGCGGTGCATCGCGTACCCGAACGCTTGGTCGCAATCTTCGGGGCGGATGCGCTGTTCGGCATCGTGGTGTTGCTGGTGCTCGTGTTTGCCTCCGTCAGCGAAGTGCTGGGTTTTCACTTTGTCATCGGGGCCTTTTTCGGCGCGTTGCTGATCAACAAGGAATTGTTCCTGGCGTCGCGTTATTCCGAACTGGAAAAGACCTTGAACTCGGTGACTTCCGGATTTCTGGCCCCGGTCTTCTTTGCTTATCTGGGCCTGGAATTCAGCATCACTAAAATGGGCTCGCCGTGGTTTGTCGGCATTGTCCTGGTGGTTTCTCTCGTCAGTAAAATTTTGGCGGGCTGGCTGGGCGGACGGCTCATCCGCCTCGCGAACGTGGACGCGTTGGGACTGGGCATCATCTTGAACGGCCGCGGTGTGATGGAATTGGTCATTGCCAGCATTGCCTTGCAACACGGCCTGATTGGCGAGGGTTTGTTTTCCACGTTGATCTTGATGGGCGTCGTCACGACGATCCTGACGCCCATGTTGTTTCGAAAATTTGTGCTGCCGCACAAAATGCTGGGTCGAAACCTTGCAGCTGAACCAGCGATCGTGTCGCCCATGTAACCCCCGCACGCCAACTCTCCGGTCTGATTTTCGGGATGGGGTTACGCGGCGGCGCGTCACCCGGATCCATGCGGGCTGCCGGGCGCGTGGTATTTCGCCGCGGAAGGACCGGACAACCGGATTTTCCAAATGCTGACCACCAGGGTGGTGACCGCCAGGAGGAAGCTCAAAAAGAAGCCTTGTTGAAATTCACGAATGAGTTGCGCCGGCCGGATTCCCTCGGGCTGCGTCAACACCAGTGAAATCAAGGACACCCCCAGGGCTCCGCCGATGGTGCGCGCGTACATCGCCGCCGCCGTGGCGGCCCCCAGCTCATCCCGGGGCGCGTTGTCCTGCACCAGCAACAGCGTTGTCAGCATGCCGAATCCCATGCCGAATCCGGCGACAAATCCCGTCGCCGCCAGCGCGTAAATGCCGGCGTGAATCAACAGGACAAATCCGGCAAACCCGATGGATAACAACAGAAAACCGGTTTTGTTGATCGTTTCCAGACCCAGCATGCGCAGACTGCGCCCGCCGATGATGCTGGCCACCGTCCAGCCCACCACCATCGGGGTGAGGACGACCCCGGCGGTGGTGGCGTGTGCTCCGGCGACGGTTTGTACGAACAGGGGAATGTAGGCCACAGCGCCAAAATAGGCCGCCCCGGCCAGCAGGTTGTTCAGGAGCGAGCTTCGCGAAATCACATTGCGTAAACTCTGCACCGGCAGCAGCGGCGTCGGATGTTTTAATTCAAACGGCAGCGCGAGCAAAATGCCCAGCCCGCCGCCGAGGATCATTCCAAGCAATTTTTGATCCAGCCCCCAGACGAGCAGACCCACGCCCAGAATCAGAAAAATTGCGCCGGGCCAATCGAGCTTGAACGCTTGGCGCGGCGAGGCTTTTTCGCGCAGAAACAGGCCGCACAAGACCAAAGCCACCAAGCCAAACGGCACGTTCAGGTAGAACACCCAGCGCCAGGAAACGTGATCCACAATCAGTCCGCCGGCCAGCGGCCCGAGCAATCCGGCAATGCCCCAGACCCCGCTGATATAGCCCTGCACCCGGGCGCGTTGATGCAGCGCGTACATGCCACCAATCAACGTGAAGGTCAAAGTGAGCACGCCACCCGCGCCCAGGCCTTGAATGACCCGCATGGTGATCAACCACGGCATGTTGTGCGCTGCGCCGCTCAATCCCGAGCCGGTCAAAAATAAAATCACGCCGAGCAGATAAAGCCGCTTCCGGCTGACTGAATCACTCACGCGACCCCATAAGGGACTCGAAACGGTCTGCGTCAGGAGGTAAATGGAAAAAGGCAACGCATAGAGGTGCGGACTGCCCAGGTCGTTGACGATGGCGGGCATGGCCGTGGCCACGACCGTGCCTTCCAGCGCCTCCAGAAAGATGCCGATGATCAGGCCGATGGTTGCCAGGGATTTGGAATTCACTGCAAAATCACCCCGCGTGGCCCGTCAGCATTGCCGGCACATCCCCGCAAAATCAATAATGAGGAGGGCCGCGCGGCCCCGAAGTCTTCCGGGTCCGGGAGGCGGGCATTCGCTGGCCATATTGGGAAATTTAGCAAAGACGGCCGGAGCTTGTCTTGCCCGGATATCGGGACGGTCATCCCCGCCGCAGCCGGGGAATGGAGTCCAGCCTGGGGCCGCGCCCCTGACAGCGTGGGGAGGGCTGCTGCGCGGGGCGGGGATTCCTGCAGCCGATGCGGGTCGCCTATTCGGTCCGGACGAGAAATCGAATGGGCTGACTGAAAATCCGTTCCGGGCCGTGACGGGCCTCCACCCGGACATATTTAATGGCGGGGTGGCGTTGCGCGTTGGTGGGGATTGTAAAAACCACCCGGTTGGTACCGGTCACGGTGCTGCGGCTTTGATCCGTAACCAGCACAAAGTCGGATGGGGCGCTGGTTTCAATCGTCAATTGATAATCTTTCAGGGTAATGCCTTGGAAGCTCAATTCGTCTCCGCCAAATTGTGAGCCGAAGAATGCCCCACGACGGTAGGCTTGCAGGCAATGGCGTTCGGTCAATTCATGCACGAGCAATATATTGAATCCGCCCGGCCGGGGCGCGTCAGCTTGCACCTGCCAATCCGGGACAAAAAATCCGAGACAGCGGCGTCCGGTCTGCAGCAACCGGTCCCACATCTCCAGATCCCAGTCGCCGCTGTTCAGCACTTCAATACCCAGGACGCGGGGGTCGAAATCCAGCATCTCCTCGATCAGCGCTTGCGGCAGGTCCTTTCCCGACCAGTGTGGATGATTGATGGTGATGCCGCCGCCATCGGCGAAGAGCAGTTGCTTGAGCATTAAGGCGAAGGCGGTTTGCCACGGCAGACCGACACCATAAGAATATCCGCCACCGCCCCAGGACGTGCGAAACCGGTTATGCGCGTCGAACGTGCCGCTGCTGTAGAGCGAGCCCGGCGCATTGATGTGTACGCCCGCGCCGGTGTTGGCAAACGCATGATGCTCGGCGTTGGGCGAAAAGACGAGGTCTTGTGGAATGTCCTGGAAAAGGAAATCGCCAACCGTGAACGGCAGTTGTTCCCGTTGCGCCTCGGGCAGGGAATCATACCAACCGTTGGTTTTGTCCATGATGAGGGCGTTCCAATCCAGGGGGCCCGCGACGTAGTGCGACTGGCCGTCCGTCGTTCGCACCGCGCCGAAATCCTGTCGCACCCGAAACTGGCCTGCCCGAATGGCATCCATGGGGTAATAGGGGGTTGACGGGTAATAATTGGAAACGGGCAAGTGACGGTAGCCCAACCGGGCGGCCCGATGCAGCGCCGCTTGATCCGTGAGGTGAATGTGCGTGGTGGATCGAATCTGTTGCGCCGTGGTCCAATCCACCGTTGCGTAGGGGTTGTCAATCTCCACTCTGACAGGATGGGGCCGCGGGTCCAGCCGCGCGGTTTCGTCGCCGGCCAGGCCATGGGGAGCGGCCAGAAGCAGCAGTGCGGCAAGCCCGGACCGGAGTCTGGGATTCAGCGTGCACGCGTTTCGGAATGTTTGCATTTCGTTGCCCTTCGGGGCGTCGCCGGTCCACCCGGGCGCGCCGGGACAATTGTTTCCCGAAACCATCGGCAGTGCCAGCCGAACCTTCATCGTGCCGGCGTCGTCCGGCGCGTGGCCACGCGCTGCCGGCCGCTCCCCGTCCCGGTGATGGGCAACTGCAATGGCGCGGCGCCGGCGGTTGACCACAAGGGCGAGTGGGGTTAGAGAAGTAAAGCATGAGAAGCGAGTGGTTGTGCCGGATGGCGCCTGCTGCGGAATGACGTTGGCCATGCGAATGTTCCCTGCGATATGATGAACCTGTTCCTGCGCCTCTTGTACGTGGGGTATCGGGCGTACACGGGGATCACGTATTGGACCAGACGCCGCTTTACCGTCGTTGGTCAGGCGGTGCTGGGGGCCACGGTGGTGGCCCTGTTTGCCTCGACCGATGCGGACAACGCGGTGGGCTATCAGGCGTTCACGCCCCTGGTGGTGGCGATGGGCAGCGCATTGCTCTTTGGCAGCCGGTTGGGGTTCCGTCCCCGGTTCGCCGTGGAACGGCGTCTGCCCCGACTTGCCACGGTGGGGCAGCCGCTCACCTACCGGGTGCGTCTCAAAAATCTCGCCGCGCACCGGGAGGCGGGGTTGACGTTGATTGAGGACCTGGCCGACCCGCGGCCGGACTTTCCGGAGTGGCGCGACTACAAACTGGACGAGGACAAACACGTGCGACCGTTTCGATTTGACCGGCAGCGCTTCCGCTCGCCGTTCCAGCATGCCACCCTGCGCGAGTGCGAAGTGCCGGCCATCAATCCGCAAGAAGAGCGGGAGCTGGAGGTGGTGCTGCATCCTTTGCGGCGCGGGCTGATCCGGTTTGAAGGCTGCACCTTGGGGCGGGCTGATCCGCTGGGAATTTTTCGCGCGTTGCAACGCCAGTCGTTGCCGCAATCCCTTCTGGTGCTGCCCCGGCGCTATGCCCTGCCACCCGTGGCCTTGCCGGGGACACGGCAGTATCAGCAGGGGGGGGTTGCGCTCGCTTCGCACATCGGCCAAAGCGACGAGTTCGTGGCGTTGCGCGACTACCAGCGGGGCGATCCCCTGCGGCACATCCACTGGCGTTCCTGGGCCAAGGTGGACCGGCCGATTGTGAAGGAATTCGAGGACGAATTTTTTGTGCGGCACGCCCTGATTCTCGACACGTTCACCCCGCGGCCACACAGCGATGTTTTTGAGGAGGCGGTTTCGGTGGCGGCCTCGTTTGCCTGCACCGCCTTGACGCAGGAATCGCTGCTGGACCTGCTGTTCGTCGGGGCGGAAGCGTACAGTTTCACCGCCGGCCGGGGACTGGCGCATGCGGACCAGATGCTGGAAATCCTGGCGGCGGTGCAACCGTGCCGGACGCAAACCTTCACGCAGTTGGAGCAGTTGGTGCTCGGTCACGTGTCCGTGGTCAGCGGGGGCATTTGCGTGTTGCTGGCGTGGGATGAAACGCGACAGAAATTTGTCGGCAAACTGCGGGCGCTGGGGTTGCCGGTTTGGGTCTTTGTCATCCGCCCGGCCCAGGAAGTCGCGCCGCTCGATCCCGGACCGATGCGTGACGCGCCGGAATGTCTGCGGGCCCTGACGGTGGGCCAGGTGCAGGCGCAACTTGCCGGACTTGCATGAAGCCGCCGCCTTTACTGCTGGGCGCCGCCCTGCTTTTCTGGGGTTGGCAGTCAGGGTTGTTTCTGGTGGGCGCGCTGCTGGCCGTCCTGCTGGAGGGCGCGCGCGTCTTCAAAGTGCGCTGGGATTTTTCCGACGAGGATTTCAACCGGATCTGGACCTGCTGCGCCCTGTTGCTGTTCGGTGCGTTGCTCTACGCGTTCAGCACCCATGACGGCATCACCGGCGTCAATTTTTTGCTGGGTGATCGGACACCAGGCAACACCCAGGCCGCCTCGACGGCCGGGGCGCGGACCATCACCAGCGTCATCCGCTGGTTGCCCATGATTTTCTATCCCTTCCTGTTGCTGCAAACCTACAGCACGCGCGAAACAGTGCCGGTGACCACCATTTCATTGATTCTGCAAAAGCGGTGGAAACGGAAGAAACGGCCCGGGCCGGTTGCGGATGACTCCCGTGGATTCAATGTCGGCTACCCGTATTTCTGCACGACGCTGCTGGCGGCCAGTTTTCATCCGGCCAGCAACAACACCTATTTCTGGGGCTTCTGCGTGCTGCTCACCTGGGTGTTGTGGACCCACCGGTCCCCGCGATTCGGGTGGGCGGTCTGGCTGGGACTGCTGCTGGTCGTGGCCGGCGGGGGCTATTTCGGTCAGCACGGGTTGAGCCAGTTGCGGCAATACGCGCCCAATCTCAATGCCCATTGGCTGGCGCGCTTCATGCGTCGCCACGAAAACCCCAATCAAAGTCGTACCGCGTTGGGTACGTTGGGGAACATCAAGAATTCCGGGACAATTGTGATCCGCGTCACCCCGACGGATCCCAACCGGGTGCCGCCGTATTTGCGGGAGGCGAGTTACCGGGTGTATCGGCGCCAAACCTGGCTGGCGGGATCGTCACGGGACGACTTCCAGCAGCTCTATGAAGACGCGCCGCTGGACCATCCGGGTAATTGGACCTTGGTGCCCGGAAAAGAACCCGGCGCAACCCTGAAAATTGCCTGCTACCTCGAGGGTTATGAACAGGAATCGCCCGTCGGTCTCCTGCCGCTGCCGCCTGGGAGCGCGCGACTGGAAAAATTATCCGCCTTTAATCTGATGCGCAACAGCGCCGGAACCGTGCGCGCTTACGGCCCGCGGCTGGTTGTTTTCGACGCCCATTACGGCCCGGGGCGGACCATGGATTCGCCGCCGGGTACTGGCACGGCAGAAAATGCGGACACGCAACGTCTGCTGACGGAAAATGCCCGCTGGCGGCGCCCCGATACTGGCGATGCCGCCGCTCCTCGGAACTGGGGGGCGCGGCGGTGGACCGCGGAATTCGATCCCGCATTTGCGGACCAGCCGCAACCGGTGTTGCCCCCGGGCGTGCGGACGAACGAAGACCTGGAAGTGCCGCGGGTCGAACAGCCCGCGCTGGATGCGATTATTGCGGAGTTGCAGTTGAAAGACCGCCGCCTCTCGGCAGTGTTGCCCGCCGTCGCGCAATTTTTCGACACCAAGTTCAAATACCAGACCTGGCAGGCGCCGGGGCGGGGGGCGAGTGATACCAACACGCCGCTGGCGCGGTTTCTGTTGACCACCCGCGCGGGACATTGCGAATACTTTGCCACCGCCACCGCCCTGTTGCTGCGACGCCTGGGCATTCCCACGCGCTACGCCATCGGCTACGCGCTCCACGAAAAATCCGGCGCGGGCTACGTGGTGCGGCTGAGTGATGCGCACGCGTGGACGCTGGTGTGGGATGACACGGAAAAAGTCTGGCGGGATTTTGACACAACACCGGCAGCGTGGATTGACGCCGAACGCAGGGCACGATCGCCGCTGCAATGGCTGTCGGATCTCTGGTCCCGGCTCGGATTCGAGTTTTCCAAAATTCGCTACGGCCAGAGCTCATTCCAACAATACCTGATCTGGCTGGTGGTGCCCGCCCTCGTGCTGCTGCTCTATCAAATCATCTTTCGCCGCGGGCGTCGCCGGGCCGGACCTGCCGTGGCGGCCGCGCCCCCGCACTGGCCCGGCGCGGATTCAGAGTTTTACCGATTGGAGCGCCGATTGGCCGGGTGGGGCTTGCCCCGAAGGACGGCGGAGCCGTTGCAATGGTGGTTGCGCCGCGCGGTGCGCCACCCGGAATTGGTCACGCTGCAACCCTCGTTGGAGGCCGTGTTGCGCCTGCATTATCGCCACCGCTTCGATCCGCAGGGTCTCACTGCGTCGGAGCGGGCGCAACTGCGGCGTGAAGCGGAGCGCTGTCTACAACGCCTGTCCGGCCTGCCCGGGGCGGCGGGGGATTGAGGGGGCACAGCGCGGCGTTCAGAACTTCACCGTCTCCAGGAATTTCAAGCTCTGGGGAATCTGCTCCCGGACCGACGGTGATTCGTCCTCGATGAAGTAATGTTTCACCCCGACCTTTTGGGCGGCCCGGAGGAGCGCGACCCAGTCGGTCTGCCCGGTGCCCACCACCACATCGTTATGGACATCGGTGCTGCCGGCCAGCGAACCGGTGGGCACGCCTTTTTTCAAATCCTTGACGTGCATCAGCCCCCAGCGTCCGGGATATTTTTCCAGCAACCGGGCCGGGTCCTGTCCCGGAAACACCGTCCACATCACGTCCATTTCAAAGTAAACCCGTCCGGGTTGGGTTTCCTGCACCAGCACGTCAAACACCGTGCCCTGCGCCAGTGGCACGAACTCGTAGCCGTGGTTATGGTAGAAGAATTTGATGCCGTGCTGCGCGAGCACCTCGCCGGCGTGATTGAATACCTTGGCGGTTTCACGCGCCCAGGTCTCGGTTACCGGCCCGGAGTGCGGCACCCAGGCGGTGCCCGCCCATTCCAGCCCGAGCGCCTTGGCCTCCTGGGCGATGGTTTCCGGGTGGTCGCGGAAAGTTTCGTAGCTGAAATGGCCCGCGACCGCCTTCAATCCGGCCGCCTTGAGCATGGCAGCAAATTCTTCTGGTGACTTGCCGTATGTCCCGGCCAGTTCCACGGTGCGAAACCCGAAGTCGTACACCTGCTTCAGGGTACCGGGCACGTCCTTGCTGAACGAGTCGCGCAGGCTGTAGAGCTGCAATCCCAGCGGCCCCTTGAAGCTGGCACCGATGCCGGCATCGGCGGCGCGCGCGGCGGCGGGCATGAGCAGGGCGGCAAGACAAACCAGGAAAAGGGCGCGTTTCATGCCGGCATTAAACACGGAGCCAACCGGAGAAGACAAGCGCGCAATCGCAGAAAAAAACCGGGCGGTCGCCCGGCTACGGTTCAATGGCCCGCACCCGGGCAAGATGCCGTCCGCCTGCAAATCCGGTTTGCAGCCAGAGCCGGACGATCTGCAGCGCCAGATCAAGCGGAACGGTCCGCTCCCCGAGGGCGAGCACATTCGCGTCGTTATGCTCGCGCGCCCACCGGGCGGTTTCCAAATTCCAGCAGAGCGCGCACCGGACGCCGCGCACCTTGTTGGCGACCATGGCTTCGCCATTGCCCGAGCCGCCCAGCACAATGCCCCGTTCACATTCGCCCCGTGCCACCGCTTCGGCAGTGGGACGGATGAAGGCCGGATAATCCACCGGGGCTTCACTGTGCGTGCCAAAATCCCGGACTTCGTGCCCGAGGCTGGCCAGCAGGGCTTTGATCTCTTCCTTGTAGGCAAAACCGGCGTGATCCGAGCCAATGGCGATTCTCATGACGGGACAATGCTACCAGACATACTGCGGTTCGTATATGGGGCCGAAATGATGTTTGCGCAGCAGTTCGATGAATTTGGCGATGCCGCGCTTTTCATCGGCCGCCAGATGATAATGAATGTGCCAGCTCAGGTAGTCCTTCCGGAAATCCCGCGTGTATTCCGGGCGGCTGTTGATGATGTGGTCCAGGGTGTCGAGGCCGAAGTCCCGCGCTTCGTGGAGCTGCCGGCGCAGTTCGGGCGTATGCACCCCACGCCGCATGGCCCAGACGGCGTACACGAACGGCAGTTGGGTCCATCCCGTCCACTCGGTCCCCAGATCAAAGATCTCGTGGGTGGGCCGGGCTTGGTTGGCGAAATAAAAATCCAGGGCCGGATCGCCGATCAACAGCACAAAGTCCTTTTCCGCCGCAACGGCATGATCTTCCAGGGGGCGAAAGACCGGCCGCAGGCCGCGCTCGGCCAGCAGCACCTTGAGCAGGGCGACGCTGGAAAGCGAGGCCGGGTCGCAAAAAACCTCGCGCACGGCCGCGAGGGGCCGGCGGTGCGCCATGAACACGCTTTTCACTTCGCCCAGCGAGGCGACGGCGACCCCATCAAGGATGTCGTAACGGTCGGTGAACAGCGCCGCCACCACGCTGACCAGGGCGGCGTCCAGCGCGTCCTGTTCCAGCGCCTGCGCCAGTTTGGCGGGCACGTCAAAAATGATTTCGCTTTCCAGACCGCGGGTCAGCGGCACGGCATTCAGCGCGCGCACTGAGCCCACCCGGAACGGGCCCAGCAGGCGCCGGGCGCCGAAGGCGCGTTCGCGACTGGCGATGGCCTCCTCTCGTTCCAACCATTTGGCGCTGACGGTGGGATTATCCACCGCCAGGCGCAGTTTTGCGATTTCGTCCGCCATGTCCTTCGTCCGGGGTAGCAGGAGCCGGACAGGAATTCAATCCCGGTTCCATCCGGGGCCGCCCCCCGCTGGTTGCGCCCACCTTGACATCGTCGGGGTCCTGTCAAACACTTCCCGCTGTCTTATGGCCGAAGTGAAGGAAAATCTGCACATGGAAAAGATCGTGTCGCTCTGTAAACGCCGGGGATTCATCTTTCAATCCTCGGAAATTTACGGCGGCATCAATGGCTTTTGGGATTACGGCCCGCTCGGTGCCGAACTGAAACGCAACGTCAAGGAACTCTGGTGGCGCGCCATGACGCGCGCGCGCGAGGATGTCGCCGGGCTGGAAGCCACCATCATCATGGCGCCGGCCATTTGGAAGGCCAGCGGGCACGTGGACACCTTCAGCGATCCGATGTGCGACTGCAAGAAGTGCAAGAAGCGCCACCGCGCCGACCAGCTTTGTGAAGATCAGGGCCTCGCACTCACCAAAGGCGACAATGGCCAGTTCGCCTTCCCGGCGGGCACCAAATGCACCCACTGCGGTTCAACCGAGCTGACCGAGCCCCGCCCGTTCAATCTGATGTTCAAGACCTACGTCGGTCCGATCGAGAGTGAGGACCATGTGGCCTATTTGCGCCCGGAAACAGCCCAGGCCATCTTCGCGCAATTCAAGAACGTGCTGGAAACGTCCCGGCAGAAGATTCCGTTCGGCATCGCGCAGATTGGCAAGGCGTTCCGGAACGAGGTGACGCCGCGCAATTACACCTTCCGCTCGCGGGAGTTCGAGCAGATGGAGCTGGAGTTTTTCATCAAGCCGGACGAGGCGATTGAGGCCATTCACGGCAGCGTGGCCACCGTGCCGGTCTCCGGGCATCCGGGCGAGCCGCAGCCGAATTGGGGCTGGCAGGCTTGGCACCAATATTGGGTCGAGGAACGCGTGCGCTTTTACGAGGGCCTCGGCCTGGCGCGCGCCACGCTCAGCTTTCACGTGCAGACCGCGGACGAACTGGCGCATTACGCGCGGGCCACGACCGACATCCTGTTCAAGTTCCCGTTCAGCAAGCGCGACGAAAAAGGCGAGTTGAAAGGTGAGGAGCTCGAAGGCATCGCCGCCCGCAGCGATTTTGACCTGTCGCAGCACCAGCGGTTTTCCGGCAAGCCAATGAGTGTGTTCGATGAAGAACTGCGCAACGCGTGGCCCCGGCTGCCGCAGGCGCGGCAGGACGCCTTGTGGCAGCGTTACTACGCCCACCGCCAGCGCTACCTCACGAGGATGGGGGTGGCGGAAGATGCCGCCGCCCGGCAGGCCACCGAGGATGCGAACGCGCTGGCCAAGGGCAATTACATTCCGCACGTCATCGAGCCATCGGCGGGAGTGGACCGTCTGATTCTCGCCCTGCTCACCAACGCCTACACCGAAACGGTGAAGACGGACGACAAGGGCCGGAGCGAGACGCTGTACGTCATGCAGTTTCACCCCCGGGTCGCGCCGATCAAGGTGGCGGTGTTGCCGCTGTTGAAAAACAAACCCGAACTGGTGGCCCGGGCGCGCGCGGTGTTTGAGCTGCTGCGCCACGACCTGGCCTGTTTTTACGATGAGGGCGGCAGCATCGGCAAGCGCTACGCCCGGCAGGACGAGGCCGGCACGCCCTATTGCGTGACGATTGACTTCGATACCCTGGGTGAAAACCCCGAGTTGCACGACACGGTGACCCTGCGCTACCGCGATGACGGCCGGCAGGAGCGTTTGAAGATTTCCGGGCTGCGCCAGTGGTTGCTGGAACACGTCCGCTGACTGAAATGGAAACTGACACCTCCGAGACTCCTCCCGTTCCGCCTTCCGCCGGACCTGACGTGCGGCGGGAGACGCGGGTGTTGTCGTATGCGGCCCGGATTTCCTATCTCATCATGGGGTTGTTGTTCGTGGCCATTGCCTGGCTGCACGTGGGCACGCTGTTGCTCTCCGTGCTGTTCGGCTATTTCGCACTGCGCATGTTCAGTTTTAATCGCAGCAAGACCCTGGGCGTGGTGCTGTACCTGATCGCCGCGGTCGCGATCAGCTACGGGCTGGTGATCTTTTCCAAGCGGGCCTACCGCACCCTGCCGAACATCGTCAATGAAACCATTCCGGCCATCGTGAATTTTGCCGAGAAGCAGGGCATCGAATTGCCCTTCACCGACTACACGAGCTTCAAGGCCATGGCCCTCAAGGAAGCCAACGACAGCCTCGCCAATATTGGCCGGTACGCGCACGACGTAATCTGGGTGGTGGCGCTGCTGATCATCGGCCTGGTGGCGGCGCTCAGCTTTTTCGTCAATGAACGGTGGAACGTCGAGGACGATCCGGAGGCGGTGAAGGACAACTTGTATTCCACCGTGGCGCGGGAATTGATCCTCCGTTTCACCACCTTCTATGACAGTTTCGCCCGGGTCATCGGGGCGCAAATCGTCATTTCCGCCATCAACATGGTTTTGACCGCGGTCTTTCTGATCTGGAACGGGTTTCCCCATGCCCCGGTGCTGATCATCCTCGCCTTCCTCTGCGGCCTGCTGCCCATCCTCGGCAATTTGATCAGCAACACCTTGATCATCGGAGTGGCCTTCACCATGACCAAGGGGCCGGAAATGGCGCTTTTCTCCCTCATCTTTCTCGTGGTGATCCACAAACTGGAGTACTTCCTGAACAGCAAAATCATCGGCGATCGCATCAAAAATCCGATGTGGTTGATTCTGGTGGGCATTGTCCTGGGCGAAAAACTCATGGGCATCCCCGGCATGATTCTCGCCCCCGTCGTGTTGCACTACGTCAAGGTGGAAGCCTCGCGCAACAAGATCACCACCCAGGGGGTGGAAGTCGCCTGAAAATTCGCCGCGGCCGCCTTCCGACCAGGGCGGGGTGGAAATTCCCGCGCCTCCCGGAATACTGCGGCGTCACCGCTTCCGATGGTAGGTGGCCTGGGCAAACTTTTCCGCCCGCAACTGTTCCGCGCGTGCCGCCAGCGCGCCGGTGACGGACAGCTCCGCCCAGCCGGTGGGGTGGGGCGCGACCATTCGCATTGCCTGTTCCCACGCGCCGCGCGTCAACCCGGGCGGGGGCTGCACCGAACCCTGGATCAGCAGGCCGAATTTGTTGCGGCGCTGTGCCGCGCCGGCGATTTTCTGTCCGCGCCAGAGCAGATCGAACTTTTCGTGCCCGACAAAGCACTGGCCCGGCGCGGGTTTCCGGCAGAACGGCGCCAAGTCCGTGGTGATGCGCAAATGCGCGAAGGCCCGTTGCAGCCATTCATGAACCTGGCGGTAACTCGCTTCAGCCCGGAGTCGATGCCATTCGTGCTGCGGCGGAAACGTGAGGCTGTACGTCCAATCGGCAGCGTGGGAGACCAGTCCGCCTCCGGTCGGGCGACGGAGCAACGGCCGCAACGGAGTCAGATCTTCGATCTCGGCGTAGTGCTGAAAATAACCGAATGTGACGGCCGGTTGTGTCCATCCATAGAACCGCAGGACCGGGATGCCGCGCGTGGCCGCCGTCTCCAGCAGGGCCTCGTCCAGCGCCATGTTGTAAGCCGGTTCTCCGTTTCCCGAGTGAAGGCAGTGCCAGTTCATTTGACGCCAATCCGTGGACACAACGTTGCCACTTCACAGTGCGCACAATCCGGCCGGCGCGCGACGCAGCGACGGCGACCATGCCAGATGAGCCAGTGGCTGAACAGCGTCCACTGCGCCCGGGGCACCAGCGGAATCAATTCGCGCTCGATCTTCACGGCGTCAGTTTGGCGCGTGAGCCCCAGCCGCCGGGTCACGCGGGCCACATGCGTGTCCACCACGATGCCGGCGTTCAAGTGGTAAGCGTTGCCCAGCACCACGTTGGCCGTCTTGCGTCCCACCCCCGGCAGTGCGTGCAACGCCGCCATCGTTCGCGGCACCCGCCCGCCGTGCTGCTCCACCAGCATCCGGCAACAGGCCTGAATATTCCGGGCCTTGTTGCGGAAGAATCCCGTGGTCTGGATCAGCGCCTCCACCTCCGTTGCCGGCGCGTTCGCGTAATCGGCGGCCGTGCGGTACTTCTGAAATAACGCCGGAGTGACGAGATTGACCCGCTTGTCCGTGCATTGGGCCGAAAGGATGGTGGCGACAAGCAATTCGAGCGGGTTCGAAAAATTCAGTTCACAATGTGCCTCGGGATAAGTGTTCCGCAACCGCTTCATGATCGCCCGGGTGCGGGTGATCCGGGCTTTGAGGGTTTCGCGCGTCATGGCGAGCCCAGCCTACGCGAAGCCATGCCGCCGGAAAACCACGAATGCACCCCTCCTCCCGGCGCCTGGTGGTTGAACGCGGCGATCCGCCCGGGGCCGACGCCGGTTCCGTCCCGCATCCACCGCCCGGATCAACTGCGGGTCGTGGGTTGCCCGGGATGGATTTTTCGCCACGGTGGAAGCGTCCCGGCCGGGATGGTTGGGAGTTTTCATGCCGCTGGATGCGGACGTCCGCCCCGCCGCAAACCCCGGGCCGCCGGCTGGTGGTTGAGACCGGTGTGGTGGTCACGCTGCGGGGCGATACCTTTGGTGCGGGAGTCGGGTGACCACCAGCCCGGCCCGGCCCGGTGGGGGAAACGATGTCTGTCGCCTCGACCGCCTCACGGAGGCGGGTGGCGCGGGTTCCCGTTCGGGTGGCGGATTGCCCTTCTTCCGCCTGGCGTCGCACCGGCTGCCTGCCATTCACGGCGGCCGCTGCAAGTGGCGCACCTCGTACGCGTAGCGCATCTGCTCGCCGGGTTGAAGGGAGACAATGGGGGAGAACAATTCCAGGTTGATCTGTTGACGCGAAGGCTCCCAGAACACGCCCAGACGGGCGAAGTCGCCGGGCGCGAAGCGTTGTTCCACCCCGAATCCGGCCTGATGGTTGAAATAGGCGTAAGCGCCGCCCTGCACCGCCTGGTGGACCACGGCTCGTTGTTCGGATGTGGGTTCTGCGTGACGCCAGTGCCGGTTCACCTGCTGCCAGCCGGGTTGTCTCACGTAAATGGCCAGCACCTCCGGATCATCCGTTCCGGTCGCGGTGTCATACTCCGGATGGATCTGGAAATCGAACGTGCGAGCCTTGCCCGCGGTCGCCACCGTCGTGAACCGAATCGCCTCACCCTGCAACGTGATGCGGCGTTCGAGGCGGGCGCCGTCCTTCGTCGTCAAAGTGAACCGGGCGTCGTGTGGTTCTGCCTGGACGGTGAACGGCAGGATGTTCGAGGCGGACGGTCCTTCGCCCTGGCGCAACCATTCCTCGTGCCGGAACCGGCCAAAAGAACGCCGCGCATAAGTCACATTGCGTCCGGTGGGCTTGTACGTCATCTCGACCACTTTGGCGTTGCTTTCGGGCAGCACCACCACCCGCCAAAATTCGTTCTCGAGGCGCACGGCCTGCAAGCCAGCGTGCAGGCTGCGCCAGCCGGCCAGATACTGCGCCGTAGTGGTCAGCTCGTCTTCCATGGTGACCTCAAAACGCCGGCACAGGGCAGCGTAGCGCGCCAGTAAATCGGATGGAAACCCCGCCAGATTGGGCCGGCAGATGCCGTTGCTGATCACCAGCTCCATGCTGGCCGCGCTCAACGCAGCGCGCAGGGCGCACACGGAGGCCTTGGCAACACGCGCGCGGATGATCTCCGATTGGGCGCGGGCCAGCGCCGCATCGAAATACGCCATGATGCGCGCCGCGGATTCCAGGTTGAGGGCCAGGGCGGCCTCGGTCGGAAAACAGGTGGGATGCACCCGCGCCGCGCCGACCCGGTCGTGGTAATCCTTCAGGCAGGCCAGAATCGGCTCCGCCGATTCCGCGTAATGCAGGCGGCAGAATTCCGTCGCCTCCTGCCAGCTATCCCGGCCCGGCCGCCATAAACAGCGTGCCATGACGTAGTTTCGCAGATCGCTCAACTCGGTGGAAAACCCATTGCCGGCGGCCTGCATGAAAACGCCGCGGCCGTGGTTTTCCGCGAAGTAGGCCACGCTCCGGCCCAGGCTGCGGAGGTTCGGAAACGGCAGGGTGTAACCCTTGAAGTTGGTGTTGTAATGCCAGATAAAAATGCGCTCCGCCTTCTGTTTCCAGCCCGCCAGATCCTCGCAGAACGACCGGTTCAACGCGCACGTCCGGTCGTCAATGGCGTGAAAGTCGCAACACTCGATGCTGCACAACTGGATCATCACATTGTGCCGCGCCCGGAGGGTTTTTGGCGGTTTGCGGGTGTACAAATAGGCGTAGGTGCTGAGGACGATGTCCGGATGCATCGGCTCGATGCGTTCCGCCACGGCATTGACAAAGCTCAGCGTGGCCGCCGCGTGCGACTCCTCACGGGCATCCAGCGCGGCGCAGGCTGGACAGGTGCAATAACTCTCGTTGTCCATCTGCGCAATGCTGATGTTTCGCGCGCGTGGATCCTTTGCAATTTCCGCCAGCACCGCCTGCACCACCACCTCGACCAGCCCGGGATGGCTCATGCATAACTGCGGTCCGCCGCCGCCCATCTCCAGCCGGCGTTGGCCGTCCACGAGCGCGAAGTATTCCGGATGTTCCTTGCCCCACTTCGCCGGCGGCACGAGCGAAGCCACATTGTGACTCACCAGCCGCCAGCCCGTGCGCCCACCCAGTTGCGGATCGTCGGTGAGGGTGTTCACGCGCAGCCGCGTGGCGAACTCCGGATGCCGGGCGTTCTCCCCGTAATACGACCAGCGAAAGGCAAAGACAGGTTTCCTGATCCCATGGCGGCCCAGCGGAATTTTCCGTTCCCGGGGCCGGTCGGGGTAATACGTGTGATCAAAGGTGAGGAACCGGACCCCGCACCACTCTTCAAAAAACTCATAGACGCCGTAGAGCGTCCCTCGCGCCCCTGCGCCATCAATGTACAGGCTGTGTGGCCGCACCTCGAGCCGGAACCCCTCCTCGCCATACAACTCGCGGACCAAAACCGGTTCGCCCTGCCGGGACACGGCCGTGCTGCCGATGCAGACCACGCCGGCGTCGGCCGGGGCGGCTTCCAGAATTGGGAGAATTGTTCCAGTCATTTCCCGGAACAACCGCTGAAACTCCGCGGCGGCGTAATGCTCGGACGGGGACGCCGGCGGGGCACAGATGATTTTCCAGGCGCTGATGTCTGCCAGCGTGATGGCGTTTTCCCCGGGCGCGGCCGCCGCCACTGCGAGCCATGCCATGATCCAAGCCAGTCGCTTCATGCGGTTCCTCACTTTGCTTGCGTGCACCGGACGGAACAACGTCGCGGTGAGTTGATTGAAAACAATTTCGGGCCTGACCCGGTCGTGTCAATCCGGGAATCGGTCGCGCGCGCTGGTTGGGCGGCGGGGGTGGCTTCCTTGAGCGCCGCGGACGAGCCATCCACGGTGGGGCGGGAATGTTCGCCAGGCCCGGCGCCCTGGAGCGGTGCCGGGGTTTTTGCCTGGGGACGGCCGGCATTGCGGGCTGATCGCGCGCGGTCTTCGGTCCATCGCCTCTTGCCGGAGATCATTCTGGGCGTGGTGACTGAGGGGGGCGAGATGGTGCGCGATACAGGGTTCGAACCTGTGACCCCTACCGTGTCAAGGTAGTGCTCTACCACTGAGCTAACCGCGCCCGCTCGGGGCCAAGCATCATGCCGGGACGGCTGGGTTTTGGCAAGCACTCCGTGCGGCCTGTGCCCCGGCCCGGCACATCCATCAGGTGCCACAATCCTTTGCCAATCGTGGCCCAACGTGTTAGAACTGACCCGCCACCCGGACGCCGGCAGGGACGTCCGGGAGCGTGATCGAAATGAGCGCACTTTTGCGATTTTCTCCGCCACGGACATGAAACGTTCCGCGTGGCCCGTCGCGCTCACCATCGCCGGCTCGGACAGCGGAGGAGGTGCAGGCGTGCAAACCGACTTGAAAACCTTCGCGGCGTGGCGTTGTCATGGCACGAGTGCCATCACCTGTCTCACCGCCCAGAATCCCCGCCAGGTGACCGGCATCCAACCGGTGCGGCCGGACATGGTGCGCGCGCAACTGCGCGCAATTTTTGCGGAACTGCCCGTGGGCGCGGCCAAGACCGGGATGTTGTTTTCCGCCGGGATCATCAAAGTGGTGGCGGAGTGGTGGGCGGCGGACAAGCGGCCGCCGTTGGTGGTGGACCCGGTGATGGTGGCCACCAGCGGGGCGGTCCTGCTGAAGCCCTCGGCCATTCACGCGTTGAAGGAACGTCTGCTGCCGCAAGCCTGTTTGATCACCCCCAATCTGGACGAAGCCCAGCTCCTGCTGGGAGGAACGCTGCGCACCCTGGCCGATTTGCGGGCGGCGGCGGTGGGGCTGCATGACCTTCTGGGCTGCGCCGCCCTGGTCAAGGGGGGACACCTCGATTGGCGCGGCCAGGCGGTGGATGTCTTGTTCGACGGCCGGCGCGTTACCGTGCTCCGGGCGCGCCGCATTCCTGGTGTTTCCACGCACGGCACCGGTTGCACCTATTCGGCGGCCATCACCGCCCACCTGGCGCGGGGCGCGAAACTGCTCACCGCAGTCCGGGCGGCCAAACGGTTCGTCACGGACGCCATTGCGCAAAGCTACCGGATTGGAGCGCACCTGGCGTTGCAACCGGGTGCGCCAGGCAAATAAGCTTGAATGTTTTGGCGGAACCGGCCTCTAATGACGGTGGGAAACATGACATGATGAAAAAGATTTCAGCCTTCCTTCTGGTTTTATTGAGTGCGACCACACTGCCGCTGTGGGCCGCAGGCAAAAAGCAGGCGGCTCTCAAGCCGTATCCGCTCGATGTGTGCCTCGTTTCCGATGAAAAGCTCGGAGAAATGGACGATCCGTACGTGTTCGCTTACAAGGGACAGGAGATTAAATTGTGCTGCAAACCCTGTGCGAAAGATTTCAAGAAAGATCCCGCCAAGTATCTGAAGAAACTGGAAACCGCCGCCAAGACGGGGCCGAAGTCCGGGAAAAAGTGACCTCCGGCGCTGCCGGCATCATTACCATTTGGCACGGTAACTGATCCATGGAAGCAGTGAGAAGAGCGATGGCAATCCTTCTGAGCCTGGCCATGATCTGGCTGCAAAGCGTCGTGGCCACGCCCGTGGTGGCGGCGGCCTCCGCCGCGCCAGCCGCCGCCTGTGCTTGTTGTCGGGCTCAGAAGACCTGTGGTTGTGTGGCGGCGGCCACGCCGGATGCCCGGCCCATCACCGCCGCAACGCTGGCCGGCAGCGGCGCGACCGATTTTCACGCCGATCTGGCGCGGGTCAGCCCGGCACTGATTCCTCGCGCCGCAACGGCCGCCCCTGTTTCCGTTCCCGCTTCGTTCGAGTTGATTCCGGCCGTTCCGCTCTTCCAGCGGAATTGCGCCCTGCTGATCTGATTTTTCACCGTTAACCCCCGGGGTGTGCCCCGTTCCGGAGGCACTGCGTACTGGATTGTTGTTGGCGGTTGAAAAATTTTGATGGCATGAAGAACAAAATACTTGGTCAGTTGGTGGCGGGCTTGTTGATGGGCTCCGCCTGGAGCGGAACGGGATGGGGGCAGCCGCCGCCGGAATTGTCGGGCACCGGCGCGTCATCTGCGGACGCTGCGGAATTGCAGCTTACGCCCGCGTTGCTGGAGCGCTGGGTTGCCGAACTGGCAACCAACCATCCGGCGTTGCGGGCGGCGCGCGCCCGCACCCGCGCCGCCGCCGCCCAGATTGAATCCATCCGCACCTGGGCGGATCCGGTGGCGCGCGTGGGTGGCATGGCGGCGGACCGCATGATGCGCCAGGAGGATGGCGACTTCCAGTACGGCCTCGAACAGCAACTGCCCCTGTTTGGCAAACCGGAGGCGCAACGGCAGTTGGCGGCGGCGGAACGGGCGGTGGCCGCCACTGCGGGCGATGCGCAATTCCAGGTGTTGCGCAGCGAATTGCTCCAGGCGCTTTGTCGGGCGGCGCGGGTGGATGAAACGGTGGCCATCGCCGAACAGGACCTGCATTGGCTGGAGTTGACCACGCGCACCGTCGAGGCAGGGTACCAGTCGGGCAACGGGCGGCTGGTGGACGTGTTGACGCTGCAAAACGAGCAAAGCAAACGCATCGCCGGACTCCAGACCGAACGCGAGAACCGCGCCCAGGCGTACCGGGCGGTGAACCGGTTGCTGAACCGCGATTTGACCAGCGCCTGGCCCAGGTTGCGCCTGCCGCCGGTGGCAGACGCCATACCGTTTGAGCCGCGCTTGTTCGACGCGGCAGCGGCGCGTTCGCCCGATCTGGCCGTGGTGCGGGCGGAAATGCAGGTCGCCGAGGCCGGCGTCCAACTGGCCCGCAAGGAACGCTGGCCCGACGTGATGCTGGAATTCCAGAACAGCACTTACGTGCGTGAGCGCGACTGGCGTTCCACCGAAGTCATGCTCGGCTTCAGCATTCCCTGGGGGAACCGCGCCAGGTACCGGGCCGCCATCCGGCGCGAGGAAGAGAAGCGCCGGGCCGCCGAACTGGAGGCGCTGAACGTCAGCCAGGCGGTGCAGGTGGAACTGCATGCGCTCCTCACCCGCGTTGCCGGCGCGCGCCGCGAGGCGCTGCTGTACCGGGATCAAGTCATTCCACGCAGCGAACAGGCCCTTGCCGGCGCCAAAGCGCTTTTCGAGTCCGGGGGCGGGTTGCGCGATGTGCTGGATGCGCGCCGCATGTGGCTGGATGGCCGGTTGCGTTACACCGGGGCCGTGGCGGAACAATATCAGGCCCTCGCGGAACTGGCCCGCTATTGCGGGGTCGCCGACTGGGAGGCCTTGCAAGCCCTCACCCACGAAACGAAAGGAAACACCCCATGAAATCCCCTGCCTTCGGCCGGTGCGTCTCCATGGTCGTCGGCTTCAGTTTGATGCTGGGGCTGGCGGTGACCGGTTGCCGTGACCCGGATAATTCCTCCGAAACCGCCGTGCGCTCCGCGCGGTATTACCAGTGCGCCATGCACCCGTGGATCCGGGCAGACCAACCGGGAAGTTGCCCGATTTGTGGCATGGACCTCACCCCGATTTATGAGGGGGGCGGCGCGGAGACCCACGATCACCTGATTGCGCTCTCGGAAAGTTCTGTTCACGCGCTCAACGTCCAGACGGTGACGGTGAAGACCCAGGCGTTGACGAAGACGTTGATGGTGGCGGGCACCCTGGAACTAGACGAGACACGCCGGCGCGTGATGGCGGCTTACGTCGGTGGCCGCATTGAACAACTGCACTTCGGATTCGTCGGCGCAGAAGTGACCGCCGGCCAGCCATTGGCCGGCATTTACAGTCCCGCCCTGTTGCAGGCGGAACGTGAATACCGGATGGCGCCGGCGGAGTTGCGTCCGGCGGTGGCCTCGCGACTGCGCCAACTGGGGCTGACCGGGGCGCAGATTCAAGCGTTGCCCGCCAAGGATCCGGACCAGCTCACGTCCGAAATCCTCGCGCCGATCAGCGGTACCGTGATGACGAAAGCTGTTCTGGCCGGTCAATACGTGACCGAGGGGGCGCGCCTGTTTGAGATCGCCGACCTTTCCCGGCTTTGGTTTCAATTCCAGGTGTATGAGGCGGATCTGCCGTGGGTTTGCACGGGACAAACCGTCACCGTCAGCACTCCGGCGCACCCCGGACAAACCATTGCGGGGACGATCAGCTTCCTCGAGCCGGACCTCGATCCGGTGACGCGGACGTTACGGGCGCGGGTCGAACTGGACAACCCCAGGGTCAACGGCCGGCGGCGGTTTGCCTACCGCAGCTACGCCGAAGGCCGGGTGGAATTGACCGCGCCCGTCGTGCTGGCGGCGCCGCGCAGCGCCATTTTGCAAACCGGCCCGGAAGCGGTGGTTTTCGTGGACGAAGGCGGCGGCGGTTATTCCCGGCGGACCGTGCAGTTGGGCCGGCGGGGCGACACGCTGGTGGAAATTCTCGGCGGTTTGAGCGCCGGTGAGGCGGTGGTGGTCAGCGGCCAGTTGTTGATGGACGGACAGATGGAAATCAACCGGCCGCCTCCCACCGCCGGCCATTCCGCTGCGCCGGAGGCGTCCCCTGCCTGGCCGGCTTTGGACGCGGCGCAGCGGCAGGCCGTGACGGATTATCTGGCGCTGGCTGATGCGCTGGCCGCGGCGCTCGCCGCCGACGAGGTGAAGCAATTCAATCTGCACGCCGAGCGCGCTCCGGCGGTGACGACGCAGTTGCTGGCCGCTTTCGATCGTCCCAGTCCGTGGCAGGCGCTGGCCCGGGCCGCGTTGAACACCGGACATCTCACCGCCGCCGCGACGCTCGAAACTGCGCGGAAAACCTTTTATCCCTTCAGCGAGGCGGCCGTGGCCCTGGCGCAAGCGGCGCGCCGGAAAGAAACCGCGTTCGCCGGGGTGAAAGTGTTTCGTTGCCCCATGACGAAGGACGCGTTTCCGGGCGCGCCGAACCGGGCGGAGTGGCTGCAATTGCAACCCGGAGTCCGCAATCCGTGGTTTGGCGCGGAGATGCTGGACTGCGGCGCGGAAGTGAAACCCTGAGGGATGAGGTCATGATTCACCGCATCATTGAATGGAGTCTCAAGAACCGGTTTCTGGTCCTCTGCGCGTCGTTGTTGATCGTCGTCCTGGGGGTGCGAGCGATGTACCGCACGCCGGTGGACGCCATTCCGGACCTCACCGAAAACCAGGTCCTCGTCTATGCCGATTGGGCGGGCCGCAGTCCGCAGGAGGTGGAGGATCAGGTCACCTATCCGTTGACCACGGGGCTCCAGGGATTGTCCGGGGTGAAGGACGTGCGCGCCACGTCCATGTTCGGCTTCTCGCTGGTCACGGTGGTTTTTGAAGACGGCGTGGACCCCTACTTCGCGCGGACGCGGGTGTTGGAACGACTGAACTACCTGCAGGCCAACATGCCGGAGGGAGTGCAGCCGCAACTGGGACCGGATGCCACCGGGCTGGGCTGGGTTTACCAGTACTACCTGCACGTGGATCCCGCCAAATCGCCCGGCGGCGGCTACGATCTGGGACAGTTGCGCGCGGTGCAGGACTGGCAGGTGCGTTATCAGCTGGCCAGTGTTCCGGGGGTGGCGGAAGTTGCCAGCATCGGCGGCTTTGTGAAACAGTACCAGGTCGAGCTGAGCAGCACGAAAATGCGCGCGCTGGGGGTGTCGTTGGGCGAAGTTCTGCGCGCCGTGCAGGACGCCAACCTGAACGTCGGCGGCAAGGCGCTGGAGGAAAACGGCGCGGAATTTGTGTTGCGGGGCATCGGGTTGATCACCAGTCCGGAAGACCTCGAGCTGGCGGTGCTCAAGGCGGTGGACGGCACACCCGTCTATTTGCGGGAGGTGGCCACTGTGCAAATCGGCGGGGCGTTTCGCCGCGGCGCCCTGGACATCAACGGGGCCGAGGCGGTGGGCGGCACGGTGATCATGCGCACGGGGGAGAATGCCAAGGCGGTGATCCAACGGGTGAAGGATCGTCTGGCGGCCCTGGCCCCCAGTCTGCCGCCGGGAATTTCGATCCGACCGTTTTACGACCGGAGCACGTTGATTGATCGCACGATTGACACGCTGAAACACGCGTTGGTGGAGGAAATCATTCTTGTCACGCTGGCCCACGTCATCTTTCTCTGGCATTTCCGCAGCATTCTGATCGTCACGCTGCCGCTGCCGATTTCGATCCTGATCTCCTTTCTGCTGATGCGGGAGCTGGGCATCACCAGCAACATCATGTCGCTCACCGGAATTGCGATCGCCATCGGTGTGCTGGTGGATGCGGCCATTGTGGTGACGGAAAATGTGCTCCGCCATTGCGAACGGGCCGAGGCCCGGCACGGCCGGGCGCTCACGCCGGGTGAACGCTGGCAGGTGACGCTGGCTGCCTGCCAGCAGGTGGGGCGGCCCATCTTCTTCGCCATGGCCATCATTATTCTGGCGTTCGTGCCGGTGTTTGCGCTGACGGGGCGGGAGGGCAAGCTGTTTCATCCGCTCGCGTGGACCAAGACATTTGCCATGATCGGGTCCACGCTGCTGGCGGTGACGTTGGTGCCGGTATTGTGCAGTCTGCTGGTGCGCGGGCCGTTTCATTCCGAGGAGCGCAACCTGTGCATGCGGCTGTTGCTGAAAATTTACGACCCGATTCTGGACGCGGCGCTGCGCTTCCGCAAAACCGTTCTTGTGACCGCCGGCCTGCTGCTGGGGACGGCCCTGGTGGTGGCGTTTGGTCTGCCCCCGGCCTGGACGGCGGCGCTGCGCCACGCCGGTTGGACGCGCACGGCTGGCTGGGCGCAGGGTTTCGGCCGGGAATTCATGCCGCCGTTGAATGAGGGGGGGCTGCTTTCCATGCCCGTGTTGCTGCCCAAGACCGGGTTTTCCGAAATTCAACGGGTGATGGCATGGCAGGACAAAATGCTGGCGGAAGTGCCGGAAATTGAAATGGTGGCCGGCAAGCTCGGACGTTTTGCCACACCCACGGATCCCGCGCCAACCGAGATGCTGGAGACCACCATCACCTTGCGCCCGGAGTGGATTTCCACCAACCGCACGGTGCTGGGGTTTCTCAAACTTCCGCGCGTGGTGCGCAATCCCGCCTGGCGCGACGGCATGACCCTGGAGAAGCTCAAGGCGGAATTGACCGAGCAGCTGCGCGTGGTGCCCGGGTACGTGCCCGCGCTGCTCCAGCCGATCGAAAGCCGCATTCTGATGCTGTACACGGGCATTCGCGCCCAGATTGGCGTGAAGATTTACGGGGACAATCTCGAGGCATTGCAGCGCCAGGCCTATGCGGTGGAAGCGGTGATGCAGAACATTCCCGGGGCCACCGGCGTTTCCCCGTCGCGCGATCAGGGCAAACCGTACCTGAACATCCGGGTGGACCGGCAGGCGATGGCCCGTTACGGATTGAGTGCGCGCGACGTGCTCGATGCGGTGGAGGTGGGCCTTGGCGGCAAGGACGTGAGCGTGGTGGTGGCGGGGCGGGAACGCTATCCCATTCAGGTGCGGGTGGCGCGCAGCGAACGCGATGATCTGGAAGCGATGGGGCGGCTGCTCATTGCCTCACGGGTGGAACGCGGCAACCCGGCCACCACCGCGGACGGGGAGGGCGGGGTGGCCTCCCGCGAGCGCGCCGCCCCGGCCTATATTCCGCTGGCGATGGTGGCCCGCATCACCCGGGAGACCGGCGCGAACGAAATCGCCAGTGAGAACGGGCAATTGCGGGCCTACGTGCAGGCGAATGTGCAGGGGCGGGATCTGGGCGGTTTTGTCCGCGACGTGGAGGCGGCGCTGCGGCAGATGGACTGGGGGGGCATGACGTATCAACTGGCCGGCGAATATGAAAATCAACGCCGGTTCGCCCAGACGATGCGGCTGGTCTTCCCGGCGGTGCTGCTCATCATTTTTCTCCTGCTGTATCAGATTTATCACAGTGCCGCGGAGGCGGCGCACGTGTTGCTGGCCGTGCCGTTCGCGTTGAGCGGCGGCGTGCTGCTGCAAAAGTTGCTGGGCTACAACTTCAATGGCGCGGTGTGGGTCGGTTACATTGCCCTGTTTGGGACGGCGGTGCAAACCGGCGTGGTGATGGTGGTTTATCTGGAGGAGATGTTGGAGAAACGGCGGAAAGAACGCGGCGCTGCCTTCAATGCGGCGGATCTGATCCAGGCGGTGAAGGACGGGGCGCGGCTGCGGTTGCGCCCGAAGGTGATGACCGTGGCGACCATTGTGGCGAGCTTGCTGCCCATCATGTGGAGTCATCGGCAGGGCGCCGAGGTGATGCAGCCGCTGGCCACGCCGGTGATTGGCGGCATGATCAGCAGTCTGCTGCACATCCTGATTGTGACGCCCGTGATTTTTGCCTGGCTGCGGGAACGCGAGCTGTTCCGGACGCCGCGCCGGCCGCAGCAGTAGCCGTGGGTGGCCCGGGCGAGACTGCCGGCTTGCCAATCGTCGCGGCATCGTTAGTACTGATGGGCGTTTAATGAGCACGTCCATCCGGCAGGCCAGCGGCGGCGGGGGTGGTCCCGCGCGCCGGGTCTGGGGGCTGGGAGGCGCCGCGGGGCTGGTGTTCCTCATCACGCTCAGCCACTGGCTCACGCCCGCGAGTTTGGGGCCGGTCGCGCGCTGGGCGGGTTGGAGCGGGCAACTGGAGCTTAGCCGCCCGTTGAGCTGGCTGCTGTTTTCCCCGCTGCGCGGTCTGCCCGCCGCCTGGTGGCCCCTGACGTGGAATCTGCTTACCGCGGGCCTGGCCGTGCTGGTGTTGATGCAACTGGCCCGCTCGGTCAGCATCCTGCGGTACGACGCGGTGACCATCGATCCGATGCGCGCCAGGTCCGCCGCCGGGGTGCCGGCAGCCGGAGCGGGACCGTGGTTGCCGCCGGCGTTTGCGGTTGCCGTGCTGGCCCTGCAACAATCGTTCTGGGAACACGCCACCGCGGCCACCGGCGAAATGGCCAGCGTGTTGTGTTTCGCCCTGGCGTTTCGCGCCATTCTGGAATATCGCCGCGCTGCGCGGGAACGGTGGTTGTATGCGGGCGCGTGGTTCTACGCGCTCGGCATGGCGGACAACTGGATGATGATCGCCTACGCGCCCGTTTATCTGGCGGCGCTGATTTGGGCCAGGGGCTTTGGGCGCTGCCTGGAAGCACGGTTTTTCTGGCGGTTGACCGGCTGCGCGCTTTTGGGCTGGAGCGTGTATTTCTTGGTGCCGTGGATGGTTGCCGCGCGCGCCGCGGCGGGTGCCGATTACTGGCCGACGCTGCGCCTGTACGGGGCGGAGCAGAAAAATTTTCTGCGGCTGCTGTCCACTCCCCCCTGGCGGTTGTTCACGCTGACCGCCGTCCTGCCGTTTCTGTTATTGGCGGTACGTTGGCGTTCCCATTCCGTGCAACTGGCCGATGACACCCACGCCGGCATCATGCTGACCAAGGTCACCGGTCACACGATTCATCTGTTGTTCTTGTTGGCGGCCGTGTGGCTGGCCTTGAACCCCTGGTTCGCGCCGGGTCAGAACGAGCTCAGCGGGGCGCTGTTGGTGTATCATTATGCCTGGAGCCTGGTGGCCGGTTACGGTCTGGGTTATTTGCTGCAATTTCGCTGGTCGCCGCGAAGCCAGCGCGCCCGGCGCTGGCCGGGGATCGCCGCCGCCGCCCTGTGCGTGGTCCTGCCGCTGTTGTTGACAGCCCGGAATTTCCCCACGGTGTGGCTGACCAACGGCCCGGGCTTGAAGGAGTTTGCCGGGCAGATTTACGACGAACTTCCCGACGGCCGGACCGTGGCGCTCAGCGATGCACCGTGGTTGTTACCGTTGGTGCAGGCCGAATGCGATGCGCGGGACGGTGCCAAGTCCCCGCTGTTGCTCGACACACGGGCGCTGGCCACCCCGGCGTATCGGGCCCAACTGGCGGCGCGTTACGGAGCGCGCTGGCCGGAGGCGGTTCCGACCAATGCCGCCCCGTGGACGCCGGCACAGATGGCCCACTGGGTTCAATCACTTGCCGCGCAGGCGCCAGCGGTTTATCTGCATTCCAGCTCCGGTCTGTTTCTGGAGAACTTCGTGGCCGCACCGCAGGGTTGGACGCAACGGCTGATCCCGCGTCAGCCTCATGAACAGGGAGTGGTGGTCGCGCCGTCAGCGGAGGCCACGAAACATTGGCAAGCGCGCTGGGAGGCCCGCTGGGAGCAGAATCTGCGGCGGCGGAGCCGGCAATTTGCCGCGCACCGGCGGCAGGTGCAACGGTGGAACACGCCGTTTTGGCGGGCGCTGCATCTTTCCCTGCCGACGAATGCGACGGTGACGTTGTTGGGCGATTTTTATGGCAAGACCCTGAATCAATGCGGGGTGGATCTGCGACGCAACGGGGCGCCGGCGGCGGCGACCGTTTGGTTCCAGCGCGCCCTGCAATTCTCCCCCGACAACCTGGCGGCGCACCTCAACCTGGCCGCCGCCGACCCGGCCAACCGCGGCGCGTCGAACCGGTTGACGCTGGCCTGGGCCCGCCAGACGTTTCCGCGCTTGATGGCGCGCCATGATTCCTGGCCGGAGGTCATCAGCCGGAACGGGCCGGTGGATGCCCCGGTTTTTCTGCGGCTGTCGGGTCTCATGTATCTGGGCAGCGGTTGTCCCCAGCAGGCATGGGAGTGTTTTGACCGCAGCATGACGCTGGCGCCCGACTGGCTGACGCCGCGTCTGGAGGCGGCACAAACCTTGAACGTGCTGGGCCGGTTTTCCGCAGCGCGCGCGCTGTCCCGGGAATTGCTGTCGCAGCCCTCCCTGCCTCCCCACGCCGGGGCGCGTTTGCTGCAGGCGCACGCGGTCGCCCTGTGGGGGTTGGGGCGGACCAATGAGGCGCTGGAATTCATCGCCAGCTACACCGCGCAGCGGGCGCAGACGGTGGAGGTAGTGGACGCGGCGGTGGCCCTCTACGACACCTTCCGGGTGTTGCCCGCCGAATTGCAATGGAGTGCGCGATTGGTTGAGCTCGATCCGCAACGCGCCGAGAGTTTCGTCAAACGCGGCCGCGCGGAATTGCGGGCCGGCAATTTTGCCGCCGCCCGCGCGACGTTGGCGCAGGCATTGGAACTGGCCCCGGCCAATCGTCCGGCGCGGTGGCTGCGGGCCGGGGCCGCGGTGGCCGCCGGCCAGTGGGCGGACGCCGAACCGGATTACCGGATCCTGCGCAACCACACGCCATCCACGCCGGGGGCGGCTGATGCGCTGGGCTCATGGCCTGAAGCAACCAACATCCTTCTCCGGTATTATCACGCGTTGCTCGCCAATGCGCCGGCGGTCACGTCGCCAACGCGGCCGGCGCGCGAACCTTCGAACCTTCCGACCGATGAATAATCCATCCGACTCCGAAAGCCGGTGCCTGCCGGACGTCACGGCGGCGCCGGCCCGGCAGTCTGCCGGTTGCGTGGTGTGGCTGACGGGTTTGAGTGGCGCGGGAAAGACCACCACGGCGCGCGCCCTGGAAGCGGTGTTGCGCGCGGAGCAACGGGCGGTGGCGGTGCTGGACGGGGATGCGCTGCGACGCGGGTTGTGTGCGGATCTGGGTTTTTCGGCGGCGGACCGGCAGGAAAACATCCGCCGGGTGGGGGAGGTGGCGCGCTTGTTTGCCGAGGCGGGCCTGATTTGTGTGGTGGCGTTGATTTCGCCCTATCGCCGCGATCGCGCGCGCGCGCGGGCGGCGGCCCCGCCCGGGCGGTTCATCGAGGTGTACATCAACGCCCCGCTGGCGGTGTGCGAGCAACGCGATCCCAAGGGGCTTTACGCCCGGGCCCGGGCCGGCGGGCTGGCCGAGTTCACCGGAATCTCCGCACCGTACGAACCGCCGGAACATCCCGAAGTGGAGTTGTTGACCGGGGAATGGACGGTGTCGGCGGGGGTGGCGAAAATCCGCGCGGCCATTCGGGCCATGGACCCGGCAGACTGATCAACGTCCGACGGTCCCGCGGGTGGGCGACCGCAGATTCATTTCTGGCGGAGGATCCAATCGGTGAGCGTTTGGATCTCGCCATCGCTGATCTGCGGAAACGGGGGCATGATGATTGAACCCCATTGTCCCGAACCGCCGTGCCGGATCTGGTGCGCGATTTTTTGCGCCGCTTCGGGATCGGCCTGATATTTCCGTGCCACCTCGCGCAACGCCGGGCCAATGATTTTCATCGTGGGATTGTGGCAGGCCAGGCAGCCGTACTTCGTGCCGAGCTGCACCGGATCGGTGGAGGGCGCGGCGGGGGCGGGGGCGGCGGGGGCGGTCGTTGGCGGCGGGGCGTCGCCGTAGTTGTGGTATAAATAATCCACGATGGGATCAATCTGGTCGGGGGGCACGTTCGCGCCGTATTTGTCCACCATTTTTTTCACCGCGGCGCTCCAGAAGGGGCGCGGCATGGGCGGTTGTGAGGACACGTATTCCACCGAGTGACAGACCAGGCATTGGCCGTTGACCAGTTCGGCGCCGGGGGCCGGTTTGAAGGCGGTGGTTTCCGGCGGCAGATCGATCTTCAGGGGGGTGGCGCGTTGGTCAACGCCGCCGGCCAGAAAAACACCAATCAGAATGGCGACCGCAAAAAGAAGGAGGCGCATCATGGGATCAAGCGGCTTGGATGTGAACGGTTTCAACGACGTTGCGCATGTAGCCGGCGGGGTTCCACAGCGGTTCCAGGGGCTGGGATTCCCCGATGCGGTTGGTGGCCTTGACGCGGAGCGCGAAAGCGCCGGTCCGCCGCGGCGTGAAGGGAATGGTCCACTCGCGGAACGAATACTTGCCCAGATCCTTCCCGAGTTCCGCGGCGCGCCAGGAGTGTCCGTCGTCCTCCGAGAACAAAATTTCCTGAATGCCGTGACCGCCGTCAAAGGCGATGCCGCGGACCGTGATGGGGTGCCCGGTTCGGACCACGTCCGCCTCCGCCAGGCTGGTGATGAAGGAGCGCACGTTGAAGCGTCCAATGGGCCGGGTGCGGGTGGGCGTCGTCCCGGGGGGCACACAGGCGCCGTCGTTATCCGGGATCAAATACGCCGGGTTCATCCAGAACGTCTTGAAGGTTTCGTCCACCACGGTGATCTGGTGGAGATGTTTGACCCAGTACGTCCCGTAATGTCCGGGCACGACGAGCCGCAGCGGATAGCCGTTGAGCATGGGCAAATCCGCACCATTCATTTCGTAGGCGAGCAGCACATCTTCATCCCGCGCCTGATCCACATCCAGCGCCTTCAGGAAGTCCGGTGTTTTTTCCAGGACGGACTGGTCCAGGCCGTTGAACACCACCTGCCTGGCGCCGGCGGCGATTCCCGCCTTGGCCAGCACGGCTTGCAGCCGGACCCCCTTCCACCGCGCGTTACCCATGGCGCCGTTGCCCAACTGGCCGCCGCCGACCCGCGGCTGGAAGAAGCCGCGGCTGTTGCCGGAGCACTGGTTGACGGCCACGATTTCCACCGGCTCGAACTGGGTGCGCAGGTCCGTCAGGGACAAGGTCAGGGGGTGGTTCACCTGGCCCCGGATTTGGAGCCGGAAGGTTTGGGGATCAATCTCCGTGGGAATGTGTGCCAGATGATAGCGCACAAAGAAGGCGTCATTCGGAGTGAGCAAACCCTCGTTGAAAACGGCGAAGGGTGTTTCCAATTGCGGCGGCCGGGCGGTCAGGAGGATGAGCGGCCGCTTTTGCGGGAAACGCACCAGTTCGCGCCGACCATTGGCAAACGGCAGCGTCACGGTTTCGGCGGCCCGGGCCAATCCCCCGTTCCGGGCCAGGAGCGCGCCGGCCCCGGCCAGCGTGGCGGTTTGCAGAAACCGGCGTCGTGAAAAACCGGCGGCGGCTCCGGGATGAGCTTTAGACATGCGGCCCACTGTAAGTCGGCGCGGGCGATAGGGAAACATTTTTTGCAAGGCCGCGGCGGGGCCGGCCGGGGGAACTAGGCTTCCGGCTCCTGGCGGTAGCGGTAGCGGGTGGCCACGATGGTGAAGAGAATGCCCACCACGGCCATCATCACCGCGTAGAAAAAGAACCGCCCGGAGGAAACGCTCTCGTCGCCCTGCCCGCTGCCGAGTTTGGTGACGGTGACGATGAGCAGATTGCCCACGGCGGTGGTGAGCAGGAAAAAGCTCATGATGGTGCTTTTCATCGAGGCGGCGGCCTGGGTGTAGGCGAATTCCAGACCGGTGGTGGAGACGAGGATTTCCGCCGTGGTGAGGATCAGATAAGGCCAGGCCTGCAGCGCCAGGCTCAGGACCGCCCCGCCCTCCAGTCGCTGCTGGTAATGCGCAACCAGCAGAAAACAAAACGTCATCATCAACATCCCGGTGGACATGCGGCGCAACGGGGTGACGCGCAGGCCCAGCCGCTCCAGCAGCGGATACAGCCACCAGGTCATGAGCGGCAGGAGAAGCAATATCAGGATGGCATTCAACGATTGCATCTGTTCCGCTCCGACGTGCAGTCCAAGGAAGCGGAAGGACTGCATTTGCGAACCCTGCATCACCCAGGTGGAGAGCGATTGATCCCAGAGCGTCCAGAAGGGCACGATGAACGAGAAAATCGCCAGGATGGGGGCCACCGACCGCGCGGCGGCCACTTCTTCAGGGTCAAATCGCCCGCGCGCCCCTGCCCAGAAGGCCTCCGGCAGTTCGGAGCGGAACCACAAACTGGCCACCAGCAACAAGCCCAGCCAAAGCCCGAGCAAACTCACCGCCACCCAGCCGATCCCCAGCACATACGCAGGTGTGGAGGAGGAAAAAATATCGTATAGCGCCACGGTCAACATGCCCGCCGTAGCCAGCACCGGCAGCACGGCGGAAGTCAGCACCGATAGATAGGAAGCCACACGGACTGAACCGGGCGCGCGATGCGAGTTCCGAAACGCCTCGAAGAAGACCGCAAAAAAACCGGCGGTGCGGGTGGTGCGCGCCGGCGGTTTGCGCACGTAATGTTTCGTTCCCAGCCAGAAAATCAGCGTGGCCAGCGCCATCAGGATGCCCGGCACGCCAAAGGCCCAACTGTATCCGCCGAAGCCGCCCGCCTTCATCTGCCAGAGGATGCGATCAAAGAAATTGGCATCGGCGGCCAGCGGCGCCTGTTGGGCGGCAATCCAGGGAATGATGAGGAAGGAAAAGAACGAGCCGAAATTGATCGCAAAATAAAACGCGGCGTACGCCTTCCGGATCAAATCGCCCTGGTCGGAGGTGAATTGATCCCCCATGAAGGCCGAAACGCAGGGCTTGATGCCGCCCGAACCGAACGCAATCACCGCCAGGCCGAGGTACAGACAGTTCAGTTTGGCCGCCGTCGTGTGGAACAGGTCGCTGGTGGCCAGCACCCCGTGCCCCACGCAGTAGAACAACGAAATCCAGAGGATGGTCTTGTAGCGCCCCCAGATGCGGTCCGACAACCAGCCGCCGAACAACGGCATGAAATAGTTGACGAAGACAAACAGGTGGATGACCCCCGTGGCGTGATCCTTGGTCTGCAACAGCACGCCCGTGATGTAGAGCGCCAGAATGCTCCGCATCCCGTAATAGCTGAAGCGTTCTGCGGCCTCGTTGCCAATGATGTATTTGATTTGCTTGGGCCAACGCGCCCCGGGCTGAGCAGGTGTTTCGGGATTCATGCCGCTTATGGCCGGGTGAATTAAACCAATCCACCGGGACTGGCCAGCTTTTCTTTGGTCGCCGGGCAGTTTCCAATGGAACAAGGCGGACTTGTGCCTTACCTTGGGCGGCAATTGATTCAGAGAAAATGAAACCTGGCAGAATGTTCCTTTGGGCGGGCGCCGGTGTCGCGTTGCTCGCGGTTCCGGCGGGGGGGGAGGACTTCGGCACGACGAACACGCAGGCGTTGGCACACTTCCGCGCGGCGTTGCAGATGCCGGACCGGCCGGTGACGGTGGTGTCCTTTGGCGATTCGATGGCGGATTCCTACCGGTCGGTGACCTATTACCTGATGAACCGGCTGATGGCGCGATTTGGCAGCGCCGGGTATTCCTTGAACAACTATCACAACACGGCGCTGTGGCAGTTGGAAAACGGCGCCGCCAATCGGGGGCCGGATCAGTACTGGTTTTGCCGGTACGTGGCCGTGCCGCCCGGCGGTGCGATGTGGTGGTCGAATCAGCCCAATCCGGCAGGCGTGCTCGCCGACCAGGCCGGACTTTTCTATGTGAGTCACCCCGGCGGCGGCGGGTTCCGGCTGCGGCTTTCCACCAATGGCGCCCCCTGGGCCACGGTGCGGACGCTGGAGGGTTACAGCGCCGAACCGCAGGGGCATTTCGCCACCATCACCCTGCCGCTGGACCGCTATCGGCTGCGGGTGGAGAGTGACGCCGGCACGAATTTCATCATCGGGCCGTCGCTGGTCGCCACGCACCGCGCCGGGTTCCACGCGGTGTTCATGGATTGGGGCGGCATTCATCTGGGGCAGGTGACCAATGTGCCGCCGGCGATTCGGACGCCGATCCTGGCCGGGTTGCAACCCGACCTGCTGATCTGGCACATGAAGGAGGATGGCAGTGGCGCGACCAGCAACCGGATGGCGGCCTGTGAAACCTGGTGGCGTGCGGCGGCGCCCGCTGGTGACGTGATTTATATCGGGACGCCGTGGCTCTCCACGGATCAGACCGGCACGACCACCCCGGATCAAAACCGCGTGGTGCGCGGCGTGGCCGTGGCGCATGGCCGCGTTTACGCCGATCTGATGCAACCGACGATCAGTTACGACTGGCTGGTCGCACAGGGATTCATTGAGGACGGGACGCACCTCAACAACGCGGGCGGGCAATATTGCGCCAACGTCATGTGGGATGATCTGGGCTTTTTTTCGCTGGGATTGGATTTGCGCATTACGCTGCAATCCGTTGGGGAGCAATTGCAGCTTCGTTACACGACGTTTCCCACGGCGCGTTACCGGGTTGAATTTTCACCGGATCTGACGGTCTGGACCCCGTTATGGACCAATCCGCTTGCGGCGGCGGCGTTCTCCACTAACTTCCTGCCGGGGAGCGCACGGGGATTTTACCGGTTGCATTTGACGCCGCCGTGAGGAGCGGGACCAAATCGTCCGGCTTGGAGCTTGCCTCCGACGGGCGGGCTCTGTTCAAATAGCCCCGCTCGTTTCTACAGGCGCGATGCACTATTATCCCAAGCATTATTGCGGCGTGTTCGGCATTTTCGGCCATCCGAACGCCGCGGAGTTGACGTATTACGGCCTTTACGCCCTGCAACATCGCGGGCAGGAGAGCGCGGGGATCGTGGCGTGCGATGGCCAGCAGTTCCGGGAACACAAGGGCATGGGCCTGGTTTCCCAAATCTACAATGGCGCCATCCTGCGGGAACTCGTCGGCGACATGGCGGTGGGACACACCCGCTATTCCACCACCGGCGCCAGCAACATCCGCAACGCCCAACCGCTGACGGGCAATTGTTTGCGGGGACAGATCGCCGTCGCCCACAACGGCAACCTGATCAACGCGGCGCGCCTGCGCGACCAACTGGAGGCGGGCGGCCTGATGTTCCAGACCACGGCCGACAGCGAGGTGATCCTCAATCTGCTCGCGCAGCCCAGCCCGAACGGCAACGAAAACCAGCTCGTCAACGTGATGCGACAGATCGAAGGGGCATTTTCCCTGGTCATCATGACCGAGCACGAATTGATCGGCGTGCGCGATCCGCACGGCTTCCGGCCGCTGTCCCTCGGCCGGGTGGACGGGGCCTACGTGCTGTCCAGTGAAACCTGCGCGTTCGATTTGATCCACGCGCAGTTCGTGCGCGACGTTGAGCCGGGGGAGATCGTGGTGATTGACCGCAAGGGGTTGCACAGCCTGCACGCGTATCCCGAGCAGTCCCGGCGGGCGTTTTGCATGTTTGAGTACGTCTATTTCGCGCGGCCGGACAGCACCATTGGTGGGCGCAACGTTTACAAGGTGCGCGTCGAGATGGGGCGCCAGCTGGCCCGGGAACAGCCGGTGGCGGCGGATTTGGTGATTCCCGTGCCGGACAGCGGGGTTTATGCGGCGCTGGGTTACGCCGAGGAATCCGGGATTCCCTTCGAGATGGCGTTCATCCGCAACCACTATGTCGGCCGCAGTTTTCTGCAGCCGACCCAGCTCATTCGCGATTTCAACGTGCGCGTGAAACTGAACCTCATCGAGGAACTGGTCAGCGGCAAGCGCGTGATCATCGTGGATGATTCCATCGTGCGCGGCACGACGTGCCAGGCGCGCGTCAAGACGTTGAAAGACGCCGGCGCCAAGGAAGTCCACGTGCGCGTCAGTTGTCCGCCACACCGGAATCCGTGCGTTTACGGCATTGATTTTCCCGACCGCAGCAAGCTGATGGCGGCGAATTATTCCATTCCGCAAATTTGCGAATATCTCAACGCCGATTCGCTGCATTACCTGTCGCTGGACGGCATGGTGCGCGCCACGGGCCGGCCCAAGGAGAGTTTCTGTCTGGCGTGTTGGGACGGCGACTACCCGGTGCCGTATGATCCGCAGACGGACAAGGAAATTCTGGAGCGCCGCCGGCATCGGGTGGAAAGCCTGCGCGACTCCCTGACGCGGGACGACCTGCAGATTCGACTTTTATGAAATCGTGCAAACATTCGGGGCGGCGTCGCTGGCGCTGGAGCGGGTTGTGGCTGGTGCTGTCAGTCTTGTGGCTGGGCCCCGGCACACCGGCGCGCGGCGCGGCGAATACCAACCGCCACGTCATCCTCATCACCATTGACGGCCTGGCCGCGTCGTATCTTTCCGATCCGCATGCCCCGCTGCCGACGTTGCGCCAGCTGGCCGCGACCGGGGCCGTGGCCGAGGCCATGCACGTCTCCTCCCCGGCGGTGACGTGGCCCAACCACACCACCCTCGTCACGGGCGTGTCACCGCGCCAGCACGCGGTGTTGTTCAACGGCAAATTGACCCGCGGCGGGCCGGGGGACGCCGTGACATTGCGCGGCAACTACGACAAGCGGGAGCTGGTGGCCGTGCCGACCGTTTACGACCTGCTGCACGGACTGGGTTTGCGCACCGCAGGGGTCAACTGGCCCTGCACCCGCAATAGCGGCGCGTTGGATGACGATTTCCCCGATGTCCCGGGTGCAGTGGATTTCACCACGCCCAAACTGCGTGAAGAATTGATCCAGGCCGGGCTGTTGACGGGACCGGACAACGAGGCGTTTCGTGCGCATGGCATCGCCGTGATGGACGAAATCTGGACCGGCGCGGCGGTCCACCTGTGGCGCACGCGGCCGCCGAACTTTCTGCTCTTTCATCTGTTGACCACCGATTCCGTGCAACATCAATACGGCCCGCAATCCACCGCCGCCTACGCCGCGCTGGGGCTGGCGGACGCGCGGGTGGCCGAGCTGTTGCGGGCGGTGGATGCCGCCGGTTTGCGGGCCCAAACGACGGTGTTCGTCACTTCCGATCATGGCTTCGTCCGGCCCACCAAGCGGCTGCGTCCCAATGTGCTTTTCCGCAAGGCCGGCCTGTTCGAGGCGCCACCCCGGCGGCGGGCGCAATCCGTGGCGGAAGGCGGCACGGCCTTTGTGTATTTGACCCATCCCGAAACACGGGCGGAAGATCGCGCCAGGGTCCTGGATCTGTTACGGGGACAGGAGGGGATTGCGGCAATTTTGACGCCGGAACGCTTCGCCGGGTTGGGGCTGCCCGACCCGGCGCAAAATCCGCAGATGGGCGATTTGTTGCTGGCGGCTGAGGACGGTTACGCCTTCATCAATGATGCCACGGCCAATGACTGGCTGGTGGAACTGAAGAACCCGGTGGGCACGCACGGTTATCTGGCCAGCGAACCCAAGATGGACGGCGTGTTCATCGCGGCGGGCGCAGGCATCCGCCCCGGCGTCAAGCTGCAACGGGTCGGGAATGTGGACGTCGCCCCCACCATTGCGGCCTTGTTCGGCCAGACCATGAGCGGGGTCGAAGGCCGGGTGTTGCAGCAGATTTTAACCGGATCAAAGTAGGGGTGGTGCGCACGGCAGGACTTGAACCTGCACGCCTTACGGCACTACCACCTCAAGGTAGCGCGTCTGCCAATTCCGCCACGTGCGCTAGGGCGCGCAAAATAGAGCAATTCTCCCCACGCCCGGCAAGGTTTAATTCCGCGACATCCGCAGGCCGTGGCGGTGCGCGCCGCCGTCCACTGTCGTCGCCGGCGGCGCCGCGCGCGCTGGCGTCCCCCCGGTCAGGGCGCCGCCCGCTGCAGGCGGAAGTACTGCGGGGCCCCGGTGGGCGTCACCTGCACGCGATAACGTCCGTTGCTCAGGGTGCCGGTTGACACGGCGGTCCAGGCGCCGGAGGCGGGATCATTCCGGGTTTCGAGCGTGTAGCCGCCGTGCGCCATGGCCCAGGAGACCTCCAGTTTGTCCCCAAGCGGTTGGATTCGCAGGAACGGCAGGGCCAGGGCGATGATGCCGTTGTTGGTGTCCAGGGCAAACAAGGTGTCCGCACCGAAGGCCAGCGCGCCCCGGTACAACGTGTTGGCGTTGTCGGTGGGCGTCACCACCGAGTGCAACAGGACCGGCGGGGTGGTCTCGTCCACCTGACTGATGTCGTAGAGATTCACCGTATCGGGACTGGCAATGGCCACGCCGGCCAGCAGGTGATGCTCCGCATCCACGGCGATGGGTTTCACATTCGCGTCGAAGTTGTTCCAGTCGTAGGCCGCGAGTACCGTCGCCTCGCCCGTGGTCCAATCAAAGGCGTAGTGGGCCAGGGTGCCACCGGCGTTGGATTGTCCCCAGAAGGTGTCTCCCGCGCCAAAGGCCGCTCCTTCCACAATGGCTCCGGTCGGCACGTTGGAAATGATGGTGGGGGAAAAGCTGCTGCCATCGGTCGTTGTGAAAACCGCCACGAATTCCTGGCCGCCCGTCGGCAGCAAAATCTGGGTATTTGTGCCGGCCCCGCGCACGGCGATCGTATTTCCCCATTGCCGGTTGGCGGTGCCCTGCATGGGATCGCCCTGGAAGGCGATCGTGGGTTGGGCGGTTTCATTGGCCCAGCGATAGAGGGTCGTGGTGGTGTTGGGCAGGCTGCCAAAGTTCGCGGCATAGATGACGCCGTCCGCGGCCACGCCCACCATCAAGAGCGGGAAGGTGCCGCCACTGATGCCGGCGACGCTCAGGGTGCCGCGGTCGGCGCCGGTGGCGCCATCAATCAAATTCACACTCAACCCTCCGGCGCGATTCACCAGCACCAGATGTCCGGTCACCGGGTTGTACGCCATGCCGCGCTGGTTATTGCCGGAAGCGGTCAAGTAAGGCCGGGAGCCCGGGGCCAAACTCCAGATGGGCGACATGATTCCCGAAGGCAGCACCGTCAGGTAGGCGGCGAGGCTGTAGGTGGTGCCCGCGCTGTTGGAAACCAGCACGAGGTAGGTGCCCTCATCCTCCTGGCGGGCGTTGGCGATCGTCAACACCGGACCGGTTGCGCCGGGGATGTCCATGCCGTTCAACTGCCATTGATAGGTGAGGGGGGGCGTGCCGGTGGCCGAGGCCACCAGGGTGGCCTTGTCGCCGGCGTACACGGTGGTGTCCTGCGGTTCGAGAATCATTGACGGGGGAATCGGGTCGCTCGAGGGCGAGAGGCTGTACGCCTGCACTCCGTTGTTGCTGTCCAGGGTGAACACCAGGCTGCCACCGAAATCCACCGCGCCCATGAAGAGGTTGTTGTTGTAATCCAGCGGCAGTCCGACGCTGCTGAGCAGCGCGGGGGGCACGGCCAGGTTGGCAATGTCGTACAGATTCACCGTGTCCGGAGTGGTGATGTTGATGCCCACGAGGCGATGGTTCGCCACATCCACGTTGAACGGTCCGACCGTCCCGGGGAAGTTGGTGATGCTGTACGCCTGCAACGTGGTCGCGGTGCCGGCATTCGTGTCAAACCCCAGATGCACCAGCGGGCCGTTCACGGACTTCGCCCAGAAGGTGTTATTGGCGCCGAACGCAATTGCGATGCCCATCTGACCGGGCATGACATCAGTTGCCAGTTTTTGCGCGGTGAAATTGACGCCATCGGTGGTGGTAAGCAACGCGGCGATGGTGCCCGCGCTGGAAGACACCAGGATCTGCGTCGCGGCCCCCGCCCCCCGCACGGCAAACGTCGTGCCCCATTGTTGAATGTCGCCCGCGCCGGGATCGCCCGCATAGGCGATGGTGCAGCCGCTGCTCTCGTCCGCCCAGCGATAGACGGTAAACGCGGGGGTCGAACTGCCAATCGTGCCGAAGTTGGCCGCGTAAATCGCCCCATCCGCCGCCACGCCGATTTTGCTCAGGGCGAACGTCCCCGGATTGACCACGCCGCTGGTGTCCAGGGTGCTGAGGTCCGACCCGGTGGCGGCGTCCAATACCGCCACGACCACGGGGTTGGCGCGATGCACAATCAACACATGGTCGGTCACCGGATTATAGGCCAGTCCGCGTTCCGTCGTGCTCGTGCCCAAATAATCCCGGTCGCCAGGTTGCAGACTCCAAACATTTTCCAATTTCAATCCCTGCGCACCAGCGGTCGCCAGTGCGAGGGCGGTGAATCCCAAAGCGGATAGCAGTGATGATTGTTTCATGGTGATTCTGGATGTTTTACGGCCTTCTGGTGAGTCCGTAATGGTGGGGAGTCTAAAGAATCATCCGCACGGCAACCAGCATAAAATTTTCATCGCTGACAACGGTGCGCGGCTTTGCGTCCGCAAGGAGCGGCGGTGATTGAAGCGGTCCACCCCAGTACGCATGTGATCTTGACTTTCACCGCCACCAAGTTTTGACTTTTCTTGTTCGCGAAAGGGGTCGAGGGGATGGTGTTGGCCATGCTAAAATCCCCGACGTAACCGCAACCAGTCCAGTCTCGATTTCTACAAGCATGCCGATCAAAACCACGATCCTAAGCGTCATCATTTCTCTGGGTTGCCAACTGGCTGTCTTGGCGGACGAATCGGTGCACCTTAACCTCGAGGTGGACGGCATTTCACGTCTGGCGTTGATCTATGCACCAGCCTCGGCGCACACGAATCCCGCACCCGTCGTGTTTGTGTTTCACGGTCATGGCGGCAACGCGCGTCAGGCGCAGCGTCAGTTTCACCTGGAACGGGAATGGCCGGAGGCAATCGTCGTTTATCCGCAAGGGCTGCCGACCCCCGGCCAATTGACGGATCCCGAAGGCCGACGCAACGGCTGGCAGGCGACCGCAGACGCTTTCGAAGGTCGTGATTTGAAGTTCTTCGACGCCCTGCTGGCGCGGTTGCGCAAGGACTATCGTGTGGCGGATCAGCGCATTTACGCCACCGGACATTCCAACGGTGGCGGTTTCACCTACCTGCTCTGGCTGGAACGCGGCGCCACTTTGCGCGCGGTCGCGCCTTCTGCGGCGGTCGCCAAATACGCACCCCGTTTGTCGCCCAAACCTGTGCTGATGATCGCCGGTCAAAAAGATTCACTCGTGAAGTTCTCCTGGCAGGAAAGGATGCTGAAAGAAGTGCAGCGCGTTAATGGCTGCTCAACCAACAGCGAAACGTGGGGACAGGACGGCGTGATGTATCCATCCCCCCTCGGCACACCGGTCATCGCCATTATCCATCCGGGAGGCCACACTTTTCTCAAAATCGCGCCCGGATTGATCGCGAAGTTCTTCAAGGAATATTGACCGCCGATGGCGAACGCGCGTCTTGCGAACCGCAGCCTTGACTTGTGGTGGCGATTTCGGGCGCGGTTGGCGGAGCGCGGATCAGCGCAAGGCCAACCACGGTACCGGCGAGCGCACCCGCGGTCAGCGGCCAGGGCAAGGCCTGCGCCTCAGCGAACCATTGAAAGGCAGGCGCGTAACCATCAAACCATGGTTCAGCGCGTGGACAATCCTGCTGCAAACGAGGGAACGACTTTGCCACGCCACATAACCCAGGATCACGCCCAACAGAAACGTGGGCCGCAAGCGATAAATCGAGGGGTGCGCCAGACCGGACAGCAACGCCGAAACACCGATTGCCGCCCAAGCGCGCCCGGCGTTGCCGCACGAGCTGCCAGCGGAAGGAATAGAGTTCCTGGTATAAACGGGACCAGGCGGCGGCCGGGTGGGATGCAACGAGTCATAAAAAAACCGTGATGCGTCCCGGGTCTTGGCGCTCCCAAGCTTCCTGAGCGCCCGGCCAAAGCACGAGCACGGCGTCCGCCGTTTTTTGCTCGATCACCACTTGAGCAGCGGAGAACACTTCCTCACGAAAAGTGTTGGTCGTTGTGCTGGATGGCGTCGCTGTATTGGTGGCGCTGCGTGAGACGGGGGCAGGAGGAAATGAGATTGGTCACCGTTTCAAAGGTGTGGCGCAAGGGGGCAGGTATGGCCTGCCACGGATGCAGTTGCAGGGCTTTATTCGTCTGCAAAAGCTGGTCAATTCCGTTGCTGCACCCCAGACCGCAATCTGCGGTCACGCGCTGATCGGCATAGAAGCGGTTTCATAATTCGTAGCCGCCGAAGTAATGAGGCGGAGACATGTGTTTTTCCTGGGATTTCCGCCTCCTCACGTCGGCGGCTACCGCCGAAAAAGATTTTTGAAACCGCTTCTAGTATTTTTGCACCTGCGCCACTTTTTAAGGAATGAGCAAACCCGGCGGATACAGCACGATGGGAAAGCCAACCACGAGGGTCAGCGTCAGCCAGTCGCGCCATGCTTCCACGAATTCCGTGCGGAAAATGGTGTAAATGATTCGCGGGCGCATCTGACTTCAAACAGGTTGACTGGCCGGATCCGCCGCGGGTTGCCGCGCGTATTGCGGTCGGTTCATCCAGGAGCAGCACCTCGGGCTGGTGCAGCAAGGCGCGGGAGATGTTGGCGCGCTGTTTCCATCCGGAGGGAAGTGTGCAACACGGGCGACCCGCAAATGTTGTCATTTCCAAATCACGTATCAGCGTATTGATGCGCTCCTCCAACGCCGGCTGCGCCAGGCCATATGGGCGCCCGAAGCAACGCAATACTTCGCGCGGTGTCAGGCGTTGGTAGAACTGGGTATCGCCGCTGCGGAAGCCGATGTTGCGTTTCGTGTCCAGCGGATGCTCGCGAACGCTGAGATCGCGAATAAACGCGCCGCCCACAGTGGGGGAGAATCCCGGTCCGCAGGCGCAACAGCGTGGTTTTTCCCGCGCCATTGGGGCCGAGCAAGCCGACGATCTCACCGGCGCGCACTTCAAGATCCACGCCGGCCACCGCAGTGACCGTGGCGAATTCTTTCCGTAATCCGCAGGCTCGCAATAACGGCGTCATACGCGGCTGGCGGTGGAAAAGACTCGTGCTCCCGTCTTCGGCATCATCCGTTGCGCGCGGATTGGAGCAAAGGAAACTCCGATTGTCAGTCGCAATTTATCGATACGACTGGATCAGAACCGCCGCCGGGTTCGACTGCGTTCGAGGCAAGGTTTCATTTCCTTCAATTCGCTGCTGACAGCGCGCGCCCGGTGGCTAATGCTGAGGCGTGCAAACGAAAACACCTGTTGACGCCGCGAATCCCGACACAGAATCGTCACCCGTTGCGATTGGTGATCCCTGCCAAACTTCTGCCTGTGGATGTCGAACGGGTTGGGGGCGTCGGGAGTTCTTAAAACTCTCCGGTCTGGCAACGGCTGGTCTGGCACTGACGGGTTTGCCGGCGGTGGCCGGTCCGTTCAGCCGCACGGACTTTGAGCGGTTGGTCCCGGCAGACAAAAAACTCCAGCCGGATTGGGTGGCGTCACTGTTCGCCCGTGGCACACCAACGGTTTATCGCTGGCCCGAATCGCGGCTCATCGGCATGCCGGTCGGCGGGATTTGCGCCGGGCAGGTTTATCTCGGTGGCGACGGCCGGCTTTGGCACTGGGACATTTTCAATCAACCCCTCCACTCGGGCACCGGCGGGCCGCATTATGCCAAACCGATGGCGCCGATTTCCCCGTTCGCACAAGGTTTCGCGCTGCACATTCGCCAGGGCGATCGCGAGCAAACACGCGCGCTGGATCACACCGGCTGGAGCAACGTGACTTTCAACGGAACGTACCCCATCGGGTCCGTTGAATATTCCGACCCCGCCGCGCCGGTCGCGGTTTCGCTCGAAGCCTTTTCGCCGTTCATTCCGCTGGCGGTGGACGACTCCTCACTGCCAGTCACGGTGATGCGCTTCAGGCTCACCAACACCAGCAAGCAACAGCTCGAGGTCGGGTTGGCGGGTTGGCTGGAGAACCATGTGGCGGCACAAAGCGGCAAAACGCAGGACGTGCTGCGTCGCAATCGGCTGGTTCGTCGCCACGGACTGATGTTCCTCGAATGTAGCGCGGCGCCCGCGCCGGCCCGGAAAGCCGAAGCGGCGCGCCCCGACATCCTGTTTGACGATTTTGAGCGTGATGCTTACGCACCGTGGACCGTGGACGGCACCGCGTTTGGTCGCGGCCCCATTGCCGCCAGTCAGGTCATCAATTATCAAGGCGACCTTGGCATGCACGGTCAACACGCGGTGAACACTCATTCCTCGGCCCCGGCCAAGGACGTGGTCGCCCGCGACGCGCACACGGGCACGCTTACCAGTCCGCCGTTCACGATTGAGCGGGATTATCTCCGTTTCCTCCTCGGTGGCGGCGGGCACGAGGGCCAAACCTGCGTTAATCTGTTGGTGGGTGATCAAATCGTCCTTTCGGTCACGGGCGCCAACGACAACAAAATGAAGTCACACACTTGGAACGTGCGCCCTTGGGCGGGTCAGACCGCCCGCTTGCAAGCGGTGGATCAGGCGACCGGCGGCTGGGGTAACATCGGTTTGGATTACATCGTCTTCAGCGATCAACCGGATGCGCCTCTCGGCCCGCTGGCGGAGCAACCGGACTTCGGCACCATGGGACTGGCGCTGCTCGGCAAACGAGGCCAGCAGCCGACTGGTCAAGCGGCCTGCTCCTCCACGCTGCCCCTCACTGCCGCCTGCTTTGCTCCCGCCCGCGACGAGTCAAATCTCGCAACGAAATCTTTTGGCGAACCTTTGATCGGCTCGTTGAAACGCCAACTGTCGCTCAAGCCCGGTCAGACTGACGAAATCACCTTCCTGCTCACTTGGCACTTTCCCCATCTCAAGCTGCCCAAGCTGCCGCCGGGCCGGCATTACGCGACCCGGTTCGCTTCCGCGCTCGCCGTGGCGGAGCACGTTGCGAAGAATTTTGAGCGTCTCACGACCCAGACGCGGCTGTGGCGCGATACCTGGTACGATTCCACGCTGCCGTACTGGTTTCTCGATCGTACCTTCGCCAACACCTCAATACTCGCCTCGTCCACCTGTCACCGGCTCGCCGATGGCCGCTTCTGGGGCTGGGAAGGCGTCGGTTGTTGCGAAGGTACCTGCGGCCATGTCTGGCAATACGCCCACGCGGTCGCGCGGCTCTTTCCGCAACTGGAACGCGAGACGCGTGAACGGGTGGACTTCGGGCTGGCTCAACAAGCGGACGGGGCGATTCATTTTCGCGGCGAGCACAATGATTTTCCAGCGATTGACGCCCAGGCCGGCACGATCCTGCGCGCGCTGCGCGAGCACCAAATGACCGCGGATGTCACCTGGCTCAAGCGCAACTGGCCCGGTATCCGCAGGGCCATCGACTGGCTCATCGCCAAGGATGCCAACGGCGACGGCCTCATCGAAAGCAACCAGCACAACACGCTCGATACGGATTGGTTCGGACCGGTGGCCTGGCTCAGCGGTTTGTATCTCGCCGCCTTGCGGGCGGGTGAAACCATGGCGGACATCGTCGGCGACGCGGCGTTCGCCCAAACCTGTCGTGACATTTTTGAGCGCGGCCAACCCAACCTGGTGCGGCAGCTTTTCGAAGGCGAGTACTTCATCAACCGACCCGACCCGAAACATCTTGACGCCATCAACTCCGGCACCGGTTGCGAGATTGACCAGGTGCTCGGTCAGAGTTGGGCCTGGCAGGTGGGGTTGGGTCGCGTGTTGCCGGCGACTGAAACACTTGCCGCGTTGCGCTCCCTCTGGCGCTACAACTTCACGCCGGATGTTGGGCCGTATCGCGCCGCCTACCCGCCGGGGCGCTGGTATGCGATGGCCGGCGAAGGCGGCCTGTTGATGTGTACGTTCCCGCGCCGGGATTGGGATTACGCGCAAGCCAAGGGCCGGGGCCCCGACTGGGCCGCGGGTTATTTCAACGAGTGCATGAACGGTTTCGAATATCAGGTCGCCGGCCACATGCTGTGGGAAGGGCTCACGCTGGAAGGCCTCGCCATCACGCGGATGCTGCACGACCGCTACCACGCGACCCGACGCAATCCGTGGAACGAGATCGAATGTGGTGATCACTACGCGCGCAGCATGGCCAGCTACGGCGTTTATCTTGCCGCGTGCGGTTTCGAGTATGACGGACCGGCGGGACGGCTCGGTTTTGCGCCACGTCTGACGCCGGAAAATTTCAAATGCGCGTTCACAACAGCTGCGGGTTGGGGAAGTTTTGCGCAAGAGTTTGCGGGCACCACTGCGAAGACCGGGATTTACTGGCGTTGGGGCACGCTCACCCTACGCCGCCTTGAGCTCACCCTGCCTGCGGCGAATCACCTGACCAAGGTGAAAGTCCGGCTGGGACGGAGAACCGTGCGTGCGCAACTTACCCTTGATGGTCTCCGGGCGCGGCTTGAGTTCAGCCGACCGGTCGAGTTGCGCGCCGGCCAAAAACTGGAACTCACCTGGAGTTGAAGGCCGCCATTACCAGGTGATCTGAATGATTCAGTGTTTCCCTAAACGAGAAAAGTTGGGACCATGGCCATTGGCGTCATGCCTCACAGTGTCCAGCCTGCGCGGTATTTGCGCCGCACGTAGGCATCCGCCTCGGCATCATTGGTGACCTGCAAATTCGGTCCATCCCACAGCAGACGCAGATCCGGATAACGCACCGCCAGATTGCCAAGCAACACCATTTCGGACAGCGGTCCGGAATAATCGAAGTTGGCGCCGGCAGGTGGCCCTCCTTTGCAGGCGCGCACCCAATCCAGTTCGTGGCCATCCTGCCCGCCGGGGATGCGCTCCAACGTGGGTGCCGGCGGCTGGAATTCCTGCATGCGTTGCGCGGGCAGCAGGCGCGGCTCCTTGCCGTAACAACCGCACATCAATTTGCCCCGGTCACCAATGAATAACACACCGCCATCCGCATCCCCCATCCGTTGCCCGTCCGCCAGTTCCTCCGGGCGCGGGGGCATCAACCCGCCGTCCCACCACGTCAGGAGCAACGGCGGCATTTCGCCACGCGCCGGAAATTGGTAACGCACGATGGTGGAACGGGGATAATTTTCGTTCTTCGGTTCGGTGCGTTGCCAGAAGCCTTCCCAATAGGTGGAGATGTTGCCTTCGACGCTGGTCGGCTGCCCCAGTTTCATCGCCCAAAACACCGGATCCATGATGTGGCAACCCAAATCGCCCAGCGAGCCGGTGCCAAAGTCCCACCACGCCCGCCATTTGCTTGGCGCGTAATCCGGATGGTAGGGGCGCATCGGGGCCGGCCCGATCCAAAGATCCCAGTCCAACGTGTCGGGCACGGGCGGCGTTTCACGGGGTCGTTCCACTTCAATGCTTTGCGGCCAGACGGGGCGATTGGTCCAGGCGTGGACTTCGCGGACTGCGCCGATCGCGCCGCTCCAGATCCATTCACAAATCTGGCGGGTGCCGTCGTTGGAATGACCTTGATTGCCCATTTGCGTGACCACCTGGTAGCGCCGCGCGGCTTCGGCAAGCGCCCGCACCTCATGGAGTGAATGAGCGAGTGGTTTTTGAATGTAAACGTGTTTGCCGGCGCGCATCGCCGCCATCCCGATGGGCGCATGCGTGTGGTCCGGCGTGGCGATGATGACCGCATCAATGTCCCGCTGCGTTTCAAGCATCACGCGGAAATCACGATAGCGCCGGGCTTTCGGATACAGATCGAAAATCTTTCCGGCGCGCGGCCCGGAATCCACATCGCACAAGGCAACGATGTTTTCGCCGGCCACTTTGGCCAGGTTGTTGCGGCCCATGCCGCCAATGCCCACGCCCGCGATGTTGAGCTTGCCGCTCGGGGGCGTTTGGCCGCGCAAACCCAGCACGTAACCGGGCACAATGGAGAAGACGGCGGTGGTGGCGGCGGCAGATTTCAGGAAACTGCGCCGGTTGATGGCGCGGGCGGATTCAGAACGAGGCGAAGACTTCTGTTTCATGGCAAAGGCAATTTAATGTTCAAAAAGCGTCGCCGAAAAGAAACCCGGCCCGGCGGCGGAAGACAACGCAAATCATTATCGGGCTTTCGCTTCCCGGCAATTCCCCCGGCGGCGGTCAGGTCGGGAACTGATACGGGGCGCGGTAGCGGTAACGCAGCAACCGGTTGGCGGCGGGGTGATTGGTGACTTTCTCGGCGGCGGCGTCCCATTGCAGCAGCGACCGGGTTTTCAGGGCGAGGTTGGCCAGCAATGTGGTGGTGGTGCTGCGATGACCGGTTTCCACCTCCGCATTGCATTGGGCCCGACTTTTGACGCAATCCAGAAAATTGCGCACGTGCTCGGTGGTGGCATCGCCGTCCCCGGACTCCTTCCGCGCGGGGATCGCGGGTTTTTCGCCGGCGCGCCAACCGCGTTCCACCTGCCGATCCACCGGGGTGCGCACCGGAAAGGCGTGGGACGTCAATGCGTCCGGCACCACCTCCCAACTGCGGTTGAACTGGTACAGCGTGCCTTTCGTGCCGCGATATTCAATCTCGCAAGGTTTGGTGGCGGCCGGGGCGGCGGTGGCGTTCCATTGCGAAAAGGTAACCAGCGTGCCGCCCGGATATTGCCAGGTCACTTCGAGCGTGTCGGGGATTTCCCGATTATCCTCGATACCGGCAATGCGTCCCCCCAACGCGGCGACGGCCAGCGGGGCGTGGTGGCCCAGCGCCCAATGAATGCAATCCAGGTAATGCACCCCCATGTTGGTGACCTGCCCCCCGGAGTAATCGTAAAACCAACGGAAGCGATACAGTCCGCGGTTCGGGTTGTATTTCACCTTGCGCGCCGGTCCGAGCCAGGCTTCCCAATCGAAACCGGCCGGCGGTTCGCTGTCGGCGGGATTGCCGATGCCCACCGGCCATTCGTTTTGGATGTGAAAGCAACGCACCACGGTCACCTTGCCAATGCCCCCGCCCCGGATCACATCCGCCACTTCCCGATGCATCGCCGAGGAGCGCCGTTGCGTGCCCACCTGGCAAACCCGCTGGTGGCGGTGGACGGCCTCAACCATCGCCCGCCCTTCCGCAATGCAAAGCGAGAACGGCTTTTCCACATAAACATCCTTGCCCGCTTCGCAAGCGTGGATCGTTTGGAGCGCGTGCCAGTGATCCGGCGTGGCGATCACCACGGCATCCATATCTTTCAACTCCAGCAGGCGCCGGTAATCGGTGAATCGCCGCAGATTCGTGCCGATCTTCCTTGCCGCGAAATCGAGGTAGGGCTGGTTAATGTCGGCGAGGGCGACGATCTCGGCGTCCGGCTGTTTTAGAAAGCCGGTCAAGACTTGATCGCCTCGATTGCCGAGGCCGATGCAGCCGATCCGGACGCGTTCGTTCGCGCCCAGCACGCGGAAGGATGACAGCGCCGCCGTCGTGGTGACGGCGGCCATGGTTTGGGTGAATTGACGGCGGGTCCAGGATTTCATGGGCAAATTTCTTCGTGGATTTTCAGTTGTCATGTACGGATTAGCGCATTTTACGGGGCAAGTCGAATCCAACCTGAAATGGCTGCGCGAGCGACGGATCGCCCCGCCCCGCTTTCCGGTCTCCAACCGGTTGCCTACGGTGCACCCACCAGCACCACGCGGATGCCGTCGGCCCCCACTCCGCCAGGAGTTAACGACAGTTCGTGCTTGCGCGATTCCGCGTTGAAATCCCGGTCCGCCACCTCGACACGGAACCGGAAACTCGCGCCGGCTTCGAGCGCGAGCGGACGGTTCAAGCGCGCGGGAATGGCCAGCTCGTACACGGTGCGACTGGGGTCCCGCCGCACCGCCAATTGCACGTCGGTGTTCACCGTCTCCGCGGAAAGTCCTTCGCCGACGTAGGAGAAGACTTCCGGACCGTGCCGGGTGAGGGAAACTCCCCAAGCCCACCGGTCCACCCCAAATTCAATGGCATCCGCCAGCCACACGATGTCACCGCCGTAGGGTTGGAAATGGTCGTTGTCGGTGATGTCAAAGGCCAGATACAAATTCTGTTCGTCCCACATGACGCGACACGTCCCGCTGAGGTCCGCCGGATCATATTCACCGGGGTCGAAGCCGGACCGGTAGGTCAGCGGGATGACCGGGGCGGTCTGCCATTCCTCCAGGCGGCCGTCCAGTTGCACCGAAGATCGCGCGCGGGCGGCGTTGGCGACCGGCACGAAGGGCAGCGCAATTTGCGCCTCCACCGCCGGACCGAACCGCGTGTTTGGGTAGTGGGTCGTAAACGCCGGCAGCGGAAAGCGGGCGGCGTCTGCCGTGGGCGCGCTCACGTGGAACGGGAGTTCGGTTGTTCCGTTGGCGGCCACGGAATAATCGCGGGACGGAGGAGTGACCTTCCATCCCCCGGGCGTCGTCCACGTTATTGCGGAGCTGAACGGTGTTGGGAACGGGTTTTTGACGCGGACGGTGACGTCGCGAGCCACGCTTTGGCCGAGGGGCACGGCAATTTCATCGCAGGTGACCAGCCGATGGCGGATCTCGTAAAGTTCCGTGGCGCGGTCATTCGTAAACACGTCGGCGGGCAGCACGCTGCCGGGTCGGATCACCGCCCAGCTGACTTGGTCGCCGCGGACGCGCACCCAAAGGTAATGGTTGAACAAACCTTCCGACACTCCGTTGTCTCCGAAACGCGCGCCGCCCGCACAGATCACGTAACGCACGCCGTCCCGCACGCCAAAATCCCGATAGCCGTGTTCGTGGCCGGCAAACACCACGCGCACCGGATGGCCGCGAAACAAATCCGCCATGGGTTTCCAGCGCCCCGACATGGCCTCGTCCGTTTTGCCCGGTTCTTCATACGATGTGAAATACGGCTGGTGCATGAAGATGAGAATGTTGGTGGCGACGGCAGTTTCAATTTCGTGTTTGAGCCAGGCGAATTGCGTTGCGGAGATGTGATCCAGCGCATCCACCTCCTCGCTGTTCACGACGAGAAAACGCGTGTTGCCGTAGGTGAATCCGTAATAAGTCGGCCCCATGCGTTGCTCCCACAATATCTCGGACTGCCGGTCATTAATGTCATGATTGCCGGGCGCGGAAAAATACGGCACGCGGCATTCACCGACGGTCTTTTCAAACAAGTCCCACTGCGGTGGGATGTTTTCGGCCGAACCACCAATGACCAGATCCCCGACTTCGATGGCGAACGCAGGCTGCAGGATGTTCCACTCCTGAATCATCTGCTTGAAGAGATCGGTCTGATACACCAGTTGCCGGTTCGAATGGGTGTCGCCGGTCACGATGAAATCAAAGGCGTCCGGCGAAGCGGGCGGCGACTTTGCCAGCTGCGCCAGCGACCGGACGATGATGGGTTCGGCGGTGGTGGTGAACTGCCCCAATGCGAGCAGCGCGATCCCCACCAGTCGGGCGGCAGAAATCAAGCCGGGTGCTTTCATCGGACAAAACGGGTGCGCGCGGCGGGCGCTGCCGGCGACGCGGGTGGAGGCGGTTTGTTCATCGTGCTTCAGCTCTACCGCGAAATACCCGGGTTGACGAGCGCAAAAACCGGGAGGGAAAACAGGAACTCGAACCGGAAGCAGTCGCGCGCACGGGTGGATTCCGGAGGCGGCCAACCCGCCTTCGGCTTGCCTGCGGTCTTCAAACAGACCGCGTCCCCCTTTTGCGCTGCGTCGGCGGCGCGCAGCGGCGCCGGCGCTTTCGGACGGAGAAAGTTGACCGCGAACCACGCGAAAGGAGGAACTGGCAAGCGTCCACTCCGGTGGGGCGAGGCTCCTGACGAGCCCGGGCGCACGCGAACGGCCCGGAAGAAGAATGCGGATTGAAGTTGGTTACGCGGCTCGGGAGACCACGCTTGCCAGCCGCGCGGGCAAATCCTGGGCGGTATGTTCCAGGGTAATCACAGTCAGGATCTGTCCATCCCACCGATAGAAAAGTGCGAACACAGGAAAACCGGGCACGGAGGCGCGCAAAATGTCTCCCAGTTCGGGTCCCTCAAATCCAGCGGGATGTCCACGACCGGGGTTTTTCAGCAGTTGAGTCACGAGCGCTTGCGCGGCCCGGACAAACTTGGCGGCGACTCGTGGACGTCCGTCGCTGATGCCAATGCGGTCGCGGTAATGGCGGACGCGCCGGTAAAACGCCGGATGAACCTGGAGCTTGTCAACGCCCATTGGCGATGGCCTTCATGGCCCGGTCGAACTCCTTGCGACTCGTCATTTCGGCGGGTTCGGTCAGCGCCTCGCGGATGCGCTCCTCCAGCCATAACGGCGGTGGCTGAAAGCGGGCGGCGAACTGCGGCAACCCGATCCGCAGCGCCTGTCGAATGACGTCGGCCTTGCACAGTTCCGAGACGTTCATGCCTTCGGTGATCTGCGCGTCCAACGCGTCGCTGATTTCCATTTTCGGCAATGTTCTCATTGAAGTCATTTTAGCGTCAATTCGACTTTGATCAAGCAGAACATCCCATCCAGACTCGCCGAGGGTGCAACTTGCACCTCCATCAATGGCAGATTGGCAATTCCGTGACCTGCGCCGGCAGAGCGCCAGCGCCGACGGCGCTTTCGGACGGAGAAAGTTGACCGCAGACCACGCGAACTACGCGAAAAGAAGAACTGGCAAGCGTCCACTCCGGTGGAACGAGGTTCCTGACGAGCCGGCCGCGGCAGAGACGAAAAGCCACGGATCGTTGCCGCGAGAGAACTCAAAGAACGCAAAGCTCAGCCGTTTCCCTTGTGTGCCTCTTGTGCCTCTTTGCGGCCATTGGATTTCATGCTGCTTTCGTGTATTTCGCCGTTCATTTCAAGCGGCATGGTATTTCGCGCATCGAATGCCCCCGGGTTTTTGTTGGCAATGCGACCACGAATCCGGTCACAATCACGAAAATTTGCAACTCATGAATCACGACCTCGACCATCGTCCGACCACACACTCCGAATCGCCTGTGCCGATCAACATCAGCGCCACACCGCCACGCCATCGGTTCGGTCGCGTGGCGCTGGCCGGCGGTTGGTTGCTGGGGGTGTTGCTGGTTCTGGCGCACGGCGCGAGTGCTCAGGAGGCGTTGCCGGTCGAATATCTCTCCGCCCATCCCGAGTTGTTCCTGGCACACGAGCAGGCCTGGGGACAACTCGGCCTCGACGTCGCCGCGCACGAAGCGCACAAGACCGGCGACGTGCTCCGCATCGGTTCGCAAACCTACACCAACGGCCTCGGGCATCACGCCAATGGCCGGTTGGTGGTCTGGCTCGGCGGCGACTTCGCGCGGTTTGACGCCGAGGTGGGAGTGCAGCCCTGTGCGAACGGCAGTGTGATCTTCCGCGTGCTGGCGGATGGCAAAACGCTGTTTGACAGCGGCACGCTGCGCAGCGGCGACGCGCCCAAGACCGTCAGCGTTTCGGTGGCGGGTGCGCAGGAACTGGTGCTGGAAGCCGGCGACAACGGAGATGGCATCGCCTGCGACATGGCCAACTGGGCGAACGCCCGGCTGCTGCGCTCGCGCCCTGCGCACGCCCCGACGACGGCGGACATGGTGGACATCGCTCCCTTCGCCCAGGTGGTGGTCTCGGATCCGCAGCGTACGAATGGGGCGACCGCAGGCCGGTTGCAGGAGTTCCGCGCGGAGGACATCCTGCTGGAATCGGAACTGCGACCGGGCGCCGACGGCGGTTATGTGGTGGAACCGGACGCCAGCGGCATCGCGTGTCCCGGCTTGAAATGGTTTGGCAATCGCGCGCTCCGGGAGGTGCGATTGCGTCTTGGCGACCGGACAAAAATGCCGGCGGCCGAGGCCGTGCGGGTTCAGGGCTGGTTCGGCGAGTCCGCGTGGCAGGGCAACTGGTGGCCGCTCGCGGGCGAGACGTTCATTGAGAACGATGAAATTGTCGTGCGCCTCGCCGCCAAATCGCCCACGGGCGGTTTGCTGCAAACGCGCAAAATCCGCTGGCTGCTGCCGACCCGGGAGTCATCCCTCACCGTCCGCGACTTGAAAGCTTTCACGCGCTCGCGCTGGGAGCGGGTGAGCGTGGTGGCCGAATTTGAAAATCCGCCCGCCGACGCGCTCGGCCAGGTCCGGGTGTTCAGTGGCAGACTGCTGTCGTGCGCCGGTCAATCACCCAGCTCCAGCACAAGCTGGAACGAATGCAAGCTGGATCAACCGCTCGCACTGGAGTTGCAGTTTGCGCTGCCGTCGTTTCTCAAAGGCGATGCGACCGTGCTGCAATTTCAGCTTCCGCGCGGCGGCATCGGCGTGGCGATCGAGGATGTGTTGACCAACGGTTGCGTTTATGTGCCGAGTCGCGGATTGTATGTGCGGCTCGCGCAGGGGCCGGCGGCCGCGCCCACGCTGGCGGAATACAAAAAGCGGATCGCGGGTCGCCGGACGATTCTCGACGAGGTGCGGGCGTTGCCGGATCAAACCCTGGCGCAGGCAATGGCCCGGACGCATCACGACGCGCAGAACGAAGGGCCGGTGATGCTCTCGCTGGCCTGCGACAACACCAAATACGTGGTGGAGCGCAATGGCGAAGTGAGATTTCCCGACGCAGCAATCCGCAATGACGACTGGTTTGGCAGCGCGGGGCGGCTTCGGGTCGTTTGTGCCGATGGTCAGCGCGACCAGGCGAGCCGCACACTCGAAAGCGGGTGGCTGCCGGTTCCCGTGATGACGGTCGAACGCGATGGGGTGCGCTACACGGAACGTGTGTGGGTTGCTCCCACGGATGCCGATGGCGCGGATCCGGCGCGGTTGAACCGCGAATCGGTTTGCGTGGTCGAAACCACGATTGAAAATCCGGGCGAACAAGCCACCACCGCGAAACTTGCGTTGACTTTTCGCGGGGCCGGCGCATCCGCCGCGCCGGTGGAGTTGCGGTCGGAAGGCGCAACCCGTTGGTCGGCCAAGCTCGGGGCGACACATGCCTCAGTGGTCCTCGATGAAACGGGTTCCGTCACGGCAGCGAATGAAGGCGGGACGCTCTCGTTATCATTCTCGTTGCCGGCCCGAAATCGCAGGCATGTCGTTGTGTATCTCGGTGATCCGAAGGTGAACGCACTGACATTCGCCGAGGCGACGAGGTTGCGCGCCGCAGTGGAGCGCTACTGGCAGGCGGTGCTGTCCCCGGCAACGCAGATTGAGACTCCGGACGAACTTCTCAACCGCGTGATCCGCTCGTCCCAGGTGCGCTGTCTCATCGCGGCGCGGAATGAAGCGGACGGCGCGCGCGTGGCGCCCTGGATCGCCGCGATGAGCTACGGTCCGCTGGAGAGCGAGGCGCATTCGGTAATTCGCGGAATGGATTTTCTGGGCCATCACGACTTCGCGCAACGGGGGCTGGATTATTTCATCCATCGCTACAACACGAACGGCTTTCTCACCACCGGTTACACCACCTTCGGCACCGCGTGGCATCTCTGGACCGTGGGCGAGCACTATGAACTCACCCGCGATCAGGCGTGGTTGCGGCGGAACGCCCCGGAATTCCGCCGCGTCGGCGACTGGATTTTGCGCCAGACGGAAAAGACGAAGCTCCACAAAGCGGACGGCGAGCCATTGCCGGAGTTTGGGTTGATGCCGCCCGCGGTGATGGCGGACTGGAATGCCTACGCGTGCCATTTCATGTTGAATGGCTACTACTACGCCGCGTTGCGCGACCTCGGCGCGGTGCTCGCCAGCACGGGCGAACCGCGCGCCGCCGCCTACACCCGGGGCGCGGAGGAGTTGCGCCAAAACATCCGGCGCGCCTACCGGTGGACGCAAGCGCAGTCGCCCGCGCTGCCGTTGCGCGACGGGACGTGGATTCCGCTTTACCCGTCGCAAGTTCATAGTCCCGGAAAACTGGCGGACTTTTTCCCCGGCGACGACGTCGGGCGCAGTTGGGCTTACGACGTCGAACTCGGCGCGCATCAACTCGTGCCCACCGGGGTGTTCGCAGCGGACGCCCCGGAAGTCACCCGCATGATCAATCACCTGGAGGACGTGCAATTTCTGGGCGAGGGCTGGTTCGATTACCCGGCGGCGGCGAATGCGAAGGACTGGTTCAACCTCGGCGGTTTTGCGAAGGTGCAGCCCTACTACTGTCGCAACGCGGAAGTCTATGCGCTGCGGGACGACGTGCGCCCGTTTCTCCGCACCTACTTCAACAGTCTGGCGTCGCTGCTCAACACCGAGGTGCTGACGCTGTGGGAACACTTCCGGCACAGCGGCGCGTGGGACAAAACGCACGAGACCGGCTATTTCCTGCATCAAACGCGCGTCATGCTGGTCGAGGAACGCGGCAAGGATTTGTGGCTGGCCCCGTTGATCCCGAGCGACTGGTTGCGCGAGGGCAAGTCGCTCGAAGTGCGGAATGCCCCGACGCGGTTTGGCCCGGTGGGCTTTCGCATCGCCACGCGCGAGGCAGCGCGGGAAATGGCGGTGGACATCACCCCGCCGACCCGGAACCCACCGCAGCGAATTGCGGTGCGCCTGCGCCATCCGGACGGACGCGCCATCGCCAGCGTGACGCTGAACGGAACGCCGCACAGCGATTTCGATGCAAAGGCAGGAACGATTATCGTCCCGCCTGCCGCGAAACCGTTGGCGCTGGCGGTGCAATTCCGGTAAAGCATCCGCCAGGCGAACAGGACTCGGGAAACCGGCTTGGCGTTGATCTTCCAGCCGCGCCGCTTTCGCCCAACCGGCGGAGCATGGCCCGCCGGCCTGGTTACTGCGCGCCGTAATACTGGCGCACGGCTTCCATGCCCGCGTCCGGATAATCGGTGGCGAAGCTCGCCACGCCCAAATCCATCAGGCGCTGGAAAATCGTTGCTTCGCGCCGGCCCCACGGCAGCGTTTGAAACAGCACGCCATGCGCGCGCAGTTCGGCGCCCACTTCGCGTAAAAACGCTTCACTGGGATAGAACGTGCCGTCCGGGGCGGTGTTCACGTGAATCTGCAGTTGATCAATGCTGGCGAAGTTTTCCGCCCGCAACGCGGCAATGCGTTGCGCCAGTTGCGCCTGCGGCCCCTGAGGATCATCCGGCGGACCACTCACCCAACTGCGCGGACCGCCCATCCAATGCAGCGTGCGTGAGCGCGGCGCGACCTGACGCCACAGTTTGATCTCCTCATATTTCGTGCTGGCCAGAATCAACTGTGGATGCACCGCAATGGTTTCGGCGGCGAGTTGATGAAAATCCACCTGCTTGATGTCAATGTAGAGCGAGCGCTCCGGGTGCGCTTTCAAAATCTGGACCATTCCGGCCAGACTGATCATGCGCTGTCCCGCAAATTCCTCACCGCGAAAACGGCCCACGTCCAGCTTTTCCACTTCGGCGTAGGTGAGGTCGGCGACGCCTTTCTTTCTCAAGTCCTCGGGCGCGTCCGGGAGAATGCGCGCGAAGTTGTTATCATGAAACGAAACGATCACGCCGTCCTTCGTGCACCTCAAATCCGCTTCCGGCACACAACCCAGTTTCCAGCCCAGCTCAAACGCTTCGCGCGAGCCTTCCGGCGCCAGGTCCCCCGCGCCGCGATGCGCCTGCATGGTAAAATCGCGCAACGGAATATGATCGCGCACGTTCCAATTGACCGCGCCTCGACGGTAGTATTCCCGCAACGCCGCCTGCGCCACATCGGGCCGATCCGTGCCGAATCCAGCCGTGCCCAGATCGAGCAGGCGAAAATAAGCTTCCGGCCGCTCCGGCGCATTCCACGGCATGGTTTGAAATTCGATGCCGTGCTGGCGCACTTCGACGGCCGCGCGACGAATAAAATCGTCACTCGGCACCATCGTGCCGGTGTTGGTGTTGAAGTGACAATGCACCTGCAGACGGTTGATGTTGGTGAACCCGCTGGCACGAAGTTTGGCAAAGCGTTTTTCCACGGGCCCGTCATTGGTATTGCCCCAGGTCCCAACCCACAAGAACGCATCACTGCGCGGGGCCACCGCTTTCCAGCGTGCGCAATCCGCCTCCGAACCCGTGGCCAGAATCACCTGCTCCTGCACCTCGTCCGTTTCGCGGGCCAACTGCGCAAAGTCCACGTTCTTCACGTCCAAATAGGCGGAGCGTTGGCGATCTTTTTTCAACGCGGCCACGATCTCCGCAAGACTGACAATCCGTTGCCCGGCGAATTGCGCGCCGCGAAACGCGCCAATATCCAGTTCTTTTGCCTCGACGTACGTCAGGTCTTCAAGCCGCTTTTTCTTCATCGCCTCGGGAGCGTTGGGGAGAATGCGCGTGAAATTACCATCGTGAAACATCATCACGTGGCCGTCCTTGGTGGTGCGCACATCCAGCTCGGGGATGCACCCCATGCTCCAGGAAAGCTCCAACGCTTCCATGGTGTTCTCCGGCGCGAGGAAACCCGCGCCGCGATGCGCCACCACCGAAACCCGTTCAAGCGGGATATTGCGCACGTTCCAAACCGGTTCGGCGGCGGGCGTAGTGGAAATACAGATCAGGGTGGCTGCGGCGACCCAGCCTGCCGGTTTAAATACAATGTTCATCGTCGGGCTGTTGCGTCACTGGTGCGGTTTGCGTTGCCGTGATTGAATCGCTGATCTGTGCTCCACTCACGGGCGGCGCGGGGTTACCAGCCGATAAAACCGGTTGGTGTGGTAATCGGAATCAATCACTGTTTCATCTCGATCCACGGGCTGGGCCACGCGATCAGCCAATCGCGTCCAGCTTGCCGCCGGAAGCGCGTCGGTAAATTCAATCGTGTAAGTTTTATCGGCACGAGCGTGAAAGGTTAATGCCGCCACCGCATCTGCGGTGATGGAATCAATTTTTAGATAACTGTTGGGATCGGCAGGATCCGTGCCGGCAAGATATTCCTGCCAGTTCAACAAGCCATCGCCATCCAGGTCCAGTTGGGCGTCCGCGGCGTTATTGGTCGCGAGACCATGCGCGCTTTCCCAAACGTCGGGCAAACCGTCCCCATCCGAGTCGGCCAGAAAGGTAAGAATGGCCGGCGCCTCCACGGTCTGAGCCACGCCGGCCGTGTTGGTCACCCAGACGGTGTAGTTGGTGAACGGCGGTTGCGCGTCGGGAATGGTGAGGAAGGCGATGTGACTCTGCAACCAGGCGGCACCATCGGGCACGGGCGTATGATTGCGCCACCAGGAATAGTGAATCGGCAAAGTGGCGGTATTGGTGATCGCCACACTCAAGGTAACCGCTGCCCCGGGCACAACCGACTGGCTGAGCGGTTTTTGGATGATGACGGGAGGTTCGCCGGCAAGGAAATGCTGGCCCGGGGTGGGGGCGCCGGAGGTCCAGTTGATCGGATCATTGCCGTACGCAGTCGGCAGGATTCGTTGCAATGATGCCCCGCTGCCAGCGGCGTCGGCCGGCCACGGAAATTCGTCGTCGTAGCGGACCTCCTCGACGGTGATGTAGGGCACGCCGCTGTCATCGGGCCGATCGGGTCGTTGCAATTGTAATCGCTCGCCACCGTCTTGAAGCTGGCCGCTGACCGGCCCCAGCACCGGCACGCTCACCGGGACGGAATACTTGGTGCGAAACGCGACGGGGTCCGTATTGACAATCAGCGCGAGTCCCCCGGGCGGCAGCACGACATTTGGTGGAAAATCAAACGCCAATCCTTTCAACTTCCAGGTGTTGGTTGGATTATCAACATCGAACAGCGGCTGGGCGATGGCGCTGACGTTTTGCAATTCAATGAATTCCTCATCGCCCGGCGCGGGATGATACATGATCTCGGTGAACACCACGGGGCCGACGCGCGGCCCGACATTCGTCCCCCCCAGCGTCGTGAGGATTTGCGCCGGAAATTGCTCCTCGCCCGCGCTGTTCACCTGACGCCCGAAGCTGACCCCGTTGGCGGCGGCGCCAAAGTTGAGGCCGTGTCCGTAGCCGGTGAAGTTTCCTGCCGCATCCGCAGCCGTGAGATAAAGGTCCTCACCGTGCGAGCTGAGCGAGAAGTTCAAGGCGGTCGGCGGCGTGGGGTTGAAGTCCGCTTCGGTAAAGACCAGATAACCACCCGCAGGGATGATGGTGTTATCGGGAATACGAAATTTTTTGGGCGCGGCGCCGTCGTCGCTGAGAAACCATCCCCCCACGTTGACCGGCTGCACGGCGGGATTGAACAACTCGATGGAATCCACCTCCGGCAGATCCGTGTGGGTCAGGATTTCATTGATGACCACGCCGGGCCAGGCGGGCGCAGGATCATCCGCTCCCGGCGAACCGCCCGGCGCGGCACTGGCGCGCCAATCGGCGCCGTTGCCGGAGTTGGGACGCGCGGCCGGATCACGCGGCACCACGGAGAAACCATAGCCATCCGCCAGGAGAGGCCAGGGCGCGCGATCGCTGTAATCAAAATCGAACAGCGGCGTGGCGCCACTCGAGACCCGGAGCGTCTCGCCGCTGTTGGCCAGCTTGCCGGTATAAACGCCTCCGATCGGCGCGCCCGGATATCGCGCCTGGAAGGCGGCGGGGTTGCGCACCAGCACGAGGCAGGCGCCGGGCGACAGCAAACTGCCGCTCGGGAAAGTGAAGGTGATTCCCGCCGTGAACGATACGCCAGCGAGGTTGAGCGTTTCGACACCGGTGTTTTTAAGTTCGATAAACTCCAAATCGTCGCTGGTCCACGAACCAAACGGCGCGGGATTATACATGATTTCAGTAACGACCAGCGTCGTCAGGTTCTGCGGCGTATAAAAGAAAGCCGAGGTTAATCCACTCCAATCGGCGCCGTTCCTGATTCGCGCCCGGACCTGCGTCGATGCGTGGATAACGAGGGGAGCGGAATAAACGTGCGCCGCCACGGACAGGCCGCCGCCGCTGGCCCGTGGATCCGAACCGTCCGTGGTGTAATAGATCGTGCCACCGCCGCCGGTGAGCGTGACGTTGAAGCCATCGGGGACCGTGCCGCCATCCTGATTGAATGACGGCGGGCGCAGGTAATTGCCATCAATCCAATCGGCGCGTTCGGTGAGCCAGGTTTTGAGCTGGGCCAGGCGGCTGGTCCATTCGGCCTCGCTGGGCAGGCCGTTGAGCAACGCTTCGGCCGGAGTGATTTCCGCCGCCTGCCTGTCCACGATGGCGGTCATGTCCGCATTGCGCAGCGGCCCGCGCCGCAGTTCCCACCAACGATCAATGTAGGCTTGCTGGAAGTCGGGATCCGCAAACAGGCGCGGATACCACAGCCGGTTCGCGCGGTGCATCAGTGAACCGGTGGGACCGCCCGAGACGTAATACGAATTCCAATTGTAATCCCAGCACGGCCCCATCCGCAGTTTGCCATCGTCACCCTTCCACGGGAACATGCTGATGAGCAGGCCGTCGCCGTTGCGCGTCAGCACGTTCATGATGAAGTAATCAATGAAGTCCCCCTCGACGAGGTAGCGACGATATCCGTTGGTGGGATGGCGCCAGAGGGAATCGTTGTAGAGGACGTCCTCGAACTGGGTGAACCAGCCCTCGATGGCCGCGCGCTGCGCCGGATTAATGGTGTACCCCTTCGGATGGTCGAAGTTGAAATAAGCGTTCCACTGTTGCGGCTGGTCGTCGCCCGGCACGGGGCTGTAGGAGGTGTTGGGGGCGGTTTCCACGATGCGATTCGGTCCCGCCGTGTGAAAGAACTGCGGCTGGGTGGCGCCGTTGGCCGCGGGCCAGCCGGTCTCCGGCTCGGCGTCCATGCGATTGATGTTGAGGAGCCAGCCTCCGGTGGTGCCATCGGCGGAGAGTTTTTGAAAATCCAGCCGGTTTTTGCCCCGGGCAACGCGTTCCATGATGGCATAAACGCCGCGGCGGTCGGCGAGGGAAAGGTCGCCCCCGTCCTCGTTGACGAACGCCTCCACCCAACGGAAGCGCACCGCGTAGTTGCCCATGTGCTGGCTGAGTTCATAGGCAAAGGTGTTGAACAACAAGGTCGGGTCGCGGGTTTGATCCGGGTCCGGATAATACAACACCCAATCCGCATGGGCCGGCAGATCAAGCGGCGCCACGTCCGCTTCCTCCCCCGCTTCGTCCCAGGCTTCGACGCTGTAGGGTTTCTGTTGCCACTGTGAGGAGTAAGCGCCCCGCCCGCGAATGCCGACGGGGGTGAGCATCTGCGGCGCATTGGTCAGCGTGCTCACTCCGTTCGTGCCGCGCGCAAACGTGACCCAGGTGGCGGGCTGGCGCGGCACTTGTTGGATTCCCGCGCCGCTCCCGCTCCAGCCTTTTTGCGGAACGACTCCGGCACCGAAATTTTCGATGACCATGATGGGCAGCGGCGACGTGTAACCGGCCAGTTCGGGCGCGAGTTTGATGAAGCTGGTGCCGCTGACCGGACTCGTGCGTCCCTCCGCAATGGTGATGGCGCGAATACGGGTGGAGTTGGTAATGAGGACCGGCAGGGTGTAGGAGAGACCGTTGGTGGCGGTGGGGACTGAACCATCCAGGGTGAAACGGATTTCCGCCCCCGGCTCAGTGGTGGAAAGGCCGAGCTGAAAGGATTGGGTGAAGGTGCCGCCCGGCAGGCTGAATTGCGGTGCGTCCGGGGGAGGCGGGGTTTCGTCATTCGCCTGGCCGGGAGTGGGCACGCCAAAATATTGAACGCGGGCCGGGTCCGCCCCGAGCAATCCATAGGAGATGTCGGCCCGTTGGGGGGGGAAGGCCGGATCAAACGCGTGCAGCACCACCGGGCCGGGGCCGACCAGCGCGAGATATTCGCCTGAATTTTTCAAGCGGAAGTTTGTGTGCAGCGGCGCGCCCGGCGTGGCGCGGTCCTTGCCGGAGGCAAACACCACCAGATACGCGTGCGCCGGCAGATTGGTGGCGGGAAGGGCCCATTGTGTCGGATCGTTCTTCGCGTCGGTAAGAAAATACCCGTGCAAATTCACCGCGGTGGCGGTGGGATTATGGATTTCGAGCCAACCCGAATGCTCCTCATCCTCGTCAGCCAGAAGAGTCTGGTCATTGGCCATGAACTCGGAGATGACGAGGTGGCTGGCGGGTTGCACCAAATGCACGGTCACCTGCGCATTGGTCGCACCGAATCCGTTGTTGGCGGTCAGCGTGTAGGTTGTGGTGGTCGTGGGCTGAAGGTTGGTGGCGCCCATTCCGTTGCTGGTCTGCGCGATTACGCTGCCGATGCCCGGCGTGATGGTGATGGCCTGGGCAAAATTGACGTGCCAGGCGAGCGTGGTGGTCTGGCCGGCATTCAAGTATCCGGGGGTGGCGGAAAAGCTTTTAATGACCGGAGGGGGGTTCACCGGTACCGTCAGTGACTGGGTTGTCGAGCCACCGCTGTTCGTGGCCAGCAGCACGTAAGTGGTCGTGACGCCGGGCGAAAAGACGATTCCCGGCAATCCCGAGACATTTGCTCCATTCAACAATACCGCCTCGGCATTTTGCACCTCCCACGTCAGCGTGGTGGAGCCGGGCGTGAACACGACGTCCGGCGCGGCCTGAAAGCTGACAATGACCGGTGGGGGCACCTTGTCGTTGAAGGTGTCCGCGTGGTGTTGGAGGATCTCCGGGGACACCCGCCCCGGATAAACGGTGAGCCGGTGGATGGTGCCGACCATGTTTTCAGAGTTGTTCACGTTGGCCCCGAGCCAGCCTGCGCCGGTCGGCATGGCGAATCCGGCATCCACGTCGGCGCGCGTGCCGGCCAGCGCCCCGTTGCGATAAAGACTCATCGTCCGGCTGCCGGCGTTCCACACGTAGGCGAGGTGCGTGGCCACGGTTGGCGAAGGGACGGCCGGGGTGAACGCGTAATCCGCCACGCCCAGCTGCGTGAACCCGAGCTGGCCGGTGTTGTTGTACAATTCGTAACGCAGATTGCTGGCGGCGTTGGTCCCCACCGCCAGGTAGGCGGAAGAAGTCGCCGCCGGATCGCCTTCCAAGATGAATTCCATCGTCACGTCGCCCGCGCTGACGCCAAAATCGAACGCGGCGCGATCCGTTCCGGCAAACGTCAGCGCCGAGGTCAGCCGCGCGCTGGGCACCAACCCCCCTGCGGCGTCACTGGTGATCAGTGCGTCATAGGTGGCCAGGGAGGCCGGTGCGGAGACGACCTGCCCGGCGAGTGCGAAGATTCCGAGCCAGCGCTTCATGTTCATTTCGCGAGCGGATAAAGATTCACGACAAGGGGGGCGAAGTCAAAAGGAGTCAAACCTTGGTGACCCGGCGGCGGGCGAGATCATCGGTGGAACCGTGGGGCGGGCTTGACGCCATCTGCGCCCGCGCCTCCCTGCGGAGCAGCCCCGGGAGGCGCGGGTCCAGCCGACGGCTTTGAATTATCGCACCCACACGGCCCGGTAGTAACGATGCGTACGGGTGTTGAGGGGGGTGGGATCGGTTATGCTGGCCGTGGTGCCGCTCAACGCGGGGATGTCCTGCAACAACTGCCAACCGTCCCCGGCGGCCCAGCCGTCGCGATACTCCACCCGGTAGTGCAGACCGGGCGTGCCCTGGCTCAAGGTGACGGTGGCTGTCGGGCCGCTCAACGTCAGGCCGAGCGCCGGCGGCAACACGGCGAAAGCCTGGCCGTGATCCAGCAGCACCGCGTCGGACAGCACGCTGTCATAGACGGTGACCCGATGGATGGTGCCCACCAACGGGCTTTCCGTGGGAATGTTGTCACCCAGGACACCGAGGTCGTTGGGCAGCGTGAAGCCTGAATAAACACCGGTCTTCGTGCCGGCCAGGGTCCCGTTGACGTAGGCTTTCATCGTGGCGGTCATGGCCTCCCAGACGTAGGTCACATGGGTGGCGGTTGTGGGCGCGGCCACCGGCGGCGTGAAGGAATAATCTTCAACCCCCGTTTGGGCGAACCCGAGCTGGCCGGGGTTGGCGGTGAACTGATACAGCAACTGGCTGTAGGGGTTGTTTACGCCGGTGGCCAATGTGGCCGTCGCGGTGGCGGCCGGGTCGCCTTCCAGAATGAACTCCATGGTGGCGTCTCCCGCGCTGCCGCCGAACCAGAAGTTCACACCACCGTCTCCGGTGAGAATGATCGGGGCCAGGAGCCGGGCGGAGGCACTTAATCCGCCCTGCGCACTGGTGGCAATGGCGTGGTCGTACGCATGCAAGGAAGGCCGGGCCGCCCCGAGAAACGCCCCGGCGTGATGCTGAATTTTGTCTTCCGACAAAATGCTGTCGTACACCGTGGCCCGGAAGATGGTGCCTTCCATTCCCTGGTCGCCCAATAATCCGTCGCCGTTGGGCAGCGCGAAGCCGGGATCCACGGCCGTGGTTTCACCGGCGAACGTGCCGTTGACATAGATTTTCATCGTGGTGGCGGCCGCATTCCAAACGAAGGCCACATGCGTCGGCCAGTTGGGGGAGGGCACCAAGGGCGTGAAGGTGTAATCCGCCACCCCGCGTTTGGTGAAACCGAGCTGCCAGGCCGCATTCCATTGTGAATAGCGCAAACTATGGCGGAACAAGGGGTCTCCTGCGACAAAATCACTGGCGATGGCCGTGCCGGGGCGCGGATTGGGATTGCCTTCCAGGATGAATTCCATCGTTCCATCTCCACTGTTCGTGCCAAAATTAAATGGCGACCCGGTGCCATCGGCCGGAACCAGACTGGTCAGCTTCGCGATGGGAGCAAGGCCATTGGCGGCGTCGGCGGCGATCGCCGCGTCGTAGGCGCCCAAGTCCGGCTGGACGCGGACCAGCAAATCGGCATGCACGTCGCCCAATGAATTCTCCGCTTTCAAGCGGAACTTGGTCGAGTGCTCGATCGTCACACTGGCTTGATTCGTCCCCGTGTAATCAATGCCGTTGATGGAGACGTGCGTGGCATTTTTCACCTGCCAGTTGAGGGTGACGGGCTGGTTGGGCGCCGTTACGCCCGCGGCCGCGCTGAAGGACTCAATGGTTGGCGGGGCCAGCAAATCGGCGAACGTCTTCGCATGCGCCAGAATGGTCGCGTCCGGCAAAATCGAGGCGTAGGCGGTGACCCGGTAAATTGCGCCGAACATCGGTTCCGCTCCGTCCCAACGGCTGCCCAGGGTGCCGTTGCCGTAGGGCATGGTGAAATCCGTGGCCACTCCCGTGGTTGTGCCGGATAACACTCCGTTGACGTATAATTTCATCGTGAACGTGCCGGCATCCCAAGTGTAGGTGATGTGCGTGGGCAGGCCGGGCGAGTTTACTCCCGGGGTGAAGCCGTAGTCGGCCACCGCGCTGCGGGTGAAACCCATTTGTCCGGTGTCATTCCATAGCTCGAAGCGCAAGCTGGAAAGCTGGTTCTCACCGACGGCCAGCCAGGAACTGTTGTTGGCCGCCGGGTCGCCTTCGAGGATGAACTCCATCGTCGCACTGTCGTAATTCGCGCCAAAGTCAAACGACGTTCCCAGCCCGCCGTTCAAGATGATCGTGGTGTCCATGCGGGCGGTGGGCGTGGCCGAGAGGTCGTTGGTGATGCCCGCATCGTAGGCGGCCAGAGCAGGACGCACGTGCGCACCGAAGGCGCTGGAGTGGCGTCGAATTGCGCCATCCGACAGCACCCCGTCATAAACGGTAACCCGCTGGATCGTGCCCGTCATGGCTTCCGCGCCGGTCGCCCCGCTGCCGCCCAGCCAGCCTTGTCCCTGGGGCAGGCCAAAACCGGCGTTGATGCCTGTCGCGGTGCCGGCCAGCTTCCCATTGACAAAGACCTTCATCGTCAGCGTCGTGGCATTCCAGACATAGGCAAGGTGGGTGTCCGTTGCCGGCGAGGGCACCCCGGGCGTAAAGAGATAGTCGGCCACGCCTCCCTGGGTGAAGCCCAGTTGTCCGGTGTCGTTATACACCTCGAACATCAGGCGGCTGAGCGGGTTCTCCCCCACCGCCAGAAAGGCACTGGCGCCCGCCGCCGGGTTTCCATTCAAAATGAATTCAATCGTGGCGCTGCCCGAATTGTATCCAAAGTAAAAGGCGCTGCCACTGGTGCCGGTGAGCACCACCGGTTCGGTCAGCATCGCAATCGGCGTCAGCGGGGCGGTGGCGCTGTAGGCGTCCGCAGTGATGGTGGCATCGTAGATTTCCAGGGGGGATTGCGCGAGGAGGGCGGTCGTCAGGACCGTCGTCGCGGCAATGCCGGCCAGTCCGCGCGTCAGGAATTTGGATCGAATTGTTGTTTGCATGGATGGTTGGTGATGTTGATGGACGAATCTGCTCCCGGTTTGGTGTTGTTCCCAGAGACATCTACCAGTTTGCCTCCGTTGTGTAAACGAAAATGGCGTGGTGCCCGGCACCGGGCATGGGAAAATTTCCGGTGTCTTTCAATTCTGCCGTTGGTTAAGCTCGCCCGTGCATGAACATTCAGGTTGCCGTGTTGTGTGATGCCGCCACCAACGACAATGAAAAGCTCAGCCTGCTCGGGGCTTTTGACACCATCTATGCGCGGGAATTGCCGGCCATCCATCCCCAGTGCGCCGTGGCGTTGCGCATCACCTTCTCAAGCGCGGACGAAGGACCGCACCAGTTGCGCCTGAACTTTGTGGATGCCGATGGCGGTTCCATCATGCCGCCCCTGGATTTTCCCGTGGAAGTGTCGCTGCCTGACGATCTGCATTTTGGCACCCGCAACTTCATTCTCACCATTCAGCAATTGAAATTCGACGCGCCGGGGGTGTATTCGATGGACGTGATCTATGACGGGCAGGTGCGCACCAACATTCCCCTCCTCGTGCGGCACGTGCCGGCCCCGGCCGCGTAGCGGCGCGCCCGGCCCCACCCACCCTCCTGTCGCCACTGGGTCACGCCCGTTCTTCTTGGGGGGCTTCCGAAGCGGGGGAGGCGGGTGTGTGCCGGCCAGGATTTTCATTGCGGTGCGCCGCGAGGTGGGGTGGGGCAAGATGTTGGCCGGGCCCGGTCTTCCGTCCGGCCGCGGGAGCAGCCGCGGGCGTCGGCAGGGGCGGGAGGCGCCCCGGAGACTGGCGGACAACAGCGGTGGGCGCAATGGCAGCATGGAGATATGAGATATCGTCGTTTCGGTCGGACCGGGTTGCAGATGCCGGTGATCTCGTGCGGCGGCATGCGGTATCAATTTCGCTGGCGCGAGGCGCAGTGGGAGGAGATTCCCGCCGCCGGACAGGCCAACCTCGAGGCGTGCGTCCAACGTGCGTGGGAGTTGGGCATCAATCACTTTGAAACCGCGCGCAGTTACGGCACCTCGGAGCTGCAACTGGGCCGGATTTTGCCGCGTCTGCCGCGCGAGCGGCTGATCGTGCAGACCAAAATTGCGCCCCAACCTGACGGAAAAAAGTTCCGGCAACTGTTCGAAACGTCGTTGCAACACCTGCGGCTCGAATACGTGGATCTGCTCAGTTTGCATGGCGTGAACAACCGCGAGTTGCTCGACTGGTCGTTGAAAAAGGGCGGGGCGTTGGAGGTCATGCGTCAACTGCAGCGTGAGGGACGTTGCCGTTTTGTCGGTTTCAGCACCCACGCGACGCCCGCCCTCATCGGCGCGATGATCCACACCGGGGAATTCGATTACGTGAACCTGCACTGGTATTTCGTCAACGAACTGACTTGGTCGTGCCTCCAGGCGGCGCAGGCCCGCGACATGGGAGTGTTCATCATCAGCCCCAATGACAAGGGGGGAAGGCTGTATGATCCTCCCCGGAAAATGGCGCAATTATGCGCGCCGCTGACGCCGATGGGTTTCAACGATCTGTATTGTCTGGCGCGCCCCGAAGTCCACACGCTGAGTTGCGGAGTCGCGCGGCCAACGGACTTCGATGAACACGTCGCCGCGCTGGCGCATTACGAGGATGCGGCGGCGGTCATTGCGCCAGTTGAACAGCGCCTGCGCGCGGAGATGCGCCGGACGTTGGGGGAGGATTGGTGTGCCCGCTGGTTTGAGGGATTGCCGGATTACGAGGAAGTGCCTGGGGGCATCAATGTTGGCGAGATTCTTCGCTGTTGGACTTATGCCAAGTCCCTGGACCTGGTGGCGTGGGGACGGATGCGGTACAACCTGCTCGGTCAGGGGGATCATTGGCATCCGGGTGCGAATGCCGCCCGGGCGTCCCAGTTGGACCTCGCGGCGGCCCTCCGGCACAGTCCGTTTGCCGCGCGCATTCCCGGCATCCTGGCGGAAGCGCACCGGTGGCTGTACACCGCTCCGGCGAAGCGACTCAGTCAAAGTTGACGGCCCTACCGGCCGGCGTCCGCCGGCGCGGTGACATTCAGTTCGTCAATCACCGGTTTGGTGAGATCGAAGTCCCCCGCATTGAACAGGAAAATTTCCGCCGAGGAAACCGAGCGGGCGGAGCTGTCCAGCACGTAGGAATAGCCGGCGGTGCGCGCCTTGTTGCCGATTACAGTTTTGATGTCCTTGATGACATCCTCCATCATGCGGTCGGTTTTCACCTTCAATTCCGCCTCCCGGCTGCTGACAAACTGCTTCAAGGTCTCCTCGCTGTCGCGGAGTTCCTTCAGCCTGGGTTCAAGCGCCTTTTTGCGCCGGTCCCGTTCTTCATTCGAGACGGCCTGGTCGTTCGCCTCCGCAACGGCCTTCTGGTAGGCCTGCACCAATTTCCGATGTGCTTCCTGCATCGAATCAATTTCCTTCTTGGTGTCGTTCTTGCTTTCCGCCAGCGCCAGCTTGGCCTGTTTGGTTTTCCAATAATTGTCAAAGACCTCGACCAGATTCACGGTGGCCATCCGGCCTTGCGCCACCACGGCGTGCGCGCCGAGCAGGCTCAGAACACCCGTCACTAGGACAATTCGCAACAGTCGATTCATCCGCATAGGGAAGCAGAATCGCGCCAATCCGCCAATCTCTTTTCGTCCAGCCATGGGAGTAGTGACAGTGTTCCGCCGGATTACGTTCAGAATTGCCTTCAGCGTCGCAGCCGGAAGAATTGCGCCGGATTGGTGGCCGGCACGCTCAGCTGGCTCTGGAAGTTGGTCCATGTGGCAGAGATGCCCAGGTCCAGCCAGCTGTTCCCGTTGGTCAGACTGGTGGTGGTTTGCACCGTCAGTTCGGGAAACAAACCGCTCCAAAAAAGCAGCAGATTGGTCTGGACCAGATTCGCGCCCAACACCGGCAGCTCTTCCGCCAGCATCTTGACGATGAAGCCGTTTTTATTGCCGCCGCCGCTGGTTTCGCCGCAATAGTACACGTTTCCCGCGCTGTCCGCTGCCGCGCCGTACGCCCGATCATCGCCCAGGCTGCCGATGTACCCCGAATAGATGAATCCGGTGCCCGTCGCGTCCAGCTGCGCGATAAACGCGTCCACTCCGCCGACGTTGCGACCATCAATATCCGCCGCCACGGTTTGATTGGTGGGAAAATCGGTGGAGGCGGTTTCTCCGGCCACTGCGGCCCGGCCGAGGGCATCCACCGCAATACCCCAGGCCGTCTCCGCGTTGCCGCCGCCAAACACCACCGAATAATCCCAGTGGGGAGCGCCCGGCTCCCATCGGGTCACAAACACGTCTGCCAGACCCGAACCTTTGTCCATGACCGCCGACGGGAAATTGGTGCTGGTGCGGGGAAAGTCCCGCGACCAGGTATGCCCCACGACGTAAAGTCGGTTGGACGAATCCAGCGCCAGTCCGAAGGCTTCATCATTGCCCCCGCCGCCGAGGTACGTGGCGTGTTCGATTGCGCCGGTATTCGCTTCCAACTGGCAGAGGAAGGCGTCTTCCGCGGTGGTCACGGCGTTGGTCACGGCGTTGAGCGCAGTTTGTGGCGCGTTGGTCGGGATCGGGAAATTGCTTGAAGTGGTGTAGCCCACCACCAGCGGATGGCCGGAGTGGCTCACCGCCACCGCGCGCGCGGAATCATGCCCGCTGCCGCCGAGGTAGCGGGAGTAGAGCAGATTGGTGCCGCTGGCCGCCAGTTTCACGACAAAGGCGTCCTCGAATCCGCCCGGGGTTGCATTGGTGGAATTGGCCGTGGGGAAGTTGGTGGAGAGGGTCTGGCCGACCACGTAGATGTTCGTCGCAGCGTCCAACGCGATGCCCAGACCGACGTCATCCGCGTGGCCTCCGAGGAAAGTGGAGAAGAGCAGCTCGCTGCCTGACGCCGAGAGCTTGGCCACAAAGGCATCCAGAGGCGGTGTGCCAAAGCCGGGCGTAACCCTGCCCCCGATTTCCGGTTGCAGTGCCTGGTGGACCGGGAAATTGGTGGAGCCGGTGTACCCCGTCACATAAGCGTTCCCGCCGGCATCCACGGCAATGGCGAACGCCGCCTCGTAGGCGGCCCCGCCGAGGTAGGTCAGGTAGTTCGTCGTTTGGCACTGGTTGTCCACCTTGGCCACCAGAACGTCGCCGTGTCCAAAAAGCGTGCCGGCCAGGTTGGTTTGTGCCGCGCCGGCCGTCGCCAGCCCGGGACTGAGGGTCTCGCCTGCGACGTAGATGCTGCCGTGTGCGTCCAGGGCGATCGCCCAGAACACATCGTCGCTTGACCCGCCCCAGGCGCGGGCATAGCTGAGCACGGGATCAATGATCAACGGTCGGGTGGAATCATACGCGCCGATGGCAAAATGCACCGTGCCATCCGCGGCGATTCGGTACCCGCCCGGCACGGGCAGCCGCTCGCCATTTACCTGCTGGTAGATGACCGGTTTGGGCTGGCGCAGTTCTGCTTCGCCCAGGGTGACGATCAACTCGCCGGTCACCGGGTCGTGCCGCAGTTCGCGGGCGCCGGCAAACACCATGCAGATCAATTCCGGGTCCGCCCCGGGCCGGACCTCGAAATCATATTCCAGCTGATTTTGGGTGCCGTAGTGGACGAGGTTGATGCCGGGGTACACGTCCTGCACCCGGACGCGGGCGTAGCAGGGCACGCCGGTGCGCCACCGCGCCGGGTCGCTGCCGAGAAAGTAATTGGCCCGGTTCGCCGGCGCTCCGTCCCCCGCGATGCCAGCCTGCGGATTGGCGCCGCGCAATTTCACGGCAAGGGTCTCAAACCGGCGCGTCGGGACCGATGCCGGCCAGGAGCGGGAAGCCTGGCTCTGTTCCCGGGCGGCCGGGACCGGGCGGAACACGGTGACCGTGACCTTTGTCGGGGTCAACGCCAGGTGGTAATGCGGGCCCCGGGCGACGAAGTTTGCCGTGCCGGGATATTGCCCCAGGTTTTGTTCAAAGGTCATCGGAGAAGGACTGGCGCGATGGGCCAGGGCGCCCATGGCAGATGCCGGACCAACGGCTGGCGTGGCCAGCCAGCCGGCCAGGCCAAGGCAAATGACCAGCCGCCGCGCGATCCAGCCTCCGTTTTCACCCCAGAATTGCAACTGCGTTTTCATGCTTAGAAAGGCCGTTGCCAGCCGACTCCGAACTGGATCCGCCCGCGGCCATTGCTGAACTGGTCGTGATGAATCGGGATGCCGTAGTCGAGGCGCAGCGGGCCGAGTTGAGGAATGTTCAGGCGGATGCCGAATCCCCAGTTGTCGCTGTAGCCACTTGAGTTGAAGCTGTACGCATTGCCACCCACGCTGCCAATGTCGTAAAAGGCCGCCAGGCGGACGCCTGCGCCGGTTTCCGTGTCGATCAGCGGTATGCTGTATTCCACGGAGCCGAACCAGTACGAACTGCCGCCGATGGGCTCGTTGAAGTAGCTGCCGGTCTGGGTGTTGAACTCGCGCGGACTGATTGCGCGGTAGCGAAAGCCGCGCAACGAGTATAAACCGCCCAGGTAATAGCGTTCATAAAACGGCACGCTGTCGCCGCGCAGGCCATCAGTCACGCCGCTCCGCGCGCCCACTTCCAGCACATGCCCCTTGGCCGGCCCGGGAAAGAACCACATGGACTGCAATTCCAGTTTGTAAAAATCCTTTTCGCCGCCCAGCGCGCTGGTGGTGACTTCGGCGCGCAATTCTGTCCGTTGGCCGCCGTTGGGCAAGCGGATCGCATTGCGCGTGTCATACGCCAGGCTCGCCCCGACGCGCGTCAGGACCGAATAGCCGCCCTCGCGCACGATGGCGTAGGGGGCATTGTGGCCGTCCTGCACCGGCCACGGCTGGCCCGGCACCGTCACGAGCCGGTCATCGTGAATGCCGTTTTCCAGGAGGATCCCGGTGTTTTCGACATTGAAGTAAACCCCGCCGATCAAATCCCCCTTGCCGAAGAGGTCATCCAATAACAGCGGACGCGGCAATGCCTGGCTCAAACTGAGCCGCAAGCCGCCCCGCACTTCATCGTAGAGGTTGTCGAGGCTCTGGTAATCGGCGCGCCGATAATACAACTCCGTTCCAAACTGCAGCCGCCGGTCCAGAAACCAGGGTTCAGTCAGCGAGAGCACGTAGTCCTGCCGACGGGTGCCGGCCTGCAATTGCAGACGGAATTTCTGTCCGCCACCGGTGAACAGCGGCGGATGGAACAGGTCGAAATTGCCCTGGGTGACTTCGGTAAAGGCGACGAACGAATCGATCGAGCTGAAGCCCGCGCCAAAGGTGAGCTTGCCGGTGCGTTGTTCCTCCACGCTTACCAGCAGATTCTTGCGGTTGGGGACGTCGGTATCCTCCGGTCGCGCATCCACCTTGCTGAAGTATTCGAGATTTTGCAGGCGTTGCTGACTGAGCCGGACCCGGGTCATGTCGAACGTTTCGCCTGGGGAGATGGCCAGCTCCCGGCGGATCACCTTGTCCTTGGTTTTTGTGTTGCCCCGGATGGTGATTTTTTCCACGTAAGATTTCTGACCCTCCTCGATTTGATACTGCAGATCCATCGTGCCGGTTTCGACATTGGGAATGCGCCGGGTCTTCAGGTTGCCGCCCCGGGCGACATCAATGTGCCCGCGCGCATCGTAGAAATTTTCAATGGCCTGGGCGTCCTGCGCCATGCCTTTGAAGGTGAAGACGTCGCCGGGCTTCATTTTGAAGTCCTGATGCAGGGTCACGGCTTCACTCCAATTGCGCAGTTCCGCGGGGTCCTTGGGTGCGGGCCCGGCCTGGAAATCGGTGCTGACGGCGTTGGTGGGCAGCATCGTCGTCCCGATGAAGGTCACCGCTCCCAGCCGGTATTGGCGCCCCTCGAAAACGTGAAGCCGCAGCGTCATGCTGTTGGTTGCGGTGTGAACAAACTCGACATTTTGCAGGTCAAAGTCGAGGTAGCCGTGGCCCCGGTAGAACTCCTTCAACAACTCCTTGTCGTCCGCGAATTTTTCATCCCGAAAAAAACCATTGCGGGTGATCCAGGAAAAGAGCCAGTGCCGGCGCGTGCCCTTGAGGACTTTCCGCAGCTTGGATTGTGAGAACGCCTCGGCGCCAACGAATTCCACGTCGCGAATCTTGATTTTCGGGCTCTCCTTGATTTCGAAGGTGGCGGTGCCGCGCCCGGACGCCTCGTCAATGTCCAGCACGTATTTGACCTCGGTCTGCGGGTAGCCCTTTTTCTGGTACAGCTCCTGGATGGCGCGTGAATCGGTGAACAATTTCCGTTCGTTCAGTGCTTCGCCGATCTTGGAGGTGATTTTTTTACGGATGGCGGAATCCTTCAGTTTGGCGTTGCCCGCCAGTTTGATGTCCACCAGGCGGGGGTTGGCTTGGACCACGTAGGTGAGGATCATGGTGCCGTCCGCGGCCTTTTCGCGCGTGACCCGGACGTTGTAAATCAAATCGGTTTTGTAAAGATTGCGGATGTCATCGTCCACCGTGATGGGTCGGTAAGGCTCGCCGACCCGCGAACGGAGATTGTCCCGGATGATGGCTTCGCTGATGGTGGCCGGTCCGGCGAACCTGATCTCGATGCGCGAAATCTTCGGCAATTCCGCCGCCTCCTGGGCCGGCACCGGGAGCATCCAGCCGCCGCACACGATCAGGAGGCAAAGCCGCAGCACCGCTCGCACTCGAACGGTCCTATTCCGGCAGATCTTCGTCGCCAACTCTCGCTGCGCTTTCAAATCGCGTAAACTGTTTCAAAAACGTCAAGGGCACATCGCCGGTCGGTCCGTTGCGCTGTTTGGCGATCAACAGGTTTATGGCCAGGCCCTCGCCCCCCTCATCCACTCGTGTCACGTCGTCCTCCTCGCTGTTGGGCTTGTAAAGCAGCCCGACGAGGTCCGCGTCCTGCTCGATGCTGCCGGATTCGCGCAGATCGGACATGCGGGGCTTTCGGGACTTGTCCTTTTCCACATCCCGATTCAACTGCGCGAGCACAATCACCGGCACGTTCAATTCCTTGGCCAGCGCCTTGAGGCCGCTGGAGATTTCGGCGATTTCCTGCTGCCGATTGTCCTGTGCCCGGCGCGAAGTAGAGTTAAGCAACTGCAGATAATCAATCACAAAAAGCTTGATCCCATGTTGTTGCCACAGCCGCCGCGCCCGGGTGCGCAGTTGAAAAACCGAGAGTCCCGGTGTGTCGTCAATGTGCAACGGGGCCTGGGACATCTCGCCCGCCGACCGGGCGATTCCCGCAAAATCTGACTCGCTCATGAAGCCCTCACGGATGCTCCGCAGGTTCACCCGCGCGTTGGAGCACAGCATCCGCAGCACCAGGGATTCCGCGGTCATCTCCAGGCTGAAGACGCCGACCGGCAACTTCTGGCTGATGGCGACGTGGGCGGCAATGTTCATCGCGAGGCTGGTTTTGCCCATGCTGGGGCGCGCGGCGATCACCACCATTTCGCCGCCATGCAGGCCGTCGGTCATCCGGTCCAGGTCGGGAAAACCCGTTGCCAGTCCGGTCAACTGACCCTGGCGCTGGAAAAAAACCTCCACGTTGTCAATGGCCTTGCTGACGAGCTGCTGCATGGGCTGGGTGCGGCCGCCGGCGCGGTTCTGGCCCACCCGCAAAATATCGCGTTCCACCTCGTCCAACAGGGCGTTGAGTTCGCCCTGGTGTTCGTGGATTTTGCCCACCGTCTCAGTGCATACTTGGATCAGCTGGCGGAGCAGAAATTTCTCCTCCACGATCTCGGTGTAGTGGCCCAGGTTGGCCGTGGACGGGACGGCGTCCTGCAGGGCGTTGAGATAGACAATGCCGCCGATCTGATCCAACGCGCCGCGATCCTTCAGGCGCTGCTGCACGGTGATGAGATCAATCGTCTCACGCCGGTCAAACATGGCCAGCAACGTTTCGTAAATCGTCTGGTGGCGCAGGTCGTAAAAGACCTTGGCGTTGGCCTGAAGTTTCTCAACGCACAAGGGCAGGCAGGTGTTCGGATCCAGCAGCGCGCACCCGAGCACCCCCTGCTCGGCCCCGACCGAGTGGGGCGGCAGACGGTCCAATGGAACAACTGCTTTTGGCGCGGGCCGCCGTCGCGTTTTCTTGAAGTCTTCCGCCGGCAGGGAGGTGTCGGAAACAGTATCAATCATGCCGCGGATATGTGACCTCATTCCGCCGGTTCGCGCAAAACTTTCTTTCTCACAAGCTATTCCCAGGCGCGGCGGCGCGGCCGCCGTTGCCGGAAACCGCGGTTTTTCGCCGGGCCGTCCCGGTTGGCACAAGCCGGTTTTGGTGTGCGCCGGCATGGGCCGGTCCGGAGTCACGGGTGGACGGGCGGCGTCGGGGGAAAGGGCGGTAAAAGCCGGGAACGATTTTCCTCCGGGTGGTGGCGCCGGGCATTTCCCGCGCGTCATCCGACTGCGCGGGTCAATTGGCGTGCAGCGGAGCCGGCGTTGGGCTTAACGGGCTGGTGAGGAGCGACACCATGCCTTGGGAAATTGCGAATCGTGTCAGGCCGGCAATGCTGTGAATGTCCAGTTTGCGCATGATGCGTTCCCGGTGGGTTTCCACCGTGCGGACGCCGATGCCCAGCTGCATGGCGATCTCCTTGTTGCTGAATCCCTCCGCAATGTACAGAAGCACGTCCCGCTCACGGTTGGTCAAACGGGTGAGCGAGGGATCCCGCTTTTCCGCACCTTGCACCACGCGGTTCAAGGCGATGCGCGCAACGTCGGGGCTGAAATACGGCGCGCCCGCATGGACGGCTTCGATGGCCCGCAACACTTCCTCGGGAGGGGCTTCCTTGAGCAGGAAACCGCGGACGCCGCTGCGGATGATGCGCATCACGTAGTCCGGCTTGGAATAACCGGAAAACACGAGGACTTTGAGCCCGGGCTGTTCGCGATGCAACAAATCCACCGCCATCAAACCACTCATTTCCGGCAGGTCAAGATCCATCAACACCACGTCGGGCTTGAGTTGTTGCGCCAGGGCCAACGCTTCCCGGCCGTTGCGGCCTTCACCAACAATCTGGATCCGCGGACTGCCCGCCAAGGCCAGGCGGACACCCTGTCGGACCACGGGATGGTCATCCACGATCAGCAGGCGAATGTTTGCACTCATCATCGTTCAGGAATTCTTCGGGATCCGGGTGGCGGACGGGGACCAGCGCAGGCGGTCCAGGCGGCGCACCCCGTCGCGGCTGACCCGCAACCGGGAGGCTTTCCGTTGTAATGCCCGCATTCCCCAGATCACCATGATCAGGTACGCCGTCTGGATGAGGACCAGTTTGACCAACCACCAATGGGAATCGTGCATGTCAGTTCTTCCTTGCTGCCAATCCGGATGCCGGATTTACGAAGAACCGGTAACTCCGAGGGGAGCGGCGCTCAACAAGGGAAAGCCGGTCCCGTCTCCACGGATGAAAAGCCCGGCGACCTCCCGGGGCCGCCCCGGGGGCAAGAAAAAACCCTCATCCGGAAAGGCCCCGGATGAGGGAAATGACAAACCTACCAGCGGACGCGACTGGAAATTACGTGGGAACTTCGCGCTGAACCCAGGCGGTGGCGTACTGGGTCAATTCCGCGGCGTCGCGCAGGTTCAGCTTTCGTTTGATCTGCTCGCGATAGTACTCCACGGTTTTGACGCTGAGATGCAGTTCACCCGCGATTTCCTTCGTCTTCTTCCATTGCCCGATCAGATGGAACACTTCCACTTCGCGGTCGCTGAGGGACTTGATGGCGGGTTGCTGGACGTCGGTGTTGCCGCGGACCTGCTGCTGGAGCATTTTGGCGGCGAGGGCGTCGCTGACGTAGACATTGCCGTTGAGCACCCGGCGGATGGCGAGAATGATTTTTTCCAGCGCCTCTTGTTTCATCAGGTAGCCGAGCGCGCCGGCGCGGAAGGCGATTTCGGCGTAAATGGATTCGTCATGCACACTGACGACGAGAATGGGCAACCCCGGATATTGCGCCTTGACGTTGCGGATCAGTTCCAGTCCGCTGCTGTCCCGGAGCGATAAATCCGCCACGACCAGATCGGGTTTGAGTTGCAGGATGGCATCCAGCCCGCGCCGGGCGTCCTCCTGCTCGCCGCAGACGACCAGATCGGCCTGGCGATTGATCAATTGGGCGATGCCGAAGCGCACCACGGCATGATCATCCACCAGCAAAATCCGTTTTCTCACGTCGTTCGGCGCAGTTGGCTTCACGTCTTTCGTTTGCATTATTCGTCAAAAATCCAGCACTCTCCTGACTTTGGGTCGCAACGACGCAAGTTGGAAGCCAACCCAATCTGCCGCGGGGAATTGGGGAATATCCCCGTATCCGGCCGGGGAACCGCGGTGGCGTTGTCCCGTCCACAGACACGCCGCCTGCAAAGCAGGACAACGCGGCAGTCGGGAGCGTCCGCGGCCGGGTGTACGTTGCCGGCGCAGGAAGGCGTTACTTCACCGCTTGCCGTCGGGGGGGCGCTCTCCTTATCCTGAGCCCACCATGAAGTTTTCCATTCGTCTGCAACTCTCGGTGATGATGTTTCTCCAGTTTTTCGTCTGGGGCGCGTGGTACGTGACCGGTCCCAATTATCTGGCGACCATTGGTTTCAAGGCCGAACACTTCGCCACCATGTACTCGGTGGGCCCCATCGCGGGCATCATTGCCCCTTTTTTTGTGGGGATGATTGCCGACCGCTTTTTTGCCGCGCAAAAAGTGCTCGGAGTCATGCACCTGCTGGGGGCGGCGGCGATGTTTGCGGCCACCGCTGTAATGAAATCAGCCCAACCTTCGCCGGGCACCATCAATCTCCTGTTCTTCGCCCACATGCTCACCTACTTCCCCAGTCTCGCGCTGACGAACACGATCGCCATGAAGTGCATGACCAATCCCGAAAAGGAATTTCCCGGCATCCGCGTGCTGGGCACGATCGGCTGGATTGCGGCGGGGTTGGCGATCACCGGCCTGGGTTTCGATACGAGCATCGGCATGTTTTATCTGACCGTCGGTGCGGGGCTCATGCTCGGGGGATTCAGTTTCCTCCTGCCGAACACCCCTCCCACCACCTCCGGCCCGGTGAGTGTGCGCCAGATCCTTGGCCTGGACGCCCTAGTCATGCTGAAAAACCGGTCTTACCTGGTGTTCCTTGCCGCCTCGACGCTGATCTGCATCCCGCTGGCCTTCTACTACCAGATCACCAGCCGCATCGTGGAAATGACCGGGCTGCCAATTGGCCAGACCATGAGCTACGGTCAAATGTCCGAGATCTTCTTCATGCTGGTCATGCCATTTTTCTTCATGCGGCTTGGGGTCAAGTGGATGCTCGCCGTCGGGATGCTGGCGTGGGTGGCGCGCTATGCGTTGTTCGCGTTTGGTGCCGCGGACGAAGTGCGTTGGATGATCATTGTGGGCATTGTTTTGCACGGTGTTTGTTATGATTTCTTTTTCGTGACCGGCCAGATTTACACCGATCAAGCGGCGCCCAAGCAAGTCCGCGCGCAGGCGCAGGGTCTGCTGGTTCTCTTTACGCTCGGGCTGGGGATGATGATTGGCGCCCAGATCGCCGGCCGGATTGAAGCGGCCAACACGCCGGAGGCGTCCCGGGCCGCCGCCCAAATCGTGACGACCAGGGCGGCGGAGGTAAGCCGTTTGAACGGGGAAATTGCCCGGGCGTCATCCGCCGACAAACCCGCATTGGAAGCCAGTTTGAAGGTCGCCACGGAGGAAATGGCCGCCGCCCGCAAGACGGAGCTCCGCGCCATCAAATGGAAGGCCCTGTGGGGCGCGCCCGCCGCCTTCGCCGGCGTCATTCTCCTGCTCTTTGTCGCGCTGTTTCGCCCTCCAGCCAGGGCCTGAACCGCGGATTACGGGTTTAATTTGACCACGATTTCCTTGCTGGTCAGCGTGGCCAGCAGTTGCGCGATGGTCGCGCGTTGCCCCGGTAAAATGAGTTCCGGCGCGATTTCACTCAGCGGTTGCAGCACGAAGCGGCGCAAATGCACGCGCGGATGCGGCAACACCAGTTCCGGACGCGTGGAGATTTCACCGCCGTAGGCAATCAAGTCCAGGTCCAGGCGGCGGGGTTCATTGAGCAGTTTCTTTGGCAACCGCCCAAATTCTTTTTCCAGGGCTTGCAGCTGGCGCAGCAACGACCAGGAGGTCTCGTCCGGCAACGGGTCCAGGGCCACCACGGCATTGATGAACAATGGAGAACCCGGCGGACAGTCCACGGGCGTGGTCTGCCAGAGAGACGAGCGTCTCAGGGGTTGACGGGACAGCGCTTCCAAGCGCGCCATGACCTGTTTCAGGATCGTCGGCGAGTCGCCCAAATTTGATCCCAGTGCAATGTAGGCCGTCATGTGGTTCAAAATCCTTGCCCGGTGGTTCCGCTCATCGGCGACTGCGCCCGCCGCGTTCAATGATCCGCTGCTCGTTGTCCGGAATCTGACGGACGGCGGTGGTGATCCCGGTATTCATCCGCCATTCGGGCTGTTGCCTCCGGGCCATAACGCATTTGTGCCTTGGACGCCGCCGGCGGCTGCGGCGCGCGGGCGGTCATTTCAGCCCCAGCACATCCTGCATGTCATAGAGGCCGGGAGGCTGCCGGATCACCCATTGTGCGGCGCGCAGCGCGCCGTGCGCAAAGGTGTCCCGGCTGGAGGCCCGGTGCGTCAATTCCACCCGCTCGCCGTTGGCGGCAAAAATGACGGTGTGGTCCCCCACCACATCGCCGCCGCGAATGGCGTGAACTCCGATTTCGTTGCGGGTGCGCTCGCCCACAATTCCCGCGCGTCCATGCCGGAGCGCGTCCCGCAGTTGCACCTGGCGCACGGCACTCAAAATTTCGAGCAGCGTCGTCGCCGTGCCGCTCGGCGCGTCTTTTTTCAAACGATGATGCATCTCGACGACTTCGAGATCGAAATCCGGACCGAGGATTTCCACCGCCTTGCGGGTCAGCCAGAACAAGGCGTTGATTCCGGTAGAGAAGTTGGAGGCCATCACCACGGGAATCCGGCCGGCGGCCGCATGGATTTCCTCCTTCTCGCCGGCACTGTGGCCGGTCGTACCGATGACCAGGGCCTTGCGCTGTTGCGCGCACAGCGCCGCGACCCCTGGGGTGACGGTATGAAAGCTGAATTCAATGACCACCTCGGCGCGCGGCAGGATGGCGGCCAGATCGTCGCCCTGGTCAATCGCGCCGGCGACCTCGATTTCCGGCCGGTTGGCGGCGCAGGCCAGCAACGCCCGCCCCATGCGCCCTTTGGCGCCGTTGATGATGATTTTTGTCATAAGGACAATTCACCCGTGTCGCAGCTCATTTCAACAGGCCCACGGCCTTCATGGTTTTCCGGAGTTTTTCGCGGCTGCCGGCGCTGATCGGCACCAGGGGCAGCCGCAGTTCCTCCTCCAGCTGTCCCAACAGGGCCAGGGCCGCCTTCACGGGGGCCGGATTGGTTTCCACGAAGAGGTCCTTGAACAGGGCGTAATACTTCTCGTGAATCTTCAGCGCGAGCGAAGTGTTGCCGCGTTGATACGTCCGCACCAGCCGCGACACCTCATGTGGGATCACGTTGGATGCCACGCTGACCACGCCGTGTGCGCCAACGGCTAAAAATGGCAGGGTCAGCGAATCGTCACCGCTCAGGATTGTGAATTTGGCCCCCAGCGCGGCGCGCAATTGGGAAATCCGATCCGCGTTGCCACCAGCCTCCTTGATGCCGACAATGTTCACGCTGTCGTGCGCCAGACGGTTCACCGTTTCCACGCCGATTTCGATGCCGCACCGGCCGGGAATGCTGTACAGGAGGATGGGAAGCCGGGTGGCCCGGGCGACGGCATGGAAGTGGCGGAACAACCCTTCCGGCGTCGGCTTGTTGTAATACGGGGCCACCTGCAGCGAGGCGTCGGCACCCGCCTTTTCCGCCGCCCGGGTCAGAAAGATGGCTTCCTGGGTGGAGTTGCCGCCGGTGCCGGCGATAACCTTGATCCGGCCGGCGGCGAATTTGACCGCCAACGCAATGACGTGGATGTGTTCCTCATAGTCCAGGGTGGCGGATTCGCCAGTCGTGCCGACAGGCACGATCCCGTCCACCCCACCCTTGATTTGGGCCTTGATCAGCTTCTCCAGGGCGGCTTCGTCGAGCTTGCCCTTCTTGAACGGGGTGACGATTGCGGTGTAGGTGCCAGTGAATTGCATTGTTGGTTTTCTGGTTCAGACGAAACAATTGCCGGGCGTGCGGAGGGTGGCCGTCATTGGGTGGTTAAATTTCAATTTGACCTGTAAAAACGAATTCGGCGGGACCGGTCAGGCTCACGGATCGGAATTGGCCGTGCGTTTCGGTGAAACTTACGGTCAGCTGATCGCCGCTCTGCACCTGCACCTGGACGGGGGAGGAAAACCCATGAACCCGCGCGGCAATCATGGCCGCCGCGCTGACGCCGGTGCCGCAGGCCAGGGTTTCGCCTTCGACGCCGCGTTCAAAGGTGCGGACGCGGATGTGATTCGGGCCAAGCACCTGGACAAAATTCACATTCGTTCCCTGCGGCGCGAAATGTTGATGGTGGCGGATCTCCGGTCCCCTCTGGCTCACCATGGCCCGGTCCGCATCGGGCACGAACAGCACCGTGTGCGGCACCCCCGTGTTGAGCGAGTGCAGCGTCACCGTTTCCTGCGCAAGCTTTACGACCTGATGCAGTTCCAGCGCTCTCGGTGTGGTGAGATTCACCGTGACGCGGGCGCCGTCGAAGCTGGCGGAGATCAGGCCGGCAGCCGTTTCAAAGGTAAAATCGTGGTTGCTTCCGGTGATTTTCTGCACATACCGGGCAAAGCAGCGCGCTCCGTTGCCGCACATCTCGGCCGCGCTGCCGTCGCGATTATAGAAATCCCAGGCCCAGTCCGCCTGCGCGCCCCGCGCCGGCACCAGCAGCATGACCCCATCCGCGCCCACGCCGCGGTGCCGGTCACAGAGGCGGACGATTTGCGGCGGGGTCAGCTTGAGCCGGCCCGCGCGATTATCCAACAGCACGAAGTCGTTGCCCGCTCCGTTCATTTTCGTGAAGTCCAATACCATACAACTCCTTCAGTATAGGCGGGGATTTGCGCCAATAAACACAAAAACCCGGCCCATTCGCACCGCCGCGGGCCAGCCGGAGGGGCCGGGCCGGACGCCGCCATTTGCCCCCGCCCGGCCGGTGAAATGTCGCGAGCGAAAAATTGACACCTGCGTCGAACTTCCCTAGTCTCCGCCCGCAAAGATTGAATCGCTTTGCCCCGAAGCCACGTTCGGGGATTTTTATTGTTCCAAGCGGAGTTTGGCTTATGGGAAATACAATACTCGTCGGCGCCCAGTGGGGCGACGAAGGCAAAGGTAAAATCATCGATGTGTTGACCGAGCAAGCGGATGTGGTGGTCCGTTATGCGGGCGGCAACAACGCCGGCCATACCGTCTGGGTGGGCCGGCAAAAATATGTCCTCCATCTGATCCCCTCGGGCATCCTGCGCCGCGGCAAGCTCTGTGTCATTGGCAATGGCGTGGTGATCGACCCGCTCAGTCTGGTTGCCGAAATCCAGGGGCTGCAAAACATCGGGGTGAAGGTGGGCCGCAACCTGGTCATCAGCGAAACGGCTCACGTCGTTTTCCCCTATCACCGCGAGCTGGATGCCCGTCGCGAGCTGCTGCACGGCAAGAATAAAATCGGCACGACCAAACGCGGGATTGGCCCCGCCTACGGAGACAAGGTGGCGCGCACCGGTTTGCGCATGGGTGATCTGGTTGACCTCGACCGGCTGGCGGAGAAGGTTTCGGCCCGCGTGAGGGAAAACAACCGGCTGCTCAAGGCGCTCGGGGCGAAACCCGTGGTTCTTAAACGGGTGTTGGCGGAATACCTTCAGGCGGGGCGCTTTCTGAAGCCGTTCGTCACCAATACCGTTCCGTTTCTGCACGGCGTGATGAAACGGGGTGCCCGCCTGCTTTTTGAGGGGGCGCAGGGCACGTTCCTCGACCTCGACCACGGCACCTACCCCTACGTCACTTCTTCCAACACCACTGCCGGCGGCGCCTGCACCGGCTCGGGAGTTCCCCCGCACCGGATGGATCGTGTGGTGGGAGTGATGAAAGCCTACACCACGCGGGTCGGGGAAGGTCCATTGCCCACCGAAAACAAGGAAATTTCCAGCCTGCTGCATGGTATGGGGCGTGAATTTGGCGCCACGACCGGGCGGGCGCGCCGTTGTGGCTGGTTCGACGCCGTGGCCACCCGCGAGGCGGCGATGGTCAACGGCATTGATGACCTGGCCATCACCAACCTGGACGGTCTCGACACGGTGGCGAGCATCAAGGTGTGCATCGGATACCGGCACGGCAAGAAACGGTTTCAGTATCTGCCGAGCGACATCCGGACGTTGTCGGCATGCGCGCCGATCTATACCGAGTTTGCCGGCTGGCAGACTCCGACCGAGCGCTGCAAATCCTGGCGCGAGCTGCCCGCAAATGCGCGCGCCTACCTGAAGGCCATCAGCGAGTTGACGGGCGCAAAGCTGTGCATTGTGTCGGTTGGTCCCGGCCGGGAACAAACCATCTTTGTTTGAGGGCGCCCGCTTGAAACGTCCGCCCAGGGGCCGCCGCATTGCGCTCGTCAGCGCCCTCGCCCGGGGGCATAATGGCCGGCGTGGATGGTTGATATGAGCGCGGCTTCGTCCCAATTGAATCTGGTTGCCCCGGAGAAACGGCCACAGCACGTCGCCATCATCATGGACGGCAACGGACGATGGGCCAGGCAGCGGCGGCTGCCCCGCATTGAGGGGCACCGGCAGGGTGCGGAATCCGCCCGTAGTGTCATCCGGGCAGCGGGAGAACTCGGGATCCGTTACCTCACCCTGTACGCCTTCTCCGTGGAAAACTGGCACCGCCCCAGGAGTGAAGTGGATGCCCTGATGAAGTATCTGCTGCGCTATTTGAAGACGGAAACCTCCGAGTTGCATCGTAACAACGTGCGCCTCGAAGTGATTGGTCAGGTGGGGCGGTTGCCCAGCCGGGTGCAGGTCCAGCTCGAAAAAACCCGGGTGGCCCTGTCCAAGAACACCGGGTTGACGCTCATCCTCGCGCTGAGTTACGGCGGGCGCACGGAAATTGTGGATGCCGTGCGCAGCATCGCGGCCGAAGTGCAGGCGGGCACGTTGACGGCATCGCAGATCAATGAGCAGGTGGTCGCCGGCCATTTATACACGCGCGATTTTCCCGACCCGGATTTGCTGATCCGCACCAGCGGCGAGATGCGCGTCAGCAATTTCCTGCTGTGGCAAATTTCCTACGCCGAATTCGTCATCACTCCCACCCTCTGGCCGGATTTTCGTGAGCCGCAATTTTACGCGGCCCTGAAGGAATACGCGCAACGCCACCGCCGGTTCGGCGGGATTTGATCGGGGCGGTGGGCCCGCCGGACGCCCGGCGTGCTACTTCGGTTGCGGCACGTAAATCACCCGCGTCGGCTGGGTGGGAGCGTAGGCGTTGCGGACCGGAATCTCGGCACGGTTGAACGGGCGATAATCTTGGATGGCCCCGACGCGCGCAATTTTGAGGGAGTTGCGCAGAATCCCGCGGCCTCCGTTCGCGTCGCTGAACTTGCCCTGGCCATAGCCCACTCCTTTGGAACCAGACAGGTTGGAGGAGAAGTATTTCAGGCCGACGATGTGGTGTTGCGCATCGCGCAGCCAGTCAATGAAGATCACTGCATGTCCGCCGGGCGGCGTGGTGCTGTAACTGAGAAAATCACCGGGACGCGCCGTTTCCAGCTGCGTGATCGCCCGGCCCAGCCCATAACCCACAATGCCGCGTTGCTCCGAATCGCCTTTGCCTTCGATATACCAGAGTTGCAGCATGTTGAACAAATCGTTGAAGGTCATGCCGTTGAAATCATCCGGTTCGAGGCCTTTTTGGATGTTGCGCAGTTTCATGGCGCGGATGAACACCTCGAAGGTGAAGCCACAACAGTAGCTGCACCGCGACCCGTCGGGATACGCCTTGGCGACCACCATGCCCTGGTACCACATGTCCTGGGTCACGCCGTTGTAAATGTCGTATTCGCGCGGTTTCCAGCCGCAATGGTAAGGATAGGAGCCGTCCAGGGGATAACCGGAAATCACTTTGAGCACGTACGGATTCAGCGATCCCTCATCATCATCGGCAATCAGTTCTTCGCGCGCGTACGCCCGGGCCAGCGCCTTGTCCACCGGTGAGAATCCGCGTTCATCCACGGGATACACCCGCGGGATGTAGCTGTAGCGCTTCGGAAGTTTGTTGGTATAAGTGACGCCGTTTTCCGAGGTGATGGCCGGGATGCGCCCCCCGGTGGCGTCCGCAGTCGCCGGGCAGCTGTCGCTCCGGGGGGCCCGGCATCCGGCCAGCCCGAGCGCCATCAATCCGCCCGCAATGAGGAGTGGAAACTTCATAGCTTTGTGCGACTGTAGCTGCGCCCGCGGTGCGCCGGCAAGATTGGAAATGACATGAACATGCGGCAGACAACCACTGGCCGGCTGGCCACGCGACTGGCCCAATGACCGGTAAAGCAAATTACAGACTTGTGAGAGTGCGTCGCTGGTTCATGCTGTGTTTGTTGGCGGCGGGGCCGGTGCCGGCCCCGGCCCAGCTATTGGATTTGCCGCCCCGCCCCGCGAACGCGCCGACCGGCACGCAGTTCACCAACATCATTGCCACGCTTTCCCGCAGCGAACGCGAACAGTGGATCTATGCCCAGATCATCAGTGGCAACGTGCCCGGCTGGCTGCGCGTCCTGCAGCCGGTTTCCGTCAGCGGCGGCGGTCACACCGCCACGTATTACGTCACGCCGGATTATCTGGCGATCGGTTCGGAGACTGATTATTTCCGGACGCCGATGACGCCGTTGCTCGCGCAGCGGCTGGCCGATCGCCTGGGGTGCTCCCTGCCGACCCGGCGGATGGTCAACCAAATCTGGACCAATGCTCCCGTCAAGCTCAGCCCGGTTCCGTTCAATCCGGCGGTTTATGACATCCAGAGCGTGGCGGTGTTCGCTGCGTCCAATTTCGCCATTGACGGGCAGCGCAACCTGTTGACCAACGCCCATCCATTGGGTGCGCTGGTGGGCGGCTCAAAAAAAGATGTAATCATTTCAGCCCGGATTTACACCAATTTTGCCAATGGTCCGACCATTACCAAGCCGGTGGTGATCTATGGCTGGCATTACCTGAACGGGACGTACATTCAACCGTTGTACAACGGACACGAGGAAACGTACGTGGATTACTCGCACGGCATCCGGCTGGTCCAGATGAATCTGCTCGTGGATGGTCACCCCGACACTCTCACCAACGTCCTGACCAGTCCCGCGCTGTGCCAGTTGTTGAGCGACGATGGGGCGGCCGAAGGTTCGTCCGATGGCACGATTCCCGTTCCGCGCTACACCGTCGCCTCCCAGGCCCCGGTCATGATGCGCCATCCGGCCAGCCATTCGGCGTTGCCGGGGGCAACGGTGGAGCTTGCCGCCCTGGCGATTGGCGACCCACCGTTGCACTATCAATGGCGGCACAACCAGGCTGACCTGCCGCAGGCAACCAATGCCACACTGAGCATCTCCAGCCTGACCCCGGCCAGTGCCGGTGCTTACACGGTTGTGGCCGCCAATGCCGTGGGCGCCACGACGAGTCGCGTGGCCGTGGTGCGCCTCCGGACTTCCGCTTTTCCCCTGTTGTTCCAGGACGATTTGGACCTCGGTGCCGCCGAACGCTGGGACATCTTTTGGGGGGCGAATAATGGGATACCGGATTATACGGTGGCGTACGATTTCGACTATGGTGTCATTCCCTACACCTTCAACGGGGTGACGGCGTTGATCCCGCCCGCCCCCAACACGACCGACGGCTGCACCCGCGGGCTGAGGCTTGCGGTGAACACCGATGGAGTCGGCGCCAACGCGGCGGTCAATCTCTATCCGCGGGAGGTCTCGGTGAGCGGCAATTTTGCCCTGAAATTTGATCTGTGGATCAATTACCCCGGCAACACCGGCGGCACCGGCAGCGGCGTGGCCGGCAGCACCCAGCATGCTTTGTGCGGAATTGATCATTGGGGCACGCAGGTGAATTGGGCCGCGCCCGCGGCCCCGGCGAGCGATGGCATTTGGTTTGCCGTGACCGGCGAGGGGGGGGACAGTCGCGACTACCGCGCCTACGTGGGGAATCCCGCCGGACCGCCGGTGGAACTGGTCACGCCCGCCTTGAGTGGACTGGTGGGCACAAATCATCTGCAGACGGTTTACCAGAATTTTTTTCCAGCCGGCCGGTTCGAAACCCCCGGCGCCCCCGGGAAGAACTGGGTGGAGGTCGAATTGCGCCAGACGAACAACACGGTTCTGTGGCTGATGGATGGGAACCTGATCGCCCAGCGTCCCAATGCGACACCCTTCACCCAGGGAAACGTCATGCTGGGATTGATGGACCTTTTCCCCTCCATTGCCGCACCGGCACGAGATTCCTTTGTGCTTATTGACAATGTGCGCGTGGAAAACCTGTCTCCGCCGATTCACTTCACCGCGATCTCCATCACGGAGGCCGCCGCGGTCCGGCTGACGATCAGCAGCGCGCTGGGCGATCAATTCCAGCTGGAGGTGTCTGACGATCTGCTGGCCTGGCGGCCGCTGGTCGGCGTCGTCATGACCAACCAGCCGCTGACGTTTGTGGACCCGCAGCCGGCAGCCGGTGCGCCGCGCTACTATCGCGCCCGACGTTAGGCGCGGCTTCCCGTGGAGGCCGGCGGCCGTCCCCGGTCCCATTTTCCTTTCACGTGGTGTGGTGTTCCCGCATCTTGACGACATGTCAGGATTAATCGCCATTGTCGGCCGGCCTAATGTCGGCAAGTCGGCATTGTTCAATCGCATGGTCGGCAGACGCATCGCCATCGTGCACGATATGCCGGGCGTCACGCGCGATCGTGTCAGCGCGGAGGCGGAATGGCGGGGACGTGCCTTTACGCTGGTGGATACCGGGGGCATCGGCCTGCTCCGCAAGGAGCGCTCCACCGATGTGATCGCCCGGGCCGCGGTCGAGCAGGTGGACCTCGCCATTGCGGCCGCGGATGCCATCATCCTGGTCGTCAATGTGCAGGAAGGCGTCGTGCCGTTGGATCGCGAAGTGGCGCAGCGCCTGCGCAAATCGGGCAAGCCGGTGTTGGTGGCGGTCAACAAGGTGGACAACGCCGGGATGGAGCCGCAGGCGACGGAATTTGCGGAACTCGGATTCGAGAAGCTCTTCCCGGTGACGGCGATTCATGGGGAGGGGATTGACGATCTGCTGCAGGCGGCCATGGCGCTGCTTCCCGGGGGCGCGGCAGGCGCGGCGGAAACGGAGACCTCCAGGGAGGCTGCTGCGCCGGTGGCGGCCCCGCCGGGGGGCCCGTTGAAACTCGCCATCGTGGGGCGGCCCAATGTTGGGAAATCCTCGATCATCAATGCGCTGACCCGGTCCGAGCGGGTGATCGTCAGCCCCATTGCCGGCACCACGCGGGATGCCGTGGACGTGCCGTTGGAGATCGACACGGAGGGCGGCAAACAGCAATACCTGCTGATTGACACCGCCGGCATGCGCAAAAGCCGGCGGGTGAATGATGCGGTGGAATTGTTCAGTGTGCAGCGCGCCGAACAATCCATCGAACGCAGCGATATTTGCGTGCTCGTGCTGGACGCGCAGGAGGGCATTTTGGAGCAGGATAAAAAAATCGCCGACGCCATCGTCGCGAACCGCAAGGCGTGCATCCTGGTGGTGAACAAGTGGGACCTTTATGCCGATGCCGTGCGCCAGGCGCGGGCGGAGGAAATCCGGCGGCGGGCGAAAAAGCAGCATTACGAAGGCAACGAAGTGCCGTTGACCCTGCTGGCCGAATTCGGCCAATGGGTGCAGCGCCAGTTGTTTTTTCTCGACTACGCGCCGGTGATTTTCACCTCCGCCCGCTCGGGTTTCCATCTGGACCGCTTGCTGGAGGTGGTGCGCTACGTGGCGGCACAATTGCAGCAGAAGATTCCCACGGCCTTGCTGAACCGCACCCTCAATGATGCCGTGGAGCGCCGCCAACCCATCAGCGCCCTGGGACACCGTTTGAAATTCTTCTATGCGACCCAGGTCAAATCGGCGCCGCCGACTTTTCTGCTCTTCGTGAATCGCGACGAACTCTTTTCCGATCCCTACAAAAAGTATCTGGCGGGTGAAATGCGCAAGGCGTTCGGTTACGAAGGCTGTCCCATCGTGTTCGTTCCCAAACCGCGCCCCAAGACAATCGAACCTGTGCGCAAATCTGCGCCGGCGAAATCCGACGCCGGCCCGGCGCGCCCCCGGCGGACGAACCCGCGCCGCGGACGCCTTCGCCGTCCCGGACGACCGGCGGCGGCGGCGGACTGATTTCTTCACCCCGGCACGGGGGGCGAACCGGACGCCGGCGCGCCGGCGCGCGGCAGGTTCACCAATAGGAACCGTTGCACGGCCTCCCAGACTTCCGGCTCGGAGATGTTCCACAGGCAATGAGGCGTGGGAAAGCGGCAGTAATCGGAGCAGGGTTTGTACGGGCAGGGCTTGCCTTCGATGAAGGTCGCCCGGGGATGCAAAGGCACAAACCACTCCGGCAATTGCGGACCAAACAGGGTAAACGTGGGCAGCCCATGGATCGCCGCGATGTGACCGGGGCCGGAATCGTTGCCGATGAACACCTGGGCCGCATTCATGAGGCTGAACAGTTCCGCCACCGAGCGCGGTACGGTCACCGCCGGCTCGCCGTGGTGGGTCCACCAGGCTTGCTGGTCCGGGTCGCAGGCAATGATGACCTGGTGATGATTTTCCCGAAGCCGCCGCGCCAATCGCTGGTAGCGATCCAACGGCCAGACCCGCACGGGTTGCGCCGCCCCGCTGTGGATGAGGATGGTGTTTCCCTTTGTCCCGGCGCCGGCCACCCGATCGTGCCGCTCCGGCAGCTCCAGCTGCAGCGCGCGCCCCAACGCGCGCCAGTATTCATAACGATGCTCCCAGGGCGCGGGGCGGGCGATGGGGTCGGTGAGAAAAACGCTGCTGCGCAACCGGGAGAATCCGAGGCGGCGCCGGACACGACAGGCCCGGAGCAGAAAATGATCGCGGGGATCCCATCGCGCAGAGAGTCCCACCTCAAAGTGGCGGCGGGCGATTTGACTGCGGATGCGGACCATGTCGCCCCACGGCCAGTTCCAGAGATGGTACTTGGCTTGAAACGCCGTCCAGGGTGCCACGAACGGGATGACCTCGACCTCCGGCCAGAGTTGATCGCGCAGGTCCTGGGCGTAAGGTTTGGCCAGCAAGGTGACGGCGAACTGTTTGCACGCCGCCTGGAGAAACGCGCTGGCGATCACCAGATCGCCCAACCCCCACAGCTCGATGATCAACAATTGCGGTTTCATGGCAGGCGCTGCGCGATCAGATAGGCGGACCAGCCGATCCAATGCACACGGGCGGTGAACTTTTTCCGGCTCTCCCGGCAAAAATAGAAAAACGGATACGCGGCGGCAAACAGCCAGTTGCGGGAGATGCCGCTGGCGCGGGGCTGCAAGGGGGTGTGCGCCAGGGCCCGGCTTAACACCTCCACCGGGACGACCTGGACGTGGGTGGCGTCGTCGTGGAAATTGAGCGTGAATTTTCCGGCCGCGCTGGGCAGGTGCACCGTTTTGGGATGGGGCGTTTCAAAGTAAACGCGGCCGCCGGGCTTCAGCACACGTCCGATTTCCGACAGGAGATTGTGCAACGAAGGCAGGTGTTCGATGACGTGCATGCAGGTGATGGCATCGAAAACGCCGGCCGGCCAGGGCAGATGATCAGCAACGAAGTCAACCCGGCGGAACTCGCAGTGCGCGGGATATTTTTCCGGCTGTCCGCATTTGTCCGCAGCGCACAACTTCAAGTCCGGCCGCAGCTCCGCCAGGTGCCGCAGGGTTTCGCCGTCGGAGGCACCAAGGTCGAGCAGCCGTCCGCACCGTGGCGTCTGGGCCACGAAATGTGCGCGGGTGTCCAACCACGAAAAGTAACGCAGCGCTGCCCAGTTCATTCAGATTGCTTCGGTCATCCGCCACATGATTGCTCCGCCCGGACCGCAGTTGATTTTACGGGAAGATTTGCGTCCGTAAAGCCGGCTAAGGCGGAGAAAGCCGATCCAGTCCGCTGTTGGATGAAAACTGGCTTTGTTCCCGCAGATGCGGCCGCAGCTTCCACTTTCCGGGGACGAGATCGCAGCGGCCGCGGTGCCAGAGTTTTTGCAATTGTCGTTTGACCTTGTAAATGAGTTTCGGTCCCGGCGCGGCCCAGCCGCCGGAATTGCCGTAGGCGCGCTTGATGGCCTCCGCCTCCTGAATGCTGTTGTGAATCAGGCGCCGGTCGGCCGATTGCCCGTGCTGGTGATACCGGTAATTCACGAGGAAATGCGGCACGTGGCCAACCGGGCAGTGCTCCCGGCCCAGCCGCAGTTTGAATTCATAATCTGCTGAACTGCGGAATTCCTGCTGCCGGTAGCCGCCCAGCCGCTGATAGACGTGGCGGCGCACAAACAGCGTTTGATGGCAGACATAGTCCACCGCGTACAGCAGGACCCGGTAATCGTAGCGCGCTTCGGCGCGGCGGTAAATTTCCCGTCCGGCGGCGTCCACATAAACGACGTCGCCAAACAGGGCGTCCCACTCGGGGTGCTGCGTGATGGCCCGGGCGACCGTGCTGAGGGCTTCCTGGCGGAAGCAATCGTCCGCATTCAGAATGACGATCCATTCGCCGCGCGCGCGGGCGATGCCCTTGTTCATGGCGTCATAATTGCCGGCGTCAGTCTCTGAAACCCAGCGCAAATGCGGGTACTCCGCGAGGATCCGGGGGGTGGCATCCGTCGAACCTCCGTCCAGCACCCAGTGTTCCCAATCCCGATACTCCTGGGAGAGCACGCTTTCAATCGTCGCCCGGATGGTGCGCTCACTGTTGAGGCAGGGGGTGACGATGGTGATGTTGGGGGACGTGTTCAAGGGGCGACTTGTGCCTGACATCGGGGAGGATATTTCCGTCTTTGCCCGATGGCAACTGCGCCCTTGTGTTCCCATGGTGGCGGTCGCGTCACAACCGCGCCGGTTTGGGAAGGCGGAAGGGCAGGTAGGCGGGATTGGGTCTGGCCGGGGCCAGGGCGGGTTTGCGCACTCCCGCATTGAGGCTGAGACTTAACGCCACGATGCCGGTGAAGGTCGCCAGGTCATTTTGAAAGGACCCGTAAATCACGAGGAACATGAAGGTGCGGACGAGAAAGAAGGCAAAGAGGAACGTGTTCAGCTTCTGATACTCCGGCGGGCCATAACGGTAATTGTTGCGCAGCACGCGATACGCCGCCAGGAGAAACCAGACGAATCCGATGGTCCCGAAACTGCCCAGGGGAATCAACAACGACAACGGACCGCTGTGATAGTCCTGGGCAAATTCCGCGGTGGCCAGGTTGCTGGATTCCCCGGTGGCCCGGATCTTTTCAAATTCCCGCACGTCAATCGAGTAGCCCTTGCCGATGAACAGGTACTTCGGAATGGTGGGGATGACCTGTTCCCAAATCTTTTTCCGCCATTCCGAGGAGTTTTCCGCGTCCAATTCGGCGCGCGGATCAATTTCGATCGGCAGAAAACTCAGGGAGCGCTGGATGGTCAAGGGCAGCCGGTCCGCCAGCGGCAGGGCCACCGCCGGGATCAGCACCGCCAGCAGCAGCAACACCGGCGACAGTCGGGAGCGGAACAACCCTTCAAGGAAGAACAGGGCGGCGCAATAAAGAATGATGGTGATCAGGTAGGAGCGGTATCCGCCGCTGGCCGCCACCACCACCAGCGCGAGGAAAACCACCAGACGCCAGGGTTGATTGATGCTGAAGCCGCCGCGAAATTGCAGCGGCAGAAACCGCGCCCGCTCGCCGACCCCGAGCAGTCCGCTCAATCCATGCAGGGCGAAGATGAAGCACAATGCGCTCATGGCGGCCACGGTCAAACCATTCAAGCGCAAATATTCGGAGTTTACCTCCCCAAAAAACAGCCGGGAGTCGTCCACCGGAAACAAAGCGTAGATCAGGCGGAGCCCCCCCGGCACCCAGGGGGCCAAACTGCCGACCAGGCTTGTCACGCCGGCAAGAAAATACAGACCGACATACAGATTGGCGCGTTCGGGTGGAATGCGGTGACTGGCGATCGCAAAAAATCCGGCGATGGCGACCAGCAGCTGGATATATCGCTTGCCACCAAAGGAATCCCCGCCAAAGGCCGCCAGGCCGATTCCACCGGTCAGCTGGGCGGTGCCCACAATGATCAGGGCGAGGAAAATCAGAGCCAACACCGGTGAGCGCGGTGCGTTAAAATGCACGTTGCGCTTCAAGACTTGCTGCAGCACGGTCAGGGTCAGGCTCAGCGCGGTCATCACCATCCAAAGGTAGGGGGCGCCCTGCACGAAAAAGAGCACCATGCTCATGTTCCAGCTGACAATCAGCAGCAGGTGATGCCAGCGCATCAGCGCCGGAATCAAGGGCAACAGGCACGCCACCGCGATGATGGCCAGACTGACGCGATCGGCCGGATTGGCCAGCAGGTAGCCCAGATAGATCGCCAACGGCAGGCAGAGGCCGTAGATGACGATGGAGCGGATGATCGCCAGGGTGTTATTCATTGCTCATGGGTGCGATCGTCATGTTGTGCGCTTGATTCAGTTCACCTTCAGCAACCTCCGCCGCCGACTCCGCACGGGATTGCCGTTCCGTTGAATTTAGCGCAACGCTCATACCCAGGATGCCAGTAAAATAGTAAAACTCGGTGTAAAGTGCGCCAAACACGAAGAGGAAGAACAAAATACGTGCCACAAACAGCGCAAACAACAAACGGTTGATGGTTCTCAGGGACTCTGCCCCATCCCGATACACCCGGTAGAGGTGTCGTGTCCCGGCATAAAGCACCCAACCGAAGGCGAGCCCCCCCCAGACTCCGAAGGGAATGATGACGGATAGCGGACCGCTGTGGTAATCGCCGGCCAGCGCCGCGCCACTCCACAATTCGCTGAAGCCCCGCAGCGCGTCCTGTCGCTCCATGTACATATCCTCTGCCGAGAGGCTGTAACCTTTGCCAAGCAAGAGGTATTGCGGGACCAGATGGATCACCGATCGCCACATTTGCACCCGCCATTCCGTGGAAGAGTCGACCCCGATTCGCACGACGGGGTCCACCTCCACGGGCAAAAACGCGAGGGTGCGTTGCACCGGCAGGGGCAATTTGTTGGCAAAAAAGACGATGCCGACGCCGCTGATCAGCAAGCCCATCAGGAAAATCAAGAAGGCCGGCCCCCTCCAAATGCGCTCCAGGTACAGCAGGATGAGGAAAATCAAGCCCATCAAGACCAGCATGGACCGAAATCCGCCGAAGCATCCCATGCCCACGACGCCGGCCAGAACCAGCACCCGCCACGGCCGGTTCCAGGCCAGGATTCCCGTGGCCCCGTATCGCGCCAGCAGCCAGCAATAAATCAGCACTGCTGCCGGCATCAATCCGTCAATGCGTTCGCCGCCAGACTCGAAGGTTGGCCCCACCGGTCCGCCGCCGGAGTCGGAAGTGAGGGGAAAGAGATAGGTCAAAAACTCCGCCCCGGACCCGGTCCGTAACGCCAGGTAACCGAAGGTGCAGGTGATGCCGGACAGGAAAAAGAGCGCGATGGCCCATTGGGCGCGCCGGGGTTGAATACTACGGCTCGACAGCACGAAGTAGCCCACGATGGCCGCCAGCAACAGGACGTAACCCCGGCCCCCGATTTCCTTCGAGCCTAGAATGCGCAGACCGATGCCTCCGGTGGCCACGGCAGTCGCGATGATCACCAGGGCAAAAACCAACAGCGGCGTGGTCAGCGACGGCTCATGATTCCAGCGATAGTTGGCATCCACCGACCGGTGCAAAATCACAAACAACAGACCGGCCAGGGCCATCGGCACCCACAACGCCACCCGGCCCGGGAAAAAGATGGGATACATCGCCATGTGCCAGCTGAGGATCAGGAGCGGATGATACCAGCGCAGCATGATCGGCACCATCAACACCGCCGCGAGCACAGCGACGACGACGACCGTGGTGGAAGCAAACGGCTCGGCCAACAGATACCCCAGCAGCACGGCCAGCGGCAGGCAGAGTCCGAAGATCAAATGGTTTCGAGTTGCAGCGAATGTACTGGCCATAATTCTTAAGGAACGACATTGTACCGACGCCCCCTTTGCCTGTTCAAGAACCGAACTGCCCGGACCCGGCCGGAAGCGTCGGGGGGCGGGTAGCCCTTCGCGGCCATAAAAACATTGAGTTGTTTCCGCCAGCGACTAGCTTGAGCGCCAGATGAAAGCTTTCGCTGACCTGGGTTTTCCGGGGCGCCTGATTGCCGTCGAGGGCCTGGACGGCTCCGGCAAATCCACCCAGATTTACCTGCTCCGGCGCTGGCTGGAAGCGGAGGGAGTGAAGGTTTATTTCAGCGAGTGGAATTCATCGGAACTGGTCAAATCGGCCACGAGCAAGGGCAAGAAGCGCGAACTGCTTTCCCCCACCACGTTCAGTCTGATCCACGCGACGGATTTCGCGGACCGTTACGAGCGGCACCTGCTGCCGCTGTTGCGCGCGGGGTATGTGGTCTTGTGCGATCGCTACGTCTTCACCGCCTTCGCGCGCGATGTCGTCCGCGGCTGTTCCCCGAACTGGGTTCGGGGAATTTATAGCTTTGCCGCCGCGCCGGACCTCACCTTTTTCTTCAAGGCGGATCTGGAAGTGTCCCTGGGCCGCATTCTGGAGGGGCGCCCCAAGTTGAAATTTTTCGAAGCCGGCATGGACCTGCGTTTGTCGCCGGATCCCTACGAAAGCTTTCGGATCTTCCAAGGCCGCATTCTGGACCAGTACCTGGCGATGAGTGCGGAGTTCAGCTTCGTAACCATTGACGCGAACCAGCGCGTGGAAACGCAGCAAACCACCGTCCGCCGCCTGGTCAATCAGCGCATTGATTTTGACCAGTTCCGCCGCAACAGTCCGCTGCCCCTGCCTCCGCCGGTCGAACGTTTGGCGGGCCGCAACCGGCGCCCCCAAGAAATCGAGGAGGACTCCGCCGCATGAACAAGGCGCATCCGAAACTCGAGGTGCCCTCGCGCAGTGATCGCAGTTTTTATGGCGAGGGCATTCCACGTATCAGACCGGAGGAACTCGCCGGCAAACTGATCGTGGTGGAGGGAGCGGATGGTTCGGGACGTTCAACGCAGATCGAACTGCTGGTGCAATGGCTGGAGATTTCCGGCCACGCCACCGTGCAGGTGGGGCTGAAACGTTCGACCCTCGTGAGTGAGGAACTGGCGCGCGCCCAGAACGGAAACATCCTCAGCCATACCACGCTGAGCCTTTTTTACGCGACCGACTTCGCCGATCAGTTGGAGAACGTGATCCTGCCGTCGCTCAAGGCCGGCTTCATCGTGCTGGCCGACCGTTACATTTACACCTTGATGGCGCGCGACATGGTGCGCGGGATGGATGCGGCCTGGTTGAGAAACCTGTATGGCATCGCGCTGAAGCCGGATGCCGTTTTCTATCTGGCCATTGAGCCGGCGGAACTGCTCCAAAGGGTGTTGGCCAAGGCGGCCACGCTGGATTACTGGGAAAGCGGGATGGACCTCGGGTTGTCGCGCGACTTGTACGACAGTTTCATTGAGTACCAGACCCTGATGCGCCTCGCCTTCCGCAAGCTGCAAAAATCTTATGGTTTCACCGTGGTGGACGGGCATCGCGCGGTGGACGAAGTCAACCGGGAGCTGAAGCAGAACATCGAAACGGTTTTGACGGGCCAATGATTGACGCCGGGCCGTTGCGCCGAGGCACTGCTGCCTGGTCCCGTCGGCCGGACCGGCCGGACGGCTGAAGGATGGTTACCAGACCTCCACGGGACCGCGGGGCACCGGAATCGCACCCTGCGGCGCGGCTTCCGCCGGCGTACACATGAAGGACGCCTGCAGGGGGGCGGATTGAAAGCGTGGCAGCAACTCGCCGGTCGCATCCAGAAACTGCCGCCGCCACTGGAAATAGTTTGCCAGAATCGTGTGAAATTGCGCCCGGGAGCTGACGGTGACCACCTGCTTGTTGAATTCACCGGCCGGACCAAAGCGCCGGGCATACCACGGTGCCACCTTGCGGAACATGCGACATCCCAACTCTTCTCCGAAGACTGCGACCATCAAGTCCAGGTGCCGGCACATCACCCGGATCCGTTCCGCGAAGGAGGCTTCCGGCAGCAGGTTGCCAGTCGTCAGGAAGTGCTGGGTCTGCTGGAAAATCCAGGGATTGTAAAAGGCGCCACGGCCGATGCTCACCCCCGCGCAGCCGGTTTCATCGAGCATTTTTTTGGCGGCCTGCGGCGTGACCACATCGCCATTGCCAATCACCGGGATGGTTTTCACGGCCGCGACCACCTGGCGGATTCCGGCCAGATTGACCGTGCCGCGGAAACCCTGCTCCCGGGTCCGGCCATGCACGAAGATCGCCGCCACGCCCACCTCTTCCAGGGCGCGGGCCAGATCCGGCGCGGTTAAATTGTCCGCATCCCAGCCCAGTCGCATTTTGGCCGTGATGGGGATCTTTACGGCGTTGACCATGCCCGCGACCAGCGCCGCGGTTTTCCGCAAGGTGGTCATCATTGCCGAACCGCCGCCGACGTGGACCACCTTGCGCACCGGGCAGCCCATGTTGATGTCCACCGCCGCCACGCCGCGGGAGGCCAGAACGATCGCCGCGTCGCGCATTTCCTCAGGAACGCTGCCGAACAATTGCACGGCCAACGGGGTGTCGGCGGCGTTCGTTTCAATCAGCTTGAAGGCCTTCGCACGTTTTTCGAGCAGCGAACGTGCGTTGACCAGGTCGGTGGTGCAAAGCCCCACCCCGCCAACCTCCCGGATGACCAGGCGAAAGGGCAGGTTGGTGTAGCCCGCCAGCGGCGAGAGAAACAGCGGCGTTTTCACCGTGAGCGGACCGATTCGCATGTCGTTCCTAGATTAACAGCTGGTGGGACGGGAAGGAAGGACGGTTCAACGGTGGCGCACGAACAGCCGGCCGGGCAGCTGCCGGACAATGCGTTTCATCTCCAGGCTCAACAGCGCCACGCTCGCCGTCGCGCTGGGCAGCCCGCTGCGCCGGATCACCTCGTCAATGCTCGTTTCCCGTGCCGGGGTCAGGGTGTCCAACACCGCCTGCTCGTTCGCGGACAATTCCAGCGCGGGCAACACCCCGGTCTCGGCCGGCCCCGGCGGCCGGTTGCTGGGGGGAAACAGATATTCAAATTCACTCAGCACGTCTTCGGCGCTTTCGCAAAGTTTTGCGCCCTTCTTGATCAACTCATGGCAGCCCTTGCTGCGCGGCGAATCAATCCGTCCGGGCACGGCAAAAACCTGTCTGCCGTATTCGGTGGCAAAATTGGCGGTGATCAGTGCGCCGCTGTGCAGATCCGCTTCCACGACCACGGTGCCGAGCGCCAGGCCGGCCACGATGCGGTTGCGGATGGCGAAGGATTGTCGGTCGCCGTTCCGGTTGATCGGGAATTGGGAGATGACGGCCCCCTGTTCCGCGATGCGCGCAAACAGGTCCTGATTTTCCGGCGGGAACACAAGGTTGATGCCGGTGCCCAGAACACAGAGGGTCCGGCCCTTGGCGGCCAGCGCACCCTGGTGGGCGGCGGTGTCGATCCCCCGCGCGCCGCCGCTCACCACCGTTACCCCCACGTAGGCCAGTTGGTAGGCCAGCTTGCGCGCCGTCTCGAGTCCGTAATGCGTGGTCTGCCGCGAGCCCACCATGGCCACGCAATTTTTGTCCTGGGCCGTCAGTGTGCCCTTGACGTAAAGGACCAGTGGCGGGTCGTAAATTTCCCGCAGGGCGGCCGGATACTCCGCGTCCGAGGGGATCACCACCCGGCAGCCGAAATCGTTGAGGCGCTTCATTTCCCCCGCCAAATCAACGCTTTTCTCCCATCCGCAAATCGCGGCGGCGGTTTCCTCTCCCAGGTTGCGCACCTGGAGCAACTGCGACCGGGAGGCGCGCAAAATCGCCGGAGCCTCCCCGAAATGCTCGAGCAGTGCCCGTGCGCGCACCGGCCCGACGCCTTCAATAAGATTGAGCGCGACGAGTGCTTCCCGGGAATCCATGGCCGTAATCTACCAGAGCCGGGGGCGAACACCAGCGCAGAACCGCTGGACGCCGGCGGGGGATTACTGTTTGCCCTGCACCAGCGCCTCCACCACTCCGGGGTCGGCCAACGTGGTGGTGTCGCCCACCTGGTCGGGATGACCTTCGGCAATTTTACGCAAAATCCGGCGCATGATCTTGCCGGAACGTGTCTTGGGCAGTCCGGGCGCGAATTGAATCTTGTCCGGCGCGGCGATGGCGCCGATTTCCTTCCGCACGTGCTGGACCAGTTCCTTCTTGAGATCTTCGCTGGGGGGGATGCCTTCTTTGAGTGTGACGAAAGCGTAGAGGCCCTGCCCCTTGATGTCATGCGGCATGGGGGCGACAGCGGCCTCTGCCACCTTGGCATGGCTGACCAGCGCGCTTTCCACTTCGGCGGTGCCGATGCGGTGTCCGGAAACATTCACCACATCATCCACCCGCCCCATCAACCAGTAATCGCCATCTTCATCCACGCGGCAGCCATCGCCGGAGAAGTACAGGTTCTTGAACATCGTGAAGTAGGTGTCCACGAAGCGGTCGTGATCACCCCACGTGGTGCGCATCAGCCCCGGCCACGGTTTTTTCAGGCACAATTTGCCGCCTTCATTGGGGGCGCACTCCGTGCCGTCATCCCGCAGGACCACCGGTTCGACGCCGAAGAAGGGGCGGTTGGCGCTGCCGGGTTTCAGCACGCTGGCGCCGGGAAACGGTGAAATCATGATGCCACCGGTTTCCGTTTGCCACCAGGTGTCCACGATGGGCCGCCGTTCCTGGCCCACGACGCGGTAATACCACATCCAGGCTTCCGGGTTGATCGGCTCGCCCACGGAACCGAGCACCCGCAGAGATTCCAGATTGTGCTTGTGAACCCATTCGTCTCCCAGGCGGATCAGGGCGCGAATGGCCGTGGGCGCCGTGTAGAATGCCGTCACTTTGAATTTTTCGACAATCTTCCAAAACCGGCCAGGGTCGGGGTAGGTGGGCACGCCCTCAAACATCAACGTGGTGGTGCCGATGCACAACGGTCCGTACACCACATAGCTGTGTCCGGTGACCCAGCCGATGTCTGCCGTGCAGAAGTACACATCGTCATCGTGGATGTCGAACATGTATTTGGTGGTCAACGCCGAGTGCAACAAGTAACCGGCGGTGCTGTGTACGACGCCCTTCGGTTTCCCCGTTGAACCGCTGGTGTACAGCATGAACAGGTAATCCTCCGCGTTCATGACCTCCGGAGCGCACTCCGGCGCGGCGGTCGCCATCAAATCGTGATACCACACGTCACGACCGGACGTCATCTGGCACGGCGTGTCGTTGTGTCTGAGCACGACCACTTTTTCGATGGAGGGCGTGCTTTCCAGCGCCTTGTCCGCGATGTCCTTGAGCAGGATCGCGCGTCCCGCCCGCACGCCGGCATTGGCGGTGACCAGCAGGCGGCAGGCGGAATCGTTGATGCGATTGGTCAGTGAATCCGCGCTGAAGCCGCCGAAGACCACCGAATGGATCACGCCGATGCGGGTGCACGCCAGCATCACGATGGCTGCTTCAGGGGTCATGGGCAGGTAAATGGCGACCCGGTCCCCCTTTTTCAGGCCGAGCGCTTTCAGCACGTTTGCAAACTTGCAAACCTCCCGGTGCAGTTCGGCGTAGGTGAAGCGGCGCACCTGCTCTTCGGCTTCCCCCTGCCAGATGAGTGCGGTCTTGTCGCGGCGCGGGGTGGCCAGGTGGCGGTCCAGGCAATTGACGCTCAGATTCAACTGCCCATCCGCAAACCAGGTATGCTCGATTTTTCGGGCGGCCGTGTCCCAGGTGTGGCGGCCGGCCTGGGTGGGTTGCTTGAACCAGTCAAGCTCCCTCGCCTGTTCCAGCCAGAATTGCTCGGGTTCCTGGATCGACCGACGGTACATCTGCGCGTATTGTTCGGCGTTGATCCAGGCGCGTTTGACGGTTTCGGGTGCAGGCGGGAACGTGCGTGATTCCTGCAGGAGTGAACTGGTGGAAATGGTCTTGGCTGATTCAGTCATAATGCGCTTGCTCGTGAGTCTGGTTTGAATTCTTGGTGAAGTGTAGCGGTGGTGTCAACTGCCAGGGTCGGTTCCCCCCAGCAACCGTTTCAATTGGTCGCGGGCCCGGTCGGCGCGGAACTGCGCTTCGGCCGGCGCCATGTAAACCCGGCGCGCCAGCTCGAACCATTCGCAATAATTGGCGACATCCTTGTCCATCACCGGTTCCGCCCGCCGCTCCCGGCATTGATACGCCACGGTGCGATCGTAATGCGCACAGTTCAGGCAAACCTTCAGATCCGCTCCGCAGAGGCACGTCTCCGACCGGCCGGGCGACCGTCGCTCCGGATACTCCGCACCGCACTTCCAGCAATGTCGTGTGGCCACGCTCATGGGCCGATTTTACCACGAAACCCCGCCGCGCCAAGCTTTCCCTCCACGCCGGCACCGGGTACGCTGCGCGGATGGAAATCTGTGTGCTGGACGGGTACACGCTCAATCCCGGTGACTTGAGCTGGGCGGAATTGCAGCAGCTGGGCGACTGCCGGATTTACGACCGCACGCCGGTGTCCGAAATCGGGAGGCGGGCGGCCAACGCGGAAATTGTCCTGACCAACAAGGCGCCCCTGTCAGGTGAAACCCTCGCCCGGCTGCCCCGCTTGCGGTACATCGGCGTGCTGGCCACCGGCACCAACGTGGTGGATCTGACGGCGGCCCGGGAACGGGGAATTCCGGTGACCAACATCCCCGCCTACGGCACCCGCTCCGTGGCGCAGGCCACGTTCGCCCTGCTGCTGGAGCTCACGAACCGCGTGGGCCACCACGCCGGACGGGTGCGGGCCGGCGCCTGGACGCAGGCTGCCGATTGGTGCTTTTGGGATGCCCCGCTGATCGAGCTGGCCGATCGGACCCTGGGCGTCATCGGCTACGGGCGGATCGGCGCGGCCGTGGCGCAACTGGGCACCGCATTCGGCATGAACGTCGTCGCGTATCATCCGCGGCGGCCACCGGCGCCGGCCCCGGTACGGTTTGTGGATCTGGCCGAACTGTTGCGCGCCAGTGACGTGGTGAGTTTGCATTGCCCGCTGACGTCGCAAACGCACCAGCTCATCAACGCCGAACGGCTGGGCTGGATGAAGCCGACCGCATTGCTGTTGAACACCGGGCGTGGTGCGCTGGTGGACGAAGCAGCCCTGGCCGCCGCCCTGAATTCCGGGCGCCTGGCGGGTGCCGGGCTGGATGTCTTGTCGGTCGAACCCCCTACGGCCACCAATCCGCTGCTGACCGCCCACCACTGCTTGATCACGCCCCACCACGCCTGGGCGACCCAGGCGGCGCGCCGGCGCCTGATGGAGACCGCCGTGGCCAACCTCCGGGCGTTTCTGAATGGAACGCCGCAAAATGTGGTCGGGTTGAACCGTTGACCGCACCGGTGGCGCCGCCGCCTTTTCTGATTGCTGCGTTTCGCAAGTTTCTGCATAAAACGGCTGCCAATCGGCCGGGCGTCACGCCCCGGCCCTGAGATGAAAATACTGGTCATATCACTCGCCGGCATTGGAGACACCCTGCTGGCCACGCCCTTGATCGCCGAGCTGCGGGCCAACTTTCCCGGGGCCCGCATTGACGCCCTGACGTTGTGGCCGGGGGCGAAGGATCTGCTCGAGACGAATCCCCATCTCGACACCGTCTATCAAAAAAATCTGCTCCACAGCCCGAAAGCGGGGGCCTGGCGTTTTCTGCGCGAACTGCGGAGCCGGCGTTATGACGTTTCGATCAACACCCATCCGCAGAGCCGGATTCATTACCGCTTCATCGCGCGGCTCATTGGTGCGCGCGAACGTCTGAGCCATGAATACGACTGCTCCGGATGTCTGGATCATTTGCTGGTAAACCAGACCCTGCCCCAGGATTACGCCCGGCACACCGTCGAGCAGAATCTTGATTTTTTGCGCTGCCTCGGCGGCAAACCCAGACTGGCGCCGCACCGCACCGAAGTGCATCCAACCGCGGACGATGAGCGCTGGGCCGGGGACTTTTTTTCCGCGCACGAGCTCGCCCGTTTTTTTTGCCTCGGGGTGCACATCGGGAGCGGCGGCACCAAGAATCTGGCCCTGAAGCGCTGGCCGCTGGAGCGCTACCGGCAATTGTTCCAAAGGCTGAACCGGGAGCAGCCCGGGATTAAAATCCTCCTGTTTGGCGGCGGCGCGGAATTGCGCCAGCATCAGCATCTCTGCGCCGCAACGGAGCCGCGCCGGGTGGTTTCGGTGGAGACCGGCAATCTGCGTCAGGCCGCGGCCCTGCTGCGGCGCTGCCAGATGTTCCTCAGTGTGGACACGGCGCTGATGCATCTGGCGGCGGCGATGCACACCCCCAACCAGATCGTGATCGAAGCGCCCACGCTGAACCCCACCAATCTGCCCTACGGCAATCCGTTCACCGTGGTGCCCAATCCCGTTTCGCATGGACGCTCACTGGAGTACTATCGCTACGACGGCCATGGCATCCGTGGCACCACCGCCGAATTGCTGGCCTGCATGCAATCCGTGACGGTGGACGCGGTCTGGGCGGCGGTGACTGCGGCGCTCGCGCGGCGCGGTTAGCGACTGCGCGCTGGCGTTCATTCTTGATTCCGCCGGTGGTCTTCGCCAGTGTTTGAGCATGTCGACGCCGCTGTTTTCGCCGATTCTCGTGACGCGCAATACGTGCCGCATTTGTGGCAGCCGGGCGTTGACCCCCGTGCTGTCCCTGGGCGACCAGTACATTGCCGGGGCCTTTGCCTCTCCGGATGGCCGGCCGCCGGTGGGCCGCCGGATTCCGCTGGACCTGGTGCGGTGTGATCCGGCCCGCGACCAGGAAGCGTGCGGCCTGGTGCAGCTGCGGCACAGCGTGCCTCCGCGCATTTTGTATCGCGCCTATTTTTACCGCTCCGGCATCAATCAGAGCATGCGCGAGCATCTTGCGGGCATCGCCGGTTTTGGCGAGAGCCTGATCAAGCTCGCCGCGGGAGACCTGGTGCTGGACATCGGTTGCAATGACGGAACGCTGCTCAAGTCCTACCGCACCCGGGGGCTCAAACGCCTCGGAATTGATCCCTCGAACATGGTGGAGCACGCCCGGGCGGCGGGATTGCAGGTGGTCAATGATTTCTTCTCCGCCGCGGCGTTGCGTTCGGCGTATCCGTACGAAAAGCCGAAAATCATCACCTCGATCGCCATGTTTTATGACCTGGAGAATCCCCACGCCTTCGTCAGCGACATCCAGGCCTGCCTGCACGAGGAAGGCGTCTGGATATTGGAGCTGAGCTATCTGCCGCTGATGCTCAAGATGAACAGCTTCGACACGATCTGTCACGAACACCTGGAGTACTACTCGCTCGCCCCGTTTGAGCGTCTGCTCGCCGAACATGATTTGGAGGTGGTGGATATTACGTTGAATGATTGCAACGGAGGCAGTTTCCGGATTGCGGTCGGTCATAAGGGCCGGGTGCAGCCGGGCGCCGCCGCCGGCGAACGGGTGCAACAGTTGCGGCTGGAGGAATTTGAGCTGGCGCTCGACACGGATGCGCCCTACGCCGCATTTCGCCGGCACATCGAAAAAATCCGCAAGGACCTGCGCGCGTTTTTGTTGAAGGCCAGGCGGCAGAAGAAGCTCGTGCATGGATACGGGGCGTCCACCAAGGGCAATACGACCCTGCAATACATCGGCATCACGCCGGATTTGGTGCCCGCTGTGGCCGATCGCAATCCGATCAAGCACGGCAGTTTCACGATCGGCACCAACATTCCGATTATTTCCGAGGAGGCCTCCCGCCAGCAAAAGCCGGATTATTATCTCGTCCTGCCGTGGCATTTCCTGGAGGAATTCAAGCAGCGCGAGGCGGCCTTTCTGCAGCGCGGCGGCAAATTTCTGCTGCCCATGCCCACCGTCCACCTGGTGGGCCAGTAGGACGTCATGAAATGCGCGGCAATCACGGGCATCCTGGGGCAGGACGGCACCTACCTGGCCCGTTGGCTCTTGCACCAGGGTTACGCGGTGCATGGTCTGTTGCGCCTCCCTTTCGATCGTGAAGAGGCGCGGGTGCGCCGCCGGTTTCCGGCCGCACAGATCCGCGCCATCCAGTGGCACACGGGTTCGCTGACGGACCCCTTTGCGCTGCTGCGGTTCTTGCAGACGGCGCAACCAACGGAACTGTATCATCTGGCCGGCGTCAGCGATTCCCGGCAAAGCTTCGTCATTCCCGAGGAAACGCTCGCCAGCATCACGCTGGGCACCTTGCGGTTGCTGGAAGCCGCCCGCGCGGCCTGTCCGGCCGCCCGCATTTTTCTCGCCTCCTCCGCCGAGGTGTTTGGTGCCCCCGCCGAGACTCCCCAATGCGAATCCACCTTGCGCCAGCCGGCAACCCCGTACGGCATCGCCAAACTGGCCGCGGATCAACTGGGGCGTTTGCATCGCACCCACTACCAGCAATTTGTGGTCAGCGGCATTCTCTATAATCACGAATCCCCCCTGCGTCCGGCGAATTATCTCAGCCGTCGTGTCGCCCAGGCGGTGGCCGCCATCAAGGCCGGCCGCGCGCGGGAACTGGAACTGGCCGACCTGAGCGCGGCGCGGGACTGGTCGGACGCGCGCGATGTGGTGCGCGGGTATCAGCTGGCGTTGCAGGCCCCGGCGCCCGCGGATTACATTTTTGCCTCCGGACGGCAGCACCAGGTGGCCGAGCTGGTGGACCGCGCGTTCCGGACGGCGGATTTGGACTATCGCGAATTTGTCAGGGTCACCGATCGCACGTCCAATACGCAGCAGGTGGTCAATGGTCTCCGTGGCAATCCGGCCAGGGCCGAGACGGAATTGGGCTGGCGGCGCAACTGGACCTTCATCCGGACCATTGAAGACATGGTGCGGGCGGAGCTGGAAGCGCGTCCGGAACTGGAACGGGCCGATCCGTTATGGCAATAATACGACTATGAGTGCGCTCTTTCGCCGTCTGGCCTACCAGTTCTCCCTGTTCGGTTATTTCAAGGAGACGTGCCGGAAATTTTACCAGATGCCGGCGAACATCGAGCGGCAGACGCTGCTGGCGCAGCACCAGTTCCTGCGCGATCTGCTCAAGGAACCGCGCTACGCGGAACCCCGGCGGCTCTGTCGCCATGAGCAGCAGGTGTTTTCGCAGAACGGCGAGGATGGTGCCGTGGCGGAGATCTTCCGCCGCATCGGGATCCGGGATCGGACCTTCGTGGAGATTGGGGTCAGCGAGGGGCTGGAAAACAACACCACCTCCCTGCTGGTGCAAGGCTGGAAAGGTTTCTGGTTTGACGGTGATGACGGCGCCATTGCCAGGATCCAACGGCATTTTTGGCAACCCCTGGCGCGGGGCGATTTGAAGCTGAAACGCGCCTTTATCAATGCCGAGAACGCCGGAAGCCTGCTGGACGGGGCCGGCGTCCCCCGGGAATTCGACTTGTTGTCCGTGGACATTGACCGGAACACCTATTATGTCTGGCAGGCGTTGGCGGGGATCCGCCCCCGGGTGGCGGTGATCGAATACAATTCCTTGTTTCCGCCCGACGTGGATTGGAAGGTCGAGTACCGCCCCGACCTGGTGTTCAACTGCACCAGCTACATGGGTGCCAGCCTGAAAGCCTACGAACGGCTGGGGGCGGAAAAAGGGTACGCCCTGGTCGGCTGCGATCTCTCCGGCATGAATGCTTATTTTGTGCGCCAGGATTTGGTGGGCGACAAGTTTGCCGCCCCGTTCACGGCTGAAAACCATTACGAACCGCCGCGGCCCTTCCTGATCCATCGCAACGGCCTGCCCCGCTGTTTTTCCGACCTCCCCCCGCCCGGGTGAGCTCAGCGCGCGCGCAGTTGCCGGTAAATTTCCAGGTGGCGGATGAAGATGCGTTCCATGGCAAACGTGTCCGCATTGGCCTGGGTGCGCCGCGTGGCGGCCGCAAGAAATTGAGGGTCATCCAGCAGCGCGGTCATTTGGTCCGCCAGATCCGTGGCGTTTTTTTCTTCAAAGCTCGGCAGGTCTTCATATTCCTCAAAACAGGGGATGCGTGAAACCAGCACCGGCTTGCGTGTGGCCAGCACCGTCGAGATCGCGCCGGACGGGAAGTTCCGGTTCAGGTAGGGAAACAGAAAACAAAAGGTCTCGGCAAAAATGTCTTCGAGCAGCGGGTCGGTGTTGGCCAGGTAACCCGTGAAAATCACCCGGGTTTCGAGTTGCCGCTCGCGCGTGAGCCGCTGCAAATAGCCGATGTAGGATTCGCCCTGTCCTCCGCCGGGGAAGCTGCTTTTCCCGGTTTCCCCGCTGACAATCACCAGGCGGGGCGCGGGGCGGCCGCGTTGATGCACCAGCAGATCCAGCGCAAAAATTGCATGCTCATAACCCTTGTTGGGGAAGGCAAAGCCGAACAGGGTGAATATTTTGTCCTCCGGCGCGACGCCGTAGCGTTGTGCCAGCAGCCCATGCCTTCGCATTTGAATGTTGGCCTGATAGTTGCCCAGATGCACCCGCACCACCTTGCGCTCGAACTGCCGGCGGGAAATGGCGCGCTGCAAGTGCGCCGCGCCGATTTTGCTCAGCAGCACGATGCGATCCGACAACGCCACCACCAGCCGGAAATGCAGCTTGAGATAGAGCCGGCCCAGGGGGAAGAGCGCGCGGTAGCGGGCAAAATGCGGCAGCGCGCCGGGCAGGTCGTCAATGTTGTAGGTGGAATGAATTGTGGTTGCCAGCTTGACGCCGAAGCAGCGGCTCCAGAACCAGAGGTACGGATAAAACAACAGGGCCGTCACACCCACGAGCCGGTCAAACAAAAAAAACTCGTGCTGCACATGGACGATGTCCGGCCGGGTGAACGGTGCGGTTAACAAATTGAGCGGCGAAACATTCCGGACCTCAATTTGCACGTTTCGCCCGGGCAGGAAGGCCGGATTGAACAGCTGGCGCGTATATTCGGCGATGCCATCGCGTTCCCGGCGCGTGGACGAAAGCACCAGCACTCTGAGGGTGCCCATTGCGTCATTGCCGTTCATCCGCCCGCCGTCGCATGTCTTCAGGAAAACGTCTGCCGGCTTCCGATACAAGAAAGAACTGACAACTTCCAGCACATTGCGCATGTTTTCGGCCGTGCGGGTCGCCGAAGATTCCACCGTGCTGGTCAGCGTGATCATTGTCCTCTACAACGATGGAGCGTGGCTGCCCCGCTGTCTGGAGTCGCTGCGGCAACAAACCCTGGCGTCCCGGTGTGAGGTCATCGTGGCGGACAACGCGTCCACGGATGATTCGGCGCAAATCGCGCAGCAGTTGCTGGCCGGCTGGCCCGGCGGACGCTTCCTGTCCACTGGCGGCAACGTGGGCTTCGGCCCCGGCAACAATCGGGCGGCCGCCGTCGCGCGCGGCCGCTATCTCTACTTCATCAACTGCGACACCTGGTTTGAGCCGGACTGTCTGGAGCAGCTGTACACGGCCGCCGAGCGCAGGGCGGCCGCGGCGGCGGGCGCCACGATCCTGGAATACGCCGATGACACCCTGACCGCGCGCGGCAGCGACGGGATGGACCTTTGCGGCAATCCGGTGGCGCCGCGGCGCGACGGCGTTCCGGACCGGCTGTTTTGCATCGCGGGTTTTTACTTCATCCGGCGGGAGGTTTTTGCGCGGATCGGACAGTTTGATGAGCGTTATTTCATGTACGGGGAGGAACTGGACCTTTCCTGGCGGCTGTGGGCATGTGGCGAGCAGGTGGTGTATGCCGGCCGGGCCCGCGTGCATCACCGCGGCGCGGTGGGCGTGAATCCCGATGGTGGCGTCAAACCGCGCGTCCATCGCACCAGTGAACTCAAACGCTATTACGCCAATCGCAACCAGTTGTTGACGATTGCCAAGAACGCCCAGCACCTGTTGCTGGGCCTGTTGATTCCCGCCGTCTTGTTGACTTGTGCCGAAGGGGTGTTGACGCTGGCCATGACCCGCCGGTGGCAGACATTTCGGCGGATCAGCCTGGCACCGCTGGCGGATTTTTTCCGTCTGCTGCCACAAACGCTGGCCGCCCGCCGCCGCCTGGCCGCAGTCCGCCGGCATGGTGATTTCTGGATGTTGCGCTTTTTGCGCTGCCGCTTCGGCCGGATGCACGAAGTGCAGCAGATTTTGCGCAAGGGATTTCCGCGGTTCGATGCCTAGCCAGCAGGCGGCCGGCGAGCGATGCTGGCGCATCTGCCGCCGGCGCCCGCGGCGGCGGTTAATACGGACCTTCGGAAGCTTTGCTTGAGGACCTCCATCAGTCGGTTAGAGATATTGTCGAATCGAGCAACCAGCAGCCAAAACTCACCTCATGAAAAATAACATCAAAATCCTTATTGTATCCACTGTGGCCCTCGCCTGTACCTTTGACGCCCCGGGCGCGAATGTGAATATCGGATTGGTCAACGGTGATTTTGAATCGCCTTCGATCGGCACTGGCGCCACCTTCAATTCCACTACCGCTCCCACTGGGTTCGGATGGACGATAGCCTCAGGCGAGATAGATTTGTTGGGCGCATCCTACTGGCAGCCAGCCAGTGGTACTCAATCCCTGGATTTAAGTGGCTATTTTTTGCCTGGGTCCATCTACCAAGATTTCGTTTTCCCGAGTGCCGGAACCTGGGTCATCAAATTCGCCCTGTCGGCAAATCCAGACTTTACCTGGCAGGGCGATGGGCAGGGTGCTGGCGTCAAGAACCTGCGCGTGGATTTCGGCATCCCCGGGCAGATGTCCTCCTTGGGAACTTTTGGAGTGGATGCGGACTCACGTTCAATCTGGGACATGAACTGGGTGATCATCACGACGCCGGAGTTGCTCATCCCGGACGCCACCACCTACCGGCTCCAATTTACCTCGTTGGTGCCGGGAGCGGCCGGTCCGGCACTGGACCGCGTTGAACTGCAAATCGTGCCCGAGCCCTCGGTTGCTGGCCTGCTGCTTGTCCTGGCTGTTGGCGGGGCGTTCCATCAACGCCGCCTGAAGCGCGCTTGAGCCTCGCTGGCTCAACGCTCCGGACCACCGGCGCTTGCGGCGGAAACCTCAACAAACGTGTTTGTCGAGTCCAGATGCTAGGATTTCCGCCAGAAGCGTCCCGTGTGATCGATTTCAACCAGCGGGGCGGTGATTTTTTCGCGGGTGCGAAAGTCATCCACCGCTTTTTGGCAGCCCGCCAGGGCGTAGTCGTCAATGATGCAAAACCCGCCGGCGGATAATTTCGGGTAGAGATGAACCAGGGCATCCATGGTGGATTCGTACATGTCGCCGTCCAGGCGCATGAGCGCCAGTTGTTGAATCGGGGCCACGGGCAGGGTGTCCTTGAACCATCCCTTGAGAAAAACCACCCGCTCGTCCAGCAATCCATACTTGCGAAAGTTCTCCTCCACCTGCTCCCGGGACACCGCAAGGAAGTCATGCACGTGATGTTCGTCCCCGGCGTCGGAGGGATACTGCGCGGCATTGGGCTTGGGCAGGCCGGCGAATGAGTCGGCCACAAAAACCCGGCGCGTGGCCTCCCCGTGGACCGCCAGAATTGCCTTCATGAAAATGCACGAGCCGCCGCGCCACACGCCGGTTTCGATCAAATCCCCCGGCACGTTTTCTTGCAACACGGTGGTGACCAGTTGCTGCAGATTGTCCAGGCGTTGCCGGCTGACCATGGTGTGGGCGTAAGCCGGCCAGGTGCTGCCCGGGTAGCGCCGTTCCTGGTCCATGTCCCGCAGCACGACGAGCCGCAGTCGCACTTTCTTCAGCAAGGCGGCCACTCCCCGCACGAGCGCCGCCCCCACGCCGGCCCGATACGCCACGGATTCGATGGGTTTGCCCGGGTCCTCCCACAAGGAAAAATGCAGCGTTTTTTTCAGCAAATCCAAATAAAGCTGACCCGGTGAACGATCCGTGAGCGCGTCTTGCGGCATGCAAAAAGTATGTCAGGCGCCGCCGCCGCCCGTCAAGCGGCGCCGGGGTGGCGGCGGCCTCCGGCTGCCGGGAAAGTGACGCCGGTGCCTGGGCGGCGGGGGCAATCGCTTCTTGCCTTCATGTCTTCAAACCTTAGCCTGACACGAATTTGGGACTGTATGAATTTGCGTCGCGATCCGCGCCCTGCGGGAGAGGGAGGGTTTCCTCCGTTGGTGCGCTTCAATGTGCTCCTGTTTCTGGTTCTGGCGGTGTTGTTTGGCAGTGGCTGGCGGCCCGGGTACCTCGTGTTTTCCAATGATGCTCCGTTGGGGGCGCTGCACGCGGAGTACCACGACATTGCCACTTCGCTCACGGGCACCTGGGCGGATTTGAACTGGCTCGGCCTGAATGGCGGGTTGCAATCCATCAGCATCACGAACCTGCTGCTGCTGCTGCTCCGGCCCGTGGTGTTTTCCAAGGTGTTTGCGCCGATCGCGTTGTGTCTCGTGGGGAATGGGGCGCGGTTTTTGTGCCGGCGCCTGGGTTTTTCCGAACTGGTGGGTGGCGTGGTGGGACTGGCGGCGGCGCTGAACGGTGATTTCATGGCCACGGCGTGCTGGGGGGTGGCCAATCAACCGATCTGCTTTGCCCTGGGGTATTTTGCGCTGGGCGTGCTGGTCGGACCCCGCCAGCGGCCCTGGGCGCGGGTCATGCTCGCCGGCCTGCTGGTGGGGATGGGGGTGGTCGAAGCGTCTGATATTGGCGCGATGTTCAGCATTTTCATTGCCGCCTGGGTGGTGGCGCACGCGCTGGCCCAGGAGGGGGCGTGGGGGACAAAACTCCTTCTCGCTGCCGGCCGTTTGTTGGTGGTTGCGGCGTTTGCCGGATTCATTGCCGCCAACGCGGTGAGCTCCCTGGTGGCCACCCAGATCAAAGGCGTCGTCGGAATGGCGCAGGACGAGCAGACCCGCGCCCAGCGGTGGAGCGAAGCCACGCAGTGGAGTCTGCCCAAGCGCGAGGCGCTGGACATTGTCGTGCCGGGCTTCTTTGGTTTCCGCATGGATACACCGCTCAATCTGCCCCCGTGGGCGCAGAAGTGGTTTGCCGATGGCAGCTATTGGGGGTTCGCCGGCCGCGGGCCGGAGTGGGACACCTTTTTGCAGACGGACCGTCAGGGACCGCTGCCGGGGAATTTTTTCCGTTACGGCATGGGCGCCGGTTACGCGGGCATTCTGGTGCTGTTGGTGGCCGGCTGGGCCCTGGGCCAAGCGCTGCGGGGGGGGCGGTCGTTTTTCTCCGGCGAGCAACGTAAAATGATTGGGTTCTGGCTGGCTGTGCTGCTCGTCAGCACCGCGTTCATGTTCGGCCGGTTTGCGCCGTTTTATCAGTTCCTGTACGCACTGCCATACGCTTCGATGTTCCGCAATCCGGCCAAATTTTTGCACGTGTTTTCGTGGGCGTTGATCGTCTTGTTTGCCTATGGCCTGCACGGATTAACCACCCTGTATTTGGACCGGGCGACCGCCACGACGCGCGGGGCGGTGGAGCAGTTCAGGACGTGGTGGAAAACGGCGGCCGGATTTGACCGGCGGTGGGTGACCGGATTGTTCCTCACGCTCGGTGGCGTCGGGCTCGTCTGGATCGGGCTGATCAAATTCCGCGGGGCGCTGGAGACCTACGCGGCCGGTTATTTTCACTTTCTAAGTTTGTCGCAGGGGGAGAACCCGGATCCGGGCGTCACCGCCGGCGCCGCCGCGCGCACCATCAGTTTCAGCCTGGGGCAGTACGCTTGGACGCTGGTGTTCGTGCTGGTTTCGGTGGCCTTTCTGGCCCTGCTGACCAGTGGGGCGTTCGCGGGCAAACGCCGGCGCTTCGCGGGGATGTTGCTGGGATTGCTGGTCGTGGTGGACCTTGGCTGGCAGGCGCAGCCGTGGGTGATCGCGCAAAACTGGACCGGCCGCTATGTGGAAGCGGCGCAAAATCCGGTGTTCGACCTGCTGCGCGACCGGCCCTACGAGCGCCGCGTCGGCAATGTGGACTCCTTCTATCTGCGCGCGTTTCAACTGGACCCGCGCCTCGTGGACATGGAAAGCATGTTCCAGTCGGTCTATGGCAGCGAATGGACGCAGCACCTGTTTCCGTACTACAACATCCAATCCATCAACGTCGTGCAAATGCCGCGGCGTCCGCTGGATTATGATGTCTTTGAAACCGCGTTTCGCTTCTGGGGTACGACCAGCACGCTGGCCCATGTGACGCGCCGCTGGCAGTTGACCAGCACCCGCTACATCGCCGCCGCCGCGCCCCTCGTCGGACTGTTGAATCAAGGTTTCGACGCGGCGCAACAACGCTTCCAGGTGCGCCTGCCGTTCGACTTCTACCAGAATCGTCCAGGCGGACCGATTCTGATCCGCACCAATGAAAATGGGCGTTACGCCATCCTTGAATTCACCGGGGCGTTGCCACGCGCCAAAATGTACGCGCACTGGGAAACGCCCGCTTACAACTCGAATCGCGTGGATCAATGGCTGGAGACGATTCCTCCGTCGCTGCACGGACCGTTCACCGGGGTGGCGACCAATGATCTGGCGACTCTCGCATTGCTGGCCAGTCCCAACTTTGATCCGGCCCACACGGTTCTGCCCGCGCAAGTCGTTCCAGGAGGTTCGGACAGCAACGCCCCCGCCGGGACGGTGGACTACGTCAGCTATCATCCCAAGCAAATCGTGCTCAAAACCAAAAGTGCAGCGCCAAATGTCCTGCTGTTGAACGACCGTTACGATCCCAACTGGCGGGTGACGATTGATGGTCAGCCCGCCGAGTTGTTGCGCTGCAATTACCTGATGCGCGGGGTGGCCGTGCCCGCTGGTGAACATGTGGTTGAATTCAACTTCCAACCCGATGTCCAATTTCTCTTTGTCAGCCTGGCGGCAATCGCGTTGGGATTGGTTTTGATCGGCTTTCTGGCGGTGCCGGGGCGGACTGAACCGAAACCAGGGGCGGAGCCCGCTCGTCCGAAACCAGCGAAAGCGGACGCCGCCGGAAAAACCGGCAGGCCCCCCAAACCTGCGCAACAATAAACACCGCGCACCCTTGGTGCTGCGCTCGCGCGGTTAGGAACCGCCGGAAAAATTCTGCTGCCGGAGCGCCTCGAACAGAACCAGCGCCACGCAATTGGAAAGATTCAGCGAGCGCGCCTCGGGATTAAACATCGGAATGCGCAGCCAGCGGTCGCGGTGTTGCGTCAATAATGGCTCCGGCAGGCCGGCGGTTTCCCGGCCGAAGACCAGATAGTCATCCGCAGCGAAACTCACCTCGGAATAAATCTGCGGGCCGCCCGATTCAATCACCCACAACCGACCGCGCTTCGGGAGTTGCGCCGCAAACGCAGACCAGTTCGCCCAACGCCGCCAATCCACCTGCCGCCAGTAATCCATGCCCGCACGCTTCAGGGCCGCGTCATCCAGCTTGAAACCGAACGGTTCGATCAGGTGCAGCGTCGTCCGGGTAGCCGCGCACAACCGGGCGACGTTTCCGGTGTTGGGGGGAATCTCCGGCTCGACGAGGACAACGTGCATGATCTCAGCCTTTTGGGCGGCGGAATGACGGCGGGCGGCGGCCATAGAACACCCGCCACAACACCAGACCGCGGGCCGGCGCGTTCATTCCGGCCATGCACCGGTTCTTGCGCGCCAGCATGGTTTTGATGGCGTCCACCGGAAAACGTCCGTAGCCGGTTTGCACAAGCGTACCCACGATGCCGCGGCACATCTTGTACAGAAACCCATCGCCCTCGAGCACAAAGGTGAGCAGCGCGCCGCGGCGTGTGATGTCGCACCGCCACAGGGTGCGGACGGCGTCTTCCAATGGCGCACCGCGATTGGCCGTGAACGACCGGAAGTCATGCCGGCCCACCAGCATTTTGGCCGCCGCGCGCATGACGGTCAAATCCAGCGGCTGCGGCACGTGCCAGGCGTAGGCGCGCAACAGCGGGTTCATCGTGGGCGAGTTCCAAACCTGATAGCGATATTGTTTGCCGGTGGCGTCAAAGCGGGCCTGGAAATGGCGGGGGGCACGGGCGGCGCGCAGAACGCGCACGTCGGCGGGCAGCGCACTGTTGATGGCCAGGGCCAGTTTCCGTATGGGCAGCCGAAACTCGGCCCGCGGCACGGCAAACTGCGCCACCAGACCGAGGGCGTGGACGCCCGTGTCCGTGCGGCTCGAGCCAGTCAGCCGCGGCCGGCTCGGGAAGAATTTTGCCAGCGCCCCCTCGATCAGTTCCTGAACGCCCGTGCCCACCCGCTGCGCCTGCCAGCCCTGGTAGGCGGTGCCATCGTACGCAATGGTCAGCTTGAACCGCACCGGCGGGGGCGTTTGTCGGGGCGCACTCATCGTGGCCGCCTTCCGGGACACAAATGGATTGCGCCACGCATGCGTCAGGTCCGGCTGTCGAGATAATTTTGCAGCAGAATCGCGGCGGCAATCTGATCCACCTTTTGCCGGCGCTGCTGCCGTCGTGCGCCGCCTTGAATCAAGGTCCGGTGCGCCTGCACGGTGGTCAACCGTTCATCCCACCAGTGCAGCGGCACCTGGATTTCCGCCGCCAGCGCCCGCCCAAACTCCCGCACCTTTTGCGCAGCCGGACCGTAACTGCCGTCCATGTTGCGTGGCAGCCCCACCACGATCCGCTCCACGTTTTGTTCGCTCAGGATTTCCTGCAGCCGTTTCAGGAAATGCGCGAAGGGCTCGGTGGGAATATATTCCAGCGGCTGCGCAATCATCTGCGTCTCATCACTCACGGCCACGCCAATCCGGCGCGTGCCATGATCCAGTCCCAAAATTCGCATCCCGGCTATGGTAACGATGCTGCGGGCAGAACCAAGTGCGCATCTTGACCGGGGGGGGCCGTCCGGCCGGGGCGGCCGCGCGGCTGATGGTTTGCTTGCGCCGCTTCCGGGAGCTTGTATGCTGCCCCCGGGTTTTGTGGCCAGGGCATGGTGGCTGGCAGCGCGAAAACATCACGCCCCGGATTTTCTCAGGCTCCGCTCTCCCGACCCCCGATTGTTGATGGAACACTGGAATGAACGCGAAAATTGAAACCGCTCCCCGCGTCGGGACTTCGGCCGGGGCCACCCCGACCGCGTTGGCGGTGCTTTTCACGCTGAGTTTTTCGCATTTTTTGAACGACGCGATTCAGGCCCTCATTCCGGCGTTGTATCCGCTGCTGAAAACCGCGTACGGGCTCACGTTCACGCAGGTGGGGTTGATTACGCTGACTTTTCAAATGGTGGGCTCGGTGTTGCAACCGTTCGTGGGGTATTACACGGATCGCCATCCGAAGCCTTATTCCCTGGTCGTCGGCATGGGCATCACGCTCACCGGACTGGTGTTGCTGGCCCTGGCGCCCTCCTATCACATCGTCATTCTGGCCGCCGGCATGGTGGGCATGGGCTCGGCGATCTTCCATCCGGAATCGTCCCGCGTGGCCCGCTGGGCTTCGGGCGGCCGGCACGGATTTGCGCAATCGCTCTTTCAAGTCGGCGGCAATACGGGCAGTTCCGTGGGCCCGCTGCTGGCCGCCTGGTTCGTGGCGCCTTACGGGCAGCGGCACATCCTCTGGTTCACTCTGTTGCCGTTCCTTGGGATGGTGCTGCTGGGACGGGTCGGCGGGTGGTACCGGGATCGCTTGTTGTGCCGCTTCACCCGGCAGGCCGAAGTCACCCACCGGCCTTTGGTGACTTCACACCGTAAAATTGCCCTGTGCCTGCTGGTGCTGCTCACGCTCATGTTTTCCAAGTTTTTTTACCTCGCCTCCATGACGAACTACTACACGTTTTACATGATCGGCAAGTTCCACGTCTCGGTGCCGGGTTCACAGCTCTATCTGTTCCTGTTTCTGGCGGCGGTGGCGGCGGGCACGATTGTGGGCGGGCCGGTGGGCGATCGGATTGGGCGCAAGCAGGTCATCTGGATCTCCATCCTGGGCATGGCCCCGTTTGCGCTGGCGTTGCCCTTTGCCAGCCAGTTTTGGACCGCGGCGCTGTCGGTCATCATTGGCTTCATCATGGCGTCGGCCTTTCCGGCCATTCTCGTCTACGCCATTGAATTGCTGCCGGGCAAGGTGGGCACCATCGCGGGATTGTTTTTTGGTTTTGCCTTCGGCCTTGGGGGCATCGGCTCGGCTGTCCTGGGCTGGCTGGCAGATCACACCAGCATCACCTTCGTCATGCAAAGCTGCTCCTTCCTGCCGCTGCTGGGTTTGCTGACGGTCTTCCTGCCCGATCTGCGCAAGCCCATGGGCACGGCCCCACGCGATTGTTAGGGTGCGCCCTTCGCCGCGCGGGACGCCGCGGCGTCACCCCGGTTCTTCCAACAAGGCGCGCGCAAATGCCTGGGCGTCGAACGGTTGCAGCGCGTCGGCCTGTTCCCCCAGACCGATGAATTTGACGGGCAATCCCAGCTCCTGTTGAATGGCCACGACCATTCCCCCTTTGCTGGTGCCATCCAGCTTGGTCACGATGAGCCCCGTCAGCGGCACGATCTTGTTGAACTCGCGCGCCTGATTCAGTGCGTTCATGCCGGTGCTGCCGTCGAGCACCAGCAGGACTTCATGCGGCGCGCCGGCCTGTTGCCTGCCGATCACGCGGTGCAGCTTTTGCAGCTCCTGCATCAGGTTGTGCTTCGTGTGCAACCGCCCCGCGGTGTCAATAAACAGATAATCCGCGCCGCGCGCCTGGGCCGCGCTGACCGCATCATGGGCCACCGCCGCCGCATCCGCGCCATAATTGCCCGCGATCACTTCCACCTTCAAGCGTTGCCCCCAGAGCTTCAGCTGCTCGATCGCGGCGGCGCGAAAGGTGTCACACGCGGCCAGCAATGCCACCTGTCCCCGGGTCTGGATGAAGGCTGCCAGCTTGGCGGAGGTGGTGGTTTTGCCGGTGCCGTTGACTCCGACGATGGACACCACCGTCGGTCCGGACGCGGCCTGGATCAGCCCGGTGCGCACTGAAGTCAGGTTTTTTTCAATTGTCGCCCGCGCGACGGCCAGATAATCCAGACCCGCGCCGCCTTGGGTTTCGTAGGCGGCTTTGACCGCTGCGATGATTTGTCCGGTCATCGCCGTGCCCAGGTCGGCGGCAATGAGCGCCTGTTCCAGCTCGGCCAGCGCCTCCGGGGTCAGTTTCGGTGAGCGCGTGACGATGCGCTTGATTTCATGCACCAACCGGGCCTGGGTTTTGGCCAGGCCCATTTTGAATTTGTCGAAGAGTCCCATGGGTAATAATCGGCAGGGCGGAACACCCGCTAGGCAGCCGGCGCAGATTTGCGCGCCTGTTTCTGCCGCTCCGCCCGGGCTTTAAGTTGCTCAAAATAGTCGCGTTCCAGCCGCACGGTGCCGATGAGAGGCCGGCGCTTGCCCAGGCCGTGGCAGTCCGATCCGCCGGTGATCAGCAGCTGCTGCTGTTGTGCCATCCCCAGGTACCGCTGAACCAGCGGCGCGGAGTGTTTGGGGTGGAAACATTCGATTCCGTCCAGTCCGGCGCGCGCCAGTTCCGGAATGAGTTCATCCGCCTTGCTCAAACCCGGATGCGCCAGCACCACCAGTCCGCCGCTCCGATGCACCAGTTGGATGATGGAGGGCGCGTCCCGTTTCGCCTTTGGCACCCAGGCGGGCCGCCCCTTTTTGAGATAGCGTTCAAACGCCTCATCCAGGGTCTGACAAAAGCCGCAGCGCACCAGTGCGCGCGCCACGTGCGGCCGGCCGGGCGAACGGCATTCCGCCAGGGCAAACACGTCCCCGGCGCGCAGCGGCACCCCGAGTGCGTTCAGGAGGGCCACCATCTTCGCGATGCGTTCCTGGCGCACGGCTTGAAACTGGTGGATCTCCTCCCGCAACTCTTGATTCGCCGGATCAATGAAGTAGGCGAGCAGGTGCAGCTCGCGATCCGCGTGTTCCGCAGTCAACTCCGCGCCGACCACAAATTCCAGGCCCGCTTCCGCGCATTTTTCCGCGGCGAGGGCGCAACCTTCGACCGTGTCGTGATCCGTCAGGGCGATCGCCCCCAGCCCCTGCCGCCGGGCGCGGCGCACGATTTCCTCCGGCGTGAAGGTGCCGTCGGAGTAACACGAGTGCAGGTGCAAATCGGCGTACATCTCGCCTCACCGGTTGACGGGAAACCGCGAACTGCCGGGCGGCGTTGCGTCCGGAGGCCCGGCGGGCGGTGTTGGGGGGGCGGCGCTCATCGGTTGCCCCGCGCCGGCCGCAGCACTTCCGCGCGCACGCGGTCAAGGATGCCGTTGACAAACTTGCCGCTGTCCTCCGTGGAAAATTTTTTCGCGATGTCCACCGCTTCGTTGATGCTGACCACGGGCGGAATGTCCTCCCGGTGCAGCATCTCATAAATCGCCAGCCGTAGAACGTTCCGGTCCACCGGGGCCAACCGGTGGAAGTCCCAGTTCTTGAGATGCTTCCTGATCTGCGCGTCAATGGTTTCGCGATGCGCAAGGGCGCCCCGGATCAACGGTTCGGCGAACAGGCGCATCTCCGCCTCCGCGGCGGTGGGGGGGGGCAGCTCGACCGGTTCGCCCCAGGTCGCTTTGCCGGATTTTTCCTCGGCCAGCGCGGCGGCGCGCTGCGAATCCCAAAATTCATTCAACGCCACCTCGAGGTCCTCCCGGGGGTTCAAATCGTTTTGAAACAGAAACTGAACGGCGCGTTCGCGCGCCTCGCGGCGTTTGCCCATAGACCGCATCAGGTTGTCGCAAATCGTCGTCCCGCGAAATGAAAAACTTTACCAGGACGCCGGGCGGATTAAGCTCGCTCCCATGCTCAACTACATCTGGCTTGCCTTGATGGTGGCCGCCGTGGTGATCGGGGCGACGCATGATACGCTGGACGCCGTGGGCAAGGCCGCCTTTGAACGTGCGGAGTTTGCGGTGATGCAACTGGCGCTGCCCCTGGCCGGAGTGATGGCGCTCTGGCTGGGCATCATGCGCCTGGCGGAGAAGGCCGGCCTGATCAGCATCCTGGCCCGTCTGTTGCGCCCGCTCATGCGGCGCCTGTTTCCCGACGTGCCGCCCGAACATCCCGCCATGGGCTCGATGTTGATGAACATGGCCGCCAACATCCTCGGCCTCTCAAACGCCGCCACCCCGCTCGGCATCCGCGCGATGCAGGACCTGGAAACGTTGAACCGGCGCCCCGGCGTGGCTTCCAATGCGATGTGCACCTTTCTGGCCATCAACACCAGTTCCATTCAATTGATTCCGGCCACCGCCATCGCCGTGCTCGCGGTGGCGCACGCCTCCAATGCCTTCGCGATTGTCAGCTCCTCCATCATGGCCACGTTTTGCTCCACCGCCGCGGGGATCACGGCGGTGAAGTTGCTGGAAAAAATGCCGGGGTACCGGCTGCCTGCCCCGGCCCGGGACGCGCAGGCTTCCCGCCCTCCGGTGCCGGCGGCGGGCCGGACGGACGGGGCAACGCCGGGGCCGCCGCCGGCGGCCGCTTCGCCCCCCGCTCCCCTGCACGGGCTGGCCTGGCTGGTGCTGGCTCTGTTTGCGGCGGTGTTTGTTTATGCCTTTCTGCGTCTCGGGTTTTCCGGGATTTTCGGGAAGCCCCCCCTGGAAGCCTTCGCCGGACAAAACGCGTTTCTTCGCGCCACCAACGCGATTTCGTTGCTGTCCATTCCGCTCTTGTTGTCGTTCTTTCCGCTGTACGCGGCGTTGCGGGGCGTAAAGGTGTATGAGGAGTTCGTCGAAGGCGCCAAGGACGGATTCAAAACTGCCGTGATGATCATGCCCTATCTGGTCGCCATTCTCGTGGCCATCGGCATGTTTCGCGAGGCGGGCGGCATCGAGCTGCTGACCCGGGCCCTCCAGCCGGTGTTGGACCGGGTCGGCTTCCCCACCGAATTGCTGCCGCTGTCCCTGGTGCGTCCGCTCAGTGGCAGCGGGACCTTGGGGTTGTTCTCGGACTTGGTGAAGGAGTTCGGCCCTGACAGCCTGCTGGCGCGGACCGCCGGCACCATTTTCGGCAGCACGGAAACGACTTTTTATGTCATTGCCGTGTATTTTGGCGCGGTCGGGGTGAAACGCACCCGGCACGCGGTGCCGGCCGGATTGATCGCTGACGGGGTCGGCATCCTGGCCGCCATCATCATTTGCCGCTTGATGTTCGGCTGAACGGGGGGCGCGGATTATTTTTTAATCCGCGCCTGCGAGGGGGTGAACTGGTAGGGTTCAACGTCGGGCACCACCCGCACGGAAGTGGTGAATTTGAAGGTCTCATCCCCTGCGCCCGGGAAGGTCAATTCCACGAAAAACGCGGTCCAACCCTTCGCGGGCTGGTCCACCTTGCCGACGAAAACGCCGTCCCCCTGATCGCTCAAGGTCTGGCTTTCCCATTTCGGACCAAACGTTTCGAGCCGGAAATCGCGCGCTTCCGGATTGGTCGCCCGCCACAGTCGGACCCGGGTGGGCCGGTCCTTGGTGGTGACCCGGATGGCGTTGGCGCCCTCCGGAGCCCACGAGAATTCGGGCAGGTGCTGCTGATGAATCACCGCGTCGTAACAGGCCAGCAGCGTGGCATAGGCGTCCGAACCGCGCAGTGAATGGTCCGCGTTCGGCACGTAGCGCAGGTATTTCACTCCCGGCAGGTCCTGGAAATAGAACTGCGAGGAATCGGGCAGAAAAAACTGGTCGCCGGAGGCGTTGATGATGAACTTGGGCATGGTGTAGCGCGCCCGGTACGTGTAGGGGTCTTCAATCCGCATCAGGGCGTCGTTCTGAGGGGTGCCCATCCAGTCCATGATGTGGAACTCGGTGTAATTGCCCACGGCCGGCGCCCAAAACCCATACGCACCGTAGTGATGGCGCATGGATCGTTCAACATTCAACACGTCAATGACGATGGGCGCGATGCCGATGACCCGACGATCCACCGCGGCCGTGGTCCAGGTGGTCCAGCCACGCTTTGAAGCCCCCGCCACAAAAAAACCGTCCACTTTCAACCTCCCTCCCGCTTCGCTTCCGCAAAACGCGGTCACGGTATCCATGGCGCGGACGGCGGCTTTGGTCATGGGCAGCCGGGCCGGCCATTTCGCGTCGCCCGTGCGCAGGAATTTATCCCAGGTGTACGCAATCAGGGAGTCTTCCTTGCGCCCCTGCGTTTCACCGGCGAACACCAACGGTTGATTGGGCACCATTTTCAACTCCGTCACCACGGATTTGGTCGTCAGGGCAATTTTCACGAGTTCGTCCGCCGCTTTCTTCGGCGGCTCGCCGCCATTCGCGCCGCCGCTGATGAGCAGCAAGGATTGGGTCGAGGTGACGGTGTCCGGCCTGACCAGGATCACCCAGTGCTTCCACAACGGCCGGTCCACCTCGTTGGTCGTCAACCACTGTTGCGATGTCATTTCCAGCACGTAGGTCGTCCAGCCCTGCCCCGGGAGCGTCTTCACCAGGCGGAACTGGTAATGCGGGTCCGGAGCGGCCACATAACGATCCAGGGCGGTGCGGTCGCCCCCGGGTTGCGCCACGCAACCGCTGCCGAGCCAGCCTCCCAGACAAAACCAGCCCAGCAACAACAGGCCGGTGGTAATGGGCCGGCGACACGGCCGTGTGGCCGGCAACGTCTGCGGTTCGAATCCCGATGATGGCGATTGCATCCGCGGAGCATAAAAGGGCGGTAATTTCATCGGCAAGCGCAATTCATGCAAATCCCGCGCTGCCCACGCCTCAGGCGCGAATGCGGAGTCGGTCGCTTCCGGTGATGCGCCGCCCGCCGGTCAGTCCGCGCCCAACCCCGGGTGCGGCAACGGAAAAGTCCGTGCTGGAGGAGAAGGGGATGGGATATCATCAGGCACAGCAACGACGGCAAGCTGTGACGTGACGCAGCTTTTTCAGGCCGTGTGAAGTGTTAGCCTGGGCCGACAAGGAACGGACCGGACGATGAAAGGCCAACGGTATACGACGGAAGACAAGATACGGCTATTGCGGGAAGCGGATCGTGGCGAGCGAACCATCCAAGCGATCTGCCAGGAGGCAAACAGCTCGGAGGTGACGTTTCACCGGTGGAAG